>Ga0255132_1001079_pt1 | contig 10363 bp, 11 predicted proteins | sample Law_Law_RepA_8d_FD_188551 | JGI IMG/M metagenome (GOLD analysis project Ga0255132, IMG submission 188551) | Freshwater microbial communities from St. Lawrence River, New York, United States - Law_Law_RepA_8d | ecosystem: Environmental > Aquatic > Freshwater > River | place: USA: New York...
GCAGACCTGATTGGTAGCAAGGTAGTTGCTTTGGCGATGGGCCAGGGTGCAGATGCGGGTGAGTTGGGCAATTATGGTGCTCATACTGTAAAGTCTATTTCTGTGGGCGAAGCTTTTACAGCCGACGCGTATGCGGCGGCGGTCAATGCCATCGCGAACGAAGTGAGCGCTACCGTTGTCATCATTAGCAATACCTACACAGGAAAATCATTGGCCCCACGCGTGGCCCAATTGATGAATGCCTCATTGGCAACCAATGTCGTTAGCTTGCCAGACACCAGCAATGGTTTCTCTGTGAAGCGCGGTGTATTCTCTGGAAAAGCTTTTGCTTATGTAAACTTGAGTCGCAACAGTAAAGTGTTGGCCATCACACCAAACTCGTTTGAAATTAAAACCTTCGGAGAAACCGCTGCCATTGAAAACAGTAGCGTCTCTGTTGGATCTAGCAGCATCAACATCGATGCCGTCAATAAAGTTACCGGTAAAATTCCTTTGACAGAAGCTGAAGTTGTGATCAGTGGTGGTCGTGGTTTGAAAGGACCAGAGAACTGGCATTTGATCGAAGATTTGGCTACTGCATTGGGAGCCGCTACTGCTTGCTCTAAACCCGTAAGCGATATGGATTGGCGTCCGCATAGTGAGCACGTTGGACAAACCGGAATCACTATCAAGCCCAATTTGTACATTGCCGTAGGTATTTCTGGAGCGATCCAGCACTTGGCAGGGGTTAGTTCAAGCAAAGTAATTGTGGCCATCAACAAAGATCCAGAAGCACCCTTTTTCAAGGCTGCGGATTATGGCATTGTTGGCGACGCCTTCGAAATCATGCCACAACTGATTGCGGCAGCAAAAAGTTAATTAAACAAAAACCGAAATAAAATCCATGAGTAATCGCGTAGAAATGGTTATTAGGAACATCGTTCCTGCGCATTCTCACGGTGCTTATACCCTGTACCTCAAGGAACTCAACGGCAATCGCATCCTCCCCATCATCATCGGAGGGTTTGAAGCGCAAGCCATCGCCATGGAATTGGAAGGCATGAAACCTACAAGGCCCATGACACACGATTTATTTTCAAACGCCTTGAGGGAATTCGATATCACCGTTACCGAAATCAACATTCAACAGCTCGATGAAGGCATCTATTACGCCGGAATTACCTGCTTGTGTGTGAATGATACCACTTCCAAATTGGTGGTATTGGACGCGCGCACCAGCGACGCCATCGCCATGGGCATCAAATTCAGATGTCCGATTTTTTGTGTAGAGAAAATCCTTGACGAAGCCTCTTACAACGACGAACGAAGCGATGAATTTGATGATGAAGAAACCCCAGGTCAGTTGGTTGACGATTTAATCGAACCCACTGCCAATGTGGCCTCCAACACCGGATTTTCCAAATTCCCAATGGAAGAGTTGGAGCAAATGCTCGAAGACGCCATCAACGATGAAGACTATGGCAAGGCAGCAAAAATTCGGGATGAAATCAAGCGCAGAAACGGATAAACCTGTATCATGAAGTTTCCGAAGCAAAAATCAGTTTGGACATTGGTGGTTGCCCTAGGAGTAATTACCCTATTCATTGCCGGATCTAGTAGCGAATCGTTGGGCTCGCCCGACAAAAACCGCGACGGATGCAAAATCAATCACCATCTAGTTTTAAATTCAATCACTTCTGCTGATACCTTACCCATCATCACACGACAGCAATTGTCGGGAACTTGGATTTACCGCAGCATCGACACTTTTCATCAGGGATTGGGTAATAGACCCGGCGGGATTTATACCGCAGGCAAAATTATCAGTGGGCAAATGGTACCCTTAGCTCTTGCATCAAGCGACACAATGCGAATTGCTGAAAATGGTCCGTTTTTCTACTCAATACACGCAATCAACAAAAAAGCTTGGGGACGTGCCCGAGTGGAAGTTTGTGACCTACCCTTTTGCAGAACCGGACACCAATTGGCACTCTACTACGACCAAGGATCCACAACCCCAGAGCCCATTCGTAAATTCAGGATTCAACATTTTTCAGGGGATTCATTGGTGATACAGGAAGGGAATACCTATTTTCGCTATTCGCGAAGTAAATAAACACCACCCCTAGGTTCACTTATCACTCAAACAATTACCATACTGATGCCTATTTATTTGATTAACAACAATATTGTCTCTGAAGACACCCCCCATTTTACTCCCAATAGTCGCGGCTACCGCTATGGCGATGGTTTTTTTGAGAGTTGCGCGATGTGGCAAGGTAGAATATTGCAATTGCCCTTGCATGTTGATCGAATCAAGAAATCAGCCCTTTTATTAAAAATCAACCTTCCAAGTTGGTGGGATGAAATCTCTTGGGAGACATCGGTATTGAAAGCCTGCAGTGAGGCTGGATGGAAATCGGCACGCATAAGACTCACTTTTTTTCGCGAATCTGCTGGTTTGTATACCCCTGACCAAATGGAAGCAACAGTGGTTACGGAGATTCAGCAAACCCAAAACAATTCCGCTTATCCATGGAACGAACAAGGCCTCACGTTGGGCACCTACAAGGAATTGTCCAAAAACAACAACTTCACCTCTACCCTAAAAACCTGCTCAGCGCTAACCTACACCTTAGCTGGATTGTATGCCAAGGAACATGGACTAGATGATGTGGTCATTTTCAACGACTACGGCAGACCCTGCGAAACGGTGGCCTCGAATCTGTTTGTAGTGAAAGGCGAATTCATTCTCACCCCACCCATCTCAGAATATTGCATCGATGGTGTCATGCGCAAAGTGATCATTCACCTGGCAGATGCTTATGGATACAGCGTGCAGGAACGCCCCCTATCGGAAATCGATTTAACTTCAGCGGAAGAGATTTTTACAACCTCCGCCACCCGCGGCATTCGATGGGTTGGCAATTTCCAAGGCAAAGTACTGAAAAATGCGGTTGCCAAAGTCATTTACGACCAACTAACCAAAGGGCTATAGCCCATATTTGGCGGAAAACATTCGGTAAGCGTTCATCAATGAGCAGATGGAAATCAATCCGCCTGCAAGAAAGGATAGCGATAGTCGGTTGGTGGCACAAACGTCTCCTTAATGGTACGCTGACTCACCCAACGAAGCAAATTCACCTTCGCACCCGCTTTGTCGTTCGTTCCACTGCCTCTTCCACCACCAAAAGGTTGCTGACCTACCACCGCGCCTGTTGGCTTATCGTTGATATAGAAGTTGCCCGCACTGTTTCTCAAAGCCCAAGTGGCATCGGTGATGGCCTGACGGTCTTGCGCCAACACAGCCCCTGTTAACGCGTATTCACTGGTCTTGTCAACCACGTCAAACATATCGTTCCATTCGGCATCGGCATAGACCCAAATTGTTACTACCGGACCAAAAATCTCCTCACACATGGTGCGATAATGCGCCGATGGAGCAATCAAAATGGTTGGATCGATGAAATAACCCTGACTCATGTCGCAATTTCCACCCCACAACACTTCTACCCCATCCGCTTTGGCTTGGTCGATGTAGCCCTTAATTTTATTGAAGGCGCGCTCATCAATCACCGCATTCACGAAGTTTGTAAAGTCTTCTGTAGGTCCTACTTTGATGGTCGGCATTTCTGTCAACAATTTTGCTTTAACCGCTGGCCACAAACTTTGAGGGATGTAAACGCGACTGGCAGCAGAGCATTTTTGTCCTTGAAACTCAAAAGAACCACGGATGATGGCGGTCACCAAAACATCCACATGGGCGCTGCTGTGAGCCAATATAAAATCCTTACCGCCAGTTTCTCCTACGATGCGGGGATAGCTGCGGTACTTGGCGATGTTGGTTCCGATGGTTTGCCAAATGTGTCTAAACACACCGGTGCTTCCTGTAAAGTGGATCCCTGAAAAATCTTTGTGATTGAAAATCACATCGCCTGTTTCTGGTCCGTCTGCATACACCAAATTCACCACACCATCGGGCAATCCGGCTTCTTTGAAGATGCGCATCAACACGTTGGCGCTATAAATCTGTGAATCGGCGGGTTTCCAAACAATCACGTTGCCCATCATGGCAGGTGCTGTTGGCAAGTTCCCCGCGATTGCGGTAAAGTTAAAGGGGGTTAAGGCGAAGATAAATCCTTCGAGCGGACGGTATTCCAAGCGATTCCAAATGCCTTTGGCGTTCGCAGGTGGCTGCTCATTGTAGATTTCGGCCATGTATTGCACGTTGAAGCGCAAGAAATCGACCATTTCGCAAATCGAATCGATCTCAGACTGGAATGCATTCTTGCTTTGGGCCAACATGGTTGATGCGTTGAGCACATAGCGGTATTTGGTGGCCATCAATTCGGCGGCTTTCAAGAATATCGCGGCGCGTTGTTCCCAAGGCATAGATTCCCACATGGGCTTGGCGGCGAGGGCGGCATCGATGGCTTGTTGCACGTGGCTGCCGTTACCTCTGTGGTACTGTCCGATTTTATGGTGGCGATCATGGGGCGGAAACAAATCATGAACATCACCCGTTCTCACTTCTTCTGCACCGATGTACATGGGAATGTCTTCTACTTTGCTGCGTGCGTCTTTCAGAGCAGCCTGCAAAGATTTGCGTTCGTTGCTTCCTGATGCATACTCATAGATGGGTTCGTTGATGGCTTGGGGGATGTGAAATGTTCCGTTCATGGTAATAATTACTGCAAAAATACGACCTATTTATCGTCTTTTGCGTGATTAAGGTTTCGTTAATTGACAAACGGCTCATTATTGCGATGTAAATTTGTGTTGTGAAACGCCTCCTTTTTATTGCCTTGGCCTTTGTTTATTCAACGGCCCCCACCCAAGTTCTTGCAAAACCCAAGCAGCCCAAAGCCCCAAAACACATCGTTCTGATCATCGGCGATGGCACCGGACTGGCTCAATGGAGCGCTTACAACGCCAAGAAAACACAGGGCAAAAACAGCATGGACAGTGCGGCCTCTGTATTCCGCGACTTTCCAATTTTTGGGATGAGTTTCACATCGAGTGCCAACAAATTCATCACCGACAGTGGTGCTGGCGGAACGGCATTATCGACCGGACAAAAAGCAAACAATTACATGGTGGGCATGGCTGCGGATAGTTCTAAGCCGCTGTCGCTGTCGGAAATCGCCCATTTGCGGGGAAAATCAACCGGTATTGCGGTCACTTGTGAGTTGACCCACGCCACACCTGGCGCTTTTTTCGCCCATCAAACATCGCGTAAAATGATGAAAGAAATTGGCGATGATTTTCTCAACGGCATGAAATACAATCCGTTTGGGGTGTTGCAATATGGAGAACAATCGGGGGGAATCAACATGATGAAAACCCAAGATGGCAGTATTGATGTGGCCATCGGCGGTGGAAAAATGTACTTCGATACCCAGGCCCTGGTGCAGCGCGGTTACAGCGTAGGGTGCGGATATGGTTCGATGAAACAGTTGCAAAACCAAAACCGACGGGTGATATTTTATAACGACAGCGCTTACCCCCCAAAGGCCCACGAAGGCAGAAACAGTCAGGGACCCTTTTTGGCCGATGCCAGCGAAAGCATACTGAAAACGATGTTTGAAAATCCCTTGGGCAGTTTCACCATGATTGAGGGATCGCAAGTGGATTGGGCCGGACACGAAAACGACAGTGCCTACTTGTTGGCCGAGTTGGCTGATTTGGATGTAACGATTCAGCGCGTGTTGGCGATGGCGAAGGACAACAAGGAAACATTGATTGTGATCACGGCCGACCACGAAACCGGGGGCTTGAGTTTGGTGGGATGGGATAAAAAAGCCAAACAACCCGCCATGCATTTCTCTACCCATGAGCACACTGGTATTCCGGTACCAGTATTTGCTTACGGTCCGGGCGCTGAGGCCTTTGGTGGTTCCTATCAGAATACCCAAGTATTTTACAAAATCAAAGCTTTGCTTGAGCAACCCGACAAAAAGAAATAACTTGCAGCCATGAGCGGCACATCATTTGGCATCATCATTCCGGCGCGGTATGCGAGTACCCGATTTCCCGGCAAGCCCTTACAAGATTTGGGCGGCAAAACGATGATTGAGCGCGTGGTTGAGGCAGCGATGTTGGCCCATCCCGATGCGGGTGTGGCGGTGGCTACCGATGATGTGAGAATCGCTGAGCACATTCAATCCAAATGTGAGGTGGTGATGACGAGCGATTTGCATCCCAGCGGCACGGATCGATGTGCGGAAGCCTTGACAAAATTGGGTTGGGACTGCGACGTAGTGGTGAATTTACAGGGCGATGAGCCATTCATCAAGCCGGAGCAGGTGGCATTGTTGGTATCGGCGTTTGAGAATCCAAGAACGGAAATCGCCACGTTGAAGATTGCGATTCAGGAGGTGGAAGAAATTCAGAATCCGAATGTGGTGAAGGTGGTTTGTGATGTGAATGATCAGGCTTTGTATTTTTCGCGGTCGGCGATTCCATTTGATCGAAACGGGCAAATGAAGGGCTCAGGGATTCAGTATTATCGTCACATTGGGATGTATGCGTTCAGGGCCGAGGCATTGCGCACGGTGGCTAAATTATCGCCCAGTGCATTGGAAAAAACGGAGATGTTGGAGCAATTGCGGTGGTTGGAGAACGGGATGGGTATTGGGGTGAAAGAAACCACTTGGGCCTCCCCTGCCATTGACACGCCGGAGGATGTGGCGAAGGCACTGAGGTTTATTTGATTTGGACAGGAGACTTTAACTTAAAAAGCCGAATCGAACCCAGTTGAAAAAAGGGGGGGATAAAACTGATGTAATCACACATTTTGTTTTCTATTTTTAATCAGATGATTCTTCGTAAAGCAATACATTTGTCAGCGTGTTAAATGTGATATTGTAATATGTTTTTCCATTGTCAGCAAAACTAAAACAATACCCATAGGGCGTTTTAAACCAAATTGGCTTTTCATTTTCACTTGGAGTAACAGTTTGATTAAGTAAATCGACTCCAACTTCAGTTTTACAATGATAAAACGATGACGCAGTTATGCTTTTTTCTAATTCAATTGACGATTTCTCATCAAATTTCACTTCATAAATAATTTGAAAGTGTGGCGTAAAATCTCGATATTCATTTTTAAGCACGATAAATAATGATGGTAGTTTAATATCAGATATGTTTTCAAGCCTGCTCTTATTTGATAGGCTATTGTTGACAAAGTAAAAAAGACTAACAATTACACAAAGAGCAATAATGAAAAACCAGATTGATCTGACTCTAGATTTGGCATTATACTGCGCAGGCCCACTTGAACTATTCATTATCGAATTTATAAATGTCACCATATTCTCCTAAATACTTCAGCCAACAAAATCGTCAACATCAATATTGTGAGTCTTGTTGTCATACAGTCTAAGAAGATTTCAAAAATACTACTCGTAGACAACCACCCAATTCCGTATTTTCAATTCATTTATTCCAAGGTCTATTCTTCTGGTATACTTTTTCATTTTAACAACAGTACTTGCGACATATTTATTCAAAGTATCTTCTGAAAAAATAAAAATATGCAATTGTTGATTTAAACTTTTTTCTGCTAGAAACTCCCAAGCTTTTTGACTTCCCGGTTCTATTATATTCTTTTTTTCATTTGATTTAACGAAGTAGTCAGGCATCATAAAAGCATTAATATCATTGACCCGAATCACAGTATCTTGGGAAAATACAACATAGATATTCGATGTATTTCTGTTGTTTACGACTAAGCGATCATCGTAATAATCGCATCCGTATAAATAGGACATCAAAAAAAACAAAAAAACAAATTTTCCGTATTTCATTTTTCATTTTCTGAATTGAACTTGATATGATTTAATACTCTGACGTGAATTTTATGAATGATGTAGTCGCTCCAAAGCTGCCAATATACTGCAGGCTTTATGTTGTGATAATACCAAGTTGTCCCCTCCAACAATGTCTTATCGTTCGGCAAAGCGATGAGTTTAAACTGCCCTTGCTTGGAAACAAAATAATCGTGTAAGTGAGGTGCATCAATATCCCAGAAACTTATTTCTTTCATTGGTGCGGGTTGTTCAACCACATCAAACTTTAATAATTTTGATTCCTCCCATACCGTAATGGGCTCAACAAAACTACCCGTGGTAAAATTACAATGCCTCACAGAACCAACGCCAGTCCCCACTATTTTCGCATTAATTGGATAGGCAATTCCCGTTTTAAAAATAAAATCTGTGGGCTCCTTGAGTTGCGGAAATTCGATCACATTTTCCCATACTACTTTTGGCGGAGCGTCGATTTCGATGGAAGTAACGACGGAAGTTAAAGTTGGGGCAATATCTTTTTCTATGAACGCCGTAGAAGGGATAATGCAAAACAAAATCAAGATAGCTGACGGTGCATTTTGGGGTGACCTATCAAGAACTGCATAACCAATCAAACTACCCACCCAAGTCAATAAGAGACCAAATGGAGCAGCCATGGCAATACAGATCAACCCTTCTATGGCAAAAACCCCAAGTCCAATTGTAAAAACTGCCAATGTCACACGTGCAATTAGCCATGCTTCACGTTTTGTAATTCCTTTATTTAGTCCGTAGAGGATTGTAGAACCCGCACCAATAAAAATTGGTGTTAAAATAAACAATGCGATTCCATATTGACCAATTCCGTATATACCCCAAAGTGTCAGCAAACCTGAAATGACCACCGTAACACTAACCGCCAATAATTTTCGTTTTTTATCATCAGTTGGCAATAATTTACCTATCATTTGTTTCATATCAGTGCATTTGGGCCTGTGTTAATAATAATTACTGAACATATAACTATTCACAAAATAGAAAATAGTCATCATGATACTCGTAAGGACAAACAATAATACTTCCTGTATAATTAATGACCATATTGTCTGTCGTTTGTAGGAATAATAAATTAAAGCACTAATAATTGTAATTGCGGAATAAAAGAGCGAATAGATTATCACATAGAGTGCAGGATAAGGGTTAATTGTGAAGAATTGTCCCCGTAAAAATAGAAGTAATATTATTAATATCAGGAGTAATGTCGAAGAGAGAAGAAGAACAATTCTAGCAATCCGCATCAGCCAAAAGAACACACGGTCAGTCTTTGAGGTAATTTGATTTATTTCCATTCTGTTGAATTGCAAATTTTATCCAGTCCGAATTTTAGGTCTACTTACAGGTTGATGTAAAGTAGGATCCATCGTTTTCTGATTTATAGACAAATTTTTGCGATTGCCCATTTGACGTCAGCACTATCAATAGTAGGGCAAATGTTAGCGTGAATTTTGAAATCATAAATTTTGAGGTAGTCGCTTGAAATATTGAATAGCTTAATTCTTTACGAATCTAACCAAGAAAACATCAAATCCCAACAAGTAGCTATGGCTTATCGTGGTGGATGACACAGTGATATTTAAGCAATTGCGGTGGCTAGAAAACGGGATGGGCATTGGCGTAAAAGAAACCACTTGGGCCTCCCCTGCCATTGTCACGCCGGAGGATGTGGCTAGGGCAATGAAGTTTGTTTGATTTACGGGGAATAGATTATACCGGCCTTCATTCTGATATTTCAGTTGCGCCAATATTGAGATTCGAATTTAAGGCATCATTAATTCTAGGTATCAATTTAGATAAGGTCAAATACGAATTGTCTTTTGTATTCAGAACTAAAACTGGAATAGTATACTTTTTAAAATTCTGTTGAAATTTCAAGTTCTTATCGAATGTCAGGAGTGCGTCGAAATTATCATCAATCATTAAACGCAAAAGTTCACCATTTTTCTTGCCGTTCCAGCCTTTGTCCCAAACTGTATATATTTCGTGATTTTTGAAGTCGAGTTTCAATCGCTTAGGTAAATTTTCATCAAGTAGTAGTTTCATAAATATGTTCAATATTTTTTGAACTTACTATTTTACCTGCAATTTCCAAAACGGCAATGGCATGTTCCTTTGATACAGAGGGGAAGTCAAATAAAAACTCATCTAATGAAATTCCTTTTTCAAGATGCATGAATAATGATTCAATTGGCACCCTAGTTCCCGTAAAGACTGGTTGACCACTTAATATCTCGGTGTCAATATTAATAATATCTTTTAAGGCTTCCATATTTCAAATATAAGAAATGATTTCAATGTTTCATTAGGGATGTGGTTTCGTGTTTCTGCAACTCTGAGTAAAAAGATTTGGAAAACTAACGAGTGTTAGTTAGTTTTGTTAAACGATTGAAATGACACGCCGACAAGAAATCATGGGAACCGCTTTGGGATTGATGCGCAAAAAAGGGTATCTCAATACCTCCATGCGCGACATCGCCAGCTCGGTGAACATGGAAGCGGCCAGCCTCTATAACCATATCAAAGGCAAAGAGGAA
>Ga0255132_1001082_pt1 | contig 10357 bp, 9 predicted proteins | sample Law_Law_RepA_8d_FD_188551 | JGI IMG/M metagenome (GOLD analysis project Ga0255132, IMG submission 188551) | Freshwater microbial communities from St. Lawrence River, New York, United States - Law_Law_RepA_8d | ecosystem: Environmental > Aquatic > Freshwater > River | place: USA: New York...
GTGCGCTTAAGGTTGGTGGGACCGGCGTCCCGCCGGTCTTCTTCAAAGCTTACTTGAATATTAAAAGACCGGCGGGACGCCGGTCCCACCGGAACCGTTAAATCAAATTTCCCAAACGCATTTATCTGAAACTTGCGCTAATTCCCACCCAGCCAGGTGCCTTCATCAATGCGGAATTGGCCCGTTCCCCTGCTGTAGGTGATCTTCCGGCCCTTGATTTCATCGGGTGCGGCACCTTGCCTTAACTGCCTGTAAAGTGAAGCCTGCATGGTCTCGGACCCGTGGAAAATCACTTGGTCTTTCGCCTCATCGAATGTGACCATTTCCGCGCTTCCGGAAAACTCTCTCGACCGCACCGTAACCCGTCCACGCGCGCGCATGTCTTGTCTGGTTTTTCCCCCGTCCTGCCTGCTCAGCACATCTAGCCTGTCGCAGCGCATCGAGAGAGCGCCCTCGGGCAGTTCGCGTATCGGTCGTTCAGGCGCAATATCAATATTTGGGTCGTTGCATGGGAAATGAAGCACGCGCACATTGTCGAGAAACGATGCCGTGCCCGCGCGGTTGTTGGCGTACATGCTCCCCTGAAAGGCAACCAAGGTCATCTTCATTTCAAGGTCTTTGATAGGTTTTGCAGCAGCAGGGTTAGCTGGAGCCATGGGGCTAGTATTAAGGGCATCGGGACCACCATGCTGAAGGATGCGCACCTCTCCCGGGCCGGAAGCCCTTACTTCGTTGCCTTCCTTGCCGGGTGGCGCGTTGTCTTCTTTATCGAGCTTGTTCATAGATAGGGTTACGGCGCTGATGCGCTGGTGGCGGACCAGTTTTTCCCCTTCGCGGACAAAATCTTCCACGCGCACACGCTGGTCGCAGACCATGTGGCTTACCCGCGCCGGCTGTTCAGGCTTATTGCCCCCCTTAAGCGATACAGGTTTGTCAAAATGCACCTGAAGACTCTGGCATGCCAGTCGGGCGCTGTCTTGCTCGGCCTGAATGCCACCGTGAAACTCGGCGTAAATGCCGTTGAACAGCATCGACTTGTTCCAGTGAACTTCCAGCGGCACAGGTCGTTCGAGTTTGCCGCCTTGGAAGTTGGTGGCGCTCTCCATCTGCATGGCGCCAATACCATTCACCCATGCCTTGTTGGCCGCTTGGTCGATATTCACCTCGGGCCCGACAATGAGGATGCGGTCGAGTCGCAATTGAGCCAAGTCTCCGCTAACGGAAAGCAAATGCCCATCCACAGAGCCAGTCAGGTTGAGTGTCTCGCCCCGTATATCCACACCCTTTTCACCCGGCTTGCCGGGCGCCTGCAAAACAATAACAGAACCTTCACAGCGTAGCCTGTCGAGCCTGTTGCCGACATCTGAACGCAACACCCACGCTTCGATGGTGCGGGAGCTGAGGTCGATAGGGCGTGATTCTTCCTTACCGCCCGAGTTGTCGGGTAGTCCCAACGGATTAAGTGGGCTTGCCGGTTTGGTAGCTGCCGGCTGAGGTGGTATCAACTGAACGGCCACCGGCCCGGATTTTGTCGAGGTGGTATTGGCTGAAATGGCAGCAGGCTTGACAGGGGGCGGCGCATCCTTAAACCAGATCATCAGTCTTGCGGCGTCGTGAATATCCAGTTCTCGCGATTTCGCCTTAACGGCGCCCAGAGCTTCGAGGCGGTCGAGTCGCCTAATTCCCGAAACAGGACTCGGAGTCGGAGTTGCCTTAGATGCTGTAGCGGTTGCCGGACGCGCCGGTTCGCGCGCAGGCATCCAGACCTTAAGGGTTTGTCCTTCCAGCGACTGGTCGCCCTGCTCGTCGCGGAATGCCGCGTTCCCTGTCAGTGTCAGCCTGTCGAATTTACCATCGCGTTCCGAAATCAGGCGGTCGTTCCAGCGTGCTGTGGCTGGTTTTTTGCCGGGTACTTTCTCATGCAGCACAATGTCACCCGGACCAATGGCCACTAGCCGTTCAATACCACCACTATCAGTTGGTTTTTTGTCTGCTTTTCGGACTTGCCATACTTGCAGTTCCCGCGCGCGCAGCAGGTTTCCGTCGAGATTGGCACTCATTCCTGGCGCGCCTTTTAATGTGGTCCGAGCCAGAATGGACTCGTAGAGGAAGTCGTTGCCGCGTGCCTCGAGCTTTTCGCCGTCTGAGGTAAGCACCACTTCTGGCCCCGTGGCGCGTGCCTGATCGATATCGTGCGACCGGCTCGGAGCATCACCCGGTGAGCCAGACCCGCCCTTGCGTCGCATCACCAACTCAAGGCGGGTGCAAATCAGTTGATCGACCTGCCCCTTGCTCTCGTGCAACCGGGTTACGGTCACATCGCCGGGCAATTTATGCTCGAGGTCGGAAGGGCCTGCCGCAAATATGGCTTGATTGCCTTCACGTTCCGGACGAAACAGATAGGTGAATGATCCTGGAGTTTTGACAGCTATAAGCGCTGTTTCTTCGGGCACTGGTTTGGTTGTTGCTGGAGCTGCCTTGGCAGGAGCGCCCTGAGCCAGAAACCCCGAATCTTCACGCACCACAAGGTGCATGTCCACCGACTTTTTCAGAAGCAGTCTTTTCACTCCGGAAATACCATCGCTCCGTTGCTTACGAACAACGGGTGTGGTTCCTGTGGATTTCGGGGCTGGCGCATCTGGTGTCAGCTCGATCTCCAGACCTCGGCCGCGTACTTCCGAAGGCCTTGGCCGGCTCTGGTTGTCCACCAAGTGCACGGAATCATCGGACCATATCAGCTTTTTTTCATCGGAATAATAGACGGGGCCCGAAGGAATGAAAACGCTCAGGTCATCGCCACGTTCAGCGGTTCGGCGGTTGTTGGTCAACTCGATGGATCCGCTGATTTCCGCTGCCACAATTTTACGGCTGCCAATTTCGGTGTACTGCGTTACCGGCCGGTCAAACCTGAGGTAAGCCACCTGACCGCGGATGGTCGTCACTTCGGGAGGTCTTGGATCGGTTCGGTCCTTTGAAATCATCACCACGCTCAGCGGCGTGAGGCAGACGCGTCCATCGGTTTCGATTTTGAAGTGATCTGCCGCGAACACCATGCCTCGCGTGGCCACCTCAACCTTGATCTGTCGGTGAATTTCCGGGCACTCGGCGCCAAAGGCCGATTGCAACCGGGCCACCACGCGGGAAGCGGGTCGCTCTGGAATGGGAGGCAATTCCGAAGTTTGGCGTGGCCAGTAGGCCTGTGGCAGTGGGGGCATGCCATCGATACCGCCCAGCACAGTGCTGTAGCCGGTGTAGCCTGCAATAAACAGGATCCAGCCAAAAGCCAGGAGTACGATGCGCCGTGGCGTCCACATCGTCAGTTACCCCCCGCCTTGGTTTTCCAGCTACCCTGAACCCGCATGATCAGCTCCACCAGTTCCCGTGCCGCACCACGTCCTGCGCAGTGTCTCAACACCACCCGTGCCGCTTTCCGCGCTGCCGCGCAGGCGTCCGCTGGTGCCGCACCCAAACCTGCTCTGGCCAAAAGCGGCACATCGGGTACGTCGTCTCCAAGCACCGCCACCTGATGCGGCTCAACCCCGGCACTGGTCAACGTTTGTTCCCATGCCGGTATCTTGTCTTCGGCACCTTGCACCAGAAAGTTGGCTCCCAATTCGCGCGCCCGGCGTTCCACCACAGGCCCGCGGCGGCCTGTCACAATGGCAAACGCGCCACCAGCCCGTTGCCAATGCTTGATGGCCCAACCGTCACGCACAAAGAATTCCTTGATTTCCAGACCGGGGGAACCTTCGCCAGCAGCGTAGATAATGCCGCCAGCCGTCAGGCTGCCGTCCACATCGAGCACCAGTAGCCGGATGTTCCGGCAATAATCGGCCAATGTCAGCACGCAGTTTCCCCGCCTTGGTCTCAATCGGGCGACCATAGCGACGCCGGCGTTTGAATCAAGACCAAGCGTAATCAGTTTGGAAGCTGGGAGGATTGGGGTTTTTGCGTTGAATTTGGAGTGTCTTACCAGTTTTCCCAAATGTTGTGGAGCCGTTTATGGCCCGTGGCTGCCTGGGGCAGCGGGCGCAGGCCACGACGGACGGCCTGACCATTACCCGTCCAGTGCAATTTTCCTTCCGAAACATCCAGTCCCAATTCAAGAAAATGCGCCAAGCACGGCGGGCGGTTGGAACTTGGCCATAACTCGACGCCTCCAAGTACCGACAGCGCCACCATCCGGTGGGCCACCCCTGCCGGGCAGGCAATAGGGGTTTTGGCCGATGGAGTCATGTTGTCGGTGGTGAACGCCACTGCTTTGGCCAACATTCCAACAGCAGTGGAAGGATCGGCGTTGGCCTGTTCTACGGCACGTCGGGTGTCATCGCCCGGATCGCGTGTCCAAACGATGATGGCCTTCAACAGAACAGAATCTGGCTTGGCCAGCGAAAGGTCCAGCAGTTGGGACTGACACAGCGCCCCCCACCAGATGGCCTCCTGGGTGGAAAGCCACCCGGCAATCAGGCGCGCCGCTGTGCGCGGAGTATCGCGGATAAGGGTGCCCGCAGCCTCTACCGAAGCGGTGGCGCTCAGGGTGGGAGTCAGGTCGTGAACATCACCGACCCGGCCATAAGCCTGCGCCACAGGCGAGTTGGGCGCTAACGCTGGCAGCATGCTCATGGCCTGCTCCAAAGAGGCATTAATGTTATCACAGGCGTGTCTTGGTGAGACTGCGTCATGATCCGCCTCGGGCATTCTGTTGGACCGAGGCGGCTTCCATTTCTTTCAGCCGGGTGCGGAAAGTGTCGATGCGCCGAGCCAGCGCCCTGCTACGCTCCTGAACCGCTTGGTGGGCGCGTAGGCCAGCTTCAATACGCACCTTCAGGCCTTCCATTTGGCTTTCACCAACGCCCGCCGCTTTTTGCCGCTGTTCCCGCAACAACCGAAGAAGTTCCGCAAGTGCCGCACGCCGGTTGGCATCGGGTTCCGCCGCAACGGCTTTCTCCAACTGAACAACAATGCTGTTCACCGAGTCCATGGTTTCAGAAAAAAGAGTCCGAAATGGTCCTATAATGTCCATTAGTTTGATCCCTTTCAAAGTGTCGTGTGTTTCTCAGGGTGTGCCTTCGGGCGTAAGGTTCTGCACCTTGCCACCACAACGCGATACCAGACCGTCGGCTGTGAGAGTGAGGCTTGCGTTGCCCACTTGTAGCGTCACGGCGTGGTCGCTCACCACAACACGTCCGCCAGACGGCCCCATGGCCAGCTCAATCGACTTGTCAAGCATCTTGATAGTCCCTAAATGGTCAGCTGGCCCGTAAACCAGTGTCAAGCCGCCTTCCGATAGGCTGACCAGCGCCGATTTTTCCGAGCCTGGCACACCCAGCACAATCGAAGCGCCATCGCCAGCGGCCCGTACCGAAATGGCGCTGCCGCCCTTGGCAGCATGCCCCATGGCCACCTGCCCGTGATCCGAGTCGAGCCGAATGGTGCGCGCTCCCACAGTGACCACGCCGCCGTCACCCGCTGAGCCCAGCGCGGAAATATCGATAAAGCCGTCGGTGGAGGTGATGAAAACCTTGGTCGCCACCAGTTCCTCAACGCAGCGACTGAATTCAAGCGCCATGTGCGTGCCTCCTGTTCTGTTCTGTTGTGTTAGCCAAGCTGTCGCGAATCAGGCGCAGGGTGTTGTCTATGTTATGGTTGGTGCGTTCTGTTTTTTCGTCGAGTATCACATGCAGTGGCCCTAGTCGGGCGGATATGTCTGATGGTGTGTTGCCTGGGGCGGTCGTGCCAACCGATGCCTCCAAAACATTGAGTTCGCTTACCAGACGCCCGATGGCTTCTTCCAGGATTTGCGTTTGAGCGAAGATATTCACCACAGCGAACATGGTGGATTCCACCAGACAATCAAGAGCGGTTGCCTTCTGTTCCAACAGGCCCGAAGCAGCGTAATCTTTCAGAGCATGACTGCCGAGCATCGCCAGCGAAATTAAGTTCACAATGTCCCAATAGGGCCCGCCGTGCCGCGCCTTAAACAGCACAGATTGATGCATGCTCCCGTCGCTTGCTGCCATCGGGCGTGTGCCATAAGGCCGATCGACGCTGAAACCGGGCTGAAACCGGTAGGTAAATGTGTTGGTCTGGGCAGCGCGCACAGTGGAACTATCTGCGGGTGAGGGCAGCAACAGAGACAATGCTGATGCATGGCTTAGCGATTCGGTGCCAGCCAGTCTGACCATAATATCGAGCCAAGGTGATGGCTGCTCATTGTTGGATGTCGTCATGTCGCGCTCCAGAATTGTATGAGTTCATTGATTCAAAAATTCAAGCATTATCTGGATCTGGTTGCGGTGGCCCGCCCGGTGCCCAGTTTTCCCAAATGTTGCCTAGCGGCTTGGGCCTGATGTTCACAACGGCTGGCTGGACCAGTTCCATCAGTCGCTGACGTAACTCCAGCCCATCACGAAGTGGCGTTGGTTGGGCGTTCATTAAGGCGGGCGCTCGGCCCTTGATGGCCTTCAGGTGTTCACGCGCTTTCGTGGCTGCCGATGGCCCGGTTGGTAGGGGGGGAGCGGGCGGCGTTTCCTTACTCCTTCTTTCCAGATCCTTCAACTGTTCCGACAATTCGCCGATACGGGCGTGCTGTTTTTTAATTCTTTCCATGCTGGAAGTGATGTCTGCGGTGGTTTCCGCCACCATGGCTGGAATTTCCCGCTGAACTTCCGCTTGCTGAAAAGAAATGACCTTCAGTGTTTCCTCGAACTTTTTCTTTTCCTGCGGATCCTCGCACTGAGCCACAATGTCGCTCAATATTCCACGTAGGCCGTCAACCGATTTCATCACCGGGTCGAATGCCTGCTGGAACATTGACTTCATGTCGGGCAGGTCGAATTGAGACATTGTCAATACCCCCGAGGCTATATTTCTTAAATCACGATCCAATATTTACCAGAGCAGATTCCTGACTCAGCACAGCATCGGCCGACTCGGTGAGCATGGCGGCGGAAATTTCCCCAGATGCATCGAAGGCCAACGACCCGGTAGGTCCTTCAGCCGTGAGGCCCGACATGCCCAGTTCCACGGTCGATTCTCCCGCCACGAGCGTATGCCCGGCCATTCCTAGTTCTCGGGTAATAGCCCCCAATTCTTCAGTCACCCCTTCGGGGCTTATGGCCACCGTGGTGCCGCCGCTATTGGCGACAATACCATCGGAGGTCAGCGTCAAGGTGGTTGTACCCACCTTGAGGGTGATCGATTCAGGTGTCATGGCGATTTGGCTGCCGGTAAGCGCAGGTCCCATGCCCAGCATCATTTCACCATCAGTGATCTGAATATACCCTAGGGCTGTGGGAGGACCGTACATCAGCAAAATACCTTGGGGGCTCACCGTGCATTGCGCGGCGTTCACCTCCCCATTGGCTGTCAGCAAGATGGCCGAATCGGAAGCGCCAACTGCCGTAGATAGTTGGATGATTCCGGCATTGTCCTGCGAATTCATAGTTAAAAAGCAACTTGCAGAATTGAGTTGAAGCAGATTTCCGCCTAGGGAAAGGCTGCTTTGCGGCCCTGTCGAGGCGATATCCACATACCCATCGCTCGCGTTGATCTGGAACTGGCTGCAAAGGTGCACCATGCGTTCCTGCGTGTTATTCATCGGCATTGTCAGGTCAACTCCTTATGCCTTGGGTTAAACATTGTTTTGAAACAAACGCATTAGCGGCATGTGAAGGCATCACGGTATATTTTGTGGATTAGTATTAACTCCTGCCACGGGAGCTACAACATTATTCACAGCATTCGGTAATGCATTTTGTTGACCTGCATTTACAATCTGCGTTGTTGTCTGAATTTGTTGTTGTGAAGCAACCAAAGCTGCTGCCGCTGCTGCTGCATTAGTTGCGGCAAGAGCCTGTGCCTGAGCTAAAGCAGCTGCTGCGTCAGCGATCTTTTTCTCCGATGCTTTGATACTTTCTTCAATGGTTCTAGCGAAGTTTACGGCACCGTTTGCTGTGCATAAACATCTCTCGATGATTTCCATCAACTGAATCATGCCCTCCTCAAACACCTCGAGCAAAGTGATCATCAGCAGCCCCGCGTGGCTCGGGTGCAGGCTTGCTGTTCCAGCCAAGTCTTTTGATGCCCCGAGAGTAGTTGAAGCGATTTTGAATTTCCAGACGATTACCAAATCCCAAGAAAGCAAGCATAAACTGAACAAAATGGGGAGAATCATATGCCGGAGCTTGTCACTTTCACCTATGGGTGTCCAAGTAACATCATGAATGTGGGAATGTGCGTCTCCCATATTCGTAGCTAATGTTTTGGAGTCACCGAGCAGGCCCGCTGTTCGGTGATATCTGTCTACCGTGAAGTTGTGTGAAAGCCTATAGTTAAGTACTTTTCTGGCGCCGAAAATGTAAACCGTCTGACCGCCCCCGGAACCGTATACAAAGAAGTTTAATAACCAATTGCTTACTCCACCATGGGGGTCACCATTGTAAACTAACCTTAGCATTTCCTGTAGGTTTGTTATTGCTTGAATACTTGAACTAAAAATGTTGGCCGTTGACCCTGTTCCGATAATGAATGAAGTGGTGCTTCCGATAACGCTTGAAAAAGTACTGTTGGTTTTCAGGAAATGGGGATGTCCACCTGCATGATGGACGGACTCGGCGGCAAGGTTTGCTAAAGAAAAAATACTCATAAATTTTCCTCCGTTTTGGGTTAGCCTTCGTTGATCGTCACATCAAGATGCGGCCGTTTAGCTACCTGCTGGCTTTCCTGCTGGTTTATCAGAATGTTTTCCGAGTGGATCACAACCGCCTCTTCGCCTTTGGCATCACCCATTAATATCAGATGGTAATTCACAGATGGATCGCCGCCTTGGGTGAGGCTCTTGAACCCGGCGACATAGGCGTTCGCGGGCAACTCGAACGGCGGCATATTCGCTGAATTGTAAACACTGCCGGTAATGATGGGCCTGTCCGGGTCGCCATTTTCAAAAGCGACAACCACCTCGTGGCCGACCCTTGGCCAGAACGCCGCACCCCAGCTATTGCCTGCCCACACCTGTGCTACCCGTACCCAGCAAGAATCTGGAGTTTCCCGCGTGTCGAAAAGGAAGCGCACTTTGGCCCGGCCATACATATCCATGCAGATTTCGGTTTCCGCTGGTCCGGTCACCACGGCGGTTTCAATGCCGCCCACCACGGGCTTGGGCCGTGGTGGCCACGGTGGCTGAGGCAGTCCTAGGGGAGCGGCTTTGAAGCGGGTTTCGCACAGCAGCGAAGCACTTTCCCCCTCCCAATAATGCTCTTTCACTTCCACGGTAAGCGTAACGGCAACAGCCAGCCATTTGCCTTGCTGGGTGGGGTGGTCTTCCAGATGGAATGAATGCCCTACCGTCACATGGCAACAGTTTCCTACGGCGTCCGCGCGTACCAACGCCGAGGCCAGACCCTCAGCAGCTATGCGCGCCCGTCGCTGCTGGGCATCGCCGATTTGCCCGGCGAACTGTGAGTCGTTTTCCCCGGTTGGGCCGACACCATCAAAATGCCTGGCCGCGGAAAGCGCGTCCATCTGCCAGAAACCCGAAGCGGGGGTGGTTTTGAGATTCAATTCCCCCGCGGTAATGGTTTCGGGCGCGTTGTAACTGGCTTCCAGCTTTTGCCCAAACAATTGAAAATGGCTGTCCGCCACGGTGCTCGGAACCGTGGCCATTGTTTGCAGCAAGTTCCACGACCGTATGTGCGTGCGGTGAATGGATCCGCCCACTGTGGTGTCGTAGTTGATTCTTCCAGTAGAAGGCGCCTCTGTCGTATTATCTGTCAGTACAAGCACAGTCCCGCCATCATCAAGTGAGGCGTGCCGCCAATAGTGGCTGATGCCCTCTTCCGAGCAGAGCCGTAGAACAAAATCGAGGTCGGTTTCGCGGTGCTGAACGCACATTACCCGTGAGGGGATCGAATTGCGAATCTCGATCTGCGCGCCACCGACAGGCTGGAGCACTTCACGGACAATGTCGAGCGCGCTAATGTTTTGAAACACGCGCGATCGTCTCGAAAGTGCCAGCACAGCCACGCGCGGCCTGAGCGAGATGCGGTAGTGGTCGAGCACTTCATCGGAATCGCACAGTTGCAACGACCAGATGATGCCGCCCACAAACCGGTGGGCCATTCCAGGCAGTGTGATTTTAGCCGTGGCCTGCTGGCCCAGCAGCTTCTCGGCAGGCACCGGCGTGCCCGCAGGCGCCACCAGTTGGATGGAATATTCGTAGGTGCCGTTGAGCTCTTCCCGGCCTTCTAGCCGCGTAGGCAGGAGGAGGCAGTCTCCCACTGGCAGGAAGAGTTCCAGTGGGGAATCGTGGCGCGCAAAGATGCCCATAAAACACCACTCTGTCGCAAGAACAAGTTCA
>Ga0255132_1001084_pt1 | contig 10351 bp, 7 predicted proteins | sample Law_Law_RepA_8d_FD_188551 | JGI IMG/M metagenome (GOLD analysis project Ga0255132, IMG submission 188551) | Freshwater microbial communities from St. Lawrence River, New York, United States - Law_Law_RepA_8d | ecosystem: Environmental > Aquatic > Freshwater > River | place: USA: New York...
GTAAATTCCAGAACTGATCGAGATTGTGGAACTCAATGGCTATTATCCTAAAGCGTCGCATTAGCTTGTCCGAAGTGGAAAACAGCGTCTCATATTCTTGTCCTTCGATGTCCATCTGAAGCATCAAGTCACTCGCCCCGTTTGGTAACGTTTCACGGACCCAGTCATCGAGAGTGATATACTTGCCAAACGTTGTGCCCCCGACAAACTTTTTGATGAAGTGAAAGTTTTCGTGATGCTCAGCGGGAGCGTTGACGGAATGGTCTGCCATAAAGACTCTCATTCCTAACTCCGCACAGTCTTTTTCAAAGCCCGAAACGTTGCTGACACCGGGTGAATAGCATGCCGAAATTCCGTTTAGATCGTCGGGGATCAGATATCCACCGTCGCCATCCTTTGGTCCAAGCCGAATCAGCGGATTGCCAACGCCTACCGGATGTAGGCTTTCTATGAGGCTCAGGACATTCGATCGAGGGGTGGAGTCGATCGTAAAGTCACTGGTGAGGCAATGGCGGTAACCCAACAGCGAAAAACAGTGGTCTACGCTGGGTTTCACCAAGTTCTTTAAGGTAGTTAGCATCCGATCGTAGGGCTTCGGTGTAGAGGAGTGCTCAGGGGGAAGAGATTAGATATCGTATTCTTTAGAGGTGCCATTTGGGAAGCGGTTTTTTTTGAAACACGGAGGCACAGAGACACAGAGTCTTTTTCAGCCTTATCTGTATCTTTTGCTCCGACTCTCCGTGCCCTCTGTGGCTCTGTGTTTCCAATTGTTCGCGCGTTGTGTTTTGAAACACGGAGGCACAGAGACACAGAGTCTTTTTTAGCCTTATCTGTATCTTTCGCTCCGACTCTCCGTGTCCTCTGTAGCTCTGTGTTTCCACTGTCCGCGCGTTGTGTTTTGAAACACGGAGGCACAGAGACACAGAGTCTTTTTTAGCCTTATCTGTATCTTTTGTTCCGACTCTCCGTGTCCTCTGTGGCTCTGTGTTTCCAATTGTCCGCGCGTTGTATTTTGAAACACGGAGGCACAGAGACACAGAGGGTGGAGAGGCAAAGTGTGGCTTGTTTTGTTAAGATGGTAGGAAGTTATTTAGCCGATCCGTTGACTAGAAAAGAATCAGATGGCATCTCCCCTGGAATCGTTGCGTGAACATTTGTTAGAGACATCGCTCTTGGAGTCTACCATTGCGGCTCTGGAATGGGACGAGCATACGGGAATGCCGCCGGAAGCTTCGGAGTATCGCTCGCAGCAATTGGCATATTTGAGCGGACTGGTGCACCGGCGAAGAACAGATTCAAAAATCGAAGGGTGGCTCGATGAGCTGGAGGGTAGCTTGGGGAGCCAAGCGGCCCATGAAGCGGATTCCGATGGCGTACCTGCCCCAGCGGTGACGATCCTCAGGACGCTGCGGAAAGACTTCCTTCGTTCTCGCAAGCTACCGCAATCACTCGTGGAGGAAATAGCGAAGGGAACGAGTCTTGGCCAGCAGGCTTGGGTGAAAGCCAAAGATGCGAATCGTTACGAAGATTTCTTGCCCTACTTTCGCCGCATTTTGGAGTTGAGGCGTCAGGAGGCGCAATGTTTGGTGGAAGATGGCCAAACGCTTTACGACGCGTTGCTCGATCATTACGAAGAGGGTATGCGAGTCGATTCGCTAAAGCCTATTTTATCGAATTTGCGAAGTGCGTTAGTTCCGCTGGTCAAGCGGGCGAGCGAGGCGAGTAGTCGATTGCCCAAAGGGGTTCTGCAAGGGCCTTTTGACTTGTCAGCGCAGCGGGATTTTTCCAAATGGGTTGCTCAGCGAATTGGATTTGATTTCCAGCGGGGAAGGTTGGACGAGACGGTCCATCCGTTCTGTACGACCCTTGGTCCACACGATCATCGCATTTTGACTCGGTATACCGCAGAATCTTTTTCGAGCGGGTTGTATGGAGTACTGCATGAAGCTGGTCATGGGATGTACGAACAGGGGCTTGATCCGAACTGGTATGGAACTGCCGTAGGGGCGGCCGCATCGCTGGGGATACACGAATCGCAATCGAGATTATGGGAAAACATGGTAGGGATGTCGAAGGAGTTTTGGGTTTGGGCTCATCCCGTTGCTTCGACCTATTTCCCTCAGATCTCTAAGCGATCGGTAGACGAGTTGGTCGGTGAGCTTCGACGTGTCGAGCCGAGTTTGATTCGGATTGAAGCGGACGAAGTGACATACAACTTGCACATTCTGCTTCGCTTCGAGTTGGAGCTTGAGCTTGTATCAAGCGAGCTTGATCCAGCCGATTTGCCAGCAGCTTGGAATGCGAAAGTCGAAGAGTATTTGGGTTTGGTGCCACCTGACGATCGGTCGGGAGTGCTTCAAGATGTTCACTGGTCGGCTGGTTTGATCGGATATTTCCCAACGTACACGCTTGGGAATATCTACGCGGCGCAATTGTTCCGTGCGGCCGATCGGGATTTGGGTGGATTGAATGACCAAATCGCACGGGGAGAATTTGAGCCTCTCGTGCATTGGCTTCGCAAGCGTGTGCATCGACCCGGGAGGGCTTGGACGCCTCTGCAACTGATGCGGAATGCGACGGGCGAAGAAGTTGATTCGAAGTATTTGATCGAGCACTTGCGAGATCGATGTGAAGCATTAGAGAACGCCGGAGAATAGTTATGGCTGCCAAAGTATTGATCGTTGTTGGAGATGCGAGTGAGACCGTAGATACCTTGTACCCGTACTACCGCTTGATCGAAGGGGGGTATCAGCCGGTGGTAGCCGGTCCACAGCGGCGGCTTTTTCAGATGGTCATGCATGAGGTCAAGCCTGGGTGGACCATCACCAAGGAGTGGGAGGGCTACAGCATCATGGCTGATATCGCTTTCAGTGAAATCGATCCTGCGGAATATGCCGGGATTTTCTTCAGTGGAGGGCGGGCGCCGGAGTACATTCGCGAGGATCAGGATCTGCTTCGCATTACGCGATGGTTTTGGGAGAACAAGAGGCCCATGTGCAGTGTTTGCCATGGAGTCGAGATTCCGGCTCGGGCTGGGATTGTCCAAGGCTTGCGTATGGCGACCGTGGCAAAGTGCAAATTTGATTTAGAGGTCTGCGGCGGGATTTACGTCAACGAGCCATGTGTGATCGACCAGCACATGTTTAGTGGTCGGACGTATCATGACCACGGGCATTACATAGGGCCGTGGATCCGGGCGTTGGATGTTTTCACCGGCAAGCTAGCTCAGTAGGGATACTTGCTAAGCACAGTGTTGTTTATTGGCTATTGAGGAAAAACAGCGGCCAAGATGATTGCGATTCGGGCCCGTGCTCGTACTCGTGCTCGTACTCGTGCTCGTGCTCGTGCTCGTACTCGTGCTCGTGCTCGCGCTCGCGCTAGTACTCTGATAGCGAGATCAGTTGAGATACATTCAGAGGTAGGTTGAGTACTGAACGAAGATAGCACTACTACAGGTTGTTTTCGATTACGAGCACGAGCACCGTTTCACTGAGCACGAGCACCGTTTCACTGAGCACGAGCACTGCGCTGCAAATCCGATACACCGATACAATTCAAAACCATCTAATAAGAATCCCGAAGAACCATTTCATTTAGCATTCATCGAGTAAAAGCGCTTTTGCTTCTGCTGCGATGAAGAACGATCCGGTGATTACGACTAGCTCCGGCGCAGGCTTTGATTTCTGTGTTGCTAGTGGATTCTTTTGTACGAAGTTCAATGCGGTAGCAAGATCGGGTGCGGAGAAGATTTCGGGTTGTTGACGCTTGGTGGAATTGGACCCGTCGAGGATTTCATGGGTTAGGCTTTGAAGTTTCTCGACGGGGGTAAAGCGGGGGTTGGACTGGAATTGGGTTAGCACCAGTCGGTGAGCTTTGGGGATGATCAGTTCGAGCATTTCGCGGTACTTTTTGTCTTTAGAGCATGCGAAAACGATCGAGATTTGGTGGTTGGGAAAGTATGCATCGAGGGAATCGAGCAATGCGGTAATGGAGGCTTCGTTGTGTCCAGCATCGAGGATCCAAGGGGGAGAGTTGGCGATGAATTCCAAGCGTGCTGGGACTTGGGTTTCTTTCAGAGATTGAGCCAGTGCATCGTCGTCGAGGTTCCATCCGATAGCTTGCAGTTTCTTCCAAGCGGCTACAACGAGCGCGGCGTTGTCTGCTTGGTGTGCCCCGATCATGCGAAGGTCGAATGTGCGAAGATCAGCCGAAGCGATATTTGAGGCGATGGAGATTTTCGATGGAGGGCAAGCAATCGATTTGGAGGGAGGCGTATTATCGAAGTTGATCTCGGTTGGGGATGTCCATTGGACTTCGAAGTCTTTACCGAGTTCGAGAATTTCTGCGTTGCGGCTTTTAGCGATTGAGCGGAGGACTTTTGCAGCTTCTTCGTTGCGGGCTCCGCAGATCACGGGGGTGTCATTTTTGATGATGCCACCTTTTTCACCGGCAATTTCGGTGAGTGTGTTGCCAAGTTGTTGTTGGTGGTCGTAGCTGATGCTGGTGATCACACAAAGGGCAGGAGAGCAGATGTTGGTGCTATCGAGTCGCCCGCCCAGGCCGACTTCAATGACATTGACATCGGTATTCGCTTGGCGGAACAAGACCCAGCCGAGGGCGGTGGAGAGTTCGAAGAAGGTTGGCTGGCCGTGTTCGCTTTGGCTGCATTTTGCTTCGGCCTCGCGGATCTGATCTACGCCGCTGACGAGGAGCGATGGAGGGACGGCGGAGCCGTTGATCACAAACCGTTCTTCGAGGTGGACGAGGTGGGGGGAGGTGAACAGGCCGGTTTTCAGGCCGCTTCGCCGGAGGGCTTCTGCCAGAAGCCAGCAGACAGATCCTTTTCCTTTGGTACCCGCCACGTGCAGGACGGGGGTTGCGAGTTGGGGATTCCCCAATTGTTCGAGCAGATAGGTCATACGAGCGAGTTTAAATTCGCTTGCATGGTAGGGGCGATCGACCGTTTTTTCGTAATTGATACGGTCGAGGAGGAATCGTAGGGCTTGGCAGTATGCGGGGTCTGTGCGTTGCATGTGCGGATTATAGGATTCTCGCCGGTTGTGGTGGGGGGGGATTTGGCCCTTTTTCGCCGTTTCGACGGCTGGAGAGTTGAACCGGACGGAGGAAAGGGGCGTAAACGAACCATGCTATTGTCTGAGCTAATAGTCAGACCCCGGGCTGCAATCCGCAACCTTCGTCTCCTTTTCACCGTCGACCGCACCCATGGCAACTGCATTGGACTCGGCGCCTACCGGCACAACATCGGCCAACGATCCGACCAACATTATCGTTGAGACCCGTAATCTTGGCAAAATCTACCGAGACTTTTGGGGGCGTAAGAAGGTACACGCATTGAAGTCTCTGGACTTGGAGGTGCGTCGCGGGGAGATTTTCGGGTTGTTGGGGCCGAACGGTTCGGGCAAATCCACAACGATCAAGTTGATGTTGGGGTTGTTGTTTCCCACGTCAGGCCGTGTTTTCGTGTTCGGCAAGGATGCGACAGACGTCTCGAAAAACGAGCGGATCGGTTACTTGCCCGAAGAGTCCTATCTGTACAAATTTCTCAATGCAGACGAGACGCTTGATTTTTACGGCCGCCTGTTTGATATGTCCGCAGAAGAGCGTCGCGAGCGGACTGCGAAGTTGATCAAGATGGTGAAGCTAGAGCATGCTCGCCGCCGTCAGTTGAAAGAGTATTCCAAGGGGATGACTCGACGCATCGGGTTGGCTCAAGCGTTGATCAATGAGCCAGAGTTTTTGGTTTTGGACGAGCCGACTACGGGTTTGGATCCGTTGGGTACGCGGGACATGAAGGATTTGATTCTTCGGTTGCGCGACGAGGGTAAGACGATTTTGTTGTGTTCGCACCAGTTGGCCGACGTTCAAGACGTTTGCGATCGGGTGGCGATCTTGCATCAAGGGGAGCTCAAGGAGTTAGGTCGCGTTGATTCGCTGCTGAAGATGCAGGATGTGACGCAAATTCACGCAAGTGGGTTGAGCGACGAGGCGAAGGGCAAGATTAAGAAGATCATCGAAGAGTCGGGTGGAGAGTTGCAACGGATGGACAATCCGACAACGACTATGGAGGACTTGTTCTTGGATATTGTTAAAGAGAGCGAGCAGCGTCCCGGTCGTCGGGGTGGTCGTGGCGAGAATTAGGATCCTTTAGCAGCGAACGGTTGAGCACCCGGTAACGAATCAGGCTTTTCGATTATGAGACTTACTCCCGAACAATTTTGGACCTACAGCGAGTGGTTGTTTCAGCACAACGGCTTGCGCGATGGCATGATCCTAGCTCTTGCCTTATCCATTCTTGGATTTTTGGTTGGCTATTTGGTATCGGTGGTCAATCACGGTCCTGTCGAAGGGTTTTTGAAGGTATCGCAGGTCATCGGGCAGTTGTTCTCGGTGGACTTGCCCAAGTTCTCGTTCCGCCGAGCTGGTGCGATCGCGGGCTTGGCGTTCAAGGAATCCATTCGCAAGAAGATTTTGGTCCTTATCGGGATCTTTATTATCGCGATGATGTTCGCGGGTTGGTATCTGGATCAGAACGCGGACTATCCAGCACGTCTGTACATCTCGTTCGTGTTGACGGCGACGAATTACTTAGTGATCGTGCTCGGGTTTTTCGTAAGTTGCTTCAGTATCCCGATGGATATCAAGAGTCGCACGATTTATACGATTGTGACCAAGCCGGTTCGACCATTGGAATTGTTTCTTGGCCGGGTGCTTGGATTCACCGCTATCGGGACACTGGTTCTTTTGTTGATGGGATTGCTCAGTTACGTGTTCGTCGTGCGTGGGTTGAGTCACACGCACGAAGTCGACACGATCGACGCCTCAGGGCGGATTGGTCAGACCAACATTGACAATAAGCACTCGCACACCTTCACGCTAAATGATGAGGGGCGGGGGACGACGAACGAAGCCAAGGGTCACCGTCACATTGTTCGCAAAGAGGGTGACAAGATTGTCGTCGGGCCACCGATCGATGATTTGACGGCGAGAGTCCCCATTTATGCCAAGAAGCTTGATTTTACTGGCCGGGACGGAGTGAAGAACGAAGGTTATAACGTTGGCTACATGTCGGAGTATCAGAAGTACATCGAAGGGGATTCGCTCTCGATGGCGGTCTGGGAGTTCGATGGAGTCGATGCGAACTTATTTAAAGACGTCATCAGCTATGACTTAACCATCAGTGCTTTCCGAACGTACAAGGGTGACATCGTCACACCGGTGGGAGGGATTATTTACTTCCGCAGCTCTGATGAGAAAGTAGAGACTGAGCGAGAGTCGTTCAAGGTTAAGGAGTTCCAGGTTGATCGTCGCTCTATTCGAACGAAGCTCAAGGGTTTCAAGGATGGCCAACCGGCGGATTTGGATTTCTTCAAAGACATTGCACCGGATGGGAAGTTCCAGGTTGTGATTCGATGCCAGGACCGAGGGCAGTATTTGGGGATGGCAGCAGCGGACTTGTATCTCCGACCAGCCGACCTTCAGTTTTGGTGGAACTTCGTGAAAGGTTACATCAGCATTTGGTTGCAGATGTTTATCGTCATTTGCTTTGGGGTGATGTTCTCGACGTTCTTGTCGGGGCCGGTAGCGATGATTGCTACGGTTGCGGCGATCGTGTTGGGATTCTTTGGATTCTTCGTCGATCAGTTGCAAGCATCTACGACCAAGGGTGGGGGGCCGATCGAATCCTTGATTCGGGTTCCATCGCAACTCGGATCACAGATTGAAATGGACTTGGGTAGCCGAACACTAGAAGAGGCCATCCGCTTGATGGATACGTGGATTTTGACTGGGGTTTCCCAGCTAAAGAGTGCAGTACCGAACTTTGATCAGCTCGGTACAGCGGACTTTGTGGCGTATGGTGTGAATTTGTTTGGAGGGTTGCTCGGCAGGCATTTAACGATCGCCTTCGGGTACTTCATCTTGACTAGTTTGGTGAGTTATTTCTTCCTGAAGACACGGGAGATGGCAGCGTGAACAATCGTTCTCTGACAAGAAAAATCCTGTACATTCTGTTGATTGTCGGATTGTTGCTACCGTTGTTCTATCTTGGTCGTCCACCGATTGGTGGGTCAGGAAAGATTGCGGAACTGCGCAGCCGCTACGCGATTGGTCAAGCGGATCTGGGTAAGTTGGATCCGACGAGCGAGAGCATGAAGTTAGCGACTTTGGGGATGCGCGGAATTGCTTCGACGATCCTCTGGTTGCGAGCGGACTACTTTAAGGAAGAGAAGTATTTCGATCGTTTCTCTGCGACGCTCAACCAGATTGCGCTTCTACAGCCGCACTTCATCAGTGTTTGGCAGCATCAAGCTCACAATTTGAGTTACAACGTTTCACCGGAATTCGAAGACTACCGTCAGCGTTACGAGTGGGTTAAGAAGGGGATTGATTACTTGGTGAAGGGTACCAAGTTCAACACTCGCAAGCCAATTTTGCAGTATGAGCTTGGGCATTACGTCGGCAACAAGCTCGGCAAGGCCGACGAGAAGCTTCAGTACAGAGATTTGTTCCGCAACGATAAAGAGTTCCACAAGTATTTCGTGGAAGAGGGGCTCAATGCAGTCAGTGATGATTCGCTGGGGCCTGACCGCAAGCCAGATAATTGGCTTGTTGGGAAGCAATGGTTTGAGGAAGCCTACAAGTTGGTTCAAGAGGGGATTCCGATCAAGAAGTCTGCTCACTTGTTGTACAGCTATGCACCGTTATGGCAGATGTACCATGGAGAGGCCATCGAGGACGAAGGGGTACTCGACGAACGGGCGAAGTTTGTATGGGAGAAGGCTGGTCGGGAATGGAAAGAGTTTGGCAATAGAGAGCTCGGTGGTACTGGCTCGGTTGCAGTGACTTTGCGAAGTCTTGAGATCGCCAAGCAGAGTCTGATTGAGCTTAAGGAGAAATTTGCGGAGCTCACACAATCGGTACGAGACAAGGTGATAGCTAGCAAGAAGACGAAGGTACCTGAGGCAAAGTTAGCGGCATTTGAGAAAGCTGATGCGGATCGAAGTGTTCTCGAGAAGATGACGGCATCGGAAGTTGCGATGGCGATCGAGCCGACTTATCAAGAGCTAGCAAGTGAATTGCCCCGTGAGCAACGCGTTGAGGCTTTGGAGATGGCGACCGATTTGCGGGGTGCCGAGGAGTACTACCGAACGACCAACTCGTTGCGAGATCAAGTCAACTACTCGTATTGGGAAGTTCGTGCGTTGGCCGAGCAGCAGCAGATGATGGTCGATGCTCGTCGATTGATGTTTGAAGCTAATCAGTTGATCGATGTAGCTGACATCAAGGGGTCGGTTGAGAAGTTCGAAGGATCGTTTGTGCGTTGGGACAAGGTCTTCCGGTATTATCCAGTTGTGATGACTGAGGATGTTGGCGGCGATGTATTGAAAGCGATTGAACGGTATAAGAAGCTGGCTGATGAGGAGCTTGATGACCGATTTGTGCTCTTCGAATTCATGAAGTTCCGACGCGCTTACGATGCGGATTATTTGGACTTCAACGTTGAGCAAACGCTTTCGAATTGGAAAAGTGCAGCGTTGGACTTAGGGACTCCAGAAGACTTCTTTAGCACCGACTTGTCGGAAGCTTACAGGAAGGCTGGGGACAAGCAAACGCAACCCGCTGGCGAGCCATCGCCAGGAGAGACAAAGCCAGCGGAACCAGCGTCCGAGGGTGAGATGCCTAAGGACGCTCCGGCACCTTCAGATCCACAGCAGCCGGGCGATTCAAAGAGCGAGCCGAGCAAGCCCGAAGGCCAACCAGGTAAGCCAGAAGGTCAGGTTGGAGGGCAAAGCCCATCGGGGAATCGACCTCCGACGTTAGAGAATCCGGGCCGATAGTCCTTACGATAAAGAGTTTTATGGGATACCAGGACCGGGACTATTATCAGTATGATCAAGACGTAGATTTGCGTCCGAGTTGGAATCAGCGATCGGCGGTCACTCAGTTGATCGTGATCAACGTTGCCGTATTTTTCGTCAATATGCTCGTCGGTGACGTTACTGCTCAGCAGCAAGGTTGGGTCAACGAACTGATGATGTTGCGGCCCGATACTTTGTATCAGCCTTGGAATTGGTGGAAGACTCTGACTTATGCGTTTGCCCATTCCTCGTCGGGGATAACGCATTTGCTGTTCAATATGCTCAGCTTGTATTTCATGGGGCGGTCTGTTGAGGCCCGCTATGGTAGGCGAGAGTTTCTTCGAATCTACGTTCTCTCCGCTTTGTTTTGTGGAGTGGTTTGGATGGTGATTCGCGGGATCAGTGGAACGGGATTGCCGGTGTTAGGAGCATCGGGTGCAGTGCTGTGTATTTCGATGTTGTTTGTTTACAAC
>Ga0255132_1001092_pt1 | contig 10322 bp, 3 predicted proteins | sample Law_Law_RepA_8d_FD_188551 | JGI IMG/M metagenome (GOLD analysis project Ga0255132, IMG submission 188551) | Freshwater microbial communities from St. Lawrence River, New York, United States - Law_Law_RepA_8d | ecosystem: Environmental > Aquatic > Freshwater > River | place: USA: New York...
AATTACAGGAGCGCGGTATTCAGTACACGGAGGAAGAGACGATGCCGATTTACTACAAGGGCAAATTCGTCGGCCAGGAACGTCTAGATATTGTCGTACACAATTGGCTTCAGATCATTATTGAGCTGAAGGCAACTGCCACGGAAATCAAGTCAGATAACCTCTGGCAAGTCATCAGTTACATGCGCTACAAGAAATACACGAAGGGCGTAGTGGTCAATTACAACCAGTCACCCAATAAACAACTCTCTTACACATTTGTCCTGTTACAAGAGGATCGGCCTTACATATATGACCTGGAGACCGGTGCTCTGACGGAGTTGACGGATTATGCGTATTAGATGTGACTTACATGCTCTCTATGACCGCATTCCATCGCGCGTGGACTTCTGGATTATAGGGCGAATGGCGCCAGAGGAGGGCCCTCGTGTGTGCGCGAAACACTTCTCCGCGCCGATGATGATTCGCGCGTATGGTCTCAATCAGATCGGCTGCCCCACGAAGATCCGCACCGCGGTAATAATATCCATACTCTGACCAATCGCTCGCATTGTGTAAAACGGGATAGCCCGCATGGAAGTACTCGAGAACCATATAATTGTATTCGTTGTTCCACTGGGTACATACAGGAATGGCCGAGGGCCACTGGGTCATAATCGTCAAAATATCCATGCGCCCGAGCATTTTTACTCGCCCGGCCTTTACGAGTTCCAGGTTCGCCCACACGGACTCCTTGAAAAAGGGTATCAACATGAGGCGTTCTCCGTTGACCACCACGACTTCACCACGCCACCCAGGATTTCTGCGGAACCACGTTTCAATGGCCATCAGGGGCACCAAGGAACACTTCTGGAAACTGATATTCGGCTCCACAATGACGAAGACATCGTCACTGGGCCCAGAAGCAGGTTTCCACGAGAATTTCCTCTCGCCATCGCGTGACAGGATCTGTGGGTCCCAGACATACGGTACAACTGGCCCCAGCCCCTTGCCCAGGCTAATATGATTCATCGCCCTCGCGTATTCGCCGTGTTGCGCATAATGAGGCGATACCCAAATATCATCCAATTCCCCTATAACATGATGCGAGAAGAACATGCCAGGATAGAAAATCGGCGTCTCCACATCTATATTGAGAATATTGCCCAAATACAGTTTCCCGATCTTGGCCCCACAGGCTTTCAAGTACTTCCGCATAGATGCGTCGGTGCTCATGCCAATCTCTATATACAGCTGAACAGGTATGGGCGTCTTCGCAATCTCCTCTAAGCCCATCAAGCGGACATCTTGCATATACTTTGGCACCTTGTTCATATCGGCCGGCTTCATATTGACGAGTAAAAAGGGACGCCATCCCATTGCCTCAAACATGCGATACATGATGTAGATGTTCTGGAAAAGGCCGTTCATGAATAGGTTGTCTTCGGTAATTGCGGCCGTGGCAAGCATGACGACCTTTTCTTTGGCTAGACCGAGGTCTGGACGAAGGGAGCAAAAGGGCTTTGGCTCTGCCACTGCTTGGCCGGCCGCTGCAGCGCAGCCGCTGTACCTAACCATGCCCGGAAACGATTCCAATGACATTCCTCTGTCGCATGACGACAAATAAGACCCCTCCATATTCACGCACCCTTCTCTAACACCTTCACCCGAGCATTTAAATCTTTGACCGCCTGCAGGAGTACAGCAGTAACTGCCGCATAATTCACATATTTCGTCCCGCCCCTCTCCACAATACACTCAGGAAAGGCGGCCTCCACCTCCTGTGCCACCAGTCCCAGTCGTTTCTCGGAGGAGGGAGAATCCGTATATGTATACGTATATGCGTTCATGGATTCCAGGGTGTCAAAAGATATGCTCCCGATAGGACCAAGACCCCCTTTTACACGGCTATCAGACAAAGTCACATATTCTCTGGCGTAACATGTGCCTTCCACAGTAATTGTATTCGCCACAATGGAATTCACCTGGATATTACTAGATCCAGAAGAGACAGTGGCTGCATTACAAAAAACCAACGGACTCGTCACCTGGATGTTACAGGAGCCAGGATAAGCCCCGAGGAAATTGGTATTTATAGTTTTTGTATCATAATTCACCATTCTCTGGATATTTCCTACACTCGTGGTGAGGGCCCCCACAACGTCAATCCCAGAAGAGCTGGTATTTACATTGGCAAGTGGTACAATGTTCACGAGGAAGGGCGAACTACTGCTTTGCATCTTCTGCTGAGCCTAGCGAAGTTTTCTTTGACCCGTGCGAATTGCGCAGACCTTTTCTTTCAACGCTTGATAGAATGAGTGAACCGATTGTCGTAAATCAAAGTACCAGTGTGGTACAGGTGGATACATCTACGGTGGTGTATCCAAACAGTGCCGTTGTACTGTTGTCGTCCATTACGGCTGCAGGCACAATCATCACTATACGAGATATTACTGGCTACGCTTCTACAAATCGTGGAATTGCCGTCAGTACGACATCGGGTGTACACTATTTGGACGGTCCCGGGTGTAATGTCTACAACATCAACCAGCCCTACGGCTTTCTTACAGTCACGCCAAGGACTAGTAATGTGTGGGCGGTGATAAACACCTTCGCCTTCCCTGATCAGGCTGCCCACCCGAACGTGGAGGGTATCGATGCTCGCCGAGGCAACTTCAGTAATCTATCCGGTAATACTGGTTCTTTCAACAATTTGACCGTGTTTTATTCCACCTTCATGAATGTGGCCACTGTCTCCAGTGTTCTTGCCAGGTCTATTAGCACACAGAGCCTGGCAGTAGCCTCCACTCTAAGCGTGGTGAGCCTCAGTACTATTTCCGCCAAGTTCTCGTCCGTCACCATCAACAACCCTTTGACACCCAGTACGTCGTTGGAAGTGAATGGAAGCATGAGGGCGAGCACGATATTCCTGACGAATTCTGCGTATGTGAGAGGCTCACTTGTATATAATACGAATAACATCGTGTCCACTGTCCAAGGTCTCGGCACGGCCACCTATGTGAGCACGGCTTCCCTAGTCTCCACTGTCCAAGGCCTCGGTACGGCCACCTACGTGAGCACGGCTTCCCTAGTATCCACCGTCCAGGGCCTCGGCACCGCCAGCTACGTGAGCACGGCCTCCCTAGTATCCACTGTACGAGGTCTCGGCACTTCCACCTATATAAGCTCATCGTCCCTAGTATCTACGATTCAAGGCCTAGGAAGTGCGGGCTATCTGAGTTCACCGGTGACGGGGCTTATATCGTCGATCATAGGCCTCGGCGATTCTGGGTTTGTAAGCACAACCACGATGATATCTACTGTACAAGGTCTCGGCTCTTCTAGATATGTGAGTTCCACGGGCCTGGTCTCTACCATCCAAGGCCTCGGATCTTCCCAGTACGTCAGCGTGGCAACAATGGCGTCGACCGTCATAGGCCTCGGATCTTCCCAGTACGTGAGCGTGGCAACAATGGCGTCCACCGTCGTAGGCCTCGGATCTTCCCAGTACGTGAGTACGGCGTCGCTCGTATCCACTATACAAGGCCTGGGCACAGCAGGATATATAAGTTCCGCTTCATTCGTATCAACGGTACAAGGTCTCGGTACGACCAGCTATGTGAGCACGGCTTCCCTAGTATCCACAGTCCAAGGCCTCGGCACGGCAAGCTATGTCAGCACGGCTTCCCTAGTCTCCACTGTCCAAGGCCTCGGCACGGCCACCTACGTGAGCACGGCTTCCCTAGTATCCACTGTGCGAGGCCTAGGCACGGCAGGATACATATCTTCGCCCCACGTCGTCATAAGTTCGATGTCCACGCATTCCTTGACAGTATATGGCCCTAGCACATTCATCGATGCGTCCAACATATTTATTGGAGCCAGTATTTCCACGAATACCCTGCGTTTTATTGGAACATATAAAGACGGTTTTGGCGAGCCAACACAGTACACAAATACCGTGATCGCAGAGCGTATTTACGACGAGGGTCTACTGACAGAAGAATCCTCCGAGCTTCTCCTATTCAAGGGCAACGATGGCAATATTCCTGTAACATTTGGTCCGGGCCCCGATAGAGTACGTGTATTGGCGGCGGGAGGATTTCGCGTAGATATCGCATCCAATGGCGGAATTTGGCCAGTCGGTGGACAGCCACCTTCGACGGCTATACAGGCCTTTACAATTAACTGTAATGGCTTTGTGGGTATTGGTTGTAATATCCCCTCTTACACTCTAGACGTGGCGGGCACTATAAACGCATGTAATATAGGAATCAATGGTTCTTTATTAGTGACTACGTCCAACCTAGTGTCAACCGTCAGAGGTGCGGGCACGTCAGGCTATGTGAGCTCGGCCTCCCTAGTCTCCACGGTCCAAGGCCTAGGCACCTCCTCTTACATTAGTTCCACGGGGTTAGTCTCCACGGTCCAAGGCCTAGGAACAGCGGGATATGTAAGCTCTGTTGCAAACGAGCTAGTATCCACCGTGAAAGGTCTCGGATCTTCACAGTACGTGAGTTCCACTGGGCTAGTCTCCACAGTCCAAGGCCTCGGATCTTCGCTGTACGTGAGTTCCACTGGACTAGTCTCCACTGTCCAAGGCCTTGGCACCTCCACCTATATCAGTTCATCCTCTTTGGCATCTACAGTACAAGGCCTAGGCACGTCAGGATACATATCTTCGCCCCACGTCGTGATAAGTTCCTTGTCGACGCATTCCTTGACGGTATATGGCCCCAGTACAATCATCAATGCGTCCAATATATTTATCGGAGCCAGTGTTTCCACAAACGTCCTGCGATTCCTAGGAACCGCAGGCGATTCTGCGCAACTCTATACAAATACAGTCATAGGAGAGCGCATCTATGATGGACCAGTAGGTACTTCCGGCGAGTCTTCTGAACTTCTTTTATTCAAAGGCAATGACGCGGTGGCTCCGTTTGGGCCTGATAGAGTGCGTGTGTTATCGCCTGGAGGATTTCAAGTGGATATTTCCACAGAATCATCGTGGCCAATTGGTGGCCAGCCACCGCCCACGACGATACAGGCCTTTTACATTGGATGTAATGGCCGTGTTGGAATTGGCTGTAATTCTCCTTCCTTTACCCTCGATGTGAATGGATCTATTAATGCGTCTGGAACTATAAATGCGCGTGGATTTGTAAATAGTGATAATCTGGCCTCTACAGTCCAAGGCCTGGGCACGGCCGCCTATATAAGCTCATCGGGCTTAGCCTCTACAGTCCAAGGCCTGGGGACCTCCTCTTACATCAGCTCATCAGGCTTAGCCTCCACAGTCCAAGGCCTGGGGACCTCCTCTTACATTAGTTCCACGGGCCTGGTCTCTACAGTCAAAGGTCTGGGCACGGCCAGCTATCTGAGTACACCCTCTCTAGTATCCACGGTCCAAGGCCTCGGCACGGCCAGCTATCTGAGTACACCCTCTCTAGTATCCACTGTCCAAGGCCTCGGCACGGCCAGCTATTTGAGTACAGCCTCTCTAGTATCAACGGTCCAAGGCCTGGGCACGGCCAGCTACCTCAGTACACCCTCCTTGGTTTCCACAGTCGAAGGCCTAGGAACCTCCTCTTACATAAGCTCAGCATCCCTAGTCTCCACAGTCGAAGGCCTAGGAACCTCCTCTTACATAAGCACGGCCTCCCTAGTCTCCACAGTCCAAGGCCTCGGCACGGCCAGCTATGTGAGCACGGCCTCCCTAGTCTCCACCGTCATAGGTCTAGGGACTGCCACCTATGTGAGCACGGCTTCCTTGGTATCTACAGTACAAGGCCTCGGCTCATCTGGATACATCTCTTCGCCCCACGTGCTCATAAGTTCCTTGTCCACGCATTCCTTGACGGTATATGGCCCCAGTACATTTGTCAATGCGTCCAATTTATTCATCGGAGCCAGTGTTTCCACAAATGTCCTGCGATTCCTAGGAACCGCGGGCGATTCTGATCAACCCTACACACATACAGTCATAGGAGAACGTATTTATGATGGGCTGGTAGGTAGCGCAGGTCAGTCTTCCGAACTTCTTTTATTCAAAGGCAATGACGCGGCGGCTCCGTTCGGCCCTGATAGAGTGCGCGTCTTGTCGCCAGGAGGGTTCCAAGTAGACATTTCCACTGAATCGTCTTGGCCAATTGGTGGTCAGCCACCGTCCACCACGATACAGGCCTTTTACATTGGATGTAATGGTCGTATTGGAATCAACTGTAATTCTCCTTCCTTTACCTTAGATATTAATGGATCTATTAATGCGTCTGGAAGTATAAATGCGCGTGGATTTGTAAATAGTGATAATCTGGCCTCTACGGTCCAAGGTCTGGGCACGGCCGCCTATATAAGCTCATCGGGCCTGGCCTCTACGGTCCAAGGCCTAGGTAACTCCTCTTACATAAGCTCATCGGGCCTGGTATCCACGGTCCAAGGTCTAGGGACAGCAGGATATGTGAGTTCTTTTGGAACTGCTATCGTCTCTACAGTGCAAGGCCTGGGTACGGCAGGATATTTGAGTTCTCTTGGAGCTGTGTTGGTCTCTACAGTCCAAGGACTGGGTACGGCTGGATATATGAGTTCGCCGACCGTCACAGGATTTGTTTCTACAGTACAAGGTTTGGGTTCCTCTAGATATATTTCGTCGCCGATTGTCTCTTTATCAACACTTTCTACCCAGAGTCTCATCGCGTTTGGAGAAAGTACCTTCTTATTTTCGTCCAATGTATATATTGGAAATAGTTTATCCACAAATATTTTGCGCTTCTACGGCACATCCGCATTTAATTCATTTGGAGTAAATCAATATGCGAGGACAGTTATCGCAGAAAGGTCATTTAGTAATGATACCTCTGAACTATTGTTATTCAAGGCAAATAATCCTCAGGGTATTCTTGGGCCTGACAATGTTCGTGTTCTGGCTGCGGGAGGATTTCAGGTAGATATCGCATCTAATGGTGGAGTGTGGCCTATCAACGGCAATCCGCCTTCTACAGTAATACAGGCATTCACAGTAAATTCCAATGGTTATGTAGGCATTAATTGTAATAGTCCTAGATCTACTCTAGATATAAATGGTATTGTAAATGTGTCCTCAAATATTTATGTGAATGGTCTACCCGTTGTTACATTTGGAAATGGCCTTTCAAGCAATTATGTAGCTACTTCCAACTTCTTAATAGGAGCGAGTCCTTCTACAAATACCCTTCGTTTCCTTGGTACAAATTTTGACTCCTTCAATGAAGGAGATGCGAGAAGATTCACGCATTCTGTCATTGGTGAACGCATTTACGCTCCAGAAGAACTCTCGGAACTTCTCATATTTAAGGGAGATAATTCTGGGTGTAATTCATGGGGTCCTGATCGCGTGCGTGTTCTGGCTTCGGGTGGATTTGTAGTAGATATCGCCCAAGAAGGGTGTAACTGGCCTTTAAATATGGAACCTCCTGCTGCTGTCATCTCCAATGCTCTCAGTATAGGAAGGGACGGTGTGATTCGTACAGCGTCAACGATTCTTGTAAATGGAAGTCCTGTTATTACTTCTGGAGGAGCTGGGGGTAATATTGTACTCAGTTCTAATGTGGGTATCAACTGTAATACGCCTGTGTATACCCTTGATGTAGGTGGTATTATTAATGCATCCTCTAATATTATCGCAGGGGGTACCATAAGCGCCACTTGCAACATGTATGTAAATGGCAATCCTGTAGTTACTTCGCGAGGAGTTGGGGGCAGTATTGGACTCACTTGTAATGTGGGTATCAACTGTAACACGCCTGCGTACACATTAGATGTGGCTGGTATTATTAATGCATCCTCTAATATTATCGCAGGGGGTACCATAAGCGCCAGCTGTAATATCTTTGTAAATGGCAATCGTGTAGTTACTTCTGGAGGAGCTGGGGGTACTACTGTACTAAGTTGTAATGTGGGTATCAACTGTAACACGCCCGCGTACACATTAGATGTAGCTGGTATAATAAACGCCAGCTGTAACATGTATGTGAATGGTAATCCTGTAGTTACTTCTGGAGGGGGAGGAGGTGGTAGCACCTCTTTTGCCTCTAATGTGGGTATAAACTGTAATACGCCTGTGTATACTCTTGATGTAGCTGGTATTATTAATGCATCCTCTAATATTATCGCAGGGGGTACCATAAGCGCCAGCTGTAACATGTATGTGAATGGGAGAGTTGGTATTGGGTGTAATAGTCCTGCAAATGCCCTTGATGTTGTTGGATCAATACGCGCTAGTCCGTATATCATTGGTGGATCTATTATTTCATCAAATGGCCCTTCTACTAGATCTGAGATGGTACTTTGGGCAGGTACAAACGGATATTTTGATTGGGTAACTACAAATAATCAGTCAGGCGTGGCTGGCTGTGGTTTACAGCTATTGTGGTATGGTGCTGAAAATATTGCTGTTCCTAATACATTGTATAGCGTAAACTTTTGTAATGCAACTACTACAATACCTGGAACTTTAGCCGTGGGTGATCTCCATGTTGGAGGAAGTTCAACAAGTAACATGATTCGTTTTAGAGGGATATCGGGCGATGGTCCAGGAGCATATTCGCATTCTGTAATTGGAGAACGCATATATGCTTCACCTGAAGCTTCAGAACTTCTTATTTTTAAAGGTAATGGAGACGGTATAATTAGTACAGATGCTGATCGCGATCGTGTTCGTGTACTTAGTTCAGGAGGATTTCAGGTGGATATAGCACATTATCTACCTGGGGCCGAGTGGTTGGTAGGGGGTAATCCACCTGCAACAAAAATACAAGCTCTTAATATAGATGCTAATGGAAATGCAACCTTCTTCGGAGTTGTAGACGCTGGAGCTATAGTCGCAAGAGTAGTTAATAATAATTCTGTTCGGTTAACTGACGCTGGTGCGGATCGAATTCCAGCAATCATATTTAGCTCGAATTTTCCTACTTATCAGGCAGCAATTGGATATAATGCTACTACAAATAATATGATTTTTGGTTTTGGGAATAATCCTACTGCTGGATTCTTAGGTGTTGTAACAGCTCCTGATTTCGTAGCAACTTCTGACAAAACCTTAAAAGAAAACATAGTAGATGCCAGAACAAATTATTTAGATGATCTTAACAAACTTCGGGTTGTAAACTATAATCGTATTGGTAAAACGAAGAAAGAACTTGGATTTATCGCGCAAGAAGTAGAAGAAGTATTTCCTTCCGTTGTGGAAATAAATAAGCACGATAATACAAAAGGATATTCTATTACAGCATTAACTCCAATGCTTGTATCAGCCGTTCAAAGTTTGTCTAAGACAGTATCTTCTCTTCAAGGACAGATAGATGAAATAAAATCGGCTAGCAATCCTATAATACCCTAAACTCGTCTAAGCCTCAAAGAAAACATCATAACCATTGACAAACCCATGGAAAAAATCATGCAAATGCGCGGCGTTTATTACAACAAAAAGGACGACGCGAGCAAAACACGCAATGTGGGCGTAATTGCCCAAGAAGTAGAGGCGATTTTCCCCGAAGTCATACATACGTCCATAGAACCCGAACACTATAAAACCGTGGCATATGGCAACATGACGGCCTTATTGATTGAGGGAATGAAGGCACAACAATCCACCATCCATTCTCTCCAAATCACCCTTTCCACTCTTATGTCCACTTAGGCAGCCAGCCAAGCTGCTAAAGACCGGTCTAAGCATTCCCAGTTAGAATCCATCTAAACGGTTAGATGGCTTCTAGATGGTTAGATACAGGCCAGAGCCAATACTACCGCCCCTATATTCCATCCGACTCCGAAGACACTGACTGGGAAAGCTCAGACTACGAGTCACTCCCTGATTCTCCAATCATCAGGCCAGAAAACGCTGTAGCCATAGCCACAGCTGTCCCCGATCCTAGTACGTCCCATCCCGATTTCCGCCAACTGGCCCAAGCCTTGCTGACCCCTCTTACACCGGCTGCGGGACCCACCTTCACTTCCGAGGAAGACGAAGTACGTTATTCCAATAAACGCCTGGATCCTCGTACATACGCCTACCCCTATAAACCCGCCAAAGCTCCGAAAGAGGAAGCCCAGGAAGCCACACGCAATATAAACACCGGCAAATCCGTCAACAGTGTAATCATGCTTCAATCGAGGGACAGAGATCGCAGAGTATATCCCCAACCCACGGCCTGCCAACTATTCCTTCCGAGGGACTATAAAAAGGTCATCAACTTCTCTATAGCACAGATCAATCTTACCTCGGCCTTCTTCTATTTCAGCCAATTGAAGAACAACATCGCCATTCAGTTGTACGAACAAGGCTCAATACTTTACTCAAATGCCCTCAC
>Ga0255132_1001102_pt1 | contig 10290 bp, 9 predicted proteins | sample Law_Law_RepA_8d_FD_188551 | JGI IMG/M metagenome (GOLD analysis project Ga0255132, IMG submission 188551) | Freshwater microbial communities from St. Lawrence River, New York, United States - Law_Law_RepA_8d | ecosystem: Environmental > Aquatic > Freshwater > River | place: USA: New York...
CCCCAGTAGCGCTCCCACGACTCACTGTCGACGAGCCGGTGTTACGTATGACTTTTGGTGTCAATACCTCGCCATTCGCCGGACGTGACGGCAAGTACCTGACGAGTCGTCACTTGATTGATCGTTTGCGTAAAGAAATTCTCGGCAACGTTTCAATCAAATTGCACGAGACAGATTCAGCTGACGTGATGGAAGTCGCTGGCCGTGGTGAATTGCAGCTCGCTGTGTTGATTGAAGGGATGCGCCGCGAAGGATTCGAACTTCAAGTGAGCCGACCCGAAGTCATCACCAAAGAAGTGAACGGAAAGAAGTTTGAACCTCTCGAACGTGGCGTTTGTGACGTTCCCGATGAATACGTCGGCGCTGTCACTCAGGCACTGGCACCACGTAAGGGCCGAGTCACCGACCTCCGCTCAGGAGACCCTGGCCGTTCAGTCATCACCTTTGAGTGCCCAAGCCGTGGTCTCATTGGTTTCCGTTCACTCTTGATGACGACAACTCGCGGAACCGCGATGTTGCACCAGAACCACGCTGGTTGGATGCCTTGGTGCGGCGAACTTCCGCATCGTTTAGGCGGAGCAATGATCGCCGACCGCGAAGGAATGATCACTGCCTATGCGTTAGACAACCTGCAGCTTCGTGGAGAGCTTTTTGTTGAACCCGGCGAAAAGACTTATGAGGGTATGGTCGTCGGAGAAAGCGCCCGTGGCGACGAAATGGTTGTGAATGCTGTTCGAGCCAAGGAAAAGAACAACATCCGTACGCACAGTCACGATGATGGCGTGAAACTCGCGGCACCTCGAATCCATACTCTTGAAACAGCAATTGAATGGATCGCCGACGATGAACTCGTTGAGGTAACACCGAAAGCAATTCGCGTTCGTAAGCGTTATCTCAACCCCGAAGATCGCAAGAAGGCCTTCAAGAAGGCCAACTAGTTTTCTGACTAGTTACTTACTCTTCTTCTCAGTCAGTACGGGGTGGGGAAGAGTAACTGCGGTTGGTCGCTCGAGTGCTTCAACGAGTAGGTCATAGACCTTTGCTCCGACCGATTCAATAATCTCTTCTTTGAGGTACTTGTACACCGGCTCTTTACCAACGAAAGCATCAGAGTTGTCGGTGCACCACCAATGAAGGTCGGTTCCGCCGTCGCCCCAGTCACGTCGCTTCCATTCGCGCACAACCGTGTTCACCCAGCCATTGGTATCGGTGTGATACTCGAGGCGTAACGGAAGTTGCCAACAAACGTTGGGCTTCCAGTCGAGTGGGCGTTCGTTAGCTTCAGTGGCCGCGATGTGGAAAGCACATCCGGCTCCACCTTCAAAACCGGGACGATTCAAGAAGATGCAGGCTCCATCGACTCGACGAGTCATGGTGTCGCCTTCTTTGTTCTTCTTCAAGAAGCCCTTCTTCTTAGCTTTGTCCTTGAATTGCCAATTCTTCTCTGTCAGGCGAACGACTGCTTTGACCACATTTGACACATCGTCTTCATCAACGAAGTGCGCGCCCTCGGAGCAACAGCCTTGATTGAGTTCGGGGGAAGCCACGTCCAAGATGCCTTGGCATCCTTCTCCGAAAATGCATTTCCACGAAGAACGCATAAAAGTGGCGTCGAACACCCAAGTCCGTTGCTCTTTCGGATCTTCGAACGACAGCATCTCGTGCAAGTCTTCGTGCCGACCCGACAAACCTGTCACGGGGATCGCCTTGCGCTTCGTGACAGCGGTTGAATTTGACGTTTTTGCTTTGGCGGATTTAGTCACACGCATAGGTTAGGGGAATAACCCTTATTCCCACGATGAACCTTGGGTATCATTTCGGAGTCATGTCTTCGCAAACCCCTCGCACCGCCAACGAACTGCGCTCAGCCTTCACCCAGTATTTCGCAGATCGTCAACACACTCCCGTCGCTTCGGCGAGCCTGATCCCTCACGATCCCACCGTGCTCTTCACGGTGGCCGGCATGGTGCCTTTCAAGCCGTATTTCGTCGGAGATGAAGTGCCGCCTTACTCCCGAGCTGCAACAGTTCAAAAGTGCGCACGTGCGGGCGGTAAGCACAATGACCTCGACGATGTTGGCCGCACGAAGCGCCACTTGGTGTTCTTTGAAATGTTAGGCAACTTCTCATTTGGCGACTATTTCAAAGAATCAGCCATTCCGTGGAGCTGGGAATTCGTTACCGAGAATCTCGGCTTTGACGGCGATCGCATTTGGGTCACTGTTCATACGAGCGACGATGAGGCCGAGGCGATGTGGCACGAGCAAGTCGGCGTTCCTATGAATCGCATTCAGCGTCTCGGCGACAAAGATAATTTTTGGCAGATGGGCGATACCGGCCCATGCGGACCATGTTCAGAATTGCATATCGACCGCGGCCCCGAATTTGGTCCTGACGGTGGTCCATTGAATGATCCCCACGGCGATCGTTTCATGGAATTCTGGAATCTGGTTTTCATGCAGTACAACCAAGCGCCTGATGGCACTCGTACTCCTCTTCCCAAACCTTCAATCGACACTGGCGCAGGTCTTGAACGCATCTTGGCTCTTGTTCAAGGAAAAGACAGTGTGTGGGAAACCGACGCCATCTTTCCGATTGTCGAAGCAGCGCAGTCAGTAACGGGCGCGACCTACAAGATTGGCGATTACGAAGATCGCTCAAGTTTTTCATTGCGCGTCTTAGCTGAACACGCTCGTTCGAGCACAATGCTCGTTGGTGATGGCGTCTTCCCATCCAACGAAGGACGCGGCTATGTATTGCGTCGCATTATTCGGCGAGCAGTTCGCCATGCGTACTTGCTCGGAACCGAAAAATTGGTCATGCCTTCGCTCGTTGAAACAGCGATTACCACTATGGGCGAGGCGTACCCCGAGGTTGTTGCCCAAAAAGATTTCATCATGGGCGTCCTCACCAAAGAAGAAGAACGCTTCCGCCAGACGCTCAAGACCGGACTCACCATTCTCGAAGATGAGTTGCAATCAGCAGCCAGGTCAAACCGAGTTTTGTCAGGTTCAGCAGCCTTCTTATTGCATGACACCTATGGCTTTCCTTTGGAGGTGACAGAAGAAATTGTCAACGAGCGCGATTTAGCAATCGATATTGACGGCTTCAACACCGAGATGGACCAACAACGCCAGCGAGCCAAAGCAGCCCGTAAAGGCGGCGAGGTTGATTCAGTTCGCCACGAGATGTACCGCGAGGTCATGGAGCAATGTGGAACAACTGAATTTCTTGGTTACGAACAAGATTCTTGTGAAGCAAAGATTTTGGCGATTGTTCCCGACGATGATGGAACCTTCGATCTCTTCTTAGACCGAACTCCTTTCTACGCCGAAAGTGGAGGACAGGTCGGAGACACGGGTGCCATCACATCAGGATCTAATCACTATGAAGTGATTGATACCACATTTGCTCTTCCCGGTTTACGCCGACACCATTGTCGAGTTGTCTCGGGAAGCCTGACTGTCAACCAAACCGTCACCGCCAACATCGACTCGCTACGTCGTCTTGCTATTCGGCGCCATCACACGGCCACTCACATCTTGCATTGGTCGCTTCGCCAAGTTCTGGGTGAACATGTCAAGCAGGCCGGCTCTTTGGTTGATGACGAGCGACTACGTTTCGACTTTAGTCATTACGACGCAGTGACAGAAGAAGAACTTTTGCGGATCGAAGAATTAGCCAACAGCCTTACGTTGTCGAACGAAGTTGTTGACTCATCTGAATCCTCAAAGGATGAAGCATTAGCAAAGGGAGCCATCGCATTCTTTGGCGACAAGTATGGCGACCGTGTCCGAGTTCTCTCTGCCGGACCTTCAGTTGAACTTTGCGGCGGAACTCACGTTTCAGCCACGGGAGACATCGGCATCATCAAAGTGATTTCCGAAGGTTCAGTCGGAGCCAACCTGCGTCGTATTGAGGCAGTCGCTGGAACTCGAACGCTAAGTCTCCTGCAGCACGATCGTCGAGTGATCTCTGATGTCGCGCGCTTGGTCGGAGCGGGTCCCGATGAATTGATGTCAGGAGTACAACGAAAAGTTGATGACATCAAGGGGCTACAAGATGAGAACAAGATTCTGCGCTCTCGATTGGCCACGGGAGCTGCGAGCACGCTTGCAGCACATGCTGTTGATGGCGCTGTAATTGCCCAAGTTGATGACCTATCTCCCTCAGATTTGCGCGACCTCACAATTGCAGTGCGTCAGCAACCTGGCGTCCATACTGTGGTCCTCATTGGCGTCTCGCCAGGAGGCGGTGTTTCTCTCGTTGGGGCTGTTGACGCTTCGACAGGCAAGAACGCCGCCCAACTCATAGCAGCCGCAGCAAAAGCGGTCGGAGGCGGAGGCGGAGGCAAAGGCGATATCGCCACAGCTGGCGGAAAGAACTCCGCTGGTATTCCCGAGGCCCTTCGTCTTGCGCAGGAGGCTGCGCACAACTAATGCGCGCTATCGGACTCGATCTCGGCACTAAGCGCATCGGAGTCGCAGTCAGTGATTTTTCGGGCACAATCGCGAGCCCTCATTCGGTGATTCATCGCGGTAAGTCAGTACGTCTCGACCATCAAAAGATCCTCGAGCTAGTGATTGAAGAAGAAGCAGAAATCGTGATTGTTGGATTACCGCTATTGATGTCTGGTACTCGTGGACCAGCAGCAAAGGCCGCCACCACTGAAGCAAGACGACTCAGTACGGTGCTCTCTGTGCCAGTTGAAATGTTTGATGAGCGAATGACTACCGTTGCGGCCGATCGCGTGCTCAAAGAGGCCGAGTTAAGTGCAACTGCCCGCCGCCAATTCGTCGACAAAGTTGCCGCGGCAATCATGTTGCAAGCATGGCTTGAAAGGCGTCGCTCGCTATGAGCCGAGGCCTTTCACCTACCGAAGACCCGGATCACGATCCGTATCAGGTTCTTCCCACGATTCGCGTCAATAGGCGATTCAGTCAAACCGTGGTCAACCGGCTTGCATTGCTCACGGTCTTTGTTCTTGCTCTTGTCGCAGTCATTTATGGCGCATATCAATTCTGGTACCTACGACAAGTGAACCCTTCCGGAGATCCAGCTGCGGCCGAAATCTTCACGATCACCGAAACCGACGATCTGCTCACGATCAGTAAACGACTCGAACAAGAGGGTTTCATCGTGAACGATTCGGTGTTTCGCTCGTATGTTTCTTCCAAAGGGGGTTTAGAAGTTGCCGCTGGTTTTTACACCGTAAAACCTCTCGACCATGTTGGAAACATTCTGAGAATTTTGCGAACTCCACCGAATGAAACGCTGACGAAGATCACTTTTCCTGAGGGATTCACTTTGGCTCAAATGGCGCAACGTTTGGGCGAAGAAGTGAAGTCAGTGAATGAATCCGATTTTCTTTTGAAGACGGGCGATACTCTTGCGGAAATTTCCGCGGTTCGTTCTGTGTATCAACCAGAATCGATCACAACGCTTGAAGGTTTACTTTTCCCAGACACTTATCTCATCAATGGCGATCAGACCGCAACTCAAGTGGCCCAACAAATGCTCAAACTCATGGAACGCGTTGGTCGTCAAGAAGGTCTTGATGACTCGATGAATGCCGTTGGTCTGACTCCTTATGAAGTTTTAACGATTGCGTCGATTATTGAACGTGAGGCGAAAGTCCCAGAAGATCGAGCGAAGATCTCGCGTGTTATTTACAACCGACTGTCTCTAGGTATGCCTCTTGAAATTGATGCAACCCTTTTTTACAAGCAGAACACCGATCTGCCATTCCTCGAGTTGAAGGCAATTGACAGCCCTTACAACTCGTATCTATACACCGGCTTGCCTCCGACTCCAATCTCGAATCCAGGACGAGCAGCCATCAACGCCGCTCTTAACCCTGCCCCGAATCCATCTTCTGGTGACCCAATCTGTCGCGAAATCACTGATGGCTCTCCCTGCTCGTATCTTTATTATGTGTTGTCCGACAAAGATGGACATCATGTGTTTGCCGCGACATTGGCTCAACACCAAATCAATGTTCAAGCAGCAATTGTCGCAGGAGTACTTTGAAATGGATACGACACAGCAAGCCTTCACCGACGCGATAAGCGTCAACAAGATCAATCCATCAACTTCAATCGCTGCTGTTATCGGTGATCCGGTCAAACATAGTTTGTCTCCAGTCATCCATAATGCTGGTTTCAAATCACTCGGGATCGATTGGTTTTACATTGCGTGTGAAGTGAAAGATGGTCAAGCGAAGGAAGCACTCGAGGCCATGAAGGTTCTCGACTTGCGAGGGCTCTCAGTCACCATGCCTCACAAAACATCGGTCGCGGCATTGGTTGACTCGGTAAGCGAATCAGCTCGTGCATTGAAGAGCGTCAACACTGTTGAAGTATCAGCCGATGGTTCGCTAGTCGGACACAGCACCGATGGCGATGGTCTCGTGGCGAGTTTGCAAGCGCGAGATGTTGATGTTGCAGGTAAAGATGTTTTGATTCTCGGCGCCGGGGGCGCTGCTCGATCGGTCATTGACGCTTTATCTCGCAAAGGCTGTCACCAGATTTTCATCGTCAATCGATCACTAGAGAGCGCCAAAGTGGCTACAGAATTGGCCCCAGGAATCGCCACTGCGATCGCCCTCACTGATCAATCGGCGATTTCGGAAATTGCTTCTCAATGCAACATCGTGATCAATGCCACGAGTGTTGGCATGTCCAAGAGCCCTGACGTGAAGTCAGTGAGCCCGATTTTAGCCGATCTGATTACCTCGGCTCACGTCGTAGTTGATTTGGTGTATCACCCCATCCAGACCGAACTTCTTCGCCAAGCCCAACTCCGGGGGGCGCAAGCCATCGACGGACTCGGAATGCTGGTTCAAGCTGCACTGCAGCAACAGATCTGGACCGGATTGTTTCCCAGTGTGCCCGATATGTATCAGGCAGCATTACAGGCTCTTTCCTGAGAGAGCGGTAACCTGAAGTCCAATGTTGCGCTACCTCACCGCCGGCGAATCCCATGGACAAGCCCTCGTCGTCATTGTCGAAGGGCTTCCTGCTGGACTGTCAATCACAGTTGAAGATATTCAAATTGAACTGTCACGCCGTCGGCTCGGTTACGGACGAGGTCCGCGTCAAAGGTTTGAAAAAGATGAAGTCACGCTGGTCGGCGGAGTACGTCACGGTCGGACTCTTGGTTCGCCAGTCGCGATCGAAATCAAGAACAGCGAATGGTTCCGCTCTGATAAGTGGCACAAAGAAATGGATCCGGCACCCGGAGCTACCGAAGATCCCTTGACCAAAGTTCGTCCAGGACATGCCGATCTTGCTGGCATGCAGAAATATGGTTTCACTGATGCTCGCGATGTGCTCGAACGGGCAAGCGCACGAGAAACTGCGGCGCGTGTCGCCGCTGGAGCCCTAGCGAAGGCTTTGTTACGGACCATCGGAATTGAAGTGATCTCTCATGTCATTTCTATGGGCACTGCCAAGTCTGATGGCTCACAACGTCCCACTCCATCTGATCTTCACCAGGTTGACGAATCTCCAGTGCGCAGTTTTGATACGGCAGCCGGAGAGCGAATGGTCACCGAGATTGAAAAGGCCGCCAAAGAAGGCGACTCATTAGGCGGCATCGTCGAGGTGCTGGCGTACGGAGTTCCTGTTGGTCTTGGCTCTCATGTGCACTGGGACCGCAAAATTGATGCGCTGCTCGCTCAAGCCATCATGAGCATCCAAGCAGTGAAGGGCGTTGAGATCGGCGATGGTTTCGAAGTTGCAACACGTCGGGGTAGTGCAGGTCATGATCCGATTCATTGGGATGCGCAAACTGAAAGTTTTGTTCGAACCGGAACTCTTGCTGGCGGAACCGAAGGCGGCATCACAACAGGAGAATTGCTCGTTGTCCGCGCTGCTATGAAACCGCTTGCAACACTCAATAAGCCCACGTTGCCAACCGTCGATGTCATTACTAAAGAAGCGGGAGTCTCATTCAAAGAACGAACTGACGTCACCGCAGTGCCTGCTATGGGAGTCGTCGCCGAAACGATGGTCGCCTTGGTGTTGGCCGCCGAAGCCCAACGGAAATTTGGTGGCGACTCAGTGACGGAATTTGTTCGAAACGCCACATCGGCCGTTCAACCTTTATGAACCCACAGGTTTCACCAGCACCCCATCTGGTGTTAGTGGGTCTGATGGGAACGGGGAAAAGCACTGTTGGACGTCGGCTTGCCCACAAATTGGGTTGGGAATTTCTTGATACTGACGACGAGATCAACCGCGTGTCAGGTCAGACCGTCCGGCAAATTTTCGAAAACGAAGGCGAAGATCGATTTCGCCATATTGAACACGAGGTGCTGGTCTCTGCTTGCCGTTTACCAACCCCGTATGTCATAGCTGGAGCTGGCGGCATAGTTCTTCGCGCAGATAACCGCGAATTGCTGAAAAGTGCTCAATATGTTGTGTGGCTCAATGCTCCGTTACATGTTTTGATTGACCGCATTGGCCAACGAGCTATCAAGGCCGATGGCCATCGGCCGTTGCTTGACGCGAGTCCAGCCGAGAGATTGCAAGAGATGTACATCGCTCGCGAAAGTCTTTATCGTGAGGTCGCAACACATGAGATCAATGTGGAAGGCTTGCAAGTGCAAGAAGTCATCGACAAAATTTTGAGTTCAATCGGCTTGGAGGCGACATCATGACAATTCATCGTGTTGATGTCCGTCTGCCTGGACGTGAGTATCCAGTTCTGATTGGACACGGAGCCGTCAACCAGATCAATCAAGTTCTCCCGCCAGCAGCGCGCCGCGCCATCATTGTCACTCAAGAAGGAATACCGGCCAATTTCACTTTGCCCATCGAATCTAAAACGGTCGTTATTGGACAAGGCGAGACCGCCAAATCTCTCGCAACCATTGAGGATTTGAGTCAACAGTTCGCCGAAATGGGTATCACCCGTCAGGATGTCATTATCGGCGTTGGCGGGGGAATGGTGACAGATGTATCTGGTTTTGCGGCTGCAACCTGGCACCGTGGCACACCAGTGGTCCACGTCGCCACATCTCTTTTAGCAATGGTCGATGCCGCGATCGGCGGTAAGACCGGAGTCAATCTTCCTCAAGGAAAGAACCTCGTAGGAGCTTTCTGGCAACCCAGTGCAGTGATTTGCGATCTTGACTTCCTATCAACATTGCCCGAACGCGAATTGCGTTGCGGCCTAGGCGAAGTTGCGAAGTATCACTTTCTTACCGGAGACGACTTGTTGTCTCTATCTTTGGATGAGCGAGTCGCCCGATGCGTCAGCATTAAGGGTGCCTTTGTCGAACAAGACGAGCGAGAATCTGGCAAACGGGCTTTTCTCAATTACGGACACACCCTGGCTCATGCACTTGAGACGGTCGGAAAGCATCAGCTCGCCCACGGCGAAGCAGTCGCTATCGGGCTCATCTTTGCCGCTCGTCTCGCACGAGCTCTCAAACGAATTGATGATGCCCGTGTTGACTATCACGAGTTGGTTGTGGGCCAAACGTATTCTCTCCAAACTCGCATGCCCTCCGGACTCGATATCAACGAACTCATGGCGGCCATGGCCCGTGACAAGAAGGCCCTCAACGGTTTGACTTTCATCTTGGATTCTTCCAATGGACTCGAAATTGTGTCCGATATCTCAGCAGACGTCGTTCGGTCAGAACTCGTCAATTTCAGCCAAGCCTAAAGTTGCCGTGCTCGCTGACCCGCAGCAAGTATCGTCACTCTTGTGGGAACCATCCTTTTACTTCACGGTCCAAACCTCAATCTTCTGGGTCAGCGCGAACCCGAGATCTACGGGACGGCAACTCTCGTTGATTACGTCACGAGCGTGAGGCAAGTAGTTTCAGCAGCTGGCCACACTCTTGAAGATTTTCAATCCAACCATGAGGGGCAACTAGTGGATGCCATTCATGGCGCTCGTGGGCGAGTTGATGCCATCATCATCAACGCTGGAGCATTCACTCATTACGCGTGGAGCCTCCATGATGCCCTTGCCACGTTCTCCGGTCCAGTGGTTGAAGTTCATATCTCTCATCCCAACGCCCGCGAACCTTGGCGACACACCAGTGTGATCGCTCCCGTCGCCAACGGCACAATCGCTGGTCTCGGGTTATTGGGATACGAACTAGCTGTGACTGCAATAGTCCGACTTCTCAAGTGATTGAGAGCTGACTGTGCATACATCGCTGATGCGTGCTCAGAGGTTGTTCGAAGTCATCGATCTTGGTTCTTCACAAACTTGTCTGATGACTGATCTTGCCGATATTCGTTGGATCACTGGTTTTTCTGGTTCACATGCC
>Ga0255132_1001106_pt1 | contig 10274 bp, 6 predicted proteins | sample Law_Law_RepA_8d_FD_188551 | JGI IMG/M metagenome (GOLD analysis project Ga0255132, IMG submission 188551) | Freshwater microbial communities from St. Lawrence River, New York, United States - Law_Law_RepA_8d | ecosystem: Environmental > Aquatic > Freshwater > River | place: USA: New York...
ACGCTCCACCCCCCACCCAAGCGCGCCTCCCCTTCTCCCGCTGGCGGGAGCAAGGGGCCGGGGGATGAGGGTGGTGACCGCGCAACGGGTACTGGCAGACTCGTAATCGCAACTCCAACCATCACCACGCACGGGACCGCAGTCCCATGCTACGACGGTGTGGTTTGTCTCGGTCCCCACTACTGACTTGTCTGACCTGTCTGACTTGTCTGACCTGTCTGACCTGTCCGCCCCCCAACCAAGCGCGTCTCCCCTTGCTCCCGCTGGCGGGAGCAAGGGGTCGGGGGATGAGGGTGGTGTCCGCGCAACGAGTACTGACGGACTGGTAATCGCAGCAGTAACTCTCACCACGCACGGGACCGCAGTCCCATGCTACGACGGTGTGGTTTGTCTCGGTTCCCACTGCAGACTTGTCTGACCTGTCTGACCTGTCTGACCTCCCCCCAAGCGTGCGATAGCCCAGGACTGACGTTCCCCACCGTCTGGCGACGAGTGGCTACGGGGATCTCCCACCCTGTGGCGACAGGTGGCTACGTTAAAGGCCCCCTAGGCATCGGCGGCTGGTTTGGGACTTGCACCAAACAATTCAAGCACCGCTCGACGCCCTTCTCTCAATCGCTCTAAAACTACTTCCTCTCCACCACCCGCCACCAACACACTTACTATCGGCATCCCCCGCTCGATCTTCAACTCTTCCAACCCACCAATAACCTGACTACCATCCTCCTCAATCTCACGCGGCGCACTCGGTATGTCCGCTAACCAAAACCTTGCCGAATCTGCTATCACACTGACACCATCCCATCGCATCTCCCACAACCTTCGCTGCACTTCCTCACGTAACTCCAAGTCCTCTGGTGCATACACAATCCCCTTCCCATACATCACTCCCGCCTCCCGCTCTCTCCCCCCCACTCGAACCTCTACCTCCCCAAACAACGCTCGCAAATGGGATCGCACCAACGTTCCTACTTCACTACCTTCTCTCTCCACAAGATCGTGCAACTCCATGCTCGCTGACCATCGCGGATTAATCTCCAACAACCACAACAACTCCTCTTTTGACCCTCCCTCCTGCAACACAAAGTCCGCTTGCCATAAACCTCGCACCCCAGATCCTTCCGTGACCAATCTCGCGAACTTTAGCAACTGTTCTCGGACCCCTTCAGATACCACCCAAGGTGCTATATTCCCTCGGTAAATAAAAGGCAGCGGACCAGGATACTCCGGCGCGACTAAACTTCTCGCTACCCCCATCAACCGTACGCCATGTTCATCTGAACAAAATGTTGCGCCGATGTTGATGCCTTCGATCCACTCTTGAAGGTATTCACCCTCTTGCAAACCACCCTGTCGCAACTCTTGCTCTAATGACGATGCACTGCGATGGACGCGGACCCCAAGTCCCCCTGCGCTCGACCTGCTTTTAAGGAGCCATTTTCTCTCTTCGGGTATCACTTGTTCAATCGCTATCTCTGCGGTGACACCGATACTTCTCGGCCATCCTATCCCCGCCCCCTCGCTCCACTTCTCCCAGTTCGCGGGATCTCGAAGCATCCTTAACTGCTCTGTGTTCACCCCACAGACCATCCCAAGCTCCAAATAACGCGCCAAGTCCTCGGGACGATTCTCCATCCCTCCACAAAGCAACAGCGGCACACCTCGATACCGATCTTGCGAACCTTCTTCAAACAACACTCGGTTCGGCGATAAAGTCGTCGCTTGGGCTACCTCTAACAAATCCGCATCGAGAAACTCATCCTGCGCCTCAATCCATCGAACGCCCGCCCTGTAAACGGCTTGCGCTGCCGCCCGACAACTCGCTCCGACCACCATCGCCTTGGATGGTACCCCCCCCTCCGCGAACACGTCGTTTCTCAAACCCTCTACGTTGCTATTCTCGTCGCTCGTTTTCATAGGTTCCGATAAGCTACTGTTGCACGCCGACTTGAAGTTTCCAAACTTCTCCCGAAGATGAGTTCTTTGAACAACCCACAAGGCTTTCAGAATCACCCCCGTAGTGTACCATCGGATCTTTATTCGGTTCACCACCCACCCAACGCATCAATCAACCCACACCCACACTTCGATGGTTATCCTTACGCATCGCTCCTTGATCAGCCTCAGCCACCTCGTTGCACTTCTAATCTTGTGCTCGGTGGCTTGCACCAACCTCGGTTGTATCCAACGCTCGGAACAATCGGCGACGATTTACTGCGCAACTGACCGCGAATTCGCAGTTCCAATTCTCGATGCCTTCGAACGCCGCCCGAATCGTTCCGCTACTGGCGAAATCGACATCGTGCGAGTCTTCGATGTCGAAGCCTCCAAAACGCTGGGACTCGTCACCCGAATCGAACAAGAAAAACAGAGCCCGAAATGCGATGTCCTTGGGAACAACGAAATCCTGCACACCATCCGGCTTCAAAAAGCCGGACTGCTTGCCCCTCGACGTTGGCCCATACCCGATAACTGGCCAAAAGGTTGTGTCGCTTCGGATCGCTCCTGGGTCGGTTTCGCTGCTCGCGCTCGAGTGCTCCTAATCAACACGGAAAAACTCGCTGACCGCGACCAATGGCCATCGAGCGTTCAAGAACTCACAGATCCTCGCTGGAAAGATCGATGCGGACTAGCAAACCCTGTCTATGGAACCACCGCGACTCACTTCGCTGTACTAGCTTCGCACCCAACGTCCCTCGGCGAACAAACTTGGGAGACTTGGTACGCCTCCGTCCGCGATAATGCCCTCGTTCTCGCCGGCAACAAACAAGTCGCCTTAGGGGTCGCAAGCGGCGAACTTCATTGGGGACTTACCGACACCGACGACGCTATGGTTGAAATTGCCAAAGGTAGCCCCGTCGCAGTGGTCTTCCCCGATCAAAAAGAAGGTGCCTTCGGAACTCTGTTTATTCCAAACACAGTGGCGATCATCCAAGGTGCTCCACATCCAATCTTGGCTGCCGAACTGGCTGACTATTTGATCAGCGAGAAGACCGAAGCTCGATTAGCGATGGGTGATTCGGCAAACTATCCACTCTGGCCTGGTGCGACCGAATCCCCTCGACTAGATGCAAAGGATGTCCGGCGAGCTCAAGTCGATTTCGAGCTTGCTGCCGACCGGTGGGATACTCTGCGCGATTCGCTTACTCTGCAGGGGGCTCAACAGGAGGAATCACAGAAGAAGGAAGCTCTGCCGAAGGAAACACCGTAAAGCCTTCGCGAAAAATGAAATAGACCGCTCCACACATACACAATGCAGCCCATAGAAAATCCCACCTCAAAGGCTGCTTCATGTACAACACCATGAAGGGAACAAACACACACAGCGTGATGACTTCCTGGAGAATTTTCAACTGCGGCAAACTCAACAGCGAACTTCCGATCCGATTCGCTGGAACCTGGATCAAATACTCGAAGAACGCAATGCACCAACTCACCATCGCCGCAATCAACCAAGGTTTGTCCTTGAGATCTTTCAAGTGACCGTACCAAGCGAAGGTCATGAACACATTCGATGCGATCAGCATCAATACCGTTAGAAGAACGATACCCATTGTTTGCTTTCTGTCTTACTGCCGCTTGCGCCAAGTAGAAGTCAGGATGTCCCAAGCGTGCCATTCGAGAAACAGCAACATGACCGGGACGAGGTAGATGATCAATTGAGGTAGCGCAGAAGGAGTCAGCTCGTCGGACACGTCAAGCCTCGGGAAAATGCTTCCTAAGGCTTGGACTAATCCAAACACCATCCCTGCATTGATCGCCAGCAAAATGATGCTGATGAAAATCTCTCGAAAGATGGTCCATACAAGCTGCCGGACAGCCCGCTTCTCTTCTATTTGATCTTGGGTTAGCGGCTCGCTCATTCTTCCTCCGTAAACTCCCCTTCAAAAGCTAGCTCCGTTACATCGCTGATGCGACCTGCCAAGATCCCGTACTGATTCGCGATAAAACAAAACACCCAAGGAAACAACAACCCCAACATGGCGACCGTGATCGGCCCATATACAAACGCTACTTGACTGAAGACAAAGAAGATTGCCAAGGCAACTCCGGTTTGCATGTACATCGCTCCCCACTCTTCGGACTTCCCCGAAACCGATTTCAAGATCGATAGAGTCACCGGTGGAAAGATACTTCCCGACTCGATCATGCTCAAGAGTACGATTGGCAAGAGGCCCCAGAGGGTGAGGGTCGGGATCGCACTAGATATAAGAAACGGGGCGCCCATCTTCGCTAGCGCCGAGCCGATCGGCAACCCGATTCCGTAGGTTCCGCAGATCGCGATAAACAACATCATCAGTTCACCAAACGAATCTCCTAAGCGACCGAAAGGCCATTCCTCGACCTTCAACAATCGATTAGCCGCCTTGGGGATAATCGCTAAGCAACACAACAGCACCGCACCAAAAATCGGGACAAACCCTAGCGCGAATATCAGCAGTCGAATGAACTGTATATGCCAATGCTCTTGATCTAAGACGTAAGGTCCCAACGAATGAAAAACGTAGCCAAAGATCCCTGCGAAGAGACTCAATACCGCGATAGCGATTACCAAACTACGGTCGGTCGTGAAGCTGAAAATCAGCTCTAACCAACCTTTTGTATCAAACGTTCCGTGAGCCGCATCATATTCTTCTCGCTCACGCTCCAAGTCCTCGGCGGCCTTATCAAGCATCGCCTTCGTGCTGACTTTGTTCTTCGGCGCAGCCTTCGAAGTGCTTCCCTCATCTGGAGCTAACCCGACGCTTTCTCCGGACTGATCCCATCGCGTCTCGCTCGGCTTCTTCTTCGGACTCGGAGGGGGAGCCGGAAATTCAGAAAAACAATCAGGACACCGTATCTTCTTACCGGTTTGCGAAGGCCGAACATACAACCGTGTGCCACACACCTTGCACGTGACCCCGTATTCCGTATCGTCGACCTTCGGCGGTGCGCCTCCCGATGAAGCTCCACCTTTCGTTTGCTGCGTGGATTGCGGCTTGGTTTCCCCAAAAGGATCAGCACTGAAATCAGCGTTCAAATCAGCTGGAAATCCAGCAGGAAAACCGGATGGGAAACCAGAAGCTTGGCTGATCGGATTTTCCGGTGTTGGGATCGATGTTGGGATAGGTGGAAGCCCCGCTGGAAAGCCTGAAGACTCCATATAGGACCGCAAAACATCTTCATCCCGTTGCTTCTTTGGATTAGCCGCCTGTGGTGCTGGCGATTCGTCAAAAGGACTTAAATCGGGCAAGTCATCATCGAAGACGCTACGTTGTTGCTCTTGTGAGGGTTGCTTCTCTTGTAAAGATCCGGGTTTCGCTTCGGTCTCTTGATCGGAAGCTAACTTCAAGCCGTCGTCCGAATCAAGCTCCAGGCTTTCGTCGTCCTGAGATGGCGCATCGAATTCCATCCCGGATAGCCCCAAACTTTCCGCAGAGGTGTCGAGTGAAAACCACTCATCCTGCGAACCGCCAGATCTGTTTTCTGGTGTTGCCCCGTTCTTCGGTGGTGACCCGTTCTTCGATGTTGACCCGTTCTTCGATGTTGACCCGGGCATCGATGTGGAACCGGGCGCCGGTGGTGGTGTATCAAGGCCAGCCGGAATCAACACCTTCGAGCTACATTTCGGACAAGCGATCCGCGTGCCCTCAAGGCCCGCAGGCAGCTTGAGCTTCGTTCCGCATTTCGGACATTGGATAGTGCTCACTGAGTCAACTCCGGAGCCGTCTGCGAAAACGCTTTCCACTGTTGCTCGCCGGTCGCCATGTCCCACCGATCACGATGCAATACTACGCGATACAGGAAATGAAGCGATTGACCTGCCGGCAACGTATACCCACCCGTATGCGTCGGGTCTTGCTTGATCGACTCCGTCTTTGTCCTTTGCCCTACGAAGTCTTTCACCCCGAATGGATTGTGCGCAAACAAACCATAAGTGCGAACATGCCACAGTCCATCGGCTCGGAAGCTCGATGGATGGGTCAAAATAGCGATCCCGTAGATTCCCGTTTGGTTCGAATCCCCTAGCCCTGCGACGACAGGTCCCGAGTAGTCGACCCACTTCGCCGACTTGCCCCACGTGTCCCCTTGCTTATCTCCAGCACTATTGAGGATCTGCCCACCTGGTTTGTCCCCTCGCATCGGCTCGGGTACCCGAATCGCAAACATCCCTTCTTTCGTATCCCCAAAGTGAACGGACTTCGATCCATCCGCACTCTTCCATACATACTCGCAGTCAATCACTGTCTGCCCTTCCCCTCCCGAGACGCTGTAGCGACAGGTTTCAAGCAACACTGGTGAGCCGACGACTTCTCCTGAATCCTTCGTTTTGAACCACTCATGTTCGGCCACCCAACTGATCGAATCCCCAGTAGGAGTCAACGATACGACTTTGCTGTGAGCAACTAACCCCTTCCCTTTTCCTTCCGCCCACCAGTCGGCTCCGTCGACTTCACCGAACGTCATCCACAATCCACGGTGATGTGGGTGATCGTGCGCTTCGTGAGGTACGGTTGCATCCAAAGGATACGATCGTGTCATCCGCTTATCGTCGGGGCCATGGATTGGCCAAAGTACCGGTTTGCTCCCCGACCGATAGCGGTAGCTTGTCACAAGCTTGCCATCGCGCAGCACGTCGATCCGATCGTCTAGCTGCTGTGCCGAAAACTGCCCCAGCACGGTTGTGTTTGAAATTGCAAGGAATCCACACAGGAGACCCAGATAAGCGGAGAGGAATCGCAATGCCATCGAATTCTTGCCCGTTCCTATAAAAGTCGATCAAGCCTATGAAAGCCAATCAGGGGAAAACATACCAAACTAGGAGCCAACTCAAACTAAAACGAAACCTGTACTCAAAAAACAGAACCTTCCAATATAAACCACTGCACTCCAAACGACACGGGTGGAAACGTACCAAGCCCCTCTGTTACTCGAAAGTCCGTTCAACCTTCTTCAGTTCGACCCTCGAAGCCAAGCCCAATCAACCGTAGCACCGTACACCTTTAGCCCTGTACACCTTAGCTCCTCACACCGTAGCCCCCATACCCTGAGAAGATTCCGGGAATTTTACTTGTTCCCTCTAATTCGATCGATCCTTTTACTCCCTGGGACTTTACCCCCACAGAAATTCGATACGATAAACAAGGGATGGTTGCCCTAAGCATCTGAAGCCTCCTTCACAGTCTCTAGCTTCCGAAGATTCCGCACGGTTCATCATGTCTGACTCCACGCTCCAACCTGTTTCTTCTCCCGAGTCCGCTTCACTTCTGGTCTCAAGTTCGCAAACAATTCCCTCCAAAGCGAATTTCTTAGCATCGGGACCCACCACAGCGCTGTTCACAGCTTGGTGGAAAACCTGTTTGCTGACTGTCATTTGCTGGTCAAATTCTGTTGTTTCCACGTCAAAAGCTGTTGGTGAAGAATTACCGTTCGCCCTCCCCGACGGGTTTAAAGTCGATCGCGTTGCCGATGACTCCTTGGCCCACGACTGCTTTTGCATGACCCTCGACTCCGCCGGCCGCCCTGTGATTTCCGGGCCGGGATACATCCGTACCCTTGTCGATAAAGACAACGACGGAACGTACGACTCGTCCATCGCTTGGACCTCCGCGATCAAACAAGGAGCCCAAGGGCTTTGGGTCGAAAAAAACACCTTGTATTTCGTCGCCGACGGGGGGCTTTGGAAATCCGACGATAGCAACAACGATGCGGTCGCTGACCGTCCTCCGGTACGTGTCCTGGAACTTCCCACCGGCGGCGAGCACGATGCGCACGCAATTCGCCGTGGCCCTGACGGCTACTGGTACCTGATGGTCGGCAACTTCGCTTCGTCGATTTCAAAATTGCGAACGGGGAATTTCGAAGCTGTTCCGCGAGCCCGTGCAGGAACCCTCTGGCGGATCAGCCCTGATTTTACGAAACGGGGTGTCTGGGCTCACGGCCTTCGCAACTGCTACGATTTCGATTTCCTACCAGACGGACAGATCGTAACGTATGACTCCGATGACGAGCGAGAAGCCACGTTGCCTTGGTATCGCCCAACGCGTGTCCTGGCACTCGGCCCCGGTTCCGATGCGGGCTGGTGCGGTCCTGCTTGGAAAGATGATGATTACCGAATCACGATGCCGATGTCCCTAGCTCGACTCGGTCGTGGATCCCCAACAGGGGTCGCAGTGTATCATCACCACACTTTTCCTAAGAAATATCACGATGCAACCTTCGTCCTCGACTGGACCTTCGGACGTGTGCTCGCTGTTTACCCGTCAGAGAATCTGCCACCAAGCGAACGTATTCCTGATCGGCTCCCCTCCGAGATTTTTATGCAACCATCAGGCAGTATCGGCTTTGCTCCCACCGATATCTGCGTCGCTCCCGATGGAAGTCTTCTCGTTAGTGTCGGCGGGCGTGGCACCACCGGAGCTATCTATCGGATCCATCCTCAACGTTCCGATGTTGCGAACCCACCAAGCAATCCTGCGGACAAACTAGCTGCTGAACTTGAGAAGTCGAAAACCCCTACAGGGAATATTTCAAGCCAAACGGCTAAGCAGCTCGCAGCCCTACTAACCGCACCTTGCCCCTGGGATAGTTGGTCCGAGACTACTTGGCGTCCGATGGCCACTGGTCAAACGCTCGATCTGCTTGCCCGTTTTGTGGCCGGCCAATGGGCTCCTGAAGCCGACCCGACCGAAATCGCTCGCTGGCGCGAACGCGGTGCTCATATCCTTACCCGCATCGGTTCGCGTCTTTCAAGCGACACGTTGTTGAAAGGGGCCAAGTCGACGTCGCCATCGGTGCGAAACGCAGTATGGTGGCTCCTTGGACGCGGCGTCATAAACGCCCCGGATGAACCAAAAATTCTCCGCGAACTCACTTCTTTGAATATCCCTTCGGCTACGGAAATCCCCGACGAACACACCCCTTGGGATGCCCATTTGGGTAGCTCCGAATTGAGGAATCGGATCGAAGCCCTCGGTATCCGTCGATGGCCTATGTCGAACTGGACTTCTTTAGTCGTCTCTGACGATCCTGCCGGCAACGCTCTGCGACGTTCCTACTTATGGGCACTTACTCGCACCAATCAACCACCAACGAGCAAGCAAATCGCTGACAAACTTGATGTACAAGCTGCTAACTTGCTCTTCGGCCCTGCCAAAGACAACCTCGATATTCCGTTGCTTGAGTCCTTCTCTAGCTGGATCGATTCGAATCGCGATCAACTCACTTCTCGCGATCAAATGGAATGTTTGACCATCATGCAAACGGTATTGGGAGATCGTCGAAAGAATCTGCCACTCCAAGGTGACGCTCCTGCCGATTCCCTCGACGGCTACCGCGCGGTACATACACTTCGGATGAATGAAGAGACTCGCAATAGCTGGGCCAAGTGGGCGCTGTACTTTGCTCAACAAGCCGAACGGACGGGACAAGTCGGCGTGCAAGCCGAAGCGATTCGTACCATGGCGATGTTCGAACCCACCGATCCAAAAATGCTTGAATACGCCTTGGGTCAAATCAACGAATCGAGCCACCCGACTTCGGACCTTCATATGCTCTGCTGCGCCGCGCAGTGCGGAAGCCCTCGCTCTGAAGAGCAATCGATGAAGACCGCTACAGCCCTCTGTGAACTAATCCAGAAAATTCGCGGCCGTGGACTCTACACCGATAACCAATGGCCGACTCGAATCAAACAATTAATCGCTGCTTTATTGATGCGCGATCAAGCTGTCGGAGCTGCTTATGCGGCAAAAACTCAAACGATCGAAGCCGACGATTTGGTCGTCATCCAATCCTTTTCACAAGACATTCAAAACATAATCCGCGAGCGAATCCTTCGCGATCTTCAGAACACACCACCCGACCAATGGATCGTTCCGGTTGTGAAATTCGCTTTGAAAAACAACCTCGATAACCTCGCAAATGTAAAACCGGCAAACGGTAAGCTCGATGATGCAAAGCTTGAACCCGAACTGCGCGCCACCCTGATCAAAGGTGCTGCCGCAAATAATACCCGTGCACTGTGCATCGATCTTCTAGCGGCAAATCCTCAAGATGAAGAATATGAACTATACGTTCACACCCTTGAATCCGACGACCGTGCCGCTTGGAACAGCGCTTGGAAAGCCCTCGAGTCCCTACCACAAAAACAAACCCTTGCACCTGAGCAAGCCACCCGCGAATTTCCGATCTTGGCGAAACTCGTATCCGCTTGCCTCAATACCAGTCTATCCCTGCCAACCCCCGCCGTCCTGCAACGCACTCGATTAGCTGCTAACGAAGCTTCTCAACCTCCT
>Ga0255132_1001109_pt1 | contig 10262 bp, 5 predicted proteins | sample Law_Law_RepA_8d_FD_188551 | JGI IMG/M metagenome (GOLD analysis project Ga0255132, IMG submission 188551) | Freshwater microbial communities from St. Lawrence River, New York, United States - Law_Law_RepA_8d | ecosystem: Environmental > Aquatic > Freshwater > River | place: USA: New York...
CATTACCACATCGCTCCAACTCACTTGCAGGAGCGGGTGGGTCCGGGGCAACCCATTGCCGTTGCCCTCGACGGCTATTGGATTTACGGCTTCACCGAACCGGATGGGTCCCCGGTGGGATCGCTGGATGCCTTCAACGGCCACAGCACGCCGGCCCTGGGCTACCACTATCATGCCACCCGGAAGTATCCGTATCTCAATGGCGGATTCCACGGCGAGGTGGTTGAGCGAGAGGGACAGGTGGACCCGCAACCCCGGGCCGAGCCGGTGCGGCCTGCGCTGCAGCCGTGGCGCGGAGCCCGGATCACGGGATTTGATCGAGTCGCGTCGAACCACTTTCATCTCGAGGTGAAGACCGCCACCCAGACCCATCACCTTCGATACCGCCTGAACACCAACCAGACCGTGACCTTCGATTGGGCCGACGGAGACGGTCAAACCGCTTCGGAGACTTACTCGTTACCCTCCGGAAAAGGCGGTGGTGCCGACAGAGAGAACTCAAGCCGCCCGCGTCGCCGCCAGCCGTGATTTCCCTGGGTCGCCGGTATTTGATCGACGGTGTTTGAGTTTGCTGTTGAGAGCTGCGTCGCTGCTTACGGGCCAGGGCACTCCATCGCTCAATGCGGTCCAGAGGGGCGGGACGGACAAGAAAGGGCCCAGGAAGGTCGGCGGGCGCGGCCAAAGCCGAAGCCGCAGCGGTGACCTTCCGGCGTGGGCGGAGGGTCACCGGCTTTGCCCGGTCGACACTCAGACGTGCTTCACCACCTCGGAGGCGGGAAAGCGGACCTTCTTCAGGGACGCATACTTGTCGTCATCCGCGCGATAACCCGCTGCACAGGCGACCACGGTTTTGTAGCCGGAACCGGTGAGCCCCAAGATCCGGTCGTATTCCACCGGAGCGATGCCTTCCATCGGGCAAGTATCCACACCCAGCAAGGCCGCAGCCGTCATGAACTGCCCCAGCGCGATGTAGAGCTGATGGGTTTGCCAGACGTCGAGGTAGCCCGCATCGGTCGCTTTCTGAAGGCTTCCCAGCATCATGCCGCGGTAGCCAGCCAAGGCCTCCAACGATCCGCCACGGACTTCAATTTGACGGGCCAGAAATTGGTCGACATGCGCCTGATCCAGAGCGGTCTTGAGCGCAAAAACCACCATGTGAGAGCAGTCGGCCGGTTGGGATTGTCCCCAAGAATGGGGCACCAGCTGGGCTTTGACCTGGGGATCGGTGACCACCACAAATTTCCATGGCTGCAGGCCAAAGCTGGATGGAGCCAGGACGAGGGCTGTTTCTAGGGTTTTCCAGAGGTCGGCGGATATGAGGGCCGCTGCGTTGAATTTCTTGGTGGCGTAGCGCCAATTCAGGGCACCGAGGAGTTGCTCAGAGGATAGGGTCGTCATGACGTGGCGCTTAGAGTGGCTTCACCGGATCCGGTCGGCAACTCGGAGTCCACAGGTTGGGGTATCGGTGGGCTTGGGAATGAGGCTTCCAAGCTTGGGGCCTTCCCCGGCTCCCAGCGAATCGAGGCGGGTCTCATCGGAGTCGTGTGGTTCTGGAGAAGCGCTTCAGCCTGAGGGAACGTGTGCGGGGTCCGAGATCGGTAACAAAAAAGCCCGGGAAGGCGAACCTTCCCGGGCTGTAAGAAACCGTCTCCGCTAGATCACTTGATGCTGCGGAAGAACAAGCTGCCGCCGGTTGGGGCGGGCACCGCGTAGGGGCTCGTTGCGCCGCTCACGTTGGAGAACGGCCCGGTGAGCGAGGTGGACGACTGCAGGCTGCCCGTGAAGGTGACCGTGATCACGTCGGCGGTGCGGCTGAGCGAGAGCGTCGGGCGCGGAGGAGTGACCTTCACGTCGGCGCTGGAGACCATCTTGCCCGGGACACCCGCCAACATACGGTAGGTTGCGGAAATGTCCGAGGGGGTGGTCGGGAAGAACCGGTACGAGGTGCCGGTCGCGTTGGCGATGTCCACGAAGCCCGAGCCGTCGTTGCGCTGCCATTGGTAGCTGAACGAGGTGGCTACACCCTGGCGGGTCACCTTGGCGGTGCCGTCGAAGGTCACCGCGGTGGGCGGCGAGCTGACAGCCAGTTTAACTTCCTTAATTTGCCAGCTCGGGGTGCTGGCCTTGGAGCAGTCATCCCAGCCGCCCAGGAACTGGACCACAATCTTGTCGCCCTTGGTAAAGGTGCCAAGGATCGCGGAGCTGGTGATGAAGCTGCCAGCCGCATAGCCTGCGGAATCGGCATTGAAGGCACGCAGGCCCTTGAGGACGCCGCTGCCCACGATCACGCTGTTGGCATAGCCATTGGCTGTGAAGTTGTCGCCCGGAACCACGGTAAAGGCCCCACCGTTGATGCTGACGAGCACTTGGCCGCCGTCCCAGAGGTCTCCCTCGAAGGAATAGCGGTGCGAGAAGTTTAGGGTCACGGCCAGGGACTCCGGTACCGTGTAGGTCGCCGAATTCAGGCGCGAGTTGTAAGGGCCGCCGCAGCCGTCCACGGAACCGTCGGCCGACCAAACGCCATTGGCCGGGTCATACACCCAGGGGCCCGGAGGCTCTGGGGTGGTGTTGGTGACCGTGAAACCACCGTCGCTGGAGGTGAAGGCTTGGGTCAGGAACGTCACCGCGGTCGTGGAGAGGGCGCCCTCCTGATTGGTCGGCTGCTTGGTAAATTCCACTTCGGCATTCGGATCCACGTAGGTGGACAGGTACTTGCCATCGATGGGGGCCAATGCGGCCGATGCAGTGGTATCGGTGGACTTGCGCCAAGCCACCTTGAGCCAGTCGCCGCCGCCGCCTTCCTTGAGCAGCGTCAGGATCGCGTACTTCTTGCCGGCCTGCAGGCTGATCGGGGCGGCCGTGGTTTGCGGAGATCCGGATTCGGGCTCTAGGAAGCCTTTGCAGCAACCCGGTTCATTGACGATCGGGGTGTCGGTGGCCGGGTTGGGCATCGTTTCATTCGCGCTGAGATAAACGCGGGAAGCGTCATCGGAGGCCACGAAGAAGTAGTAGTCGCCCGACTCGGTCGGGGTGATGAAGCCACTGATACGAGCCATGTAGTTTTCATGGCTGTCATCCGGGAACACCGTGCGGGTGTCGAAGCGACCCGTGATGGTGCCCAGCGTTGTCGGGGTGCCGGCTATCACGCGAGGGTCATCGAGAGCGGCCGTGATGGCGGCATCACTGGCAGTCGCGAGGTTGTCGTAGTGCTCGAAGCGCAGCGCGCCGGAAGCCAGTTGCCAGGAGCCAAAGGTGATCGTCGAGTTCGCGGCGATCGCGGTGGCTGGAACCATCTGATCCTTCACGGTTACTTTGTAGGTCTTGCCGGCGTCCTGCTTGGAGGTCGTCAGTTCGACGATGTTGTCGCCGATACTGCCCGCCGGGGCCTTCAAGGCCGCCCCGGTGACGGTGAGACCTTCGATCTTGTAGTTGGCCGCCAACTGAGCGGTCGTCGGATCCAAGGGTTCTGAGAACCAGATCCGCACCTTGTCGAAGCTGGAAACGCCCGCGGCATACTGGAGCGTCGGAGCCACCGCGTCGGCAGGCGTAACCACTAGGGCGACCGGGGTGCTGCTGATGGATCCGTAGGCGCTCGTCACCACGATGTCATAGGCGCCTGCATCCGCTGCGGTCACGCCGGTGAGCGACAAGGTGGTCGAGGTCTTACCGGACAGATTCTGGCCGTCCTTGCGCCACTGGTAGGTCAACGGCGGGGTGCCACTGGCGGCAGCCGTCAAGCTGACCGAGTAACCCGCGAAGAGGGCGCGGCTCGGGAGGGTCGGTTGCTGGGTGATGGTCGGAGCCACATTGGCCGAGAAGTAGATCGACTGGATGTCGGCCGCACTCAGCGCCTTATCGAAAACCGCGACTTCATCGATGTTGCCTTTGAAGTAGTCGCCGGCCGCGTTGAAGATGCCGCCGCCACCGATGTTGAAGTTGAAGCTGCTGGTGCCATAGCTGGCCACCGTTCCGCTCAGTCGGCCGATTTCTTTGCCGTTGGCATAAAGGACGGTGGAGGTGGCGCTGCCGATGACGGCGAAGTGGCCCCAATCGTTGTCCTTGAAGGGATAGGCAGCCTTGATGTTGCCGCCCCGGGCGTTGACCCACAGTTCGATGTTGGCACCGCCATCAGCGTCGCCGAACTCGAGCAGGTCGTTCTGGCCGAAGTAGCCGCCACGACCGCTCTTGATGGCGCTGCGCTGGACCCAGCCCATCATGGTGAATTCGGTCAGGTCATTCATCTGGAACGGAGTGCCGACGTAGCCGGCCGCACCATTGAACCCGCCACCGACGTTGGAGGCTTCGAGCCCGGTGTAAATCGGCGGCTTTGGGGCCTCCGCGCCCGCCTTCATGCCGGGGTTGTAGGATCCGGCGATGGAAGCGCCCGCCGTTCCGGTGTTGGCGGCCGGAGGCACACTGGCCGGTGCCGTGTAGGCTCCTTCGTTCAGTCGGTAGTAGGCAATGGGAGCCTGGGCCAGAACGAGGCTCTGGTAGGTGGCGCTCGGGCTGGTGGCCGTGCCGTTGGCGTAGTGAGCGGACACTTCTTCAGCGGTCAGGGCCTTGCTGTAGAGAGCCACTTCATCGGCGGAACCATTCCACCAGAAGGAACCGTCCGCGCGGCCGCCAATAGCGAAACCGCCTGATTGGCCGGGCACATAGCTAGTTTGGGCTGCTTCAGCCGCCTTGGCACCGTTGACGAACAACTTGGCGGTCGCACCGTCGTAAACCGCTGCCACGTGGTACCACATGCCAGACACGGGAGCCGTTCCACCACTGATGTTCACCGAGGTGGCCGTTCCGTTGTTGTTGTACATGCGCAGGTTCCAACCGCTCTCAGATTGGTAGATCAACCAACCGGTGCGGGGGGCGGCAAATTGGCCGCTAGAGATGGCGCAAGTCAGGGTTCCGGATCCCACAGCGTGCTCGATATTCGGGCTCAGCCAGGCTTCCACCGTGAAGGGGGCCTTGGGATTCATTTCCGGCATGTAGGGTACCATGGTCACCGAGTTGGCGGTGGCATCGAAGCCCACGGCGCTGTCGGTGCGGCCATTGAGTGCGCCTGGAACCGGGTGCTGGGCTGTCCCCAAATAGTAACCAACGGCAGCGTTGCCCAGGGAACCGGCGTTCACCGCTACGTCAGCAGCGGGAGGTTGCGTGGTCTCATTCAGGCGCCAGAAGGCGACCGGCTTGAGGTTGGAGACCGTGGAGGCGTAGTCCGCAGTCAAGGTCGGCGCCGCGCTGGAGATCAGCGCTAGCATTCCCGTCAGTTTTAGGATTTGGCGTTTCATGGTTGTTACAAGGTTTGCTTCAGATACCGCCGGCCGGGTTAGTAGCCGATGGATCCTGTTCTACCCCAAAACGCTTTTGTTTCTGACGATTCGCCAACCAGGCGATGCCGGAAGTTTAAAAAGCGATTGGGTGAACCGTTACGATTGCGTGAACCTTCGATAGCGAGACTTCAGTCGGTTGGCTTCAAGTCAAGGGAGGTCGTAGTACTAGGAAAAATTTGACGCTGATGTGTGCGGAAAGCTCCTAACCTGCTGCTGTTTTTTGAATTTTATAAAAAATCTTATCGGTCGGGAGATTGCTCTCTATGGAGCATCAGTGTGGTGATGCCGTCAGGCAGCATTGGGTTCAGGCCTACGGATCGGGGAGTGTTGGTGAGGTGGGGTGTTAGCAATCCATGCGTACCGACTGGCTAGAATCTTTATCCGAAGTAATCCGGTTGGATCGGTCGTGCTGGCTGCGCCTTCTTCCGCAAGAGCGTCGCTGTTCGCTCGTTACGGGCCTCAAGCGCGAGCTTCAGTGTGGCTGGCGCCTCGCTCTGGCCTCCATCTAACGAAAGAATTCGGCATGACATCACCTTCCTCCCAATGGCATCGCTCCGGCTTCGTCACCGTGTTGGCTGGAGCATTCGTCAGGGTCTCATGGGTGCCGGTCCGCGGTTTTTCTATTGTGAGTTGATTTTGGGTTGCCGCCACGCGCGAGATCCCACGGTTACGTCGGTGCGGGAGGTGGACGGGTTTGATTCTTTACCCTCGCCTTGGCCGGAACGAATCAGTTAGAAGTCCTTCCAACTGAATCGTTCCGGCTTAGGTAAGAGTTGCCTGATCCTCCGAGCTTATTCGTCGATGAATCTATCGCTGACCTTGTCGCAAGTCTCCCTGGTGCTGGGCCTGGGTTGTTTTCTTGGCCACCTTTGGCCTGTATTCAAGCCGGCCTCCTGTGCCGCCTGGATGCGGGGGTTCCATCGGAATACCGCCGTGGGCGTGATGCTAATGCTCTTGGGAAGCATCTGGTTCGAACAGAACTTGCAGAACTCAGAGATCTCAGACTTTGCCGCATTCCGGCCATTCCTGTTGGGGGGAGTCATTGCCATCGGAGTGGCCAGTTGCTTTGTCGTCCGGGATTATTTGGCCGTGCGGGGATTAGCCATTGTGCTGTGTCTTGTCGCGGATGTGGTCTTGGATGTCCAACGGTGGCACCCGAGCCCGTGGAGGTATTTGGTGACCCTCTGGATGTACGGGTGGGTGAGTCTGGCCATCTGGGTGGCTGTTTCACCGTGGCGGGTGAGGGATTGGTTGGCGTGGTGCGCGCAATCTGAGGGTCGGGTGCGCCTGCTGGGTGTTTCCGGTGTTATCTGGGGCGCCTTGATTTCAGCCTTGGCGGTCACGGTTTACCGCTGATCGATCTTCGGGCATTTCATTTTCGGGCGAGTGAGGGGGTTGCCTCATTCAAAATGCTGTATCAGACAGTGCTCCGGCGAAAAAAATGGCCCCCTCTGCGATCGTCCTGAACCCGTTGTCAGAGCCCTTTCCCTGAGGACCATTTCGGGCTTTAGTCAGCCCGGTGCCGCTACCTTACAAAATTGCCACGCTTCTGTACTGCTTTGACGAGCGGGACAACATTCTCCTGTTGCGTCGGGCTCAGGATCCCAACCGGGGGCTCTTCAGCCCACCTGGAGGCAAACTGAAGACCGACATTGGGGAATCACCTTACGCCTGCGCGTGCCGTGAGGCTCTGGAAGAGACGGGCGTTTCCCTCACGCCGGCCGACCTGCACCTGAGTGGTCTTATTAGCGAATATGGGTATCAGGGACAGACTCACTGGCTGATGTTTCTCTTCGAGGTCAGGCCGCGCCTCCAACGCGTTCCGCCCCCGCATCGGGAGGGCGATTTTGGATTCTACAGTCGTGCTGAATTGGCCATGTTGGATTTGCCTGAGACCGATCGTGAACAGATTTGGCCCCTCTTCTGGAGTCACCGCGGAGGGTTCTTTGCAGCCCACGCTTACTGTCACGAAGAGGGAGGCTCCACCTGGACCTTGGAACAGAGCAGCCCTTTACGTCGCGCCTGACCATGGAAACTCGTTCCCAACCGGACATCCCGGATCCCGAAATCGACCGTGTGTTCATGGGTGAAGCGCTGCGCCAGGCGGCCAAGGCCTACGAGGCCCAAGAGGTGCCTGTGGGAGTGGTCATTGTTCGTGGTCACCGCGTCATTGCGCGAGCTTGGAATCAGGTAGAACTCCTCAAGGATGCGACCGCGCACGCGGAGATGCTGGCCTTAACCATGGCCCAGGAAGCCGTCGGCGATTGGCGTCTGACCGACTGCACGCTCTACGTGACCAAAGAACCGTGTCCCATGTGTGCCGGGGCCATCGTCCATTGCCGGTTGGCGCGTGTGGTCTTCGGTGCCCCCGACGCCAAGGGAGGCGCGGCCGGGGGAGCTATGAATCTCCTGCAGTTTCCCACTCTCAATCACCGCAGTGCAATTACGCCGGGGGTCCGCGAGGAGGAATGCCGTCACATTCTCAAGAGATTCTTCCTCGAACAACGCAACCGGAAGGATCGCCCGGCAAATTCCTCGGATTCATGAAGCTGGAGCGAGAGTATATGCAACAGAACGAATCTGCTGAATCGGTTTGTCAGCGACGGCGTGAAAACCGACAAGATTCAGTGGATTCCGGAACGTCACTGACAAGAGTCTGTACTGTGCACTTTGTACTTTGACTGGTGACTGGGGCGCTCAACGCGGCGGTGGGGCGGAGGCGGGCGCTGGAGTCGATGAGTTTTGGGTGCTGGCGAGAATTTCTACGAACCGGTCTATCCGGGTACGCACCAGAGGATCGCCTTGGGCTTGGTTGGCGTAGATCGCGAAGACGAGTTCTTCTCCGGTGGCTGTAATTACATAGCCGCCCAGTGCGTGGACGCCGCGCAGGCTACCGGTCTTGGCTCGTACCGTGCGGTGGGCACGACCTGTCTTGAAACGGTGTTTGAGCGTTCCGTCTACGCCGCCTAGGGGTAGGCTTTCTTTCCATGCTTTCTGCTGAGGATGAGCGGCCATGAATCGTAACAGTGCCACTGTGGCGGCCGGGGTGACGCGGTTGGTTCGGGACAGCCCGGATCCCTCTTCTAGTCGCACGGAGTCGTGAGAGATTCCGGCTCGTGTAAGGAATTCTGGCAGTTGGACCAGCCCCCATTCGTCGTGCCGACGGGGAGTGGACGAGGCAGTTCCAGTAGTCACTTTTCTTTCCGCCTGACGGCCTATTTCGGTCAGCAATAATTGGGCATGCAGGTTCTGTGACGGTTTGAGGCAGAGTGCTAGACGGCGGGTGAGTGGAAGAGAAGTCTGATGATCCCACTCTATGGCCGGGACTCCGTTGGTGGCGCGGACCACTCGAACCGATCCCGAAACTGGGATGCCTCGGCGTTCGAGTGTGCGCTTCAATAGTTCTCCGAAAACTCGGGCGGGGTCTGCCACTGCCAATTCTGCCGACCAACCATTGGTGCCGGGGGCAAAGCGGCCGCGGAATTCAATGGGTCCGCCGGGCAACCGGCGCTCGTATTGGATGCGGTGTGTGACGTTGGTTCCGGGCAATACTCGCCAATTCACGGCGAGGGATGGGAGGGCCGGATGAATGTGGAAGGGGATGCTTGTGGCCCCGGGTGCGGCTACGGGGGCTACGAGGCGGAAGGTGTTGTCATTGACCACGAAGGCTGAGACGGGTGCGCCGTACCATTCGGCTCGGTCTTCGTTCTCCCAACCGGGGCCGTATTCGGGGGTTCGCACGGCCGCATCGCACAGGACGAGGTCGCCGATGATGCGTTTGAGTCCCTTGGATTGCCACTGGGTCACCCAGGGGACGAGGGCTTCATCCCAGGTGCCCGGGCTATCGCCGGTTTCGGATTGAGGTGCGGTGCCGAGGCTAGGGTCGCCTTGGCCGAGAATCCACAGGTCGGAGTGCAGTATGCCCTCGGTGTCGGGCGGGTTGCTCACGTGCACCGGTGTGTGGAGTCGTGCTTCAGGGCCGAGTTGGTCTAGGGCCAGGGCCCCGATGAACAGCTTGGTATTGGAAGCGGGAATGAAGGAGTGGTGAGTGTTGGTACCGAACACCGTTGTTCCATCAATTCGTGTCACCAGGGCGCCCCAGAGGACCGAGGATGTGTTGGTTCCGCTGAGTGCTTGTTGGAGTTGACCTTGCAGGTTCGCAAGGTTGTTGGGTGCCAACTCTGCGCCGAGACCGAGGAGGGCGAGCGCAAAGGTCGAGGCGAACCATTCGGGCGAGATTCGGAGCTTTCTGAAAAGACCAACCACGATCGAAGTCGGAGGGATGGGTTTCATCCGAGGAGGGAACCTAGACTTGGACGTTTGGACGTTTGGACGTTTGGACTGGGGCGTTCGAAGGAGCCTTGAAAGATTGGCTCCAGAGGAAGGGCTCGAACCTTCAACCCATCGGTTAACAGCCGATTGCTCTACCATTGAGCTACTCTGGAACGCTCGAAGGAGGCGGAAACTAGCGGTAGGCATTTCGCTCCGTCAACGAGCATTTGTCGCGGGTTGTGCGGCACAAATGGCAAGGGATTGGGGACAGGCTACTGGGGAGTGAATTTTTTGGGGCTAGGGACAGGCTCTTCCAGCTCGTTGGGGAGCTTTAGAGGGGACTGGGGACAGGCTGCGGTCCGGGGGTTGGGAGAGTTTTCGGTGGGGCTCTGCGGGACCGTGCCTGCGCTCGCAGGAAGGCTCTGGGGAAGGATGAGTTTTCGCGCTGTGCGCGAGGGGGTGGGGTGTTCGCCTTCAATGCTCGCTCCGGCACGGTCCCGCTGCCGCTGGGTCGCTTTTGGGCACAGGCTGCTCCTGCTGGTTAGGGACAGGCTACTGGGGAGCGTTGAGCTCATTGAGGGGACAGGCTGCTGGGGCTTATAATTCTTGGTGGAGGACTTTTGGTGGGGGACTAGGGACAGGCTGCTCCAGGCCGGTCCT
>Ga0255132_1001110_pt1 | contig 10237 bp, 4 predicted proteins | sample Law_Law_RepA_8d_FD_188551 | JGI IMG/M metagenome (GOLD analysis project Ga0255132, IMG submission 188551) | Freshwater microbial communities from St. Lawrence River, New York, United States - Law_Law_RepA_8d | ecosystem: Environmental > Aquatic > Freshwater > River | place: USA: New York...
ATATTTTTTCATGTATATTACATCGTATGATGTCTGGAATTATTTCACACATATTTGTCTACATAAAATTACTCTGTATAAGTATCATAAATATCATCATCAAATAATGTATAATAATTTATCATATGTCGATGCTTTTGCTGGACATGTAATTGAATTGCCGTTACACGCAGTTGGTATCTTTATACCGCACATTTTTATAGAATATCATATACGCGCGTTACTGTATGCGTATATATATGTAACGATTCGAACTTATTTACAACACGATCATAGATGTACATGGTTAGTCGGTAATCATCATTTATTACATCACAAACATCCCAAATATAATTTTGGTGAAAAATGGATCGATTATATGCTTGGCACATTGTATGTGCCCGGTACAGATGGGGTATATTCCGAATATAGAGATTAGGTCTTATATGCGCCATAATTATCAAACAATAAAAAATTATTCTACTTTTTATTGTTTTACTTTACTTTGTGTAGTTTACCTTTGTGTTGTTTACATTTGTTTTTTGTTTTTTGTTTTTTAGTCAATGTATCTAATTTTGTTCATTAGTTGTTTCAACATCCATCTTGTCGTCGTCTCCAATATTGCTATCATCCGTCGTGTTATCAACAGCCGACGCAACAACATCATCAGCATTTCCAAGTTCGTTATTCCTCTCATTATCACGATGATTCTTTCTCACATCGTAATTCATGACAAACATTTGCTTCGCCGGATGTAATTCGTTGAAATACTTGATCACAACATCCTTATTCACATATTTCTGCTCTGGCATCAATGTCTTCAAATAAATCTCATGATGAAGCTTATACATATGGGTTCTGTACTTTTCGGGAAATTCCTTCAATACCTTCTCCTTCTTAATGTAACAACGAATATAATTGCTCATTAGTTCATTCGTGTAAGCGTGAATAATATTTCTAAAATCATTAAATGCCTTCTTATGCTCCTTGTAATATTGTAGATATTCACCTACCTTTCCGGACTGCCTCAAGCTGAGATATTGAAACTGAAGCTTGGGCTGATTTCCTCTCAATTGTCGCACATGTTCATAAGTAGGATTTCTAAACTTGTATCGGTCTCCCATGTTATTCTTAATCACAATACCCACAGTGTCATATGGTGTATTCATAGATACTAGATCTTGCTTACATCTATTCAAATCGTCATCATTTTTTAAAGGAACACGAGTGACCAAATAAACTCGGCTATTTATTAAACCAAGTTCCGCAATATCCTTATCAGTTGAAACTACATGAATCGTCTTATTGTTCTCAATGCGATACACATCAACCAAGTACAAACTCATTTCCTTGATAATCTTTACAATTCTATTTCTAGGATGCTGCATCACAAAACTATATACATAACTCTTATTCAAATCATTTAAATTCAATCCAATCGCTTGACATACTTCATTAAACATGTATTTGAATGTATTTTCTTCCTTGTATCCATTCTCCATAAAGAAGCACATTTCACCACCCACACTACTACGTGTAGCAATCTCCCAGCTATTTGTTTCGGTTTCATAAAACACATTTATCATTGTTCCCTCGATAAAGTTCTCAACAACATATTCAGCATGCTTATCCGCATTCGCATCTATCTTCAAGTCATCAGTATGTAACGACTTGGGAGGCGCAAAACACACAACGGTTCCGTCGTCTTTAAAAATGAGCGATCTCAATAGACCAATCGATTTTACAGACTCACGAACTAACCAATCTTTGTCATACTTTAGAATATGATAAGTTACTCCATTTTTATGCTTCCACACATTATATTTCAAATTTAGTGATTTCGCAATTTCACTTCTCTTCTCCGCATCGAAGAGCAAACCGTCAATCTGTGGAATACTATTTAAGCTATATGCCATCGTCATCTTACTTATTATATATTGATTTCTTTAATTGATTTTAAAATCAATTTTTTCGTAATTCATAATAATTTCTACTATAAATATAAAGTAATATGGCTACATCTAATAATATTTATTTACAATTAGGTGATATTATTCAAATTGATGCACCCACGAATTCAGAGTTAAACCAACATATATTTCTAATTGATTTTATCAATACTAAGAAAATCAAAATAATCGATGAAGATACCACGAAGCTTTATACGCTTGATATTACAGCTGACGGCAATTTATCCGATGAAAGTATTCAGTCTATTTCTATTCTGAACCGTGCTGACACAACTGGATATGCTAGACAGAATAATCTCATTCCAAATAATTGGGTAGATATTCATTTTGGTGGCGATCTTCCAGTAACAATTACCGGACAGATTACTAATTTAGAAGAAGATATGATTGAAGTTGAACTATTGAATGAGAAGGAAGAAACGGCCGATAAGGAATTGATTTATATTGATTTCGGATATAAAGGTATTCCAGAAAATATCCCCATTGATAAAATTGTTATCCGTAATGCTCCAGAGATTGCTAAGAAAATGGTTGCTGCTACGGCTATTGCTACTGATGCTGCTATTACTACTGATGCGGCTAATGCTATGGATAAAGGTATTGGTGAGAGTAAAGCCGGCGAAGAAGAAGCAGAACCCGACTGGGAAGGCAAAGAAGAAGGTGAAGTATATGAGCCAGAACGATATTTAATGGAAACCTCTATTCAAATTCCAGTGGAAAAAGTAAAGGCGCAACTTAAGGATATTATATTAGAAGCCGATCAAATCGAATTTGGCCCACAATTAGAGGCGATTACTCAAATTGTTGAAGTCCCCGAAGAGCAAAAACGATATGGTATTGAAACTCAAACAAATGAATTATTGGATGATTTGTTAGCGTCTATTCCAAACGCCCAACGCACACGCAGTGTTTTAAATAATATTCATATCATGATTGAACGCTTCAAACAATTAAGAAGCAAATTTTCATCATTTGACCAAAACGGCAACGCAAATATGCCTATTTTTAAGGGCGCAAATTACAGACCATTGATCGACAAGATAAATAATATGAATTATAAATTGTCTTGGATCTTACCCGTTGCGCAAAATGTTAAAAAAATGTACGATTTGGACATCAAAGACGACAATGATGTACCGGATGTCATCTCCTTAACGCTAGCCCAATCCAGAATCAACGAGTTTGATATTCGCGAGTTATACGAAACAAATGCCGATAATTATGCCACTTATATGACTAAAATACAACCGTCCCTCACTCCATTTAATACAAATTATAATGTCAACGCATTAACAGTTAATAATGTATTAGAGAATTTTGATACGGTTATTGATAATCTAGACAATTTCTACTCTTCTATTGCGAAAAACGACACGATAAAACGCAAACGATTTTTAATATCCAGATATAACTTGGGCTTGTCTAAGCTTCAAACGGCTGATACTACTGGTGGTAAAATCAAAACAAGAACTGTTCCGATGACAAATAATGATTTAATATCAGTAAAGTCCATTTTGACATTACAAGAACCAGTTGTCTACTTTTCGAATATAAGTTTGCCATCGACCAATATTTACGATAAAACAAATCTAAATAGGAAATTTTTGAATTACTGGCAATTATTCCGAGAAAATACGGCTATAACTACCCAATTTATAGATAATTTGAATACAACCGTCGAATTTGATGACGCAAAATATCTAAAGAATAAGACGGAATATTTGTTAAGCGATGAAAATAACGACCCAGACAAATTTAAGAAATTTCTCGAATTAATCATTCCGAAAACACGCGTCTTGTTCAATCTTGTTAAAAAACATATTAATGGTAAACTTTCTCTCGTCTCTGTCGTGAATTATTTACAACCATTCTTAGTTTATCTCGATGATATATCTTTCAAACAATACGAAGAAATTAAAGAGTTTATTGAACTAAGAATACTAGATTACAAGAAACAATATGCTTCTAATAAAGAGGTCTTCTCCAAATTAGGCAATTCTCGAAATGAATTCTTTTACGAGTCTGTTTTTTACAAGATTCTAAAAGGAAGAAGTGATATTAGCGATTTGATTCTAAAAGAATATGGACTAGGACAATCGGGCTCTTTATATCAAGGCATTATACCCAAAGAATCCGTATTGACACCCGCTGAAATGAACAAATATATGAATCGCATCGATTATACTAGATTATTTCACACATCGATGTCCGTTTTAAATATTGATTTGTTTACACCATTTAACTTTGACGATTTGTTGGAAGAGAAAAAGGAAGAATACAAGGTCGAATTAGATAAAAAAAATGCGGAAAATCAATGCGCTCAAAATGTGCTTACTAAGCGATATATTTCTCTCGAGGATTTGAATGCGGACAATGATATACCCGTTTATTTTGATAAAAAATACGATACTACGGTGTATGATATTATAAACGAATACAAGACCGAACAAAAGGAAATGGACGAAGCCACATTTAAAAACTTTTTAATCGATCAGTTGGTTAAGAATGTCGGTCTCAAAAAACCCGAGGCCAAATACGAGGCGACATCTATGATTGAAAAAAGGAGAGAAGTTCAAGACGGTCATTATGCCGTTTTAGAAGTTGACAATATTGACAATGTCAAGTATTATTATTACAAGCGCGATAAAAATACATGGGTTCGTGATGAGGCGATTCCGGAGAATTCCTTTTTCGGTTCAAACGAACTATTTTGTAACATTCAAAGCAAGTGCATTCAAATTGACAAGAAATGCGCGGATCCGGCCCTAGGTTCTGATCTTGTTAAAAATGATTTGATACGCGAAATGTATGATGAATTCGATGCCAATTATATTGAAAGCGTGGACAAGTATAAACAGAAAATAGATGCGCTTTTTAAATTTGAGATGGGAAGAATATCCAAATTAAAGACGATCAACAAATTTATGCTTTATAAATATGAAAATGCCAAATTGAAGTTGGCGTCCAATGTCGAAGAATCGGATGGCATCAATTGTCCCTATGTCAAATTACTGGATATCATATTAGGTCAAGGCGACTTTGTCAAGAAACAGAATGACATTGTGCGTTTTGTAAATAAATACACCAGACCGGCACTTGCCATTAAAAACGAAAACGAATATTGGTTATATTGTATTGACACGGATACTAAACTATTACCCACATTTGTATCTAAACTAGCGAGTGTTTTCGTTGAAAACGGCAACTATTATGATGCGATTACTGCTATAAAGTGCGATCAAGGTGTTGATATAGACGACAAAACCGTGGATAAGCACAGTGGATGGGAAATTGAAAAAATCGCTTTGAATTCAGATGAAGGATACGAAGCATCTGGCTTTAAAATGAGAAGCAGAGAAATTCTCGAAATGGATGCCGGAACAGCCTTGTTTCAAGGAACCGGGGCTGGCGCTGGCGCTGGCGCTGTTGAAAAAGCCCAAGTTAAAAAGGACTTATTAGCGAATCCAAAAGGAAAAATCGTCAACAATGTAATTACTGCCATTTCCAATTATATGGGTGTTGTTCTTGAAAGTCAACGTGAGGAAATTATTAAACATACCTTACTTGCCTTGGACGAGACGGTGGATACGCAAGACGAGTATGAAGCGAAAATGGCACGAAAACTCAAGGAAGGTAGTAAAAAAATGCCTAGTTACGAGGATGTTTTTAATAAATCGTTGTTGATATATGCCCTTTCTTATATTTCTATTTATATTTCAACTTCTATTCCATCACTTTCATCTAAAAAGACCTTTCCCGGATGTAAGCGTTCATTAATTGGATATCCGATTAAAGGTGACGAAGATATATCTAACATTCAATATATTGCGTGTGTGGCTGCCGGAATTAAAACGAATATTTATCCTTGGAAAGCTGTGCCAAAGTCCGCTGAAAAGATTGCGACTGCTATGAAAAATACCATTGATGCGTATATCCTCAAACAAGGAGATATTGGTATGCTCGTGGATGATAAACGCGCGTATTTATTAGAGAATGAAGACGATTTGATTCCAGTAGAGTTGGATATTAAAAATTGGATTAATTTTTTACCTCCTTTACAAGAAATTACCAATAAAACTCCGGCTAACTTAGATACATCTTTCCGCAATGCTTTACTTGAAAACTTGAAAAAGGGTTCTAAAGATCAATTTGAACAACTGCGTGTTGTCGACTCGAAAATGATTTCCTTTACCATGGCTATTATTCAGTCAATTCAAAAGGTCGTTCACAAGGAAAATCTATTGTTGACAAACATGAACAAGGTTCCATTCTTACAAAACGCATGCTGTAATACGGGTGAGTATAAAACAATTGATTATTTCATAAAACGCGAACCGTCTATCGCAAATAATAATGACATTGTTTCAAATTTGTATAATATTGCGTTCGATATGGTAAATATGGCGCAACCCACCATGTTGGTTGATCCTAATGATACGAAAATTAAGTTTCCAGTGGTAAGTAATGAGTTTTCGGAAGATACTATTTACCGAGGCTTCATTGAATATTGTAATTTTAATAGCGATATTCCTATTAATGAAAAATTGAAGGCTATTTGCCTCGCTAAACCGGACGAATATGATAAAAATGATAATTTGAAGGAGAATATTCGTAAATTGAAGAATGAAGGCAAGGTATATTCATTGGCGACTTTTAATGAGCTATTAGATTCAATAAACAAAATGAATATTGTTCCGTTGGATTTGGTTCATAATCATACATCTGCTTTATCTCATATTAGAGACTTAATTACACATATGATTGACACGAATAATACAGTTGGTGAAGATTTTTTGAATATGTTAAAAAATGTGTTGGATTCGTTTGAAGTGGAAAATCAGAATGAAAACCCGGATCTTCGAAAGTTGAAAAATATGTTGGGCGACAAAATACAAGTATTAGAGGCGAGCATTACTGGATATTTGAATTCTTTCGCGGATATTACCAAGACGGAAAAGGACAATATGGCAAAGTTTATTAAAACAATCATGGATTTCAATCCTAACGGAAACAAATATATTACAAATGTCGAAGATGAAACTTTATATAGGTCAATCCAGTTTGTAAAACACGCCCTATATAATTTTATAAAGGTGTTTCCAACTATTATAGCGAATCGTGTTGATTACAATGAAATTAAAATACCAACTCATTGGAAGTTGTCACAAGAACATAATGGTGATATTAAAAATATTATCAAGGATTTCTATTCCAGTTTGCGTAAATTTTATGAAGATACCACTATTCTTCCTTATTTACAAAGAAACGAGCGCGATTTACAAGACTTTTTCAAATTGGTAAATTATATGAATTTATATGCGAATATTGTCAAACTAGATGGCAGTGAATTGACTTCGATATTAGATAATCGAACATCGTATCAGTTATTCCAGTTTTTCTTCTTATATGCGATTAATAATTTGATTCAATTGACTGATGATCGTAAATTAATTGCCATTGATGTAAGACAGCCAGTGGAAGAAGATATTATAACGACAACGGTAGAATTAGAAGAGGATGACATGGCAGAGGTTACCGATATTGATATTATTCGTGGAGAACAACGAACTGTTAGAGAGAAAATAGCAAATATTATTGTTGTAATGTTGAATCTCATTAAAAGAGAGAAAGAGATGATTAATTTAAATTCGAAAATGATTCGAGAAAAGGTGAATCGATCCAAGGACAAGGAAAGACATAAAATTACATCCACTTTGCGAGACATGTCCAAGGAAGATAGAGCCATTGAGAATTTGTTTAAAAATCATCGTCTTGAACGATGGAATAAGGGTTTACAAAAAGGTCTAACACAATATGTAGCAAAAACATATGATGAAGAACGTGCCGAGAGAGAAAAGGACCAAATATTAGAGCAACAACTCGAGAATAGAGAATTATTAGGTCAAGCTATCACTGCTGATCGTGATATAGCCATGATGGAAGCTGAAGAAGGACAACTCGTAGCTGATAGAATTGATGCGGATGTGTTTAATATGGCTGGAATTCCGGATGACGATGATATGGGTGAAGCTGATGATGAATATAGATTACAGTTTGATGATAATGAAGAGTAAGACTATCGACATGTAAAATAAAACAACATGATAAAATAAAATGTAATATTTATTATATTTTATTTGTTTTGCATATGGAAATCTTATAATAGTCTTATAATAATATTATGTGTTTTTAGAACATTTAAATATAAGATTATTATAAGATATATAAGATATGCCAAAGATAGAAATAGATTATTCAAATACCATCTTTTACAAGATTTATTGTAGAGACCCATCGATAAATGATTTGTATATTGGTCATACAACCAACTTTGTTCAGCGAAAACATGCTCATAAACAATCGTGTTTAAATACAAAAAGTTCAAATTACAATTGTAAACTATATGACGTTATACGGAGAAATAAAGGATGGGATAACTGGAAAATAGAAATATGAATGTAACGATTTAATGTCAGCTAAGAAATACGAGCAAAAGTATTTTGAAGAGTATAAAGCAACACTAAACAGTATAGAACCATTACCTAAACCAAAGCCTAAAATTAGCAAAGATGATGTGGAAAAAAAGAAGCCCAAAGTATTATATTGTGATGTATGTAATATACACCTTAGTTCAGTAAAAATACAAGAGATACATAATAAAACAACAAAACATCTTAAAAATGTGTCATGCGATCAACAAATGAATAACATGTCTACAATTGCTAAAAACTTTTGTTGTGAAACATGTAACTTCTTATCGTGTAATAAAAAGGATTATAACCGTCATTTAACGACACGCAAGCATAATATACTAGTAAATGCTAACGATTTTACCCCAAAAACCCCTAATGTATTCAAGTGTGATTGTGGAAAAGAATATAAACACGAACCATCTTTATACAAACATAAAAACAAATGCCAGTATAATCAACTAAGCACTATTATTCCAGTAGATCAAAATTCATTGACTGCGAAACTTATAGAATTAGTTATGTCAAAAAATCAAGACTTCATTACTGAATTGGTATCAAATATGACACAATCAAACAAGGATGTTATGGAAAAAATGATAGAAATCATGCCAAGCATATGTAATTAATTATTCACAAATATAATGATAATACCCAAAATACACATTTACACATTTATCATTGAAACATCCCCCTCTTTTGGCCAAAAGAGGGCTACTTTTTGGATTTCGCTTTTTCGGGACATGTTTTTCATGTAGACAAATTGCGCTACACGATTTTCAAAAATCGCATCCTTCGAGAAAATCATGTAGGTCATGTAGGGAGCTACCTACATATGAAGGGAACTAGGTACTACTGAAAAAAAGGCACTGTCACTAGATACTTGTAGCAAAATGACTTTTTACAAAATTTCCAAATTGATTTTGGATTTTAAAAAATTACACAAGGTTTTTATGTGTGTTTTTTTATTTTTTGGAAAATGAATTGGAAAATCACGAAAAATGTGTTTTAGACCATAATGCTCACATTTTTATTTTTGAACGAAAAAAAATGTTATGGTGAAATTTTATATATTTATGCGAAAGGATTTAGGCGTTTTTTATGTTAGTATAATATACTAACGAATGCCTAACGAAAAAACGCCAAAAAACGCCAAAAAATATGTATGCGAACCATGTGACTTTAAATGCTGTAAATTATGTGATTATGATAGACATATTCAAACAAGAAAACACGACATGCTAACTAATACTAATGAAGCAACCGCCAAAAACGCCAAAAACGCCAAAAACGCCAAACAGTTTGAATGTAAATGTGGTAAAAAATATAAGCATATGTCTTCGTTATGTGGACATAAAACTACTTGCTCCGTCATTCAAGGGACTAATAACATGAACAATATAACAAATGAATTTCAACTAGACAAGGAATTATTAATAAAAATGCTCTTGAAGAACCAAGATGTTATGGAAAAGCTTGCTGAGGTAATGCCGATGATCATGGAAATAATGCCTAAGATAGGTAACAATTCACATAATACAAATAGTCTCAATACTACAAATAATCAGTTTAATATTCAAATGTTTTTGAATGAGCATTGTAAGAACGCAATGAATTTATCTGATTTTATCGATTCGCTACCGATAACAGCAGAAACATACGATCATACCATACAAAATGGCTTAACAAAGACCATAACCAATATGATAACCAATGGCCTAAATAAATTGGATATATTGGAAAGGCCAATACATTGTACAGACGCGACGAGAAAAACCCTCTATGTGAAAGAAGCAAACAATTGGGAAAAAGATACAG
>Ga0255132_1001117_pt1 | contig 10228 bp, 8 predicted proteins | sample Law_Law_RepA_8d_FD_188551 | JGI IMG/M metagenome (GOLD analysis project Ga0255132, IMG submission 188551) | Freshwater microbial communities from St. Lawrence River, New York, United States - Law_Law_RepA_8d | ecosystem: Environmental > Aquatic > Freshwater > River | place: USA: New York...
ACCCAAAGCCCCGGCAAACGCCACTTCGGGCACCCCTTCGGGCAAGGGCATGACCGCTGATACCGTCAACGCCGGCGGACCACCCACCCAAATGGCAACGGGAAGTGGTTCTCCACGCGCCATGGCTTCGGAGTGATGCACGCCGATACCCCGGTGGATCTGGTAGTGCAGGCCTACTTCGCGGTCGGGGGCATGATGGGCGCCACCCAGTTGAACGCGGTACATGCCCAGATTCGATTTTATCCATCCCGGCCTAGTTGGCGACTCGCTGTACACAAGCGGCAACGTCACGTAGGGGCCGCCATCATCGGGCCAGGAAACCAGGTCAGGCAGTTCGCCAAGCCTCACTTCATGGCGCGTAGAGGGCCCAGACCAGCCAACCCGGGGCAAAGCATGATAACCAGCCAGTGGAACGCCCAAACTGCTGAACGGCTTGCGCCAAGCCCACGAAGGATCACCTTTGAGGCGCATGATCTGTTCCATGCGCTTTAACGAATCTCGAAAGATCCATCGCGTGCGTTCGAGAGTACCAAAGACGTTCGAAACCATGGGAAACCGGCAACCCTTGGGCCGGGTGAATAGCAACGCGGGTCCACCAGCGCGATAAACACGCCGCTGAATCTCAGCCATTTCAAGATGGGGATCAATTTCAGCATCAATACGCCGAAGGCGCTTATGCCGCTCCAAGTCGTTGACACAGTCTGTCAGGTTGCGATAGCCCACACGCCTACCTCCAAGGACACAAATCCATGGTAGGAGCTGCAGGAAGGAATATGGCGGTCACCGTATGGCCCACACTCAGTCATCTAGGGATCTTTCAATAGAATTCTGGCTATTCAAAGTGAGCACCCATAGCCTACCAGTCCGTTTCCATCCCATTTAACATCTGTGTGGAATCGGAACATGCATCCACTGCCCGGGGAATAAGCCAAAATGTCGAACCAGCAACGCCGCATTGTTCTAACCGGGGCCACACGCGGTCTGGGCGCGGCCATGTTGGAAGGATTTATCGCTAGCGGAGCCATTGTGCACGGTTGCGGTACCAACAGTGCCGCAGTTGAACAACTCAAACAGGCCTATTCCGGCCCTCATACTTTCCACGTGGTGGATGTCACCGATTCGGCGCAGATCAAGCATTGGGCCGACTGCGTTCTTGCAGATGGCACCCCGGACCTGCTGATCAACAATGCAGCCCTCATCAACACACCTGCCAAGCTATGGGATCTGCCAGCGAGCGAATGGCGTCGCATGTTTGATGTGAATGTTTTGGGAATGGTGGAAGTACTGCGTGCCTTTCTTCCAGCCATGGTGGCACAACAGAAAGGCGTGGTTGTGAACTTCAGTTCCGCATGGGGAAGAACAACCTCGGCAGATGTCAGTGCCTACTGCGCCACCAAGTTTGCCGTGGAAGGGCTGACACGTTCGCTGGCTCAAGAACTTCCTAAAGGCATGGCGGCGGTGGCTTTGAATCCTGGAATTATTGCCACCGACATGCTGGCACAGGTGTTTGGAGCAGGTGCATCGGCATACCCCACACCTAAAGCCTGGTCCAAACGCTCGGTTCCCTACATTCTTGGGCTGGGTGCACGCGATAACGGCGCATCAGCCGATGTACCGGGTGGCTGAGGGCTTGATTTTGCTGCCGCAATCCCCACAACATCCAGAAGGAAGATGGCTTGTTGATTGTTGTAACCGGAGTATTTACATGTCTTCGCTGAAGTCTTTGATTGCCACGGGAACCAAGCTGTGGCTCGACTCGATTGAACCGACGCTGGTTCAGAAAAACCGGGCATTGGGCGCCTCGGGAGCCACCTCCAACCCGATCATTATTTCAGACATTTTGAAAAGTGGCCATTTCGACAGCGATATCAAGAAGTTCATTGCAGCAGGCCACAACGACGAAGCCGTTGCTTGGGCCATGACCGACAAGCTTGTCAGCGAAGCGCAAACCGTATTCCTGCCGGTGTGGGAACAGACACATTGCAACGATGGCTGGGTCAGCTTCGAGCTCGATCCACTTCTGGAAGACAAGGCCTGCCCACTGAGCATTGCCGAACGCTCGGCCAAGTACGTTGAACTTGGCAAGAAATACGCAGCAGGCCAGAAGAACCGCATGATCAAGGTTCCAGCCACCCCCGCCGGTCTGGGTGCGCTTGAAGAGCTAGCAGCAGCAGGAATTACCCTCAACGTGACGCTGATCTTCTCGCAGGATCAGTACCTTGCAGCCCGTGAAGCCGTGTGGAAGGGTGCCCAGCGCCGTCCGGGTGGTCTGGCCTCCTTCAAGTCCGTGTACTCAATCTTTGTTAGCCGGGTGGATGTTTACACCTTGGCCCACGTTCCAACCTTGATTCCTGGCGCTCAGGGCCAGGTGGGCATTGTGAATGCCAAGCGCATCTGGAAGATGAACGAAGAATTCTGGGCCGCCAAGAACCTGACCCTCAAGCAAGAGATGATTTTTGCTAGCACGGGCGTGAAAGACCCCAAGGCAGATCCAACCATCTACGTCGCGGCATTCGCTGGTTCGGATATCGAAACCAACCCACCCGGAACCAACGATGCGGTTGAAGCCAGCGGCAAGACCTTCACACGCCAGATCGACCATATGCCTTCGGCCGAAGTGCTTGCCGACATCGACGCCAAGGTAGACATGAAAAAGCTCGAAGCAACCCTCATGTCTGAAGGCCTCGACAAGTTTGCTGATCCGTTCAAGAAGCTTCTGGCCCTGATCGGCACCAAGCGCGGCGAATTGTCCTGATTTTTTGAGATTGTGACCCAATGACAAGCGCCCCGCGAAGTAACTTCGCGGGGCGCTTTTTTTGTTAACTTCAATCAGTGCGGCGATTTACTTGCAGCAATCGCTGGCTGGGCAGCACGCTTTTTCGGTAGCGCAGCAATCGCCTGTGACACAGCAGGCTGCACCTTCAGCACAGCAATCGGCCCCTTCTGCGCAGCAGTCGGAAGCGTCGCAGCAAGCTTCGGTGCCACAGCATTCGCCGGTAGCGCAGCATGCAGCATCAGGTGCGCAACATGCACCCAAGCCACAGCACACGCCGTTGTAACGCATGGTTGCAACACCCGTAGCGCCAAGACCCAACATAACCGCGCCGGCCAACAACACACTTTTCAGGAACATGGTAAAACTCCTCTTTAAGCTCAAATCGTTTACAACACTAAGACGAGACGCGTTTGAATAAAGGGCCCAAACTTCTGGAGCCTTCGAACCAAACCTGTCAATGCCTTAGCAATTGAAACGGCACAAGAGGAGATGGACACGCCGCCCGGGAGAGAGGGGCGGTGGATTGGCAACGACTAAGCAACCTGAAACCAATAAGCAAGCATTCCAAGGATCGGAAAACTGCAGGGGTACCGGATCAGGTTGAAAGCTGTCGTGAATCTGAGCTTCCCGCACGACGAGCAGTGCTGGATCGTGGTCCTGACAGCAGGGGGCAGGACGGGAAGGATGGGGCACTTGCGCTGGCGCATCGCCTTGGTTGCAACAGGCACAACAACCATTTATGGGAACATGCACCAGCTTGAAACAGCAGGCATGTGGAGGCACGAGCAGGCAGATGATTACTGCCAACGCTGCCAACTGTTTGCCCGCCCGGTTCATTACTTTTCCCCTGATATGGTTCTTTGTCTTATTTGATAGTATACGTTCATGTCCATAACAAGTTCATCGACCTTCTGCAGAACTTTGCGCACATTTTTTTGGTTGCTGCTTATTGCAGCATCTATAGCGATGCTCCGACCTGAACCGATCCAGATCCGCAATGAATTGGTCCCCGAGGAAGCGTGGTTTCATGCCGCCAAAGCTTTTCACATCGTTGGTTACACTTTGCTGACCGTTTTGGCACTGGCAGGCTACGGAAAGGCCAACACCTTGCTGATAGCCACTGGAATGCTGGCGCACGGCGGGTTGATTGAACTGATCCAACCGCATGTCGGCCGCAATGGCAGCATTTCGGATGTTGGATTCGACGGGGTGGGAGTCGTTCTTGGTTGGGCCATCAGCTATTGGTTGCTGCCGCGCACCCCCGCCCCTTGATTCCAAGCCTGAAAAACGGCTATCCCAACCGATTACAGGCTTGGGAGACCCAGACATGACATTGATTGGTTGCTTGGTGATGCTGGTAGCGGGAGAAGCGCGCTGCCCAGAAGATGCATGTCTGCGAGGCATTTGCTTTACCGACTCTAAAAAAGGCTGGGCTGTTGGCGACGAAGGGGCCATTTGGCGAACCATCGACGGCGGCGAACAGTGGGAACGACAAATTGCAGGCACGCGCGGCACACTGCGCCGGGTTGTTTTTCAGGACGCCCAGCGCGGATGGATCTGCGGACGTGAAGACGGGCCTGCCGGCGCCACAGGCGTTCTTTTGGTCACCCGCGATGGCGGCAACACCTGGCAGCGTGTTCTGGCCGGAGCCATGCCTGCATTGGCTGGAATCTCTTTTGTATCAGATACTGAAGGTTACCTGTGGGGAGATGCCGCAGGGCCTTATAGTTCTGGCTTATTTCACACCGCAGATGGCGGCAGATCGTGGGCGCCATTGATCGGCGTAGCCCCGGGTGGATGGGTCTCGGCTCACTTTACAGGACAGGGCGCGGGCGTTTTGGCTGGCCGCGATGGCAGGCTTTTTGTTTTCAGTGGTAAAGACTGGACTCCGGCTCCGACAGATGCTTTGGGGAATCGCCATGTGCTGGCATGCCGCGCCGACATGGCCTGCGGAGAAGAAGGCCTGCTGCTTGATAATCAGGCTGGGCGCTGGACCATGGGACGCGCCCATATTGATGCCCGGGCATTGGCCCAGACGATCTGGCGCGGCATGGCGCGAACGGCAGATCGCGCATTGGTGGTTGGATCGCCTGGAACCATGATCTTACAGAGTGACGATGGAGGCAAACATTTCGCTCCACGCATGACAGGAATCAACCAAACCTTGCACGATGCCTGCCTGCTGACGGATGGAACCGGCTACGCCTGCGGTGCCATGGGGGTGGTTATACGCACCAAGGATCATGGCCGCACATGGGAAGTGGCCAGACAGCCTCTCAACCATGCTGCTTTTTTGGTGGTAAGCCGCAGTGCCAACCAGACTCCGTGGCGCACCATCACACATGTCGGATGGGAAGAAGGCCTTTCCGGTGTTGGCATCACATTATCACAAGACCCGGAACCCGATCCGCTTCCCGCAGCACATCGGCGCGCAGGACTGGTGGTTTCGGAAACAGCACGCGATGCCGCTGGCTGGCGTGAGCGGCTGGTGTTAGCCCTAAGACAATGGCAACCTGAACACCTACTGCTCGCCTGCCCTGCCGCCGATACGGATCGGGTATGGCTGGCGGAAACCGCCATGGCTATTCAGTGGGCGGCACAGGCCGAGCAGTACCCGGAACAAATCAAAGAACTAGGACTGAAGCCGTGGTTGGGAGGTATCTCATGGAGAATGACCACGGGCGATGACGCAAGCTTCCGTCTGGCTGGGTCCAAGCCATCAGATCGGCTGGAAGACACCCTCGACGGCCATGTAAGCGCCACATTGTCGCTTTATGGCCTGAAGGCAATGCAGCTATCATCGGTGGATGGCTGGGCACCGTTCAGGCAAAAATCGGGTGAGTCTTTTCGATCGTTTCTGGCGGCATCGGCCAACCGTATGGACGGCGCCAGGCGCCCCCTTGCCAATATCGAACCACTCGAGATTGCCACTGTCAAAGCTCTGGAACAGCGCAGACTCCATGAAGCCATGGCCACACCTGGCGTGCTGCCCCTTGCCGATGGCGAACGCGCTGCGGCAACACTTGCGGCCACCGTCGATCAACTTGACGACGCGCGCGGAGCGCCATTTCTCGATCGCTTGGCACGGGGATCCGAACGTTCGGGCCAGTGGCAACTAGCCCGTGAATTGCATGCGATGCTGGTGGAGCGTTATCCAGCTCACCCCTTGGCACTCAGTTCCACCCGTTGGCTGATTGCCCACGAATCGAGCGGCGAAGTCCGCCGTAGGGAAGATCTGGGACGAACAGTGGAGCGGGCGATTGTACAGGCAGGCATGCCCGGCAACGGCAGCGATGTTCAACGCGCTGGCCCGCCTGGCCCGGGAAAAAAACCCGAAGCACCTAATCTGGTCACGCAGGTGACTAGGGAAACAGCCCTAGTCGATGGCAGGTCGCTGACACGGACCAAGCTGGAAAATTGCCTGTTGCGGGAATCGATGCTGCGCGCTTCCGGCTCGCTGGCTGTGCAGGATCCTGCCGTGCAGTTCATGCTTCAGTCGGCGCGTCGGCAGTTGGGAAGGTTCGATCAGGCCACCGAATATTACCGCAAGGCGGCTTCAGCATGGCCCAAGGGTAGCCTGTGGCAATCAGCAGCGGAAACAGAATTATGGTTGACCAATCGATCGGGCGATTCGCCACGCCCGGCTTTGGCATGCCGAGCCGCTACCAGTAGGCCCAAGCTCGATGGCCGTTTGGAAGATATCTGTTGGAATGGTGCTTTGCGTCCCCTGGCGGGCGGTAATCCAGCGGTCACGGTGGGATTCAGCCACGATGCCGATTTCCTATATCTGGCAGCCCGTTGCCCCGATGCCGCGCCCGAAGCTGGAATTCCCGCCACCGGTCGGAAACCAGACACCGCTCAGGAATCGCGGGATCATGTGGTGATTTTCCTCGATATCGACCGCGATCACAGCACTGGATACACCCTGACAATCGATGATCAGGGCCGTGTTTCGGATCGCTGCTGCGAAGACCCGACGTGGGATCCTCGTTGGTTTGTCGCCGTGGGTCGAGAAGAAAATGGCTGGACTGTGGAGGCAGCCATTCCCCTCACAGCCCTTACCGGCGAGGCTGTCTCTGCTGGTCAGGCATGGATGGTTCAAGTGGCCCGCAAGCGCGGCGAGTCGATCCGCGGACTGTGGTCGGTTCCAGCCGGAACAACATCGGCAACCATGGATCCCAGTCAATCGGGCGTTCTCCTGTTCATGCCTGCCATTAATTCCCGATAAGCACACGCGCCAGCTTTCGCCAGCCGCTACAAACGTCGCGATCGTTACGATAAATCCGGGCAGCAACCCAGATTTCCTCAAGTGGCTGATTGCGAATGCCGACAGCCAGCGGGTACCATGCCACTAGGCGCGGGACCCTTTCGCGCCAAGGGATACAGGAGCCCAAGGCGTGGTCGTCGTCAGCAGTGGCTTCCTATTGATGGCACTTTGCGCGGCGTGCGCTGAGCCACCGGCAGACCCAAAAGTGTTGGTTGAGTCGCTGGGCGACAACGATTTCGACAAAAGGCAGAGCGCTGAAAGCCATCTGAAAAACATGGGCTCACAGGCCCTACCAGCCTTAATTGCTGGCAGAGCCCACGCGGACCCCGAGATTCGCCGGCGGGTGGAACTTATCATCCCTGCCTTGGAGCAATCGGTTCGTCTGGCACCCCGAATGGTGGATATGAAGGCGGGTGATTTTTCGCTCAAAGATATCCTGAAGGATCTTTCCGCCCAATCTGGTTACACGATCGAAACATGGCCCAACCTGCAAGATCGCCCCGTGCAACTCAAAGCGGGACGTATGCCCGTGATCATGGCACTAGAACTGATTGGCCGGCAGGCCGGGTGCACGCTGCAACAAGGTTTTGGCGACGACCGCCTTCGGCTTGGCCAAGGCCAACCACCAGAACACTCTTGGTTTGACGGCGCTTTCCGTGTCAGCGCCACCAATGTTCAACAATTCAGAAATATCGACTTGAACCAAGCGCTCGGAACTGCCACACGCCGCACCGATTCCATGACTCTGGGCCTGAATCTGAATAGTGAACCCCGCCTGCCACTTCTGGGAGTGGGTGAACCAAGGCTCAGCCTGGCAATAGACAACCTTGATCAATCGCTACTAGGTCCAATGCCGGGAGAACCGGGTTGGACCGGTGGAGCAACCCGACACATCAGCCGCTATGGCAACGGATACCGTTCACAATCGCAGGGATTTTCCGCCGCCATGAGGCGGGTCAGTGAACGCTCGACCCATATTAAGCTGATTCGCGGATCGGTTTCGTGCGTGGTCTTGGTAGACCAGAAACCTGTTCCGTTAACTCAAGACATTTTGAAGGCCAAGGGACAGACCGCTGTGGTTGGGACCACCAGCTTTACCATTGAAGAAGTGCAAGAAACACCCGCTAAGGCTGTTACCGTACGGTTGGCTGTGAAGGAATCGGGCAAGGATGGTGGCACAGGATCTGACTACACATGGCTCAATTCCATGTACCAGAGGCTGGAATTGCACGACGCCCAAGGTAGGCGCTTCATGAATCAGGGCAGCTCGTGGGGCAACAGTGGACCCAACTTTGCCCAACTAACATTCACTTTCGCACCACCGCCTCCCGGTGCCATATTGCCTGGCCCGGCCAATCCCAACGCGCCAAAAGGCCCGGTCGGCCCACCGGCACGTTTGGTCTACACGGTGTGGGATACACTCGAACACGTTGTCGCTTTTGAATTCCGCGACCTTCCACTTCCTTGATTTCAGTTGCCGAGCGTATCCACCGTCTCGCTCATCGACAACCGAGACGCCAACACCTCGAATTGACTCGAATGGTGATGAGACGTTTTGTGTGCGTGTTCATCTTCAAGAATCAGCATCAGTTCACGCTCCTCGCGCAAACCGTAATCTGCCAGAACAGCGATGAACGGCCTCAGGTCGTAGGCATAAACCACCAGAACCTTATGCTCATCCAATTGGACTTCTTGCAGGGGCCGACTGGCTTGTGAACAGACCACCAAACCCGTGAGGCCGTCTTCCAACAAATAATCTTCAAAATCGAGCAAGTGACTCGAAAGCACAGTCAGGTCGATATCTTCGCGCACAAGATCCCGGTGCATTCCTTCAGGTGAATCGTGCCCGGTTTCTAAAACGACATCAACGTTCGGCCCCATGGGGGCGATTAGATCGAGAAAAACCGAAAGCAAACGATCCGCCGAAACCGTGGCAGCCAGTGTTGGAACCTTGCGGTTGCCAATGCGATGAATTCCCGTTCGGTAGGCTTCGCGTGGTCTCCAGGTACTTCCGGGTCTTGGCGCAACGGCAGGAGGAAGCATGAAATGCCCCATGGGCTCATACCCTTCAGAACCGTCACCCAGTGATAGACCAAGAAATGAATCATCACGCATGAATTCACCCAATTCAGAAGGCCGAAACAGATCGCTGTTGAAATCTATGGGGGATAAAGAAGCATGAGGACGGGTTGGACTTGATTTTTTCCAAAAAAACAGTGCCGTAGTTCCGGTCAGGAGAGGTTATACCCAGAAAACCGTCTGCCCCTTACCCGAACTGCCAGAACTACCTTACCGGGGCTCTTGACCAAGAGGAATAAAGGCCCCAAACTAACATCAATTTAGCCCATTCTACCCATTGGCCGCACGAATCCCCTCATCGCCAAGCGCACATCTCCCGATGGTAACTGGTGCACGGCACGCCTGTTGCCTTGCCGGGAGTCCATGAATGACTGGCCATTGGCGAACACCTGCGGGCATACTGCTACTGACCCTCATAGCAGGGTTGGGGGTACTCGCGACACGCGCGGTTCCTTCAGCACGCGCAGCCAACGAACCAGATACCGATCTTTGGTACTTGGCCAAACTCGATCAACAACCCGTTGGCTCATGGCGTCATCGTGAACAGCGCTCTGAAAAGGGCTGGGAAGTCACTCAGATTTTGGAACTGCGGTTGCGTCGTTACGGTGCCGTTGTGGCGCTCAAGCAGGAATACGCCAATACTGAAACGGCCAACGGTCAGGTAACCGGTTTCACTCTGAAGCAAGAACATAATGGCAAGGCATTTCTGCATCTGGAAGGGCACCCCAAGAGCGACGATGCCACACTCTTCATGATTGAAGACCGTCTTGGGCGTCCTGATCGACAGCTCCCCTGGTCGGAACAAGTTGTTGGACTTAGGGCCAGAGAAAAGCTTGTCGTCGGAAGTACCGGACCGTGGCGGGTGCTGGCACACGAACCTCTGGTCAATCAGGTTGTAGGCATGGAAGGCCAGACATCCGATGAAGTGATTGAAGTATCTGGCGCGAAAGTTCCCTGCCAAAAGGTGACTTGGCAACCCAAAATTTTGCAGTCAGGTGCTCCCCAACTGGCCCCCAATCGGTGTTGGATCGACTCACAGGGACGCATTGTCCGCAGGCAGTTGGAACTCGATGGTCTTGGACTGATTACTCTGGAACTATCAAATC
>Ga0255132_1001121_pt1 | contig 10205 bp, 7 predicted proteins | sample Law_Law_RepA_8d_FD_188551 | JGI IMG/M metagenome (GOLD analysis project Ga0255132, IMG submission 188551) | Freshwater microbial communities from St. Lawrence River, New York, United States - Law_Law_RepA_8d | ecosystem: Environmental > Aquatic > Freshwater > River | place: USA: New York...
CGATCTCTATCTATAACAAAAAATGGTATAAATTTAGTTAATGATGAAGGAATTAGAGATACATTGTTAGATTTACATAATTATTCAGCAATGGCATTAATGCTATTAGATGAATAGATATAAATATATTTTACACGCTGTTATTATGTGAATGAACACAATTTAACGACGTCTATGGCTTTTGGAATGTCTGGAAGATTTCTTGTTTCTTTGGCTTCTCTTTTGCCACGCAAAAATTCCAAAAGGAACGATTGCTTCTTGTATAATCGCTCCAAAGCCAGCACCCATGCCACCCTTTTTGGCAGTTCTTCTGTGAGAAGAATGAGCACGTCTAGATCTAGATTTTTTGGAGGATACAGAGCGGTGCTTTTTTCCGCCCATCATGGGTAGAGAAGAGACAGCCTCTGAATTACCAACAACTGAACGCATATTACCACCCATACCACCTTTTTTGGAACGACGCTTTTTTCCACCCATCATTGGTAGTGAAGGGGCAGCATCTGAATCACCAACAACTGAACGCATATTACCAGTCATGATTAGTATTATACTAGATGGTTAGAAAATAATATTACTTTAGTGCCATACTTTTTAAGTTGGTACGCAATAATAGATAAAATATGCCTAAAATCAATAAAAAACTAATAATTACGAATATGAGCGATAAGTAGATATATGGATATATTTCTTGAACTATTAAACTGATTAATGGTTTGAAGAATTCTTTTACTTCTTTTTTAACATCGTCTCTTGCTAATACTAATAAACACTGTTCAATAAATTGTTCCTTCATTAATCTATCTTATAAAAAAAAATAAAATATTTAGCGTGTTATTTCACTATATTTTATCTATAATTTTTTATAATGGACCAAAACATCTACTTTGCGAATAACGAATTTGATTTTTCACATATTTCTATAACGCAGCCAACATCAGTTCAAGGAGGTGCTTATTTTACCAAAATAAGATACAATGGTGAGCCTCTGTATATTCAACCATCAAAATGTTCTACCAAACAAGGTTTAAGCGAAACAAACAAAAAGGCATATATAGATTTGATGTTTACAAATGAAGATGGAGAAGTGATCGAATGGTTCGAACATTTAGAGGAAAAGCTTATTAATTTGATTTTTGAAAAGAGGGAATTATGGTTTCAGAATGAAATGGAAAGGGAAGATATAGAAAACTTTTTCAACCCAATATGTAGGGCATTTAAGGGAGGGAAATTTCATTTAATACGAGTGAATATTCCTAAAAACAAAACCGTCAGCACTCAGTATAATTGTAATGTATATGATGAAAATGAAAATGTTATTCCTATTCAAGATTTAAATGATAGTCATACGATTATTCCATGTGTGGAAGTTCAAGGAATTAAATTTTCTGCTCGAAACTTTCAACTTGAATTAGTTGGGAAACAATTTCTATTGCTTAATAATAAACCAATATTCAATTCTTGTGTAATTAAGAGAGATACGCATAAAACTAAAACTGCGACTTCATCAACATCAGAATATGTTAGTGAAAATAAAGTAGCGATTGTATCTGTAGCAGCAGACGCACATTTAGCAGAACCAAGTAATATTCTAACTGAAAATGTAGTTTCTACAAATATAGTAGATACAGAACCATCAGTTGAAGCTAAAACGGATACTGTTAAAGAAATTCAAACAACACCTATTAATCAAGCAACTAATAAGAGTGATATTAAAGGATTACATAAAAATATTATAAATGCTTTAGTAGACGATGATCACATTGATGAAGATGATGATGAAGATGATGATGATGATGAAGATAAACGAGAAGATAAACGAGAAGATAAATGCGATACTATGGTAAATAGTAACAATACTACCAATTATACTGAAAATGTAGCACAACCACAACCTATAAAGGTAAAACATTTAGAAGAAACTTCGCCAATTAGTCGAGAAATGACTTTAGAAGATATAACGAATCATTTAAACGTTAGTAATAAAGCAACGATCACTCTTAAAAGACCCAATGAAGTTTATTATGAAATATATAAAATAGCAAAGGATAAGGCAAAACAACATAAAAAAGCGGCTATTACTCATTATTTAGAAGCAAAGAAAATAAAAAACACATATCATTTAGAAGATTTAGATGATAGTGATACGTCGTCAATACTAGATGATAGTGATGATAGCGATGATAGTGATGATAGTGATGATAGTGAAGACGATGAAATTAAAAAACAAATAAATGAAATTGTAGAAGAACTTGTATAATTTAGTAATCTTTAGAACTATTGATTTAATGTAAAATATGTTTTTAATTATGAAAAAATATTTTATCCTTTATTTTATATAATGGACGTGATCAAGAACTTAAAAAAGCTCAAGGTAGAACATGTGATTCTCTTTTTAGTCGGCGCCGTATTTTTATTTTACTTAATAAAGTCGTATAGCACAAGCAAGGTACTTGGAGCAGAATCGATGAATACTCGCAAAACCCAAGAGATGTATAACCAATCTAATGCTCCCCAATCTGGTGGAAATGTTGAGCCCTCGCAACCTTTAGGTCAAAATGAGACATACGCCTCCGCTACTGGTATGTCTACATCCACACAAGGACTTCCTCCTTCTTGCTCCAGATCCCCCGTAGCTGATCCTTCTGAACTCTTACCCAAGGATACCAACAGTCAATGGGCTCAATTGAACCCCAGTGGCTCTGGTGACTTACAAAACGTAAACCTTCTTCGTGCTGGTTACCACATGGGTATTGATACTATTGGAAACACCTTAAGAAACGCCAACTTACAACTTCGATCTGAGCCAGCAAATCCTCAGTTGAATGTTGGTCCTTGGAACAACACAACTATTGCTCCCGATACCATGAGAACACCTCTTGAGCTCGGACAAGGCAGTCAGTAAATACTTAACTCAGTGTTAAATATTAGATATTAGATATTCGTGTGCTCTATTGTTACATGAAAATCAATAAATTATTATAATTTATATTATATTAATTTATTATAGATGAAGATACGTATCAATATGTTTGGGTTTATTATTATGTTATTTATATTTCTGATTGCTCTTAAAATGTATTATGACTCGGATGAATTTAATTTAAGATGTATTGTTTCTACAGTAGACGGTAAGAAGTATTGTGTTAGAGAGAGAAATAACATTCAAAACGCATCTAATCTTCTTGCTAGAACGACTGAAAAATTGGAGTATTTAGTTGAAAATGTTGGACAACGATATCCAGATCGCGAAAATGTACAAAAATTGGTAAAAAATTTTAATCCAACAACGATTAAAGAAACATTACCTACTAGCGAATACACAGCTTATAGTGAAAACAAGGGTGAAAAAATAGCATTTTGTTTGAATAAAAAGAAAAAGGATAATGATAATCTCATAGATTCAAATACACTCATGTTTGTAGCAATACATGAAATTGCGCATATAATGACTACAAGTGTAGGACATACCGAAGAGTTTTGGAACAATTTCAAGTTTTTATTAGAGAACGCGGTAGAAATAAAAATATATACACCAGTTGACTATAAAAAAGAACCAGAAGGCTATTGTGGTATGGATATAACCGATAACCCATATTACGATTTATAATATGAAATATAACACAATTATACTTTCAACTGTAAATTAGATTTTATTGTTTGAATTTCTCTCCCATCATCGTCTACAAGAGTAAAATAATACTTTGGATAAACATCACAGTGAATGCCAGCAACCTTGTATATATTATGTTTGTATATTACAAGCATGCCTTTTTCTATCCGTTTTAGAACAGTCATATAAGTATCTTTTCCAGTAGCCGTTCTTTCAGTTAATAGTTGTTTTTTAGTAAGAAAATATGTATCCGGTATGGTTGGAAAAAAAGTATCACAATTAAATGATTCATCAATTAATGTAATATGTAATTCATTCAGTAAATTCAATTCTAGAAATTTTTTATATATCTGATGTCCACCAATAACCCATACTTGGTCATAATTTCTACCTTGTATGAAGTTCAGTAAAATATTTATATCTGAAAATGTTTTAACTAATCGTTCATCTTGTACATATTCCATTGAAATTGTTGTTGATAAAATTAAATGGTCGCGACCTTTTAAGAATTTTATACTATTCCAAGTATTTTTACCGACTATGATAGCATTATTTCGCTTCCCAGTTGTTAATTGCTGGAACCGTGATAAATCGGATGGTAAACTCCATGGTAGTTTGTTATTAATACCAATACCTTTATTTTTATCCATCGTTACAATTCCATTAATAAGCATATATATATATAAAATAATATTTAGATTTTATATATAAATGTCCGATTCAACTAAATTGATATATTTGGACCAAGATAATATTAAAAAAATGGTAGTATTTTTCGGTGACAAGGGGGATAATATAAATGAATTATTTGTTACAGACAATCAAAATTCTATCTTTGACGGATTATTTAGTAAAGAGCAATTTAACACGATTGTAACACAACCGGTAAATGTTCATTTTACAAAGCAAGTTATTTATATAGATGACACTATTGAAACCATCAAAAAAAAGATAATCGATGTATTCGTTAATGAACTTTCAACGCCTATATCATTTGATGAAATATATCTTTTCTCAAAACAAATACAAAATCTCAATAATTCGCAAATATATGATAGTCTTACCCAAAACGGAAAGATGACATTGACACAAGACATTTTATTCCAATTTCTCTCTAACATTAACAATATTGATGTAGACGGATTACCCATAAAGGATATGTACTCATTCAATGATATTATAGATTTGAACTTGACTGAGAAAAAACAACTAGTAAATATCTCACTCGGTCAACGATTTATTATTGGCGAAAATATATACAGCTTCGCAATTAACCCATTCAAATTAATAGCGTTTGACAAAATGCTGAAAACAAATGCTGACAATATAATTACGACTACAAACAAAGACCTACTTTTATCAAATGGGTTTTTATTTGAAAACACAATTTATTTATGTTTAGCACATGATGTATTTAAATATTCGGCATCCAAAAATATATCAGAGTCGATCACAAGTAAGGTATACTATCCATTTTTAGGTGGTAAGAAAATTCTTGATTTAAAACAACTACAAGAGAAAAAGTTTGAACTATTGGATGAAAACAATGATTTACTTAGTGTAAATTTCAAGAAACATGTTGAAAATATTCAGATGTTTCATACAGTATATGATACGCGAAAAAGTGAATTGAAATATATTGAACAAGGCATTCAAACTGTAGAATTTGTATTATCGCAAGATTTCGAGTTTAATGTTCCGCTAGAAGTAATTTTCAAATTAATTCATGCCACGCGAACGATTCCCCTTATCAAGCTTAACCCATCAAAAAAACACGAGAAAATATACCGTCTATATTGTAATAAAAGTGCCAAGAATGGCAAGAAAATACCGTACTTATCAAAAGCAGTTGTTTTTAAATTGGCAAAAACAATTGGAGCTTCGAAAAGAGTATCGTGTTACATGGAATACGATGACAAATCGACTACTACAACGAAAACAATACCCATTATTGTCGAATTTGATAATTTTGCCAACATCTATGTAAAGGCCGAATTTAAAGAAACGAAATCAATCACGGATATTGAAAAAATTTTAGGTGAAGCGGTTAACCCATTAATTGAAGTAATTCGAAATTATTTGGTGACAAGTGGATATTCTATGAATCTATTTAAGGGTTTTTACGATAAAAATGTCGAGATTACAAACCTTAAATATTTTTCATATATCTCCATTGATAAAAATATTAATTTAAATAATTTACTAGGTTGCGTTTCAAGCATATTTAATGTTTTAGTAGGTGAATTAAAAAATGGAATTGTAATGCGCTATAAACGCGTTTCTAATTTTAATGAAATGGACAGCCAAGAAGCATTTATAGTGGAATTATTAAACCGCGCAAATGAGGATGAAGATATTGTGAAATTATTAATGGATAATTTTCAGCTTAGCGAGACTGATGCCCAATTAAAAATAGCTGATTTATTAAATAGTTTACAGATGGTCCAGACATTGAATAAACGCCGAAAACTAAGAATAAAGAATAATCCTGGGTTTTTAACAAAAATTACACAGGACCCATTCAAACAAAATATTATGATTGAAATGGAGAATATCAATGATATTTTTTATATGAATGTTATTCCTATTTATATTGATTCTTTGATTCGAATCACACAATCCCCAGAAACATCCAATGTGGATGTATCTACGATTGATGGTCTTTGTAAAACAAAACAAGTAGATGATGTAGAACAAATAAATGAGATTATTGCTCCATCCGAAAAAGGATTTACTGAAAATGTACCGGTCGCAATTATAGCCGAAAACTTGGCATTCGGAGAAAAGGCAGCGGTCGTAAAAGATAAATCAATTAATGTATTGGACTTTTTATACGACGATGAGGATGATTTAGATGATATTGAAGTAGACGATGGTATTGATGTAGAGTTAGACGACGGCGATGAAGGTATAGATGTGGAGTTAGACGAAGGTATAGATGTAGAATTGGATGAAGGCATCGATGTAGAATTGGATGATGAAGGTATTGATGTAGAATTAGACGATGAAGGTATTGATGTAGAATTGGATGATAATCTAGAAGGCGGGACAAACTCAAAAGAAATGGCTGGCAATGAACCATCGATAGACAAGCCAGATACTGTAGCCAAGAAAATAAAGAAGCCTATTAAATTAACCATAAAGGGTGACGAGAAATTGGAAAAAAATATTACTGGCATGAAAATAGCAGATCCAAACCCATTTTTTACAGCAATGTATAAAAAAGATCCGGCATTATTTTTAACAGAATCAGACGGTAAATTTAGTGCTTATTCGCGTACATGCCAATGGAATAAGCGTCGTCAACCAGTTATTTTAACAGACGAAGAGAAGGAACTCATTGATAAGGAGCACCCAGGATCGTATAATGGACACGCGATTAAATATGGTTCTGACCCAACCAAACAATATTGGTATATTTGCCCAAGGTATTGGGATTTAAAAAATAATGTTAGCTTAACAAAGGCTGAAGTAGAAAGCGGTGATTATGGAGGCATTATTCCACAAAGCGATAAAACAGTACCCGCTGGAAAAAATATATGGGAGTTCACTGATCCAGTATATCACATGGACAATTGCGGTAATTATATTGATCTTTCACCTGGGTTTTTAAAGAAAGATATACACCCAACTGGATTGCGCGTTCCATGTTGTTTTAAAATATGGAAGGATCCTAAGACAGTTGTAGAGCAAAAACAAGAAGTAGACGACTATATTAAAGGCCCCGACAGATTTCCGCTAGAGGAAAATAGATTTGGATACTTACCGTTTATTGTTCAAAAGTTTATAGATACTGACAATAAAAAGTGTCAAGTTAGCGCTATAAATAAAAACCTAAAGAAGAATCAGCCATGTTATTTAAGAAAGGGTACCGAAAATAGTAAAAATAAATCATTTATTGCGGCTATAGCGGACATTTATTCGGAAAAAAATAATGATAAGATACTCAAAATTGACGATTTTATAAATGAAAAATTGGTTCCCATGTTAACAGCGGATACTTTTATATCACTTCAAAATGGGTCATTAATTAATGAATTTCAGAGTCCATTATTAGAAAATGTAAATATAGAACAAATAAAGGATTCAATCATATATTCAAAGCTAAAAACAGTTGATCCGATTCAATTAAAAAAAATAACGAGTGCGTTATTTAATTTTATCGATTATTTAAAATCTCCTAGCTCGAATGTAGACTATACTTATTTATGGGATTTAATTTGTGAACCAAATGAACGGCTATTTACAACTGGTATAAATTTAGTGATACTTAATTTACCAAGCGATGACAATACGTCTAATATAAATATAATGTGTCCCACAAATTACTATTCATTGTCGAAATACGATCCTACCAAAGAAACGGCTATTATTATGCAAAAATACGAATACTTCGAGCCGATATATATTGTAATAGACCAATCTAAAACAAACATAATGAGTATTGTAACGACCAAGTTGTATACTCCAAATTTAATGTCAAAAATCCCAAATATGAAAAAATTGGCGAATACTATTCAAGACATATATAGTACAATGTGTAAACCACTATCTAGTTTGCCAAAGGCTTATAAGTATAAGGAGATCAAGTTTAAGCGAAATATTACCCTAGAAAAGTCGGTTGAAATTTTAAATAAATACGATTTTACCATTCAAAGTCTGGTTGTAAATTATGATGATAAGGTCATTGGTTTAAACATAGAGAAGCGAGAGCAATCCGGCTTTATTCCTTGTTTCCCATCTGGTATAATATCATCGTATGAATTAGTAGATATAGAAAATGAAGGTCAACAAAAGAATTTTGAGGAAACGATTCAGTTTTTAAAAATGGTGACAGATGAAACAAAGGGTGAAATTTTATGTAAGCCGATTGTAAAAATATTAGAAGATAAATTAATAGTTGGACTGTTAACTGAAACAAATCAATTCATTCCTTTAATTGAACCAGAACAAGACACTGATCAGAGTATCAAACATTCGGTTGACGATGAAAACTTTATCCAAGTGGATAAAATAACTCAAACCAGTAATAAAATTGACAAGACTCGGGAGGAATTTGTCAAAAAAATCAAATTGGAAACTGAGTTGTATAACGCGTTTAGAAATAAGTTGCGCACAATGTTAAATAACTATTTAAATAAAAATGTGCGCGACGAAATAGAGATGGTTGCTAATTCAGTTCAAATGGTGTATATTTTACAATTAGAGCGACTGGTAATGTTAATAAAAAAATTGCTACATAATGATGTTAATTTTATACCAGTAACTTCGGAAAATATTAAACATATAGAGAATAATTTGAAATCTGGTGATGTGTTATTGGTACCAAAAAATAATTTATTGAGTAAATTAGATAACGAGGATATTTATTTCAGTAAAATAGCAGACGAATTGATACGATATAATCGCATTAAACAATTCATGTTCAAACCCAAAATGTTTTTATCGTTCACCGACTTGAAGTATGAGTTGAATATGGACGAAATTATTTTGTTACAATCGTTAATGACCAATGAATATTTTGATGATTTAGTACCGGCTGTTACTAGTAAATATATTTCATTTAATACATATGATACAACCGAGCCAAGTATAACACAAAAATACGATAATGAATATTTGATACCTATCGAAAAAGAAGCGCCTCGTGTAGCCACCGAACAGCCAAATGTAGCCAAAGAAGCGCCAAATGTAGCCAAAGAAGGTCCAAGAGTAGAAAAGCTAGACGAATATATAAAACGCGCACCAGCGGAAAAACGACCATTCAAAATATACAATAATTGCCCAGTATCAATAAAGGAAATATTTTCAAAGTTAAAAATGAAGTTTAGAGGCGGCTACAAGGATGTTAATTTTTCATTCAATACTCCAAATTGTACATTTGATGTTGCTTTGACCATGATTAACAATATTATATCTACTCCTACTGATATTATTGGCATAAAGCAACAATTGATTCGAAAATATCAAGAGTTGTTTTCTAGTTATCCGGTAGAAATTGTAAACATGTTTGATTATTATGGTTATATTACTGAATCAAAAGAATTGGCTGCTGGACGCTTATCAATAGAAAACATGATTATGAGTGAAAATTATTACATAATGAATTTTGATTTGATGGTGATTTCATCTATGTATGATATTCCATTAACATTAATAGCACCAAGACTGTATAGAGAGAATAACAATGAATATTTATCCATGAATGTTAAGTCTGGATATACTTTTATTATACGAACATCTGGTGTGAACAAGTATAAACCAGGGTTGCCCAAATTTAAAATGATTATAAATAAAGGCGGAGATGGTATGTTAGATATTATAAATTTACCAGAACAAAAAATACGAGATGAAATTAATAGTCAAGCTAATAATATTGTTGATTTATTAAAAACATATACTATGATTTCAGATGAACCTATAATCGATGAAAATGAGGCGGAAGATTTACCAGTTCGTCAAGATAAGCAAGAAGAAGCCATAGCCATACCTTTAAAAGAAGATAAACAACCAACAAAATTAAAAATAAAGGCCAGAAAGCTTAAACTAGCAGATAATGAATAAATTTACAACATTATTCAAATAATATGCTAAC
>Ga0255132_1001128_pt1 | contig 10175 bp, 13 predicted proteins | sample Law_Law_RepA_8d_FD_188551 | JGI IMG/M metagenome (GOLD analysis project Ga0255132, IMG submission 188551) | Freshwater microbial communities from St. Lawrence River, New York, United States - Law_Law_RepA_8d | ecosystem: Environmental > Aquatic > Freshwater > River | place: USA: New York...
GGTAGGGGGTATGTATGGGGAGTTTGGGAAATGTTTTTGAGAGGGAAATGGGGAAGGCTGCATTGCCAATTTACAGCACCCATGTCAACCCCAAAAACACTGTTCCGAGCAAGATTTTCAAAGATTCTTGCCCTACCGCATGTCCGAATAATACCCCCAAAACCACCGATTTGCCGTAAGTCCTGATATTCCCAAGACTTAGAATCTTTGCCATTTTTGATTCCATACGCTCAAGCGGATTGTCGTAAGTGCCGATTTAGAGTATACTTACAGCATATGGATACCACCATGAACACCGCAAACACCGCTCGCAACTCCATCATGGCGCGTCTTCTCGCGTCGGAAAACCTCACGGTCGAACACTCGCCTTCGTGCGAGACTGCGTATTTCGAATTGGATTCTCGTCGCCTTGTTCTTCCTCAATGGGACAACAAGGATCAGAGCGTCTATGACTTCCTTGTGGGTCACGAAGTTGGTCACGCGAAGTACACTCCCGCTGGTGCATGGAAGGACGCTAGCATTCGCATCGGTGGCACGAAGAATGCCATGCTCGCGAAGGACTACCTCAACGTGATTGAAGACGCTCGCATTGAGCGCATGATCAAGCGCGAGTTTCCTGGTCTTCGTCGTGACTTCATCAACGGCTACCAAGCACTCAGCAAGATGGATGCGTTCTCCCTCAAGGGTCGCGATCTCGCTTCGATGTCCATCATCGACCGCCTCAACATTCACTTCAAGATGGGTATTCACCTTGGCGTTGAAGTTCCGTTCAGCGCGGAAGAGATGAAGTTTGTTGACGCGATCAATGCCGCGCGTACCTTCGACGATGTCATTGCCATCGCTTCGGAAGTTTACGAATTTGCGAAGAAGCAAAAGGAAGAAGAGCGCGAAGAAGAAAAGCAAACGAACGTCAAGCCACAACAGGGCGAAGACAAGAACAAGAAGGAACGCGCTTCCAAGGCGTCGAAGGAAGATGGCAACAACGGCGAAGAGGAGAACGAAGAAAGCCAGAGCGGTGAGAACGAAGGCGAAGAGGGTGAGTCTTCTGAAACTCGCGAAGCGGGTGATGAAGATGGCGAAGACACCGATGGCGAAGGTGAAGACACCGATGGCAAGGAAGACGGTGAGCCTCGCGCTGGTGGCGAAGATTCGAATGAAGAGTCTGATGACGATGGCTCAACTGCGGAAGGCTCAGACGAGACGGACGAAGCCTCTGAGCAAGTTGGTGAAGACGAGAACGAACTCGTTCCTGATGCGGCTTCGACCGTTGGTGAGATGGAGAAGGCAATGCAGAAGTTCGTGACCAATTCGAAGATCGATTGGAACATTCGCGTTCCGCAAATTGATATTTCGAAGATCTTGGTTTCGACCGACGAATTCATCGAACTGATGAATCGTAGCAAGCCAGCAACCACTCACACCGCTGACGTGAATCCTGTCGAACGCGCTGGTGGCATGGCAAAGTACCTTGACGAACAAGCCGCTGAGATGTTCAAGGAACTCACCGAAGAGAACAAGCGCGCGGTTGATCAGATGTGCCGTCGCTTCGAAACTCGCCGCGCGGCTCGCAACTATGCGCGTGAGTCGAGCGCAAAGACGGGTCGCATCTCTTGCCGCAATCTCGCAAAGTACAAGTTCAGCGAGGACATCTTTGAGCGCGTGACCATCAAGCGCGACGAGAAGAACCACGGCATCGTCATCCTCCTCGACTGGTCGGGTTCGATGTCTGGCATGATCAACGAGACGATTAGCCAACTCGCGGCACTCCTGATGTTCTGCCGTCGCGTCGGTATTCCTGCCGAAGTGTACTTCTTCAACAGCATGTACAGCAAGTTCTGTGATGATCTTTTCAATAAGCAAAATGCAACTGCGATTCTGAATGCACCAGCAGGAAATGTGCCAACTCGTTCGTCGTGCGTTCGTTGGGGTATGAGTATGCAAGGTTGTGTTTGGGATTCGCACAATGAGCGCATCGCGTTCACCGAACATGTTTGCAAACTTCCCGCTGGCACGGTCAATCAAGGCTACACCGCGATGTACGAACCGTTCACTCTTGTTCAGGTCTACAACCAGAACATGGACAACAAGACCTTTGCCAATGTGATGGGTCGCTTGGCATTCCTTGGCAAGATGGTCAGCGGTCGCTGCCGCGTCACTCCGCCAGACTCGTTGATGCTTGGTACTACCCCACTCGATGAGTCGATCCTTGCAATGCGTGACATTGTCAACAACTTCCGAAAGTCCAGCAACACCAAGGTGACTTTCATCACCCTCACCGATGGTGAAGGCATGGGTGTCCTCAATCGCGTCTATGCTCCAAAGTCGCTCAGTGAGCATAAGACTGAGAGCGGTCGCAATCGCCGCGTCTCTACCGTGATGATCGATGCAGCGAATGGTCGCCGTTACACCGATACGCACAGCAACACCGCTGCGGTCAGCATGTTCAAGGATGCCACGGGATGCGATGTGGTTGGCATCATGATGGTCGCTGGCAAGATCTCCTACTGCTCGACCCTTGATCGTCTCGCAACCAATGATGGTGATACGTTCGAAGTTCGCCGTCAGAAGGTCGAAGCCTGTTACAAGAAGTTCGAAGAAGAAAAGTTCGTTGCAGTGAATGCAGAGGGGTACACGGGATACTTCTTCGTGCAAGTTGAGAATCGTCACATGGCAGAACGTGAAGCCGCTATGGAAGATCGCAAGTTGGAGAAGATGAAGAACAAGAAGGTTGCCGCGACTCGCGCATTCATTGCCGCGATGAAGCGTCAAGAAGTCAACCGCATGTTCCTCAACCGTCTCATGGACATCGTCGCCTGAACCAAAGGAGGAAATTCACAATGAAAACTACAACAAACAATCCACGCATCACTCATGGTCAACCATACATTTACCAAACTTCAACAGAAAAGGTGATCAGTCACCATTGGATTGACAAGGGAGATACGGCTATTCTCTTCAGGGTACTTGAAGAGACGTATAATGAAACCCAAGTCACCCTGTGCAGCATTGCCGCGTACACGAAACTTGAAGATGGACTTGCATACGGTGGAGCGCAAGACTTTCAGGTTGGCAACCTCAAGATCCTCACGTCTCTGACTGGTCGATGGAAAATTGAGGAAGCAAGAAACATATGGAGAGTCTTTACTGCCAATGGGTGGGGACTCTTGGCTGAAGGGAGAAACTCACAATGACAAATGCCCAAACTCCAACAATTACTTCGTACTGGCTTCAACAGGGAACTCAACGTATAGAGTTCGCAGTGACGAAATTTGAGAATGCACGTAGACTTGCAGACACCGTGGAGATCATCCAATGGAACATCGGTGATACAGACAACGATTGGATTAGTACGATTGAAGGATCATCCGAGTTCCGCGTTGGTGGTAGGGTTTACCTCACGGGGTATGGATACTTCTACAATCTAGAGAGCGGAAGAGATCTTTGGAAGTACCTAGTTGAAAAAGGGTGGAGTAAACCTAAATAAAAACTAGGAGGGGATTTGAGATGATTCGTACACTCAACAACTCAAGCCCCGAAGCGAAGAACTTCCTAAAGTTCATTCGTGATGATCTGCGAAACAACAGAGTGGCACTCAAGTTCTCCAAGAGTAGAGATGTTCGCTTCGACGGGATCACAACAACCGCTGCATACTTTCAAGAGCCTTGTCTGAAAAGACAGGGCATTATTCGTATTGGGACAGGGAATCGAAAACCCGTCAATGTTCTTACGAATCTCATTCATGAGTATTGCCACTTCCTTCAATGGAAGAATCGTGATACTCTATGGATGGACGCAGATACGTCTTCAGGTATTCGTGGAGAGAAGTATATCCGCCTAGAGGAACAAACAGAACGTGAAGCGATCTCTCTCATTCGTCAATGGCACCTACCCGTGAATCTCTCAGCAATTCGTAAGAGATCTCGTTCTTACATCGCTCATCTTCGTACTACAGAGAAATAAATATCGAAAACAGGAGATTTTTCATCATGCCCACCTATGACTACCGATGTTCCCGTTGTGATCACTCATTCGAACTTTTCCAATCCATTTCGAATCGTGATACCCCATGCTCCCATCCATGTCCCCATTGCGGTGTCTCTGAATCCATTCAAAGGGATTGGATCGGGTCACCCGCAGCAGCAGTGGATATGAATCTAACACCTGGTGCAGATTTCAAAGAGGTCATGAAAAAGGTATCCAAGGGTGTTCCCAAACGATTCAGAGAGAACCTCGACCAAGCCGCATCTCGTCGTGGCACCGTGTGGGGTAATGGCTGAAATCACGGCTAGGGTATATTTTTTCTACATATAAAGGTATTTGTAAACCTATAAAACCATATCAACTACCTAAACTTTCATAAGGAAATGGGAAAATGCGTTACTCAGAAGCACGACAGATCGTAGAAGCCGCCATCAATGAGATGGCAACTTCGAATGCAAGTGCGGTCAAGGAACTTCGTGCCAAGATTGACCATCATGCAGAACAAACTGCTGCCTATTCATCCTTGTACAACAGAAGCATGAATGCTCATCACCGCGCTCAGGCATATGCTCATGGCGATGCTCTATCGGCAGCAATCAAGGCACACAAGAAACTTACTGGTAAGAGTTACTACGGAAAGCCAAATAAGAATCCCGTTACTCCAACTGAAATACAGACCAATGGCAACACTATGGAGATCGCATTGGAAGTGGCGGATTCGTTTGGTGATGGAATAACTATTAGGAACATCAAATGGAACTTTCAAAACTTTAGGAGAAGTACGACAATGAGATACACAGAAGCACGACAGATCTTGGCAGAAGCAATTGAACAACTTGAAACCATTGCAGAAGCAATTGAACAACTTGAAACCATTGCAGAAGCCTACGAAGGAAGAATGAATAGACTTCGAACGGCATATGAAAAGGGAAGGAAATCAGGTAAGGATGTGAGTAGCATTCAAAAGGCAGGAGCAGTGAATGCTGCCAAGCGTGAGCGAAGACTACGAAGCATTGGTTCCAAGGTAGCAACCGAGCCAGGTCTTGACAAGACGTTCAAGGCAGGACAGGCAGTGAGTTGGAATAAGAAGTTGCAACGCGGTAAGTTGCACGACAAGCAAGGAAACATTCCTTATCATCTTCGTTGGAATAGTTGATTACTAAACTTTAGGAGAAGTACGACAATGAGATACACAGAAGCACGGGAGATCTTGGCAGAAGCAGCAATGGAACTTGGTCTATTGAATGAGGAAAAGAATTCGCTTGCAACACTTGCTGCATATCACATGAACTACTACCACGACGCACACCCATCGCTCGACCGCATCGAAAAGAAGATCAAAAGACACCACGGAGGTAAAACTCTTGCTTTGGTGCAGCAGCGTTCTCATGGTAATAGACTTACCTTTAGTGGAGTTAAGAAGGAAGGAACAGCAATGCACAGAGCAGCAACCAATGCCCTTCGCAAGATGGGACATGACATCGAACATATCCCAGCCAGAAGGGGTTACTAAAAACACATTATTCCATTTGGTGGGAACATCAAATGGAACTTTCAATACTTTAGGAGAAGTACGACAATGAGATACACAGAAGCACGACAGATCTTGGCAGAAGCAATTGAACAACTTGATGAAGCCTTTAAGGACATAAGCGACAAAGCCAATCGTTCGATGTTGTCACAGTCAGCAAGAAGCCGCCCAACAACTAGTACTCCATCACCCGTGGGTGCGAGAAAGGGTGCATCTGATGATGAGAAGACATCAGCAGGAAACATTCGATCATGGCAAGGTCACATTGACCGAGTGCATGGTCTTATTCAGCACCATCAGAACAGGAAGCCAGGTTGGAGTGACACATACCGTGGGAATGTGACACAAAAGGATATCAATAGCAAGGTCAAGGAACTCAAGGGCATTCACAAGACACTCACGGCAAGGCAAAAGAAGGCAGTCGCAAACCACAAGGCAGGAAACTTCGAAGCAAATCGTGGTCACTACATGTTGAACACGGACTTCGAATAAATTCATAGACTTTACAAAGAGAGCAAAGATGAGCAACCAATTCCTAAACCACTTAAACTCAATCACACCTCAAGGAAGAGCCAAGGATACATCCATCTTTGTTCCTGCGAAAGATCTCAATGAAGCCGTTCCTGATGTAGGACAGAACATCAGGGGAATGCCAAAGAAGGCAGGAAGAAAATTTGCACAAGCCTTGCACAACTTGGCACAGGATCGCGGAAGTCTTGAGAACTATCAAGCCGCAAGAGAGCGTTATACGAAGAAGAAGGCAAGCAATGCACAACGTCAAGGTCGAAACCTTGATAGGGCAGTTCAAAATTTCAAGAAGCGAATGAGAATGGATGAAGCCACCTCAAAGGGTGATCCAAAGCGTGGTCGTACAGGTAGAGCAATTCCTAAAGTTATGCCAGGCGAAGATCCTTATGACAAGTACACTCGCGGTGAGATTAAGAACTTCTCTGGCAAACTACAGAAGAGACTCAATGCCATGAGTTCAGAGGGTAGACGAAGTTACTATCAGAGAATGGGAATGCGTTCCCGTGCTGCAAGTAGGGGTGGAAAGACACAGCGTTTGTTCCCAATGACAGAAGCCCCCAAGTATGCACAGGATGCCATTCCCGCAGTTCCCGAACTTCTCATGCTCACCTATAGCAACAAGCACAAGCGAGATGCGGATGGATTGAAGAAGTTTGTTGGCAAGAGCAAAAAGAATCCGATGCCAGTTTATGAAGGTGCAGTGAAGGCATCTATGGAAGATTGGTTGTATGATCTTCCAAAGGGTGCAGTTCGTGAACTCAAGGCAAAGCACGGCAAGCATCTTGCACAGACTGGCATGGGTGGCAAGGATCCAAAGGGTCTTGACAGTTCCGTCCATGGCATCCTTCAGAAGCACAATGTTCCGCCATTGATGGGAAGCCATAGGAACAGCGTCGATGCGGTCAAGATGTCGTTCCACACATTCCATGGTGATCTTCATGAGCAGAAGGAAGTCGATGATGAAGGTGGAATGGCAATGGGTGAACTCAAGTCCATCATTGCAAATGCCAATGACATTATGTCGATGCTCAAGTCTGATTCCCAACTTGAGGGGTGGGTTCAGTCCAAGATCACGAAATCAGCAGATTACATTTCTTCAGTGAAGGACTACCTTTCTAATACTCCAAATTCCATATCCGAAGAAGAGGAAAAGAGAGAATCGACAAAGAGCATGATTGCTCGTTTGGTTGCAAGAGGTCATAAGAAGATTGGAAAGCCAATTCCAAAGAATGTTCTTCGTGACATTGAGAAGGAACACAAGAACGAAGATGATGACTACGAGGACGATTGAACGTGAAGTCATTTAACCAATTCATCACCGAAGCATCTTCCAATGAAAGATATGTGAAGATTAAGCAATCTGGTCATGGTGCGAATATTCGCAAGATCAATGACACTACATCCATGTTCTCACATCGTGGCATTGTTGGTCATGTGGTCAAGGGATGGAGTCGCATGGGTGGTTGGGGATATCAGGCAGGGAACATTCGTGTGAATGGTAAGGACATTGGTCTAAATACCATACACGGAACTCATAAGACCATGAATGATGCCATTCATAATGCATATTTGCATACGACACATCATATGGCAAAGGGAAATAAATGAAGTCATTCAATCGTTTCATCGCAGAGGCAAACGAGCAGACGATTCAGAACTTTGTTGACTTTGCCGCACAGGAACTTGGTCTTGCAAATACACCAAATGTTCGTTTGGTTCAGGTGCGTGAAAACGGTATGACCACGGCATCGTATTGTCCTGAGGACAAGAGCATTCGCGTTGTGAGTGGCAACAGAGCCACATTTGACATCTGCCGTTCCATTGCACATGAACTCGTCCATCAGATGCAGGATGAATGTGGTGATGAACTCGACGGGGATACGGGATCACCATGCGAGGACGAAGCCAATGCACTCGCTGGTCGTCTTATTCGATTGTATGGTGGAAGCAACGAAGGCTTCTATGAGGAATAAGACATGAAGACTTACAGAGATTTCATCACAGAAGCAACTGCCGTTGTAAAAGCAAAGAAACCCCCTCTCTCCTATGCTGACAAGTTCAAGAAGTTGCGCGGCATTCTTTCCAAGAGCAATGATCTTACAGCACAGGTAGTATCTGGAAAGAATAGCGGGTGGAGCCTCACAGGACATGATACTGATAGTACTCTATCAAATGAAACTATTCGCAAGGCAAAGGATAGAGTATTTGGTAAGCGACAGGGCGACAGTCAGATTCTGTTCTTCCATAAAACTCATGGTATTGTGACTCATCCTGCAATAGGTGATTTGACTCACCAAGATATTCATACGAATGCAAAGCACCTCAGACATCATATAGATCAAAATGTTCGTGCGAAAGTCACTGGAACGGAGAAGGCTGACCTAATTGGACAAGGAAGAATCGAACACCATAAGAATGGTGGCGGGATGATTTCCATTGTGGGACGCAACCATAAAGGTGATGAGGCACCAGTTCATCCATCCGTGCTTAGAACTCTTCGCAGGGCATACCCAAAGCACTTCATTCATGATGGACTTGGCAATGAACTCCATGAAAATCAAATTCAAGAAGCATACATTAGCAAAACCAAGGATGGATGGATTCATAGCCGTGGACTAGGTCATCGCAGATGGGTGAAGGGAAATCATTCCATTGAAAAGCAAGGCAAACGAGGTTGGACAGTCTATGATTGGCACAGCAGTAAGGAACTTCATGTTGCCAAGACTGCCAAGGAAGCAAAAGCATGGTCAAATGCAAACCGACCGAGTCATTCGAAGATGGAACCAATCGAAATCAAACCGTGGACGGCTTGATTGGTGGTTTTGACACTACTGAGTGGTGGTATATTTCAGAACACGAAGAAGACTAACCCAGTCAGACGCACAAGTGGGGGACACAATCCCCCACTTTGTTTTTTCTAAATATCAATATGAAAAGAATACACATAGTTCCCATTGATGAAGCAAGCAAACCCAAGCCATCTGGCAAGGCATTCCTCCTTCCTGGCTCCTACAGCCCATACACCATTGGACACCATGAGATGGCAAGGCAAGCCGCTGCACATGCTGCCTCGACGGGTCATTCGTATTTCTATCACGGCATCGGTGCCGCATCGAAGCAATCGGCAGATGATCCGTTGACGCATGGTCAGAAGCGTTCCGTCATTCGTTCTGGTCACAGGGACATTGCCAAGGAACACAAGGGAATGCAGTTTCATACGACTGAAAAGGAACATGTGAGTCCATTCCATCAAGTGGCACATCTCGCAAGACAGGGACACAAGCACATCACCATCGGTCTTGGATCGGATCAGATGAAAGAAGGTGGTGTCAAGACCGCAATAGAGAGACATGTGAAAAAGTACGGTGGAATATTGGACAAGGGTGGCAAGGTTCACAAGGCAACGGTGAGTTTCCATCAGATGGGTGCGGAGCGACATGAAGGAGATATGCCAAGGCACGAAGTCCTTGCAAGACTTCGCAAGGGAGACATGAGCGTAGCAAAGGCAGGACGGCTTCGCAAGGCAGTTGCATCTGGCGACACAGAACTCGCGCATGAACTCATGCCAAAGCACATCAACAAGCCTAAGTACTTCAGCCTGATAAAGAAGCAACAGGCACGGGTAGCAAAGCCAAAGAAGAAGGCACTCGTCAAGGAAGGATATGTACCCTTCCTTGATTTCATTGGGGAGGACATCGAACTCACCCATTCTATTGGGCGAAATACGGTAGAACCAACAAAACATTTTGGTTCCGAATACCTAAAGAAAAAAGAAGCAACCACATTTGGTGGCAAGCAAAAGTTTCTTCACCACAAAAATCTTGGCGAGTTTCATCCCAATTATGAACTTCATAGGCATTCATATGAAGAACGAACTCCCACACGCGATGGTGTGAGGAAAAGACATATTCATGATTACAGCATAGTACACAAGCCATCCAACACGGTTGTTGGCGGATTTGTTGGAAATGGTGGTAAGGTATCACGAAAGAGTGGATTCAAAGAGGGCAAGGGAGATGATGTAAGCATCATCAACCTTCATGTTCACCCAACACATTCCAAGAAGAAGATTGGTGCATCTCTACCAGTTCAGGCATACAAGCACTTGCATAAACTAGGACACTCCGTTGAGAGT
>Ga0255132_1001130_pt1 | contig 10169 bp, 6 predicted proteins | sample Law_Law_RepA_8d_FD_188551 | JGI IMG/M metagenome (GOLD analysis project Ga0255132, IMG submission 188551) | Freshwater microbial communities from St. Lawrence River, New York, United States - Law_Law_RepA_8d | ecosystem: Environmental > Aquatic > Freshwater > River | place: USA: New York...
ATTCATTTTTACTTTATCGATGCCGCCGAAAGGGTTAGCAGGCATGGTTCCCGGCTTCATGTACCAGCGCCTGTTGAACAGATGCTCTGGAATATCCACAGACCCATGGGCGATTTCCGCGGGGCGCAACAGGTTGACGGCGCGCTTGACACCATCCACAATCCTCAATACCACAAAACGCTGGTACTCGTCCATGGTCTGACTGTTCAGACGTGGATCTGTGCCAAGGGCACTGGCTGCCGAGTGCGTATGCGTGGCGCAGATCAACACCCGATCTTGCCCGATTCCCAGATCCTTTTCAATCAGTTGCCGGGCTTGCTCGCTGACCTGTCGGTCCATGCCCAGAAGGTCGCAAACCACCAGAACAACCTTGCCTTGACCGTTGTCGAGCACCATGCAGCGGGCATGAAGTTCATCGTGAACATGAGTACCCGGAAAAGGCACAAATCCACCAATGATGCCAAGCCCCAATTGCGGCGTGATATTGCTGGTGGCAGCGCCAGCGCGCAGCACGTTGTCCTGTGGAGCCGACATCAATGCACACGCGATTCCAGCCAAAAAGAACAACTGCATGATGAAAACCTCGAAGTGGCTCAGTGCGGGAATTTCTATTGGTGCATGGCACGCCTCATATGTCAACCATGTCCGCGTGAATGCTGGCTCATAAAAAAACCGCGTTGGAGGAACACTCCAACGCGGTTAACTAAGTGACATTGGCCAGCAATTAAGCTATAGCCGAAATCAGCGTTTCAGTTAGCGGGCATCGCGCGCGATCAGGTCGCCCAGGCGCTTGGCCATGCCGGCAAGATCTTCCACAGGTGAACCGTCAGCAAGCATCGCCTGATCCACCAGCAACCGGGCATTGGCAGCAACGCGGACATCTTCCGCGTTAGCTTCAAAAATCTTTTTGATACCCAGAACAGCGGCGTGACCAGCATTCAATTCTAGGATGCGCTTGGTCTTCGGACGGTCGCCCTGCCCCATACGGTCGAGCAATCGCTCCAGATGCCCCGACATGCCGCCTGAGGGTGTCACCAAACACGCCGGCGAGTCGATCAACCGACTTGAAAGCCGAACATCGGACACCTCCGTCAGCTCTTTCTTCAAATGATCGAGCAACGGGGCGAATTCACCCGGTTCGGGCGGGGGCGATGCCACTTCTTCAGCAGCCTTTTCAGAGTCTGCCGAACGAAGCGACTTGCCCTTGAAGGTCGATAACGAGGGAAGAATGTACTCGTCGACCGCATCGATCATGAAAAGGACATCGCGGCCTTTGGCCCGGTATGCCTCGAGTTTGGGAGACGCGCGCAGCATCGCGTCGGAATCGCCCGTCAGGTAGTAAATATCCTTCTGACCTTCCGGCATAGCGGCAATATAACGCTCAAGCGTGGTGTGCTCGCCAACCGGCGTATTCAGCGACGGGTAAAGGAGCAGATCAGCGACCTTCTCCCGGTTTTCATGGTCTTCGCGCACGCCTTCTTTCAAGGTGGTGCCAAAGCCCTTGAAAAACGTTTCGTACGCGGGAAGTTCACTTTCCCGCAGATCGCGCAACGCTTTGAAGATTTCGCGAATCAGATCTTTGCGAATGGCTTCCAACGTGTCGTTGTGCTGCAGGATTTCGCGCGAGATGTTCAGCGGCAGGTCGGAACAATCCACCAAACCGGTTACAAAGCGCAAGTACCGAGGCAAAAGCTCTTTGCAATGTTCCATAATCAGCACGCGCTGAATGTACAACCTCGGGCCATGTTCGCGTTCGGACATATCGAACCAGTACGGCCGTTCCGATGGAACGAACAGCAGCACACGGTATTCGTGACGCCCCTCGGCAGCGTAATGAATCACGCGCGCCGGTTTGTTCATGTCTTGGCCAATCTGCTGGTAAAAACCCTGATATTCCTCGGGTGTTACTTCAGATTTTGGTCGCAGCCATAATGCCTTCTGCGTGTTGACCTGCACCTCGGTGCGAACAGGAACGGGAGGCGCCTTTTCGGGCTTTTCCTCTTCGGCTTCTTCCGCCTTGGCTTCTTCACCTTCAGCGGGTTCATCTTCCTCTTCTTCCTCGGGCGTACGCATCTCTACCAAGTAGATGGGCGTCTCAAGGAAGTCGGAAAACTGGCGCACAATCTCGCGCAGTTCATAAGTATTGGTGAATTCCTTCTTTTCAGAATCCTTCAGGTGAAGAATCACATCCGTGCCACGCCCCGCCTTTTCTGTGGCCACCACCGTGAATTCACCCTGGCCATCGCTGGTCCAGCGCGTCGCGGCATCGACAGGGTCGCCCGCCTGACGGGTGATCACTTCAACGGTATCGGCAATCATGTACGACGAATAAAAGCCCACGCCGAACTGGCCGATCAGGTCTGGACGTGTTTTAGCCTCACCAGCTTCGCGCACTTTTTCCAAGAACGCCTTGGTGCCGGATCTGGCAACGGTTCCGAGGTTTTCAATCACCGCCTGACGGGACATACCGATTCCGTTATCGCGGATCGTTAATGTGCCAGCCACGGGATCCGGGTCGATGACAATGCGGAAATCTTTGTCGTCACCCAGCAGGTCGCCGCTATCGAGCGAATTGAAGCGCAGCTTGTGAATGGCATCGCTGGCATTGCTGACCAGCTCGCGCAGCACGATTTTCTTGTTGGAATAAAGGGAATGGGTAATCAGATGCAGCAGTTGCTTGAGCTCGGTCTTGAACTCGAGGGTTTCACCAGCATTCGCGGTCATGGCGTTCCTTATCTCCACAGGGACATGCGGCCACCAGATGCAATTGAGGTGGCCGCTAACTCTCATCGGGAATTATAGCGGGCTTTGCAAAACCGGGGAGGCTAAGGGAACAGTCCTCGGCGCGTCATCTCGCGCGCCACTTTCTGCACACCCAGACTGAGTGCAGCTGTACGGTTGGACAAGGAACGCGACCGAGCCAAAGCCCGGACCCGGCCAAAGGCGTCAAGCATGAGCTTGGATAGGTTTTGGTTCACCTGGTCTTCCGTCCACATGAACTGCTGCAGATCCTGCACCCACTCGAAGTAGCTCACAGTCACCCCGCCAGCATTGCAGAGCACATCGGGGATGATGTAGATGCCGCTGTCCGCCAGAATCGCATCCGCTTCGGGGGTGGTTGGCCCGTTGGCGCCCTCGGCCAAAATGCGGCAACGCAGAAGGCCGGCATTTTGCGCATGAATCACACGCTCCAATGCCGCAGGCACCAGCACGGTGCAAGGCGTTGTCAACAAATCATCAGCGGCAATCTCGCTCGCTCCGGGAAACTCGGTTAGCGGACGGCCAGTAGCCACGAACTGGTTTAACGCCGGAATATCAATACCAGATGGGTTGGCAATGGCGCCCGCCCTGTCGCCCACAGCAACAATCTTCAGCCCGCGGGCATGCAGCTCAAGGCATGTCACAGATCCGACATTGCCAAACCCCTGCACCACCGCGGTCGATTGGGCTGGGTCAATTTCCATCTCTGCAAGCGCTTGCATGATGCAGAACACCACGCCCCTGCCCGTTGCTTCGCGCCTGCCTGTAATTCCACCAATCTCCACAGGCTTACCCGTGACGATTTCGGGGCAGGCGTAGCCCACCTTCATGGAATAGGTATCCATGATCCATGCCATGGTCTGCTCGTCGGTACCCATGTCGGGTGCCATCACATCTTGCCTTGGGCCAATGATGGACAGGACCTCTTCGGTGTACCTACGGGTGAGTCGCTCGCGTTCCCCCATCGAAAGCGTGGATGGGTCCACGGCAATACCGCCTTTGCCACCTGAAAATGGCAGGTTCATGATGGCGCATTTCCACGACATCCACATGGAAAGCGCCGCAACTTCACCCAGATCGACAGCAGGGTGGTAACGCAGGCCGCCTTTGGATGGGCCAGATGTCAGGCTGTGCTGCACCCGGTACCCGGCAAAGGTGTCGATATGCCCGTCGTCGCGACGCACAGGCACAGAAACAAGCAAAGCGCGCTTCGGCATGGCCATGCGCGCCAAAACATCGGGGTGCAGATCAACCACCCCGGCGACCGCATCGAGTTGCTTGCGTGCCATCCGGAAAATAGGAGAACTATCGTAAATACTGCTGGCAACATGGGGCATGGGAAGAGTCCTCCGGCTATCTCGTCAGCTTATGGCGAAAGGTTGGACAGGCAATCGGCACGGCTCACATGGTATTGCGCATGCTGGAGGCGATGGGGAGTGTCAACAGCGAGTGATGAAACTCGAACCATTTGCCAACACCGTAGGAAATGACGAAAGCCATGCTGAAAACAGCCATTCCTTCAAATTTTTCTATTATGCCGCCTCCATCATCAGAGAGAACCGCGACGCCAATAATTCCCAACACCAGTGTGTTGAGCGTCATGATCCCAGCCAAGGCCGCAAGGGAGACAAAATGCCGGCCAACCCACTGATTTGCGGCAAAAGCAAACCGAGCCAAAGCAATGTCCCGCACCAGTATTGAAACAGCAGCAAGACCTTGCCCAAATGTGTAGGCTGCAAGCATGAGAAAACCAATCGCTTTGGTTGATCCTGGTTGCGAATCGCGCAACAATCCAAAAATGAGGACCATGGTAAAGACTGAATACACCGCCAGCAGAACCGAGGTTGCTGCCAGTTCCGAGTAACCAGCAACCAGAAAAAAGTTGTTTCCATTCTTGCCAAGGCGCAAAAGTTCAAGCGCGCCAAAAATCGCAAAACCCGCTTGAGCCAAAAAGAAAATGTACTGAAAAAGAACTCCAACCTTGAAGCCAGAGCTACCACTTCCAGCCAAGGGGCCACCATGAATTGAGGCCGCGAAACTTCCGAACAACAGAATCATGGGTGCTATTGAAACAATTGGCCAAATCAGCAGAAGCAACGCTCGCCCCTGCATCAGCCATGCTAATTTGCCAATGGAGCCTGAACTACTTTCTGCACCAGCCGAAGACACGTATTGATTGAACAGCCTCGGGAAAATCTCACTGGCCGGAGACCATTCCGCCATGCCGGATGTCCAAACCAATGTTTTTTTATTGAACTCGCCACGCTCAATCATGAAAGGCAGCACTTCCTCGCCAACAGGACCGCACCGTTCTTTCCGGCTATCGAGGTAAAACCATGCTGGGCCTTGAACGGCCTGCGGTTGAGCAGCCGGCGCGGGACTTGCCACGGTGGCTACTGGTTCAGTGGCCACCGGAGGAAACAGATCAGCAACACCGGATGCCGCATGCCAGTTGGCCCTGTCCGATGACAGTTCATGGAACGGCTGCAAAATCCCTCTGGCACGAAGGGCTTTCATCTTGTCCATGGTAAATGGACCCGTCACGCGACCTTGCATCCGCAAATAGTACATGCCGGAACTCCTAGCGAGTCATGATGAACACGAGGAAACCGACCAATGCCACCACACCCAGCGAGATGGTGGCTATCAAAATGATCAACCGGTTGAAATCCGCCGACTTTTCAAGCCTGCTTGTGGCGTCTTCGAATCGATGCTCCAGATCGGGCGGCAGAAGCACAATCCCACGGGGCAATCGCCCCTTGAACGATTGCACACGCTCGTACAAAGTCCACAGGCGTTTGATGTCTGTCAGAGTGGCAACCCCCGTGCCCAGTTCCGCGACAGCCATTTCATGCTGCAAACGCAGATCCTGCTCCGCATGCACTCGCTGCACCCATAAGCGAGCACTTTCGACTGGCCGTGCGCGTCTGTCGCCCGGAGTCAGCCCCGCGGTTGCCGCTAGCTGATCCCATTCCGTCAGCAGATGGGTCAGTGTGCCAGCGTCATGCCTGCCATGGGCTGCAACGATCCGTTCAGCTAAAGTCTTGATGGAATCGTCGACAATGCGCACATGATACTTATGAAACACACGTTGAATTTCTTCGACAATCACTCCGGATGGCGGATGTAACCAAGCCGTTCGGGCTATGATCTGGTAAAGACGACCCACTTCTTCTGGTTTGTTGGCGCGATCGGCGCGCCGAATCTGGTCCACAATTTCTGTGATTTGAGCGCTTTCAATTTCACGAAGGTTGTCTTGCAAACCCTGATGCTCCGGCTCCAGTAGCAACAGCGTCCGAAGTTTTTCGGCCCGCTCCTCAAGACTGGCATGCTCGAGAACCAAACGGCGGTACTGGCGCATATCGTTGGCCAGAATTTCTTCTTCGGCGAAGGCGTGGTTGAGCTCAGCCAACGTTTCAGGCGCCACGGCATTCAGCGGCGTAACAGGCAAATTGTAAAGCGTTACCAATTCGTCCCACAGTTGATACTGGGGGAACTGCAAAATCCCTGTCAATTCAAGGAGTTGCGGGTCGAGAAGCGCGTGGTGCACGGCTTCCGAACGGAGTCCCTTGTGCAGGTATTCCTCGCAGCGACGCAACCGTTCGGCGGCATGGCCGCCCCACTCGGCATACTCCCGCGACAGTTCCCGGAGTTCCTGCGTCAGCTCCTGATTATTGCTGCGGAGGAACGCCTGAATCTGCTGCACCACCTGATTGGGATCACGCGTCCCGGCCATGCGAACCGCCCTTTCAAGAGCCTACTTTAAATCTTGAATCGCCAACTTCAAATCGTTGGCTGGCACACACAGCGCCACACCTTCAACTTTGACGCCCTTGGCTGTCACCATGCCCACCACTTCGCCCCGGTCGTTGAATGCCGGTCCACCCGAGTTGCCAGGATTGATCGCAAGCGACATGTGCAAAAACGATCCAGCTCCCTTGAGATCTACGGTGGTGCTGTACACCCCTTTGGATATCGCATTGACCAGAACATTATTTGGCCCAAGACCTGGGCTACCGATAACAACGATATCTTCGCCCTTGTTCAGTTGATCTGAGTTTCCAAGTTTCAGAAATGGCAGTTTGGATTCGACACGCACTAGAGCCAGATCCCTGTCCGTGTCGATGAACACGACCCTGCCGTTGAGTGGACCTTTGTTCTCACCTTCTGCAGACGGAAATGATACGCGTACTACGGCTTTATCCCTATTGCCCACCACGTGGGCGTTGGTTGCCAATAGGTCGCTGTCCACCAGAAACCCCGACCCACGGCTGTTTTCAAATTCAATCATCGCCACGCTAGGAGCACATTTAGCCACCAGCATCTGTGCGGTCAGTCGATCGGGTGGCTTGGGCTTAGGAAGAGGCTCTAGTACGGGAACACCGGCAAATGGAACGTCCTGAGCTTGTTTACCAGGATTCACGGGGGCCCCTGCTTCCTCACGCCCTTCCGGTTCATCCGGATCTGCAACACGAGGATTTTGCCGGAATGCAATCAGGCATGTCAGCACCACCATAAGCACCAAACAAAGCAACCCAACTGCCAGTAAGGCCGCATGATTTGAACCAGTCTGTGGAGGGGGAGGCGGTGGTGGTAAATGTTGAGGGAAACTACCAGAGCCTGCAGGCGAACTGTTTCCATAACCTTGAACACCGGAAATAGACGGCCACGAAGGCACCGTGGGGGTGTGCGGCACTGCGGCAGGCCGGAAGGGCGGAGGAGTTACCGCTCCAAGTTCAGCCATAACACTTTCAACAGGCCGCCATGTGAAACCGTCGTTGGAAACCTGAGTACCGGGCCTCAGAACTCCGCTCGCCATCTGCTGGCGCAGTTTCTCAACCGGGAAAGGCCCATGAGGTTTTCCGTTGACAAGCAAGTAAAATGCGCGGGGGAGGGTCATTTAGTATTCCACCCTTCAAGAGCCGAAATAAATTCTTTATGCTCCGCCTTGAATTTTTCAGCCTTTGAAAGCCTAGCGGCACCCTTATCCTTATCCTGCTTACTCACTCCATTAGCGACGTCATTATATTTTTTTATCCAACCATCGATTGAATCAGCCAAAGTCGACTTATTCGAGCGGATTTTCTCAGAAATTACAGGGTATATTAATGTGTCCATAATGGGCGGACTTGGCTTCTTCTGGTCATCCACAACTTCGAAATAATTTTGCAATGTGTTACTGATAGAGGTTTGCGGTTTAAACGACTTCGTCTCTTCCTGCTCAATCCCCAAAGTCAATATCGAACGAATGGACCTATCTTTCACCGATTGCGTTATATTCATCTTGGCGACAATATCGATTAGTTTTTTTTGTTTTTCATCAGTCAAAAATCTGATGGTCATTGTCCCGCCATTTTTAGGATCAAGCTTCTGTAAGTTTTTGCTTGAATATGTGAATGATGGCTTCAATTGGTTCAAAGTTGCCGATGAAACCTTGTATTCATTGATAGCAGGAATTTCGTTTTCCAGCATTTCTATTTTAAATTCAGGAAGTAGAATGGGGGCTGCAGGTTTTGTGGGCTCTATTGGCTGAATTGTTTTTGGTTCGGGTCCCATTTTAGAATCTTTTGCCACCACAGGTAAAGGTGGCGATTCTACTTTTTTCTCCGGGATAACTGCTGCAGGCTCCTTCTTTTCAATGACTTCGGGTAATTTGGGGAAATCTATTTTCTTTTCATCTTTATCTGGAACACCAATTTCCTGCACTCCTTTTTTCGGTTCAGCTACCAGATTTTTGCCATTGCCTTCTACGATAGGAACAGCTAGATCCTTACGAGACTTTCCATTTGTTCTCATCAATAACAAAAAAATAAGAACCAGCATCACCACCACCATCAATCCGTGCGCCGTCCAGTGCAAAATCGGGCCTACGAGCGACCCTTTCTTTGGGACCGGGGGCGCACCCCAGGATCCGGCGGCACCTCGGCCGGTGGGGGCGTAGGGATCGGTGCTGGTGGCAACGGCGGTGGCAACGGGCAGGCCGGCGTTTCCATAACTTCCGTGAAAGTTCAAGTTGCCGGCACCTCCCATGGCCGGAATCGATGCTGCCTTGCCTCGGGCCTGATCCACTAATGGGCCGGCGGTTGGACACGGTGGACGCATCGCCAGATACACCACCCCCGGGCGACGGGCCAAATCGGTAGTGGCTCCCGCCTCGGCCGGGAACCACGCCCACGCCTGATCGGGCCGAGGCCGACTGGTGTGCGTATGGAAACGAGCGTCCCAACGTTCGGCTGGAGGGAGCAGTGCCACAGCATCGGCAATCAGGCTCAAGGGATCCACCGTTTGTGGATAGACCAATTGTATTATTCCACGGCGCGACCGCGCCTGTTCGGCCAAATGGCCGGCCCAGCCGGCATCGAGACCGGCACGCGTCCACGCGGGAGCAGCCATGGGCGGTGCGGGGGCAGCAATCGATGGCATGGATCGTACCGGCAGCATGCGGGGTTCCCCCGCCCAGGACGACATCCAGGGAAAGGTCCGCGCCAATGCTGCTGGGCCGGCATGAGGTAATTCGTTATTATCCAGAGCCACATGGTGGGCGAGATAATTCGATCTACCCGTATAGTCTTTGTCTGTCACGACAATCCGCGAGATCACCCACCACGATTTTCCCGCCGCCTGACCTATAGGCTGGCAGATATACGCTTCCGGATTCGACTGGAATTGTGGCGATCCATACTCAAACACCTGCTCGTATCCAGACAGGCTTTCCAGTACTTTCCGTAAGGCATCCGGCATGCCCTGCGTGGCGGCAACCGTGGTGTAACCACTGCCACCGAACAAGCCTCTGGGCGCCGAGGTGTGGATCAGTTCGAACATGGTGCGGCAGACTCCGAAATGTGTTTCAGGTTTTAAAGAGTGGAACCAAGCCGCTTCCGAAGCGGCCGATTCCGTACAGAAATGGAACAGTCACCCAACGCGGGTTGATATTGCGGGGAATCACTGTTTCAGCACTCAATCCCCTGGAATCACGCTGCTCGGGGTCCGCCTTGGGCGATGTACCCAGAGACGTGATGGGGATATAGCGTACTTCGCGGCAAAACGACTCGGCTGTTTGCACAATGGTGGGGCAGAGGCGGTTTAGAAGCGCGCGGATCTGGTCGGAGGCATCTTCAACCTGCTTGACATCGAGCCCGCACAGACCGGAAGCCGTGGCGCGCACCGGTTCCAGCGCGTTGATATCGGGCAAAAGAGGTCTCCAAACATCCCATTTGGAGACAAGTACCAGAAGCGGCGCCTCGTGCAGTGTGCTCTGCGATCCGCCCAGCAACTGCTTCACACGCCTAGCGGCTTCGTTCAGAACCACATACTGGGCAGACTGAAAGCGCACGCCACTTTCCAGCGGCCCCACGCGTTTTTCTACTTCTCGGTAAAAGTTCATGTCTTGCAGTGGGTCGAACAGGAAC
>Ga0255132_1001132_pt1 | contig 10157 bp, 8 predicted proteins | sample Law_Law_RepA_8d_FD_188551 | JGI IMG/M metagenome (GOLD analysis project Ga0255132, IMG submission 188551) | Freshwater microbial communities from St. Lawrence River, New York, United States - Law_Law_RepA_8d | ecosystem: Environmental > Aquatic > Freshwater > River | place: USA: New York...
GTTGGCGACGGTGCCAGCGAGGAGTGCGGGCTCCTCGATCTTGCCGGTGAAGTGGTTGGCGGGGGTATGCGGGGTTTCAGCAGCGATCAGGAGCGTGCCCGCGGAAGGAAGGCGCATGGTTGGCGCCAGGGACGTGACGATCACCGTGGTGCCGCGCTCGTCCGTCTGGCCGAGTGAGAGGGCGCCAGTGGCCGGATCGGCGCAGAGCCACAGGCGCACCCAAAGGCGCGGGCGCAGCGGCGTGTCGGTCTGCAGGGTTACCGTGCCTCCGGGCCAGGAGAGTTCGGCTTGCGCGCCAATCGAGCCCGCGCGCAGGGTAACGGTGGCGGTGGCGTCGGATTCAGAGAGGACGGTGCGGGTCTGATGTGGGAGGCCGGGCTGGATCAGCGCGGTCCAGGTGCGAGGGGCCCCAGGGGCACTGGTGGGCGCTGGCGCTATGCGGGCGTAGGACCCAAGCGCGATGGGCTGGTGGCTACCTTGGAAGTCGGCCGCGAAGACGCTGGAGAGGTCCTCGAACCTGAGGCCTGGGCCGGCCGGGTTGGGGTCACCACTGATGACGCGGACCAGGTGCGCACGGGCGGGGCCCGGCGTGCGCAGGCCGACATGGGCGGTGAAGGTCTCGCCGGGGCGGTGGGAGAAGCGGTCGAGATAGCCGGTGATCGGCAGGGCTGTGTGCATCGTTCGTGTTCTCCCGGCAGGAAACTTCCACTGATTATCTTGACGGGTTGGGCAGGCGTCCACGAAGATTTGCCCTTCGGCGCCGCTGCGCCGCAACACAGGGAGAGTTTCCGATGGCACGGACCGGATGGGGGCCGCTCGGCTTTGCGGCCGCGATGGCATTTATCGGTGCGCTGGGCAGCACCTCGGCGCTCGCGCAGACGTACAAGTGCCCGAAGGTAGGGGGCGATTTCGTCTTCGGGCAGGAAGCGAATGTCAATTCGCTGGACCAGATGACTTCGACGACGATCTCCACGCGCAACGTGGCGATGAATATCTTCGAGGCGCTGATGGCGCGCGACGAGAGCAACAACCCGATCACGGACCTGGCGGAGAGCTATACCGAGTCGCCCGATGGGCTGATCTACACCTTCAAGCTGCGGCAGGGGGTGAAGTTCCACAACGGCAAGGCGATGACGTCGGCCGACGTGGTGGCTTCCTGGGACCGCTATAAGCGTGTGGCGGCCGAACGGCAGATTCTGGACAACGTGGAGAAGTGGGAGGCCCCGGACGCCAGCACCTTCGTGGTGACGATGAAGAAGCGGCAGCCGACCTTCATCGAGTTCATCAGCTCGTTCTCGCAGCCGATCGTGATCATTCCGGCAGAGCTGAAGGACGACGCGCCGCAGCAGCTGCGCACGATCGGGACCGGGCCGTTCCAGCTGGTTGAGTTCCTGCCGGGAAGCCATGTGCGGCTGAAGCGCTACGACGGCTACACGCCAAATACGAAGTTCACCGAGCGGACCGGGTTCGGCGGCTACAAGCAGGCCTGCTTCAACACGGTGACGTTCCGTATCGTGACTGAGCCTGGCGCGCGTGTTGCCGGGCTGCGCACGGGCGAGCTGCATGGGGTGGAGGATATCCCCTTCACGTCGGTGGCCGACCTGAAGAAGGACAACCGCATCACCATCCTGCCGCTGGAGAATTGGTGGGTGCACATCGCTTCCGCCAATGCATCCCAGGTGCCGACGGACAATGCGAAGTTCCGCCAGGCGGTGATGGCGCTGCTGGACAACGAGGAGATCATGGAAGCCTCGACGGACGGCAACTATAAGCTGAACGTGGGTTTTCAGTATCCGCACCAGGCAAGCTACACCGATGCGGGTAAGGAATTCTACAACCAGAAGAGCCCTGCCAAGGCGAAGGCTCTGTTGGCAGAATCCGGCTATAAGGGCGAGCCGGTGTTCCTTCTGACGAACAAGGACTATCCTTCGATGTACAATGCGTCTCTGGTGATGAGCCAGCAGATGCAATCGATCGGCATCAAGGCGGAGCTGAAGGTGGTGGACTGGCCGACGGCGGTGCAGATGGCAGCCGCGCCCTCGCCCTCGCCGGGCTGGAACTTCTTCTTCACCGGGTACGGCACGCAGCCGGCATTGGGTGCGCTGGCGACCATGAATTTCTTCATGGGGACCAACCCGAACTACAAGCCGAAGCCTGGCCAGGAGGATACGGTTCTGGCCGCCGAATGGGAGAACATGAACCTGAAGGTGGATCCGAAGGAGCGCCAGGCAGCGTTCGTGGCGATGCAAAAGCGCATCTTCGAGCAGGCCTATGTGTTCCCGTTCGGGTCGCTCACCAAGGTGCAGGGGGTCCGGGCGAACGTGGTAGGCTACAAGCCGTTCCGCATTCCGCGCTTCTCCAACGTGTCCTTCCAGTGATGCGGGTCTGAACGCGGATGTGGGGGGTTGCCCTGCGCAGCATCCTGGGGTCGCTCCCGGTGCTGTTGATCGTGAGCCTTATCACCTTCGGGCTGATGCGGCTCATTCCGGGCGATCCCGCCGCAGCGATTGCGGGAATGTCGGCGACTGCGGATCAGCTCGCGCTGATCCGCAAGGACCTTGGGTTGGATGAGCCATTCGTGGTGCAGCTCGTCAAATGGTATGGTGGGCTGCTGCAGGGCAATCTGGGGCGGTCCATCCTGATGGGCCAGGACGTGCTTCAGGTAACCCTCATCCGGCTGCCAGTGACGATCGCCTTGGCGATGTATGCGTTGGTGCTTACGTTGCTGCTTGGGATGGTCAGCGGGATCGTGGCAGCGCTGCGGCAGAACACGCTGGTGGACCAGCTTGCCATGGTGTTCTCGATGATCGGCATCTCGGTGCCGAACTTCTTTCTCGGGTTGCTGATGATCCTGCTGTTCGCCGTGCATCTGGGTTGGCTGCCAACTGGTGGATACATCCCGTTGTGGCAGGACCCGATCGGTTGGCTCCGGACTTCGACCATGCCGGCGCTGTCGCTGGCGCTGCTGCAGATGGGGCTGTTGGCGCGGATCACGCGATCCACAATGCTGGAAGTGCTGCGCCAGGACTATATCCGCACCGCCCGGGCGAAGGGGCTGCCGCGGCGTGTCGTGGTGGTGAAGCACGCACTGACAAACGCTCTGATCCCGATTACGACCGTGGTAGGGATTATCATCAGTCTTTCAATTTCGGGCGCCGTTGTGACGGAGAGCCTGTTCTCCATTCCTGGCATGGGCCAGTTGCTCACGCAGGCGGTGCTGAACCGAGACTATCCGATGGTGCAAGGTGGACTTCTGCTGACGACCACCTTCCTGGTTCTGGTGAACATCCTCGTCGATATTGCCTACGCCATTCTTGACCCCAGGGTGCGCTATGAACGGTCCTGAACTGGTGGCGGTGAGGCCGGCGGCTGATGATGCGCCGCTTGAGGAGGAGTTCGAGGTTGCTGCCAAGCGGCAGGCGCCCTGGCGAATGACGGTACGGCGCCTGTTCCGGCACCGGCTGTTCCTGATGGGGCTCTGCCTGTGTTCGATTATTCTGCTGGCTGGGGTTTTCGCACAGCTGATCACAACCGCGGACCCGGTGCGGCTTGCGATGCGCTGGCGCTTTCGGGCGCCAGGAGTAGATGGGTTCGTGTTCGGGACGGACAATTTTGGCCGGTCGCTGTGGGCGCGTGTCGTCTTTGGGGCGCAGCTGTCGCTCTACATTGGGTTTTCCGTTGTGCTGCTGAACGCAGTGTTCGGGACGTTGATTGGGGCCGCGGCTGGGTACTTTCGGAAGCTGGACAATGCGCTAATGAGGGTGAACGACGCCATGATGGCGTTTCCCGCTATCCTGCTGGCGATTGCGATCACCGCAGTATTGGGTGCCTCGACCTTTAACGCGATCCTGGCGCTCTCAATCGTCTACATTCCGAGGACAGCGCGAATTGTGCGGGCGAGCGTGATTGTGCTGCGTGAGATGGAATATGTGCAGGCCGCTGTGGCGGCGGGGGCCGGGCATTGGCGCATTCTTCGGCGGCATATCCTGCCGAACGCCATGGCGCCGCTGATCGTGCAGCTTTCGTTCCTGTTCGCCTATGCGGTTCTGTCCGAGGCAACGCTGTCCTTCCTGGGGCTGGGCGCGGTGCCGCCGACGCCGACCTGGGGGAACATCATGGCAGAGGGTCGGCAGTATCTTGTTGAGGCGCCGTGGATCATCACAATTCCTGGCATCGCGCTGATGATTACGGTCATGGGGCTGAATCTGCTCGGAGACGGGCTGCGTGACGTGCTCGACCCGAGGCTCAGGATTCAACAATGAGTTTATTGGAAGTCAGGAACCTCACCACCGCTTTCCAGACTGAGCGGGGAGAGGTGACCGCCGTGGAGGACGTGAGCTTCGACGTTGCCGAGGGGGAAATCCTTGGCATCGTTGGGGAGTCTGGCAGCGGGAAGAGTGTGACGGCGCTCACGATCATGGGCTTGCTGCCGCAGCCGCCGGCCCGGATCGCGGCTGGGTCGATACGGTTCGCAGGCGACGAACTCACAACAATGCCGGAACGGCGCATGGAGGCGATCCGTGGCTCCGGGATCTCCATGGTGTTCCAAGAGCCGATGACATCGTTGAACCCGGTGTTCACCATTGGCGAGCAGATCATGGAGACGCTGCGCGCGCATGAGCGGCTCAGCCAGCGCGAGCAGTATGCCCGTGCCGTGTCGATGCTGGACAAGGTCGGTATCCCTTCTGCGGCGAAGCGGATGTCGGACTACCCGCATCAGCTGTCGGGCGGGCAGCGGCAACGGGTGATGATTGCCATGGCCCTGGCCTGCAATCCGAAGCTCCTGATTGCCGATGAGCCGACAACTGCCTTGGATGTGACGATCCAGGCGCAGGTTCTGGATCTGCTGATGGATTTGCGTGATGAACTGGGCATGGCGATCATTGTGATTACGCACAACATGGGCGTGATTGCCGAGACAGCCGACCGGGTTCTGGTGATGTATGCCGGCAGGATCGTGGAACAGGCGTCGGTTGTGGAACTGTTCGAGCAGCCGCGTCACCCCTACACGCGCGGGTTGCTTTCGTGCGTGCCGACGTTGGAGCAGGAAGCGGAGCGTTTGGTCGCAATTCCGGGGTCGTTGCCGGAGCCCGCGCGCCGTCCCCCGGGATGCCGGTTCGCGCCACGATGCCGGTTCCGGGTGGAGGAGTGCCGTAGTGCAATCCCACCACTGTTGGAGGAACAGCACGGCCATTTCGTTGCCTGTATCCGAACAGGGGAATTGCTGCCGAAGGTGATGGCATGAACCCGTTGATCGAGTTTTCGGGTTTGTCGAAGCATTTCCCGGTGCGGTCGGGTGGTTTGTTTCGTCGCACTGTGACGCCGCTGAGGGCGGTGGACGGTGTGTCGTTGTCGATCAACAGCGGGGAAACGCTGGGGCTGGTGGGTGAGAGTGGCTGTGGAAAATCGACGCTAGGCCGCCTGTTGATCCGGCTGATGGAACCGACGGAGGGAAGTATTCGGTTCGATGGCCAGGAAATCACTGGATTGAATGCGAAGGCGATGCGGCCTCACCGAAAGGCGATGCAGATTGTCTTTCAGGATCCCTATGGAGCACTTAACCCCCGCATGATGGTGGAAGACATCGTCATGGAGCCGTTGTTGATCCATGGCGCGAAGCCGGATGCAGACAGCAGGCGGCTGGTAGGGGAAATGCTGAAGCTTGTCGGCTTGCCGACCAGGGCGCGCGATCGATTTCCGCACGAGTTTTCGGGGGGGCAGAGGCAGCGCGTTGGTATTGCGCGAGCCCTAATACTGCGGCCGCGCTTCGTGGTGTGCGATGAGCCGGTGTCGGCATTGGATGTGTCCGTGCAGGCGCAGATCGTGAACCTGCTCCAGGATTTACAGACGGAGCTTGGCCTCACCTACCTGTTCATCGCCCACGATTTATCGGTCGTGAAGCATATCTCCGATCGGGTCGCAGTGATGTACCTGGGCAAAGTCGTGGAGGTTGCGGACAAGCGGGCCATCTACGCCAGCCCACAACATCCCTATACCCAGGCGCTGATCGGTGCGGTGCCTGTGCTGAATCCGCGCGTACGGGGGCGAGGGAAGCGGCAGCGGATTTCCGGTGACATCCCTAGTGCGCTTAATCCGCCATCTGGTTGCCGGTTCCACACGCGATGCCCGCACGTGATGCCGATCTGCAAGGAGACGCTGCCACCCTTGCTTGAAACGGCACCAGGACACGGAGTGGCGTGCCACCTGATGACGCAGACAAGAGCCTGAACAAAGGGATGGAACAATGTCGGATGCTGCTCGTTCGCGCCTGATCCCTGAGGTTGATTTCGACGCGGAGGGCAAGCAGACCGGCTTTGTGCGGCTGTTTCATTCGGTGCATACCTCGGCATATGGCTTCATTCCCATCCCGATTGTTGTGATCAAGAATGGGGCCGGCCCCACGGCTCTATTTGTTTCGGGCAATCACGGTGACGAGTATGAGGGGCAAGTTGCCCTTGCCAACCTGGCCAAGGCGCTTGATCCATCCCAGATCAAGGGGCGCGTGATCATTCTGCCGATGGCAAACTTCCCCGCCGCGATGGCAGGACGACGTACTTCCCCGCTAGACGAAGGAAACCTGAACCGTACTTTCCCAGGAAATCCTGATGGCACGGTGACGCAGCAGATTGCTTTCTTTATCGAGCATGTGCTGATCCCGATGGCCGATGTCGTCTGCGATCTGCATTCAGGCGGATCGTCTCTGATGTATGTGCCGTGCGCGCTGATCAAGCGAGTGTCGGATGCGGGGCGCCATGCGCAGCAGGTCGCGTTGCTGCGGGCATTTGGGTCGCCGCTGGCATATGTCTCCGGCGGCGGGAATGGAACAGGCACTGACAGCACGCTGATGGGCGGTGCGGAGCGGGCGGGAAAGCTCGCTGTAGGCACTGAGTTGGGCGGCTCAGGACAGGTGACACCGGCGGCGCTGCGAATCGTCGAACGGGGCTTGCGCAATGTGCTGGTGCAGATGGGCATCCTGCCCCGGAAAATGAGGCTCAAGGGCGAGGATACTCGGTTTCTCAATGTGGGCGGACCGGATTACTTCGTGTATGCACCAGACAGCGGCGTGTTTGAGCCCGTCGTTGAACTCGGCGACGAGGTGCGGAAGGGGCAGCTTGCCGGGCGCATACATTTTCCGGAAACGCCCTGGGCCGCAGCGGTGGAGTTCCGCTTTGGACGCGAGGGATTCGTACTTTGCAAGCGGGTGCCTGGCCGTACAAGCCGAGGCGATTGCCTATTCCATCTGGGAACCGATACACTCCTTGAGTAGGCAGGGCCGGCGACGCTGGCCACACATCGCCTTAAGTTGATTTTGTCACCCGTCTTGCGGGGCTGATGGCTACTGCCACTGCAGACTATCGTGTGATATGAACGGGTATTCTTTCCCGAGGGGAGTGACTATGCGTCGCTTGCTTTTTGCTCCTGCTGTGATTGTGCCGTCGCTACTGGTCGCCAGTTACGGTGCACAGGCACAAGGCACACCGTCCGCTGATCAGATTATCCGTGCGTTGCGGCCGAGCGGTCCGCTGCAAACCGGCGTCCGAGGGATTCGCCCATCCTCATCCGCTGCGACGCCCGCAGCTACCGTACCCGCTGCGAACGATCCTCGACCGGCGCCTGAGGCGGCTGCCGCCGTGCCTGCGATGCCTGCGGCTGGTGCATCTGTGCCGCCGCCAGTTGCACCGGCGCAGCAAGCTGCCGCACCGTCGATCGACCTGACAGTCCAGTTTGAAAGTGGATCCGCTGAGCTTACGGCGGGTGCCATGCGGGCCTTGGACGAACTTGGGCGTGCGCTCAGCAGCGAGGCACTCGCCGCCTTCCGCTTCCGAATTGAGGGGCACACCGACACGACGGGTTCTCGTTCGACAAACATGAGCTTGTCTCAAGCCCGCGCGGCCCGGGTGGCCGAATATCTGCAAAGTCGATTTGGTGTATCGAATTCGCGATTGGATCCTGTGGGTCGCGGGCAAGAGGAGCTAAGGGTCCAGACGCCTGATCAAACACCTGAGCCTCGCAACCGCCGTGTGCAGGTAATCAATATCGGTGCCTGACCGGACGTTGATTGGGCTGGTGTGCGTGCGCTATTGGTGTCGTGGATGACAGAAAAGCCCGCGCCCAATCTGCCGCCAGAGAGTCAGGCGTCGATTAACCCGCCACGAAGCCGCCAGTATGGCAGACCCGCGGATCGCCCGCTGCTACCCGCTGGTGGCGGAGTTCCGCCGGTATTCCGGATGATTGCGCTTTTCTGCGTGATTGTGGTCGGGGTGGTTGGCTGGTTCTTGATGCGCGAGAAGGATCTGCCGCTGGATGTGTATTTGGGGCCGGGGACCGGGGTAGAAGCGCCCGGGATTCCGGTGCGGCTGGCCGATGAAACCGAGATCCTCTCTCATGTGGGAGAGGGAGTTAAAGTGTTCAGGTTCGCCCCCAATAGACGGGTGCTGGTGCTGGATTTTACGTCGCTGCTGGAACAGGGTCTGATGCTGAACCGCGTTGCCGCGTTGGTGGAGAAGGTGGGGCGTCCCAGGGATCGCGTGCTGAACGATGCCGAACTTGATGCAGCGATCCTTGCCTCTGGCGACACGATGGAGACCTACTATCTCGGGCATGACTACCAGGCAGCAGATCTGAGCCGCTTCTTTGTGTTGGCCGATCGCGACGGGGTGCGGCTCAGGCCGCAGGAGGATTGGCTACGGCAAGTCTTGCGACAGGAGGGGCTCCTCGGGCCGGATACGCGTGGTGCCTTGATCTCGATACCCCAGGTGGGTGCGGGCCATGGAGTGGATGCCGTTATCCGGGCCGGTATCCTCCGGCATGAGTTGTCTCATGCGGAGTTTTTCACCAGCCGGGACTATGCAGAATATGTCCGCAGGTTTTGGCGGGACAGTCTGGGTGACGAGGGCAGGTCTGCGTTCAAACGCTACCTTGCGACTCAAGGCTACGACTCGACCAATGAAGACTTGATGGCGAACGAGATGCAGGCTTACCTGATGCACACAACAGATGCGCGCTTGTTCAGTGCCGCGTCGCTTGGTGTTTCCTTGGAGATCTTGGGCCGATGGCAGGCTGATTTTTTGCTTGGCATGCCAAATGGCTGGCTTCGTGATGCGTGTGTTGCGACGCTTCCATCAGCGGGTGCGGTACTACGAAGACCGCGGCGGGTGCATCAGCGCGGTTCAGTCTCGACCAATATCGCTCGCGTGTCTACGCGCAGGCCGCGCCGTATCGCGTCGGTGAGGGCGGCTTGAAGGTCGCGTAGATAGGTCTCCGCCGTGTCGTCGCTTGGGCGAGGCTTGGGAAACAGAGGCTGTGATGAGATCGCGATGATCATCATGTCAGCCCCATAGGGGGGGGCGACCTGCCATCCGATTTCCTCAGGTTTGCATTGGCAAGTTGCGGGGTCCCCAACGTAGACCGTGGCGCCGGCAGGAAATTGCCGTGATTCCATTCCATTGATCTTGTGTGATTGTAGTAGTTCTCCGATCATAACGTCGGCCTGGCGTGCTTCGTTGCTGGGATAGAGGTGAACGAGTGCACCATCATTGCTGATATAGGAAATCTGTACGTAACCGGGGTAATCCGGCATCGTAAAACGCGGTACGATATTGTCATTTTCATGCAGTTTCGCTTGGCCTGTCTTTGCACTCAAACCAATATCGAGAATGCCGGTTCCAAAAGGGCGTTCTGCAAGGCGGATGGTGTCAATTGCGTCGCAGTAAGGGCCCTCAAATGGGCGGACCTGCCATGCCGTAGGGGCGATGCTAGCCACATCATTCATGCGCTGCTGTAGTTCAGCGTTTCTCGATTGGCTTACCAATCCGGTCACGGTCACGCTCCCATCATCCGAGATTATGCCGTGCAACAGCGCGCAATGCGTTGTGGCAACCGCAGTCTGGAGCGCTGCACGCAAGGTGGCGGGGGAGGGACGTGGAACAGCCGCGGTGATCTCTGATATCGGTGGGGCTGGCGGTTGGCTTGGCTGAATGGCTGCACGTGCCACACCACCCGGGGCATCTGGTGTCTGTGATGGAGAAACTATGGCGCGACAATCTGGGTGAGAAAATGCGTCAATCAGGATGAGAAACTGTGACCGCAACGGGAACGATGCTGTTCGGTCTGATTGTCGCTGGCAAGCCCTAATTTTTGGTTTGATTGTCGTGCAG
>Ga0255132_1001142_pt1 | contig 10119 bp, 6 predicted proteins | sample Law_Law_RepA_8d_FD_188551 | JGI IMG/M metagenome (GOLD analysis project Ga0255132, IMG submission 188551) | Freshwater microbial communities from St. Lawrence River, New York, United States - Law_Law_RepA_8d | ecosystem: Environmental > Aquatic > Freshwater > River | place: USA: New York...
TCCGCGACTTTTGTCTTTTTGTCTTCTCTGCCGTCTCTGTCGTCTCTGTCTTTTCGTCTTTTCGTCTTTTCGTCTTTTCGTCTTTTGAACGCGTTTTTTTAAAAACGAGCCCTTTTTTTCGAGCGAGCGAATCTGTTCTCGATTCCGTTCTGAACCTCAGTTGGATCCGCTGCGGTCGGAGCCACTGGGATTTAGCCAGGACTTCAAGCCAGCAAGCCAGCAAACCAAAAGAACTTCTTTCTGAATCTTACTAAACCAATTCTGACTCCAAAACAAATTCTGACTCCAAAACAAACTTCGACTCCGAATGGAGCCCGCGATCGGGCTTGAACCGATGACCTCGTCCTTACCAAGGACGTGCTCTGCCAACTGAGCTACGCGGGCCCTGTTCGTTTGCCAACTCCTCCAACCCAGCGACGCGGCAATGACCCCTTTCGGGTTCCTCACTTCGTCTATCGGCTGGCTGCCATCTTCCGACGGCAAAAAGTCCGATCTCCAGTCCAACACGGACCGGAAACCGAACACGGTGCATGCAACGCTTCGATTGAGCGGGAATAGATAGAAACGCTGATGGAGGGTGTCAACAGTGTTCTGCAAAAATTCGATTTGAAAACGTGCTTGTGCGGATCGAGGAACAGACTTTTAGCAGCACTTTGGAGGCATGTTTGATTCGGAGGCCTACCTTCGCCCAAAGGTTCGCCCAACGGATGTCTCTGGAGCGTTCCTGCATCGATTTTTACTGAAAGGCGAAGGCGAATTGCTCGGTCTTGCCCGGATTTTCCAATCCCGGGCCATCGTTGAAAACGACGGTGAGCGAAACTCGATGGACTGCTCTGCGGCAGGACGGCGGGCGAAGGAGCCCTGCATCTCAAACGCTGTAGATCGTGCTCCCGTCACTGACGGCCGGCTTAGGAATCTGAACGATCACTTTGAGAATGTCTGCGAGGACAAGGATCGGTTCTTGGGTCGAATCAATTTGATGAATCAACGAGTCTGGATAGCACTCCAAAACAGCTCGAGTCTCCCGTTTGTAGGTTTCCAGACGGCTACGGATGGTCTCCACATTGGCATCGTCGAGACGGTTCTCCTTCAAGGCACGTCGCTGGAGCCGCACGATCAGTTTGTCCATCACCGGACAGAACAAGTTGAAAATGGCTTTCACGTCGATCATGTCGCGCATGATCTCAGCTTGAAGGGGGTTTCGCGGAATCCCGTCCAGCAGGAGTGTATCGGCCTCGGGATTGAAACGACCGGTCGCAGCAAGTCCATCCATGGATTGCTTCCAGAGCTGGATGGTCGGCTCGTCAGGAACCAGTCGGCCGTTCGACGCGTATTCTACAAACACTCGGCCGAGGGGAGAATCTACCCGGAGATTACGGAAGGCATCGCCACAGGAAAAATGCACGAAATTCGGTATCTGACCGAGAATCTTGCCCTGGGTTCCTTTGCCTGCACCCGGTGCCCCAAAGAGGAGAATGGCTCGATATTTCATCGAAACAATTTCGACTTCAGGCGTTTTTGTTGCGGAGTTTAACCTCGAGAACCTGGGCAAATTCGATGGTGCTTTCAGCTCCATCCGAGGATTTCAGCGCCAGGTCGCTGCCACTAATGCGGCTAATCCGGGTGGCCACAATGACGCCGGCCGCCGTGGTAATATCCAGTACCAGATCCTTGTCGGCCTCAGAGGCCACAACCTTGAAGAGCGAGGGGAACTGGGTCTCGAAGAAGCGGCGATTGAAGGTTGTTTCACCACGACGAAAGTGTTTGGGCAAGCCCTCGTTCGAACCCGCCGCGCTTCGGGCGGCTGGGCCCGCGGCGCTGGAAGCGGCCGCAGCGGCCACCGGTTGGGCAGGCACGCTGAGGGACTGGGCAGCCACTGCCTCATCCGTCGCACTCACCACGACCTCCTCTTCGCGTCGAGGCAGCGCCAAGAAGATAATAGGACCGATCACTGGTAATACGGCCGACACTCCGCACACCAACGGCACCGGGCGCCAGCGGAAACGGGCGATCTCGTAGGCGGCGTACAAGTTGGCCAAGTAGAGAAATCCGAGGAGGATCATTCCGTTGGGCGTGGTTAGCGCGGCGTAAACTCCCTTGCCAGCAATGTCGGCTGCGGGTCGAGAGGCCCGCTCGGGCTGGCGGACATCAATTTTTCGAGCTTCAACGCGAGCAATATCTTCAGCCGGGGGTTCCAACATCGGTTCGACAAAGCGGCCGGCACGGGGATGGCCTGCCAAAGACTTAAGTGTCGCTTCGTCCAGTTTGGCCCAGTCAACGCGGGGAGAAAAAATTCCGGACTGTTGCCGGACGATAAGGCCGTCGGCATCTGCGGCGGACACTTCGCCCACGTAGACGTCACCGGTGATGGTGCGGAACTCGCCACCGATGACCCGCGACACCAGGCAAAACAACAATGTCCACCAACGAAGAAGGCGCATGATCCTGATAGCCTTGGCAAACCAACCGGGCCGGTAAACCAAATTTCTTGGCTACTCGCAAAGCCGAGGAGGGCGATACGAGGCACCGCTTCGATGAGCTTGGACCCGTAGAGACGGTTCAATCTCCAGTGTGGAACGAGACAAGGTAAGGCTCGAACTCATGCCGGAGATAGGGCGGGAGACGAACCCGGAAGCAGGCCTCTTCGCCGGAGTAGTCCTGCTCGACAACCTGCGCCACCGAGTGGAGGCGGCTCATGACCCTCTGCTCATGGTGGGGGATGCGAATCTCTACGAATTCCCGGATCGGCTTGAGCATGGCCCCCAACTCTGCAAAGAGGCTCTCGAAGCCTTGCTTTTTACGGGCAGAGACCGCCACAGCTTTGGGAAATTGCTGGCAACACATCGCGGCCATTTCGGTAGCCCCGGGCTTATCGATCTTATTGAAGACCATGAGCATGGGTTTTTCTTGGGCTCCGATATCGGCGAGCACTGCATTGACCGCTTCCATCTGCTGGGCAGCGTTGGGATGGCTGGTGTCCACCACGTGGATGAGCAGGTCCGCCTCGACAACTTCCTCCAAGGTCGCCTTGAAGGCCTCTACCAATCCATGCGGCAACTTGCGGATGAATCCTACCGTATCGCTCAAGAGCACGTTCTGGTTGGAAGGCAGGCGAAGCCGGCGCGTGGTCGGATCGAGGGTGGCGAAGAGCATGTCTTCGGCCATCACCTCGGATCCGGTGAGGGCGTTGAGCAACGTCGATTTGCCGGCGTTGGTGTAGCCCACGATGGAGGCCAAAGGCCACTGGTGGCGCTGACGACCTTCTCGCTGGGTGGATCGCTGGCGCCGAACCGTGGTGAGCTCGGTGCGGATCTTCTCGATGCGCTCCTGCGTCTTGCGGCGATCGGCCTCGAGCTGAGATTCGCCCTCACCACCGATCGACCCTGTGGATCCCCGCTGGCGGGAAAGGTGGGTCCAGTAGCGGGTGAGCCTCGGCATGAGGTACTGCAATTGAGCCAACTCGACCTGCAGCTTGCCTTCCCGGGTGCGGGCCCGCTGAGCGAAGATATCGAGGATGAGCGCTGTGCGGTCGATGACCTTCGCTCCGAAAATCTCCTCCAGATTGCGGGCCTGGGCCCCGGAGAGTTCTTCGTCGAAGAGGACGGTGTCGGCATTGGCCTCCTTGGCGGCCTTGGCAAACTCCTCGGCCTTGCCCGCCCCAATGAACGTGCCCGAGTGCGGCGCCTCCAAGCGCTGGGTTCCTTGCCCCACCACCGCGACCCCGGCCGTGTTGGCTAGTTCAGCCAATTCATCGAGGGAGTCCGAGACATCCCATGCTGTTTGGCTTTTGAGTTCGACGCCCACGAGGAAGGCGCGTTCGGATTTCTTGTCCGCGGTATCAATGAGGGCTTTCACAAGGGATGGCTGACGGTGGAGGAACGATAGCAGTAAAACAGATTTCTGGCCATTCTTGGGATGCCTCTCAAAACCCGAGTCTTTTCACTCGAAAGACTTCGGCCTTGTTCGCTCGATAGGGTGCGCGAAAGACTGTAGCCATGCACGTGCTGCTGGCGACCAGTGAGCTGAATCCCTATTCAAAGACCGGGGGTCTGGCCGACATGGTATCGGCCCTGGCCAGGGCATTGGCGGGGACGGGTCTGCAAGTCTCGGTGGTGACGCCGCTCTATCGTGGAATAACCAAGACCTTTCCGGGCATTGAAGCAACCTCCTGGCGCTGGGACATCCCGATGGGAGACAGCCTGGTGGAAGGGCGCTTCCATTGCCAAAAGCCCTCACCCAACCTCACGCTTTGGTTTGTGGAGCAGGCCGGATTCTTTGATCGGCCTGGTCTCTATGGCGAAGTCGGTCGGGACTACGCAGACAATTCGGCCCGGTTCATCTTCCTAAGTCGTGCGGCGTTGATCTTGGCCCGCCATCTGCCGGAGCCCCCAAAGGTCGTGCATTGCCACGATTGGCAAACGGGGCTGATCCCGATCCTAGCCCGACATGCCCAACTGCAGACCGGGTGGGCCCAGCCGCCTCGGACGATTTTCACCGTCCACAATTTGGCTTTTCAGGGATCGTTCCCGGCGGCCAGTTGGGGACTGACGGGTCTTCCCAGCGATTGGCTTCACTTGGAGAGCGCCCTGCATTTTGAACGGGTGAACTTCTTGAAGGCCGGTCTCACCCAAGCCCAGGCGATCACCACGGTGAGCCCAAACTATGTGCGGGAGATCCTGACCCCCGAATACGGCTGCGGCCTCGAAGGCTTGCTGCTTAAGCGCTACAACGATCTAGGCGGTATTCTCAACGGGGTCGATTATGAGGAGTGGAACAGCGCCTCCGACCCGGCCCTTCCAGCGAGCTTCTCGGCGCAGGACCTTTCGGGCAAAGCGACGTGCAAAGCCGCGTTACAACGGGAGATGGGTCTGCCGGAGGATTCGGGAGTCCCACTTTTTGCCAACATCTCCCGACTCACAGACCAGAAGGGTTCAGCGTTAATTATCCAGACGCTTCGATCACTCATCGATGCTGGCGAGTCTTTGCAGTTTGCGCTCTTAGGCAGTGGTGATCGGGCACTGGAGAATGCCTTTGGCGATTTGGCCAAACGCTTTCCGACTCAAGTGGCTGCACGCATTGGTTTTGATCCAGCCTTGTCGCACCGCATCGAAGCCGGTGCCGATTTCTATCTGATGCCCTCGCGCTTTGAGCCGTGCGGTCTCAATCAGTTGTATTCGCTACGCTATGGAGCCATTCCCATCGTTCGAGCCACCGGAGGCCTTCAAGACTCTGTGGTAGATCCCCGAGACAACGCGGCACAGGCCACTGGCATCAAGTTCACCACGTATTCGGCGGCGGCATTGCATAAAGCCGTCCTGAAGGCGCTGGCCCTTTGGAAGGAACCCGCGTGGCTACAGCACCTCCGCCACAATGGCATGACGGCGGATTTCTCCTGGGAAAAACAATCGGCCGAGTACGTCGCACTCTACGAATCGGTGTGCCGAGAGTAGGCGGGAAGGATCCGGATTTTAACCCGTCAGAGCAACACTCAGACCGGCACACCGTACAAGGTCGTCCGGCGGCGCGGAATCCGACCGACCGAACGGATCGCAGCCTCGATCTCGACCGGAGTGAGGCATTCTCCAAAACGCCCACCGCTCTCGCGGGTGATGCTTTCTTCATAAAGCGTGCCGCCGAAATCGTTGCAGCCGGAACGGAGCATGGCCGCCGCACGCTCGGGCCCCAGCTTCACCCAACTGGTCTGAAGATTCGGAATTTCCTCCCCTAAGAACAAACGGGCGATGGGATACAGCTGCTCCACCCGGCCGACTCCGGCCTCGGCCAACGCTTCCGGACTTACGCCTGCCTCCCGGGCCAATTCGCCGCCCAAGCGATTGCGATACGGCACGAAGGCCAAGGGCACAAACTCCGTGAACCCGCCGGTACGCCGCTGGAGAGAGCGGATGCGGTCGAGGTGCCGGATGAGGTCTTCCCACGATTCGCGGTGGCCGAAGAGCACGGTGGCCGTCGAGCGAAGTCCGGTCTGGTGGGCCGCTTCGATAATAGCCTCCCACTCGGCGGCTCGGAGCTTGTCGGGCGAGAGCTGGTCACGCATGGCGTCATCGAGAATTTCCGCGGCTGTGCCGGGAACCGATCCCAGGCCGGCATCGCGCAGGCGACTGAGCACCGTGCGGGGATCCAGACCGCTCTTGCGGCACAGCGAGTGGATCTCCATGGGCGAATAGGCGTGGAGATGAACGCCGGGCAAGGCGCTCTTCAGGGCGCGGAGCAGCTCTTCATAATACTCCAGCCCGAGGTCCGGATGGATACCGCCTTGCAGGCAAACCTCGCTGACCCAAGGCGTTTGCAGCACGCGCTCGACCACAGCCCCGACAGTCCGGGTGTAGGCTTCGGGATGGCCCGGCGGACGGTAAAATCCGCAGAAGGAACAGTTTGTGGTGCAGACGTTGGTGAAGTTGGCGTTGCGGTTGACCACATACGTCACGACCTCGCCATGGAGACGTCGGTTCAACGCATCGGCCGCCTCGCGAATTTCCTCGCGCGCCGCGCCATCGGCCTGGGCCAACTTCAGGGTTTCGTCTACCGACAGCGCCTGGCCGCGCAAGGCCTTGGTCAGCGGTTCAGCCGGTCCATGGAGGCGGTGCGTTTCGGGCATGGGTTTGCGGGGTCCGTCCGCACTGAGCTTAGTACGTCCGTCTCGGGCTTGGATCACTGCGGCGACTCGGGCGGAAATCCAGCCCTTCTCCACATACGCATCATACACCGGCCACCGGTGGTGCAGTTCGGCTCCTTGGCGTTGGCAGGCCTGAGCGTAGCGTTCGGGAGGGGCCCAGGGGTTGAGGGGATTGACCCAATCGCCGTCGGTGCTAATGCCGCCCAGGTCGTCGGTCCACGGCAGCAAGGCTTCCCAGTGCGGATTAATATTGGGCGGAATCTGAATAGCCACCCCGGGGGCCACGCGCCGCCAGTGCTCGATGAGCTGCAGATATTCTTCCAGCGCGGGAGCTTCGGGCACAGAGCTAAGGCGCGATCCCTCATTGGGGATGAAGTTCTGGAGGATGATTTCCTGCAAATGCCCATGGCGCGCGTGGATTTCGGCCAGGGCATCGAGCGAGCGGATCCGGGACTCCCGCGATTCACCCAGTCCTATGAGAATGCCACTGGTGTACGGCACGCGGGCGCGGCCGGCGGCCTCCAATGTGTGTAAGCGACCCTTGGCGGATTTCTGCGGGGCGATGGTCCGATTGAAGTCGTCGTCGATGTTTTCGAGCATCAGGCCCATGGAGGCATTCACGTCGGCCAACCGCTCGAAGTCGCGCGGAGACATGGCGCCGATGTTGGTGTGCGGCAGAAAGCCGGCTTCCAAGGCTCGCTCACAGGCCCAGCGAACGTGTGCGACAAAATCGTCGAAGCCCCGCGCCTTCAACTCCGCGCGCAAGTGAGGCATGGCATCCGAAGCCTCGCCTGCCAGGAACAAGATCTCCGTGGCTCCGCCCTTCCGTGCTGTGACCAAGAGTTCCTCGAAGCGCGCTTCTGGCATCAGCCCCTCTCGATCCCGCCGGTACCCGCAGTAGGCGCAGTTCCACGGACAATCCCGCGTCAGCGGAATCGTCAGCGACGGGGAGAACGTGATGACCCGTGGTGCATTCAAGGCCGCAACGCTACCCCGCCACCCCGTTGACGCAACACACGCGGCAAAGGCGGCGGGGTCGGTCCCACCTATTTACACAAAAAGGGTCTGTCTCAAATATTTTTTGAGAGGTGGGATGACGGGGTGACGGAGCTGACGCTCTCACCTGTTTTGCAGTGGCAGAGTGCCGGGGCTGGCGCCTGGGGCTTGTTTGCGGTGGGGCCTCCGCGGGAACAGTCTTGCGCTCGCAGGTACGCTCAAAGAGAGGTGAGGCATTCGGAGTGCCCCAACGGGGCACCGCATACCAGCCCGGGGTGAAACCCCGGGTATGGCGCACAACCGGAGCGTTCTGAAGGAACGCCGCATATACCCTGGCGCTCTCACCTGTTTTGCAGTGGCAGAGTGCCGCGGCTGGCGCTGGGGATCAGTGCCTTGAGAGGCTCCGCGGGATCGGTCCTGCGCTCGCAGGGAACGTTGGGGCCGGTTGGGCTTTCGCGCTTTCGCGCGAGGGGGATCAGGGTGTCGACGTTCCTATGCTCGCTCCGGCCCGGTCCCGCTGCCGCCCGGGGTGCCCTCCGGTATCCGTTACGTTGCCAAAAGCAGATCCCTCTCAACGGGTTGGGACTGGGTTCCTGGCTGCGTCCTTGTCTGCACGAGGGTTCGTGGGGATCGGCGACTTGGACCCGCAACTCGGAACCGCGACCAGACAACCAAACCAAGACGACGACAGGGCCACGGATTTAGTGTAACCTTCAGCGAAGGAAACCCCATGGAGTAGGTGTATGAGCACTGAATCCTCATCAGTATTTGCGTCGGCAGTGCCCTCGCGACCCTGTCCGCGATGCCTGTCCCTCATTCCAGAACGGGCCCCGGGTGGCCTGTGCCCGCGCTGTCTCTTGGACAGTGCGAATGCGCCGACGGACGCCGGACTCGGACCTCAATCGTGGAAGACGCCGACCCTGGCCGAGATCGCCTCGGCCTTCCCAAATCTGGAGGTGCTCGGACACTTGGGCACAGGTGGCATGGGCTGCGTGTACCGGGTGCGGGAACGGGATTCAGGCAGAATTTCGGCGCTCAAGGTGTTGCCCCGTGAATTGGCCGCCGATCCGGCCTTCGTGGAACGCTTCGAGCGCGAGGCCCGCACGCTGGCGCGGTTGCGGCATCCGCACATCGTGGGCGTCCATGGGTTTGGGCAGGCGGGTGGGTTCTGCTTCCTGCTCATGGAGTTCGTGGACGGAGCCAGCCTCCGCCAGGCACTGCGATCCGGGCGCTTTACCCCGCAACAGGCGCTGGCCCTCATCCCACCGATCTGCGAGGCGTTGCAAACCGCGCACGCCCAGGGAGTTCTGCACCGGGATATTAAGCCAGAGAACTTGCTGCTCGACGCCGAGGGCCGCGTGAAAATTGCCGACTTTGGCATCGCGAAGCTGCTCGAGGGCCCGGGGGCTTCATCGGCCGAGGAGTACACGCTCACTCGCACCGGGGCCCGGATCGGCACGCCGCATTACATGGCCCCGGAGCAAGTGGAGACGCCCGACCAGGTAGATCACCGGGCCGACATCTATTCGCTGGGAGTGGTCTTCTACGAGCTGCTCACCGGGGAACTTCCGCTTGGCCGCTTCCCGGCTCCTTCGATCAAGGCCGGTCTCGACGCCCGCGTGGACGACATCGTCTTCCGGGCGCTGGCCAAGGAGCGGGAACTCCGCCAGCAAACCGCCGATCAGGTGAAAGCCGAGGTCGAGGGCTTGGGGAAGATCGAAACTCTGCAGAAGGTCGAACCATGGGCGCGAGGCATGATCCGGAGCCGCTTCGGCGTAAGGACGAGATTCCGGGTGGCCGGGACGGTCGCGGTCGCGCTCCTCGCGGCTTGGGCTCTACTGACCGTCACGGTCCGTTTCCTTCAACAAAGCAAGTCTCGGGTCGACCGGATCGCCGGTGTCAATCGGCTCAAGAATATCGGATTGGCGTACCGAACCCATGTGTCTGAGGTTGATGGTCTGATCTCAAATATTAATACCCTCACCGGCCAACCCGTCGTGATCTTTGGACCGGAACTCACGGACACATCCCCCGACTCGATTCTCGCCGTGGCGCCCGGGGGATCGGACCTAGAAAACCCAACGGTTCTATTTGCGGACGGGTCGGTCGAGCAGCTGTCTGAAGCGAGATTCCAGGAACGCCTGAGCCGGGCCAGCCCGTCGTATCGCGCCGCCTGGGAACACTTCCAGCAGCTAGGACTCTTCGGACAGAAAGACCTGATGACAGACCCCCGAACCGGCAAACCCTACCTGTTCTTCCTGGCAACCAGCGGGACGAACCCGTCGCCCGACGAGATGATCGCCGTGTCGCCCCCGGATCCGGACACGCAGGGCCGATCGGTCCTGCTCGGGGACGGATCGGTCCAGCAGCTTTCCGAAGCCCAATTCCGGGACCGCCTGAGCCGAGCCAGCCCGTCGGTCCGGGCCTTCTGGGGATTTGTGCACGGGGAGCAATAGGGACCGACGGGCTGGCTCGGCTCAGGCGGTCCC
>Ga0255132_1001147_pt1 | contig 10092 bp, 8 predicted proteins | sample Law_Law_RepA_8d_FD_188551 | JGI IMG/M metagenome (GOLD analysis project Ga0255132, IMG submission 188551) | Freshwater microbial communities from St. Lawrence River, New York, United States - Law_Law_RepA_8d | ecosystem: Environmental > Aquatic > Freshwater > River | place: USA: New York...
GTTCGATATGGATGGAACTCTAATTGATTCTGAACCGCTTTGGTTAGCGGCCGAAAAACAGGTTATGGAAGAGGTTGGAAGCACCTGGGATGAAGCGGATCAAATAAATTGTCTTGGTGGTCCTATGGAAAGAACTGAACGATATATGCAGGAAAGAACAGGAAATACCAAACCATTTGGGTATTTTGGATCACGTTTAGATTTAGTTATGGAACAGAAACTCTTAAATGAACTTGAACTTCTACCAAATGCTTTAAATCTTTTGTCTGAATGCAAAAATGCGAATATTCAGATGGCACTTGTTACGGCTAGTACTGGACGTCAGATGCGTTCAGCGTTGAATAGGTTCCCAAAGGATATATTCGGGGCGACAGTTTCTCGAGATGATGTTTCGATTACCAAGCCGAATCCTGAACCGTATTTAAAAGCTGCAAGTATTTTGGGAGTTGATATCAGAAGTTGCCTGGTGTTTGAAGATTCGTTAACTGGTGTTGCATCTGGATTATCGGCGGGGGCCCAGGTAATTGGTATTCCACATCTAGTAGAGATGAAACCAAGTGCAAATTTACGGATAATAGATTCTTTAGCGTCAGTTGATTTAAAGCAATTACTGGATTGGTATCCACATTTAAGTAGTAGGATTGGTAAATAATGAGCGATCGAAATTTTCAATACGGGGATCGCGTTCAGTTGACCGATGCAAAAGGTAAATTGTATTCAATTACTTTGACCGCTGGTGCTGAGTGGCATACTCATAAAGGAATGCTTAAGCACGATGAATTAGTTGGCATTCCCGAAGGTTCTATCGTCGCAACTAATGGAGAATTGAAATTTCAAGCCTTTCGTCCACTTTTAGCGGATTATGTTCTGTCGATGCCAAGAGGAGCAACGATAATTTATCCAAAAGATGCGGCCATGATTTTGGGTGTAGCAGATATTAAACCGGGCGTAAGAGTGTTAGAGGCCGGGGTAGGTTCAGGCGCTTTAAGTATCTCGATTTTAAGAGCCATAGGCGAAAACGGATTTCTTCATTCTGTAGAAATTCGCGATGATTTTGCGAAAATATCTGAGAAAAATGTTTCGAGTTATTTTGGTAAGAAACCGGTAAATTGGAAGCTAAGTATTGGGGCCCTTCAGGAACAGCAGTTGGAGAATAGTTACGATCGAGTGGTTTTAGATATGTTGGCACCTTGGGAATGCATGGATGTCGTATCTAATGCGTTGGTACCTGGAGGTGTTTTCATGTCATACGTTGCCACGACAACTCAATTATCAAGGATTGCTGAAGCAATAAAAGATAGTGGTAATTTCACCGAACCTGAATCCAGTGAAACTATTGTCAGGGGATGGCATCATGAAGGATTGGCAGTTAGACCTCAGCATCGAATGATCGGACACACTGGATTTTTAGTTTTTGCAAGAAGGATGGCGCCAGGAGTTGCGGTTTTGCAAAGGAGACGACGCCCATCTAAGGGTTCTTATGATCTGTCTGAATAAATTAAAGTACTGAAATTAGATCAACAACGAATATTAATGTTTCGTTAGGCCCAATGGCTCCGCCTGCTCCTTGAGCTCCATAACCAAGATCTGGTGGAATAACTAACAATCTGCGCCCGCCTTCTTTCATTCCGGGGATGCCTTGCTGCCATCCGGCGATTACTCCGCTTAAAGGAAATGTTGCTGTTTGTCCAGAATCCCATGAGGATTCAACTAGAACGCCCGTGCTCCAAGCCATAAGTGCGTAATGGACTTCAAGAGTTGAAGTTGCAACAGCTTCTTTGCCATCTCCTTCAAAAATATCTGTTTTGGTTAATGTTGCTGGAGGATTTCCAACTGGTGCAGAAATTGTTGGTTTAGCACCTTTTGCTCCACTGACTGCAGGATTGGCTGAGCTTTCTTTAGCTGAATTAACCATGGGATCTACTCCTCCATCTGTAGTACAAGCGCTTAGAAGTATCGTGGACATAGCCACTACGAGGAATTTATGAGAAATGCGCACACCGTATATTAGCAAAGATTTCCTAAATCACTAACCTTGGAGGGTGAGTGATCAAAAAACTGAACGTTTGATTAATTTGACGCTCGCACTTCTAGCAAGCAAGCGATATCTTTCAAAATCTGAGATTTTTAATACGGTAGCTGGATACAGCGGCAGTGCGGAATCCATGGAGCGTATGTTTGAGCGCGACAAAGACGAATTGCGAAATCTTGGAATTCAAATTGAAGTTAAAGCTTTAGATCCCTTGTTCGATGATGAACAGGGTTACTTAATTGCATCCGATACTTTTCAGATCAACAGCGATGATTTTACAAATGATGATCTGGTGCTTCTTAATATGGCGGCAAACCTTTGGAGTTCTTCGGATCTAGGTGATGATGCTAAAACAGCTCTACTTAAAATACATTCTATATCCGGACCAATCAATAACAATCAAATATTTGCTGGTTCGATCTTAGATAATCAAGATGCCAAAATCCTCACGGGTATTTTTGAAGCAGTTGATAAGCAAATTGAATTGCGGTTTAGGTATAAAGGATCAATTAGACAGGTTAAACCTTATGGACTATTTACGCAAAATGGTTTCTGGTATTTAGTTGCTCAAGACGATGGAACAATCAAACAGTTTAAACTAATTCGCATTCAAGGGGATTTCACACTGTTAAGCAAAAGTAATTCATTTCTAAAGCCGAAAGATTTTAACCTCAGATCCTTCATAGAAAACTCTTCCAGGGCAGAGGAGGCGACAGCAGAAATTTTGGTACGGAAAAATCAAGCATTGTCCTTGCGTAATCAGTTCTCAGTGACAGAGATTGATGAAGATTGGGATTTAATGAAAATTAATTTTAATAGTCAAGAAGAAATGATTGAGCGAGTACTTTGGTATCTGGATAGTATTAAAGTGTTATCTCCTAATGATTTACGAAATGAAATTTTGAATCGATTAAAAGAGTTGGCAAATGGTTAACCCAGCATCTAATCGCGCATTACGTGCTATGGATTTGATTCCATATGTTTTAGAAAATCCTGGAGTGAGTACAGCTGAATTAGCTAAAAAGTTCTCAGTTTCTATAAAACAGATAGAAGAAGATCTAAGTCTAATTTTCATGTGTGGATTGCCTGGTTATACACCTTATGATCTTATTGATTTAGTATTTGAAGACGGGATAGTTAGCGTAATTGATCCGCAAGTACTGACTAAGCCTCGAAATTTCTCTAAGACTGAGCATGTTGCTGTTGTTTTAGGGCTAGAGATCTTAAAAAGTTTGATTCCTGATAGTCCTGATTACCAAGCGAGGATCCAGCAGGTATTGAGCAAGATCAACAAATCAATTCCAAATGTTGAAGTAATAATAAAAAAAGAGAAATCATTTCAGTATTTTGAGACTATCAATCAGGCAATAAAATTAAAGCAAATTTTGAACATTGTTTACAATTCTGAAAGTAAAGATGAACAAAAAGCACGATCTATCGCTCCGTTAAGAATGTATCTGCAGAATGCCCAAGCATATTTGGTGGCATATGATCCAGTTGCACGCATCGAGAAAGTTTTTAAGCTTTCAAATATCAGTTCGTGTGAGATTGGGGATATCAGCGACATGTCTACTAGTATGGCTGAAGAACAACTGGTTAAGGTTGAAATCGTTGTGGATGAGAATCATTTGTTCTTTGTTGAGAGGAACTCTTCGATAATTGTTGCTCAGCAACAGATTGCAGGTGGAATTAAGGTAATTCTCAAAGTACGAAGCATGGACTGGATTAAGCGAGCAATTGTTAGTAATGCCCCCGGTATCCAAGTTATCTCACCTCCAGAATTGGCATCATGGGCGAGAGAAACCGCGTCTAAGATGATTTCTCTTTACGCAAAAACTGGGTTGGATTGAGGTAGTATTTCCACATGAATTCATTGAAACCTTGGCATTTATTGGTACTAGCAGTTGTGTTCTTAGTTCTTTTTGGCTCTAAGCGTCTTCCTGATTCTGCTCGCTCATTGGGCAGATCATTGCGCATATTCAAGAGTGAAGTTCAGGAAATGAATAAGGATGATTCAAAAGAGGATAAAAAATCAGATCCAAGTTCTGATAAATAAACAGCATGAGTAAGAAGCGTGGCGGCAAAATGCCACTGCTAGATCACATCAAAGAGTTTCGCACTCGTCTTCTCAAAGCGATCTTGGGTATTTTTCTCTTTGCAATTATCGGTTGGTTTTTCTACCAGGAAATAGTTAGATTATTAACACTGCCTTTCTGCGATCTAGGAGCAGCTGATCAACCTTCGGAGGGTCAATGCGGTGACTTGTATGTTAATGGAATTCTTGGTCCGTTCAATCTTCAAGTAAAAATTTCATTACTTACCGGAGTTATTTTGTCGGCACCGGTTTGGATATATCAATTATGGTCTTTTATAACACCTGCTTTGCATAAGAAAGAAAGAAAAATTGCCCTTTTCTTTGCAAGTATCGCTACACCACTCTTTGGTACGGGAGCTTTACTAGCGTATTTGCTTTTGCCTCATGCTGTTGATGTTCTTCTTGGATTTACCCCAGATAATCTTGGCAACCTTGTTCGGTTTGATGAGTATTTGGACTTCGTTTTAAGACTTATATTAATATTTGGATTGGCATTCGTCCTCCCACTTTTCTTGGTAGCTTTGAATCTTCTTGGTGTTATTTCTGGAAAATCAATTTTAAAACCATGGAGAATAGCGGTATTCATGTGTTTTCTTTTCACCGCAACTTTTACTCCAACTCCAGATCCGATCACTATGACATTACTTGCGATTCCCCTATGTTTTATCTATTTTGCAAGCGGTTTATTTGCCTTATTAATGGATAAACGAAAATCAAAGGGACAAAGCCTAGATATTGGCGCTACTGCTATCGATAAACCTGAAAATATTTGAATGTATTTGATTGTAGTAAATTCAAAATCAGGCAAAGGGCATGCTAGAAGAAGAGCAAGCAAATTTGTAGATTTATGTAAAGAGAATGGTATTCGGTACAAGGTAGTGGATGAAGAATCCGCTGAGGATACAAAGAGAGATTTGAATGTAGAACTTTTAAACCCCGAATATAAGGCTTTAATAGCCGTGGGAGGGGACGGGCTTGTTAATTTATGTGTTCAGTTTGTAGCTCAGAAACCAATATCTCTGGGTGTTTTACCTGCAGGCACAGGGAATGATTTCGCAAGAGCTGTTGGCGCATATAAAAAAAGTACCGAGGAGATCTTTTGGAATTTGTATCAGACTAAACCTAACTCAATCGATTTAGGATTGATAGAAGGTAATCTGCTCAAGCATTGGTACGTACAAGTTCTCAGCACTGGATTTGATGCTCTAGTTAACAGTAAAGCTAATGAAATCAAATGGCCAAAAGGTAAATCTAAATACACCATTGCAACGATTTTAACTCTAGCTCGTTTCAAACCGATACCCTATCGACTGATTATTGATAAAAAGATAATTGAACAGGATGCGATGCTACTTTCGGTTGCTAACGGTAAAACCTACGGTGGGGGAATGAGAATATGCCCCAATGCATCTAATTCCGATGGACAATTTGATGTACTACTGGTTAGACCGGTTTCAAAGATTGTTTTATTAACTATTTTCCCGAAGGTTTTTTTTGGTAAACACATACCTCATCCAAAAATTGACGTATACCGAGGAAAAGAAGTTTCTATATCCGGTAATACCAAAGCTTTTGCTGATGGTGAATATATTGATGATTTACCAATTCGAATTCAGAATATTCAAAACAGTTTAAGTACATGGCTATTCGCATGATTTTAACACCATCAGAGAATTATGCACGAGCAAAAACTATATCTAAGTTTCCTAAGACAAAGAAATTTTCCGAGAGCTTTCCATTTGAATTGGATGATTTCCAGATTCAAGCTTGTCATGCACTGGAACAGGGTAAGGGTGTATTAGTGGCAGCGCCAACGGGAGCTGGAAAAACAATTGTTGGCGAGTTTGCTGTTGATTTGGTGATCAATTCTTCTGGTAAATGTTTTTATACAACTCCAATAAAAGCACTGAGTAACCAGAAATACTCGGAGCTTTGCCAAAAATATGGTGAAGATCGAATAGGTTTACTCACAGGTGATGTTTCAAACAATTCCGAAGCTCAAATCGTAGTAATGACTACAGAAGTTTTGCGTAATATGATTTATTCAAACTCTCCAACTATTTCAGATTTGAAATATGTAGTGATGGATGAAGTGCATTATTTAGCAGACAAATTCAGGGGAGCTGTTTGGGAAGAAATCCTCATCCATTTGTCTGAGGCAGTGCAGGTTATCTCTCTATCAGCCACGGTTTCAAATGCTGAAGAGTTTGGTGAATGGCTCCAAACCGTACGCGGTGAAACTGAGATTATTGTTAGTGAAATTAGACCTGTTCCTTTGTACCAACATGTTTTGTTTGGTAATCGTTTGCTCGATCTATTTGGAGAAAATCTAAGGTTAAATCCTGAATTAACTCGTCTGGAGAGAGATACTTATCGCCAAGTAAAAGGAAGTTGGAGAGATAAACCTAAGGGACCAAGACCGTTATCTAGACCCGAGATAATTGAAAAACTTGATAGAGAGAGTCTGTTACCTGCCATCACTTTCATTTTTTCGCGGAATAACTGTGACGCAGCTGTGCGGCAATGCTTGGCTGCTGGTTTGAAATTAACAAATACCGAAGAACGTTCTGAAATTCGAAGAGTTATTTCCCGAAATATAAAGAATCTGGCCGAAGAAGATCTGGTAGTGCTTGGTTATTATGAATGGGCAGACGCATTAGAGCGAGGTATCGCCGCACATCACGCGGGTTTACTACCCGCCTTTAAAGTAACTGTTGAAGAATTATTCCAAAGAGGATTTGTTAAAGCGGTATTTGCAACTGAAACTTTGGCGCTAGGGATAAACATGCCTGCCAGAACCGTGGTTCTTGAAAAACTGAGTAAATGGAATGGTGAAGGTCATGTTGCTATTTCTCCGGGTGAATACACCCAATTAACTGGTCGCGCAGGTCGACGTGGTATCGACATAGAAGGAAATGCAGTAATTTTATGGAACAATGATTTGGATTCAACATCTGTTGGGGGATTAGCTTCAACCCGAACTTATCCTTTGAAAAGTTCATTCAAACCAACCTATAACATGAGCATTAATTTGATATCTCAATTCGGGTCTCAGCGAGCTAGAACTTCTTTGGAATCTTCTTTAGCGCAGTTCCAAGCTGACAAAGCAGTAGTTGGACTAGCCAAGCAAATTAGAAAAAATGAAACAACTAGAGATTCACTTTATAAGGATTCAACCTGCCATCTTGGAAACTTCCCTGAATATGCCCAGATGCGAGGCAAAATTAAAAATCTAGAGACTGATGGGAAGCGTCATAAAAGGAAACGCCATGAGATTGAGGAGGAGATTGGGTATATCCGAAAGGAGATGAAAAATCATTCATGTCATTCCTGTCCTGACAGAGAAAACCACTCACGCTATACAGAAAAAGCTCTTAGATTACAGCGAGAAATTGATGGGTTAAGCGATCGAATTAATGCCAGAACCAACGTTATTGCCCGTAGATTTGATCTTATCAAGATAATTTTGAATAAATTTGGATATATTGAAAATGATACGATTACTAAATCCGGCAAAATGCTGGCAAAGATTTATGGTGAAACGGATTTGCTTATAGCTGAATCAATTAGGTCTGGAGTATTCGATGAGCTTGGACCGGCAGATTTAGTGTCTGTTATATCAAGCTTCATATACGAATCAAGAAATGACGAAGGAGACAAAATTCCACGAGGTGTGGTTCAAGAGTCTTTGGCAAAAATATCGAAGATATATGGCAACATACATGAAATAGAGAGCGAACATAATCTTGTTCCAATGAGAGCACCTGATTTTGGTTTTTGCTGGGCGTCTCATCGATGGGCAAGCAATCATTCGCTGACCTCAGTGTTGAAAGGTACTGAACTAACTGTTGGTGATTTTGTGAGATCCATGAAACAGATAATTGATTTATTAAGGCAGCTGCGATCTGCTGCTCCCGATCTTCAACCAGTTATTGATCAAGCATTGAATAAAATTGATCGAGGCGTAATTGCTTATTCAGGTGCTGCAGTATGACATTAATGCTTCTAGATAGTGCGTCGTTATGGTATCGAGCATATTTTGGGATGCCAGATACATTAGTTTCTCCCAGCGGTCTTCAGGTGAATGCCATAAGAGGATATTTAGATATGACCTCGAAGTTAATTAATTTATATAAACCCAATCGAATTGTAGCCTGTCTTGAAGGAGATTGGCGTCCATCTTGGCGGGTTGAATTGTTTCCAGATTATAAAATGAACCGGCTAGATGAATCAGGTGAAGAGGAAGAACCGGACACTTTATCTCCGCAGATACCCATTCTTTTGGATTTATTGGAAGCTTTAGGATTTCCGATGTTGGGTGTGGATGATTACGAAGCAGATGATTTGATGGCCACTTTTGCTGTAAATCAACCAGGGCCTGTCCGGATAGTTACTGGCGATCGTGATTTGTTCCAATTAGTAGATGATAAACGTGATGTAAAAGTAGTTTATTTGGCTAAAGGTATCGCTAACCATGATTTGGTAGATTTAAAGTGGATTGAGCAAAAGTATGAAATCCCAGGGGATAGATATGGATTATTTGCAATGATACGAGGTGATGCATCAGATGGTTTGCCGGGAATTAAAGGCATAGGTGAGAAGGGAGCAGCTTCAATTGCAAAGCAATTTACAAATCTTCACGAGGTTATGAAGGCTGCAATTAACGATGATGAAAGATTGACGACCAATATCCGTAAAAAATTAATAGAAAGTGCTGAATATGCCAAAATTGCTCCTAAATTAGTAGGTTGTGCAACGGATGTTTCGGTACCTGAAATGAAAATCGATTTACCGAACAAACCATTGGACACGCAGAAAATTCAAGATATAAAAGAAGAGTTTGGACTTGGCACTAGTGTTGATCGAATTATGAATGCACTCGGTTGGATTTAGATGCATTATTTATTGGCAATTTTTTTTGGAGGATTGGCATCGCTTGCTTTTGAACCATATGGTTTTTGGTATTGCGCTTTATTTGGGATAGCCGGTTGGTATTGGGTTTTAACGCAGCATAGATTGAAACAAAAAGTTTTCATTTCGTATCTTTTTGGGTTATCGATACTTCTTCCTACTCAGCACTGGACTGGGATCTATGTTGGAAATCTACCCTGGCTAGTTCTTTGCTTTGCTCAAGCTTTGATATTTATTCTGCCAGCGCTTTTGATTAGAAGAAACCATAGAGCAAATCAACTTATATTTCCGCTTAGCTATGTAATCATTGAATTATTGTTACGAACCGTTCCATTTACAGGATTTGGTTGGAGTCGTTTAAGTCTGACACAAACTGATTCTCCATATGATTCAGTTTATCGACAGATCGGGTTGGCTGGAATGGCATTGGTTATTGCCACTATAGTGGTTTTAAGAAATATTAAACACATCTTAATTCTTGCAGTCATCTTAACTTCAATCTATTTCATTCCAGATAATGTAATTGAAGGTAAACCAATTAAAGTAGCTTTGGTTCAAGGGGGAGTGGTTAATTTAGGTTTGGATTTCAATAATAAACCAAGAGAAGTATTTATGCGTCATTTGAATCAAACTACCTTTTCAATCTCTCCTTCTGCAGTGGATCTAATAATTTGGCCAGAGAATGCTGTTGATGTAGATGTGTTTAGAAATGATGATATTCGGATTCAGATAGAAAATCTTTCTCAAGATTTGGATACACCGATTCTTGTTGGGGCGGTAACAAGAAGCTCTCAGGGGTTGAATAACCAAGCAATACTTTTTGAACCTAAAATCTCACAGACCTACAGCAAAAGGTATTTAACGCCATTTGGTGAATATTTACCTTTGCGATCAGTTGCCGAAAGTATTTCAAAATACGCCACTAGGGTCGATGATTTCTATCCTGGTAAAGAATTCATAACTTTCAATGTGAATGGCGTGAAATTCAATTCTTTAATCTGTTATGAGTTGATTAATGACAGTTTCACCAAAGAAAATGTTAATGATTTTCTCG
>Ga0255132_1001155_pt1 | contig 10027 bp, 8 predicted proteins | sample Law_Law_RepA_8d_FD_188551 | JGI IMG/M metagenome (GOLD analysis project Ga0255132, IMG submission 188551) | Freshwater microbial communities from St. Lawrence River, New York, United States - Law_Law_RepA_8d | ecosystem: Environmental > Aquatic > Freshwater > River | place: USA: New York...
CGCCAAAGGCAATCCGCGGTCCTTCGACAAGAACTGGTTTGTCGAGGCGTTCGAGCTTGTCGAGCTGTTTCTGGCGGGCAGCGGCCTGCTTGTGGAGCTGTCCATAATTCACACGCTTGATGTACTCTTCCTGCCTGCCGATCTCTTCCTGCTGCGCCTCGAAGGCCTTAAGGGCCGCCTCGTGGCGTTCGCGGCGGAGTCGCCAGTAGTGGCTGAAGTTGCCCGGGTAGTTTTCCAGTCCGCGGCTGGACAATTCAATAATGCGCGTGGTGACACGGTCGAGAAAGGCGCGGTCGTGGCTGACAATAAACATGCCTTGGCGCAAACCCACAAGGTGGTCTTCCAGCCAACGTAATGTGGCAATATCGAGGTGGTTGGTGGGCTCATCAAGCATCAGCACATCGGGTTGCGCCAAGAGGAGTTTGGCCAGCATGAGACGGTTGATCTGTCCGCCGGAGAAGCTGGAAACAGGCCTGTCGAACTGTTCGGGGCCAAAGCCCAGTCCGCGCAGCACGCGCTCGACCTGGTGTTCTACCGTAAAGGCATCGCTATTGTCGAGCATGGTGTGGAGGCGGTCGTAGCGGGCGGCGGCTTGGGACCGGGTGTTTGAATCGGTGGCGTTAGCAAGGTCGTGGGCGGCTTGTTCCAGCTCGGTCTGCGCTGCCAGAACCTCGGCAAGGGCGCTGGTGGCTTCTTCCAGGAGTGTGGCGCCGGGGGCGAAGTCAGGCTGCTGCGAGAGCAGCGCCACGCGGGCCCCGGCATGGCGTGTTACCTCGCCAAGGTCGGGCTGATCACGGCCTGCGAGTATGCGGATGAGGGTGGTTTTGCCGCAGCCGTTGGGCCCGACTATGCCTACGCGTTCGCCGTCGTAAACCTCGAGTCCGATGCCCTTGAAAAGCGGGTCGCGGTCGAAACCACGGGAGAGATCGCGGGCACTGAGTAAAAGTGTGGGCATGGTTTCGTGGAGTCAGTCGTGGTGTTGGACCAGCACGCGTCCTGCGACAATGCGGTCGGGTGGATGATTTGCCAAGCGTTTCCAGTGAGGCCTGGCAAGGGCGTCGTGCCCAGCCAGTGTACGACCCTGCGCTTCTAGAAAGAGCAGTTCCGGGTCGTCCGGGAAGCGTACGCGCAACGATTCGAGGCGGTCGAGCGCTTCGCGGTAGGCCTTGCTATTCGCAATACCGATGAGGGCCCCGCGCATTTCGGGCAGCAACAAGCCATCTTCTGTCCAGACGTTGCGTAGAACTTCAGCGGCTGCGTGGTATTTGCCCTGCATAAGCAAGGTTTGTCCGAGCAGAAGCTTGATGATGTGGCTATCGGGATCGAGCGCGCGGGCAGTCTGAAGGTGTTCGCGTGCCAGACCCAAAAGGTCGGCGGCCAAGGCTTCGCGGGCCGCTTCCACTTTGAGGTCGGCTTGCTCGCGCGGCGAGCGTTCAGCGCGCTTTCGGGCATTGGATGGTGGGAAAATCGGGGTAAGGCCGGGCAAGTGGCCGGGGCTGGCGTGTTGTTGCTGGTTGGCGACCGCTGCCACGGCATTAACCGGCAGGAACGGACTGTTGGAAGGCACAACCATCGCCAAGCCGGGAACACCAATTCCCCACGGGGAATAGCACCATGGGCCACGCCAATAAACGCCATAGGCAGGCACAATAGCCCCGTAGCGGAAGCTGGAAATGAAGCCCGAGGCGCCAAAATTCACGCGGTAGTACGAGGCTTGCTGCACGGCAATCAGGCCGGGACCGTACCAGCGCGCGCTTGACCAGCTCCAGAACCAATATCCGTTGGCCTGGGACGTAGAGCCCCAGAGAAGAACGATGGAGAGCACAATGGCGAAGCGCACGGCAATCCTCCAATCCATGGTTCCTCTTCTATCTTATCGTAAGGAAAGGGTGTGCACGTTCACAAGATGCGTGAATCGTTGCTACTTCTCAAAACGCCAGTAATCCCGGGGAGGGATTTTATGGGAGCAGCGCTGCCGCGTCGGGTGCTGGTTGTAGGAACAGCCGATACCAAGGGGCACGAATTGGCCTACTTGGCCGGTTGTGTGCGGGCGTGTGGGCTGCATGCAGAAACAATCGACGTTGGCACACAAGGCACACCAAACCCACCCACCGATATTCCCCGTGAAACTGTTCTGGGAAGCACCAACTCTTTGGAGGGTGACCGCGCTCACCGGATTGCGCGCATGGGGCAGGCTCTGGGCCGATTCCTGCTAACTGAACATGCTGCTGGGCGTGTCCAAGGCGTGCTGGGATTAGGAGGCAGCGGCGGAACCGAACTACTGGCGGCGGGATTCCGTGCCTTGCCTGTGGGCATTCCAAAAATGATCGTCTCGACCATGGCATCGGGCCAGACTCAGGGGTATGTGGGCGTTTCAGATCTGGTGCTGGTTCCAAGTCTGGTGGATGTGGCGGGGCTAAACCGGGTGCTGCGGCCTATTTTGCGGCGTGCCGCGGCAGGGTTGGCTGGAATGGTTCAGGTTCCAGCAGAAACCGTGCCCGCGAAAGATTTGCCCGTGGTGGGCATGACCATGTTCGGGGTGACCACTCCGTGTGTGACGGGGGTGCGCGGCCGGTTGGAGCCCGCGGGCTGGGAACCGATGGTGTTTCATGCCACCGGCACTGGCGGAAAGATCATGGAAAGTCTGGTGGCCAGTGGGACCATCAGCGGAGTGATCGATGCCACCACCACCGAAATTGCCGACGAACTGGTGGGTGGAGTGATGCCGGGCGGAGCCCACCGCATGGAAGCAATGACGCGCTCTGGTGTCCCTTATGTGATTTCGACAGGCGCGCTCGACATGGTGAATTTTGGGCCATTGGATTCTGTGCCCCAAGCGTTCAGGCACCGGCATTTTCATTGCCACAATGCCCAAGTGACGCTGATGCGGACAACAGTGGAAGAAAACCGGGCCATCGCGCGGTTCATGGCCAACAAGCTCAACGCTTCGGAACATCCATGGACAGTGGTGCTGCCTGCCGGAGGTGTATCGGCGCTCGATGCGCCGGGCCAGCCTTTTTACGATATTGAAGCGACAGGCGCGCTGCACGCGACGCTGCGAGCGGAATTAAAAGCTGGCCCCGGCCGAACGGTGATCGAATACCCCGGCCACATCAACGACCCTGAATGCTCTGAATTATTGGCTAGCGCGTTCTTGCAACTGGTCAGGAGGACTGTATGAGCCGAACCAACCGTGGCGCCATTTTGGCGCGCTTTTCCGAGCTTCGCCGTCTGGGCACACCCATTATTGGCGGAGGTGCCGGAACTGGCATTTCGGCCAAGGCCGCCGAGGCGGGTGGGATCGACCTGATAATCATTTACAACTCCGGCAAGTTTCGCATGGCGGGGCGCGGGTCACTGGCTGGCCTGATGCCTTACGGCAACGCCAACGATATTGTGCGCGAACTGGGCCGCGAGGTGCTGACCGTGGTGAAAACCACCCCGGTTGTGGCGGGTGTATGCGCGACCGATCCTTTTTTGTTACTAGAACCGTTTTTGGCGGAACTGCGCGCTATGGGCTTTGCCGGTGTGCAGAACTTCCCCACGGTGGGCCTGATCGATGGCGTATTCCGCCAGAATCTGGAAGAGACGGGAATGGGCTTCGATATTGAAATCGAGATGATTGGCAGGGCCCACGCGCTGGACATGCTGACCACGCCTTACGCCTTCGACCCATCGCAATCCGACCTGTTGGCCCGGGCGGGCGCTGATATCATTGTGGCGCACATGGGACTCACCACGGCGGGAACCATTGGCGCGCGCACCGCGAAATCGCTGGACAAGAGCGTGGAAGAGGTGGGTGCCATCGCCCGGGCAGCGCGCGCGGCTCGGCCGGATATTTTTGTGCTGTGCCATGGAGGGCCAATCGCCGAGCCGGAAGACGCGCGCTATGTGCTGGAACGCGTCCCCGAGTGCGACGGATTTTATGGCGCCAGCAGCATGGAACGGCTGCCCACGGAAATCGCCATCCGCGACACAGTAGCGCGGTTCAAGGCACTGGGTGTATCCTGATAGGTGCGCCATACCTCTCCCGGGAGCTAACACCATGCTGCTGCATTTGGCCTTAATGGTTCTTGCCCAACCCGCGTTCGATGCCAAGCGCCTCGAACGCACCCCGCTTGTGACAGGACTTACCGATGCCATGGGCATTGACGTTCTGAACGACGGCACAGTGATTCTGATCGAAAGGCCGGGAGGCGTGCTGCTGATGCCGCCGGGCCAGCCCGCGAAGCGATTGGGTCGGGTGAAGGCAGCGGTGTTTGGTGAAGTGGGCCTGATGGGTGTGGCGTTCGATGCCAACTTCGCTCAATCGGGCGCATTTTTCATCTTCTACAGCCCGGAAGAAAAAAAGAGCGTGATGCGGTTGTCGCGCCTTGTTGTTCGCGAAGGCAAAATCGACCCGGCGCTGGAACGAACCATTATTGAAGTCCCGATCGAGGAAAAGGGCGCGTATCACCTTGGCGGCGGGATCGCCCGTGATGCCAAAGGCCGCATTTTGATAGGCATCGGCGACAATTCCCCGCCCATTCCCGAACTGCCCATCGATCAGCGCCCCGGCCACGAACTGGCCGATGCCCTGCGCAGCGCCGGCAATACCAACGACCTGCGCGGAAAGATCTTGCGCGTTGAACCCCTGGCGGAGGGCGGTTACCGCATTCCCGAAGGCAATCTGTTCAAGGACCCCAAGCAAGGCAGGCCTGAAATTTTCGCCATGGGTTGCCGCAACCCGTTCCGCGTGATGTGCGACCTGCCCACCGGCGAGGTGATGTGGGGCGATGTGGGCGTGAATGTGGATCCCAAATGCGGGATCACGCCATCGGGCTACGATGAAATCAACCGTACGCAAACGCCGGGCAACTTCGGCTGGCCGCTGTTCAGCGGGCCAAACGAAGGGTTCACCCGATTTGATTTTGAAACGCGCAAGGTGGGAGATCGATTCGACCCGGCCCACCCCGTGAATTTTAGCCGCAACAACACGGGCGCCAAAGATCTCCCTCCAGCCCGGGGCGCCGCCATGTGGTATTCAAGCGTGGCCTCCGAACGCTGGCCTGCTGTGGGTGCCGGTAGCCGGAGTATTGTCTGTGGCCCTGTCGTGCGACTGGAAAAGCTGGTCAATGGCAACGACAGGCTGCCCGAACGGTACGAGGGCAAGCTCCTTGTTGCCGACTGGATGCGCAACTGGATTGTCGCCTGCGATATGAAATCCGATGGAACGCTTGGAGATGCCGAGCCGTTCGCTCAGCACCTGAGCTTCCGCCGGCCAATGGACATGCGGATGGCGCCGGATGGTTCGCTGCTGGTACTGGAGTATGGCGACCGCTGGAATGGCAATACCGACGGCGTGTTGAGTCGGTTGGCGTATAAGCGTGGCAACCGGTCCCCTTTGGCCAAAGCCGAAGCCAACCCACCTGCAGGCAAGGCCGGGTTAGTTGTGAAACTCGATGCTTCTGCTAGTACCGATGCCGACGGCGACACTCTGAAATATGAATGGCGCGATGCCGCTGGTGTGGTGATCCCCGGGCAGGGCCCAGCCCGCGAGGTGCGGATTGGTGCAACGGGCAGTCATTTGTACACGGTCACCGTGACCGATGCGCATGGTTCGATGGGAACCGCTCAGGCAACCGTGAAGGTGGGCAACGCCTTGCCCGTGGTGCAGATCAAGTCGCCGGTAAGCGGATCGTTCTTCGACTGGACCCAACCACTGCTTCTGGAAGCCGAGGCAACCGACGATGAAGATGGTTCCACCAGCAAGGCGACAATTCCCGCCGACAAAATTGTCTGGCGTGCTGTTTATCTTTCGCGTGGCGTGGGCGAAACGGAAACCCGGCACCCCGGCTTGGCGCTGATGCGCGGAAGCACCTGCTTTGGCTGCCACATGGCAGGTGAAGCATCGCGCGGTCCAGCCTATGCCCAAGTAGGTGCCCGGTACCGCGCTGAAGATGGCGCGCGCGAAAAACTGACGAAAAAGATTGTGGAAGGTGGCAACGGTGCATGGGGCACCTACCCGATGCCTCCACACCCCCAGCACACCCCTGCTCAGGCACGCCAGATGGTGGATTGGATTCTCGATGAAGCGGGCACGGGACAGCAGGGTGCGGCAGGCGCCTTGGCGGCTCTGGCATTCCCGCACCCCGGTCACAACGGCGATGGTGGGGTTTGGCGTATTACGGCTTCCTACACCGACCTCGGCGCTCGAGGCCAACCGGCACTCACTGGCGAGGCCACGGTGATCGTGCATGCGCGCCGCCGCAAGGCAGCCTTTGCCGATATTCAGCAAGGCACATTAGTCGTTGACGATATCGACAAAGAGCGCGATGCACTGGCCTGGCTGGGTAAAGATAGTTTTGTTGGTTTTTCGGGGGTACGCCTTGATGGCGTTTCAGGATTACGGGTTCGGGCGAGTTCAACACGGCAGGGCGCCTGGATTGAAGCGCGGTCTGGTGGCCCCGATGGTGTGCTTTTGGGCAAAGTGGAACCGGGACAGGCATTTGCCGAACACCTGATTCAACTTGAAGGCGCCAAAGGCATTCACGATGTGGTGCTGGTGGCACGCCAACCGGGTGCCGGTTCGATGGCAGACAAGCCTATCGGCCTTCACTGGATCCGGTTTGAAGCCGATGCGGGCGCAACCAAAGCTGAAGCCGCTATGCGCGACAAGGCGCGGCCACTGGTGCGGGCTGCTGCCGCAAAATCAGGCCCCATTACCCCATTGAAACCGTGGAAAATCGATGATTTTTCAGACAAGGAATTAACCTCTACTGGACGAGATACAGCCAGGGGCGACGCGCTCCTCACACGCTTAGGCTGCGTTGGATGCCATGCTGTGGGAACAAAAGCCGGCGGACAGCTTGGGCCGAATATCGCGGAAAGCCTGCTGCGCGTGGAGAAAGAAAAAGACCCGCGCCGGGCGCTGCTGCGTGAAATTCTGGAACCATCGCGGCAGGTGGAACCGAAGTGGCGCACGCGCGTGGTAGTGCTCGACAGTGGCAGAACCATCGCGGGTCTGGTGCTTTCGCAGACAGACCAAGAAATCCGTTTGGTATCAGATCCGACACGTCCGGATCAGGTGCAGGTGATACCGCGCGACCGTATCGAAGAGATGCGTGAAACGCCCGCGTCGCTGATGCCAGCGGGCCTACTGGATGGCTTGACCCGGGAAGAAGTACTCGACCTGATGGCCCGGCTATGGCGCGAGGCCAAGGCGCGCTAGTGTGAAGCTAATGGTATGACTTCAGAATTCGGTATGTTCAACAATTCATTGGCCCGGCCAGACCTGATGACTGGTCGGGAAGGAAATGCAACAACAGCGACCTGTTCAGCCGCTTGTCGTTGCACAAGATCTTGATGGATGGCCATCAAATCGTAGTTGAATTGCTTGGCGTATTCATCGCGAATCCGCCGCACTTCATCAATGATATCGTCCACGTCATTCATCTCCGCGTGCCATAAGCTCTTCAGGTGTGCAAATTACTGGCGCTTCCTTGTCAAATGAATGACAAATATCCACAATTTTAGATCGAAACATAGCATTGGCAATGTGCGCGCAATTCCATGTCAGCAGGTAATCCATGCCATGGCAGGTAGCAATCGCTATATGCATCGCATCGAGAACCGCTCTTTGCGGCAAGGGAATGAGTTCTATGAATCCCCGTGCCAAAGCAGTCACTTCGGGTGATTCGTCGAGAACCTGCAGATCCCTCAGATACTCCATTCGAGACTGTGCTGCGATTTTATCTCCAGCCTGACATTCACGCAGGACAATTTGTGAAACAAATAGATCGAACGCTCCCCGTCGATTTAACCACCATTCACGCGTTAGGTGCTGGTGAGACGAACGAATAACATCCCTGCTGGGCCAAGCTGCCAGATAACTTGGCACTGTTGTCTCAATATACACTCTCGGTTTCATGATTCTACTTTACCACTGAGAACGTCGGCTTCACTTCTAATTACCCAAAACAACCGAAGGCGCAACTCGTTGGTTGGAGCCTCAGGGAATGGTATGCTGCTACCAACACTCAAGGAGCAAACCGTGCCCCGCGTCGTTGTTGTCTCCGCATGCCGAACTCCTCAAGGCCGATTTCTTGGTGGTCTGGCATCTTCATCGGCTGCGCAACTGGGAGCCATTGCGGCAGAAGCTGCATTGGCACGAGCTTCCATTGCGCCCGATGCCATCGATCAAGTCATTGTTGGCAATGTGCTCGGGGCAGGCCTTGGCCAGAATGTCGCCCGACAGATAGCCCTGGGAGCCCGTGTTCCCGTTGCAAGCCCTGCCTTCACCGTGAATATGATGTGCGCCTCCGGTCTGCAAGCCGTTGCCTTGGCTGCTCAGGCCATTGCTGCCAAAAATGCCAGCGTGGTTCTTTGCGGTGGTGTTGAGTCGATGTCGCGGGCGCCTTATCTTCTGGAGCGCGCCCGTACTGGTTACAAGCTTGGCCATGGCAATCTGGTCGATTCCATTCTGCGCGACGGATTAACAGACTCGTTTACAGACAAACATATGGGCGAATGTCTCGAAGCCATGGCGCGGCAAAAAAGTATCGGCCGCAGCCGACAAGATGCTTTTGCTCTGCGCAGTCAGGAACGCGTGGCCGCAGCCAAAGCACGCGGGGCCTTTGCAGACGAACTGGTCGCCGTAGGCAAAGTCACCGAAGACGAACACCCGCGTGCTGACACCACTCTGGCAGGACTTTCAGCCCTGAAACCTGCCTTCGCCGATGGTGGCACTGTTACTGCGGGCAATGCCTCGGGCATTAACGATGGCGCCGCGATGCTGGTGGTTTGCTCAGAAACCACCGCCAAAGCTCATGGCTGGAAACCACTGGCGGTTTTTGCAGGCTGCGCCAGTGCCGGTTGCGAGCCGGAGCAATTCGGAATCGGCCCTGTGCTGGCCACCCGCGCCCTTTGCGACCGGTATGGATACACATTGGATCAATTCGACACCGTGGAACTGAACGAAGCGTTCGCCGCCCAGGCACTTGCCTGCATCGATGGCCTGGCCCTCGATGCGGACAAGGTGAACCCCGATGGTGGCGCCATCGCACTGGGCCACCCGATTGGCGCCAGTGGCGCCCGCTTGGTAGTGCACCTGGCCCACCGAATTGCGCGAGGCGAATCGTCGCGCGCCTTGGCCACATTATGCGTGGGAGGCGGAATGGGAATTGCCGCGGCTTTGGAGACCTACCGATGAAAGCGATCGATTTGAGCGGAAAGGTCGCCTTGGTGACAGGTGCCAGCCAAGGGCTTGGTTCCGCCACCACGCGGGCCCTGCATGCCGCCGGTGCGACCGTGGTTATTAACTTTTTTCCCGATCCGGATAAGGTGAATGAATCCCGGGCACAGGTTCTTGCCGCTGAACTGGGAGAACGTTCCCTGTTCGTGGGAGCCGACGTGCGTGATCCGGGTGCGGTAGACCGCATGTTCGAGGCGGTCCGCGCCTCATTGGGCGGCATCGATATTGTTGTGAATAATGCCGCGGTGTTACGCGACCGCACCATCCGCAACATGACAGACGAAGACTGGCAGGCGGTGATCGACACGAACCTGACCGGCGTATTCCACATGAACCGGGCAGCGGCACGGCACCTGCGGGATGACGGCAGAATTGTCAGCATGGCATCGATTGCTGCAACCGTTGGTTTCTTCGGTCAGGCCAACTACGCGGCGGCCAAGGCCGGCGTCGCTGCCATGACCAGAGTCCTTAGCCGTGAGCTGGCTCGGCGGCGCATCACCGTCAATGCCGTCGCCCCGGGTGTGGTGCTTACAGAAATGGGCAAAAGCATTCCGGAAGGGGTTCGCGAAAGTATGCTGGCGCAAATCCCGCTGGGCAGATTCGGCGAGCCAGACGAAATTGCCAACGTGATTCTGTTTTTATGCAGCCCGTTGGCCTCGTATATCACTGGCCAAACCTTGCATGTGAACGGAGGATGGACCTCGTGACCTGCCGCCGTGATGCAAAACTGTGCCGTGCCGACGAGGCCGTCGCGCGAATCGGTACCGGACAAACAGTAGCATGCGGTGGTTTCAT
>Ga0255132_1001156_pt1 | contig 10025 bp, 7 predicted proteins | sample Law_Law_RepA_8d_FD_188551 | JGI IMG/M metagenome (GOLD analysis project Ga0255132, IMG submission 188551) | Freshwater microbial communities from St. Lawrence River, New York, United States - Law_Law_RepA_8d | ecosystem: Environmental > Aquatic > Freshwater > River | place: USA: New York...
TTGCGAAACATACGTGCCAAAGTAGAGCGCCGCTTGCTGGATCGAGCATTCACCGCAGTAACCATCCAGCTCATCCCATTGAAGGCGAGGTGGTATAGGCAAGCTTGTGGTCGTTACCGATAAAGGTGCAGCAGCGGCTGCAGGGTTGCCATAAGCACCGCATACAGCGCTTACGGCTGCGCCAAGCATAGTCCGTCGGGAAGGGCGGATGGTTGGAAACATGAAAAAAACCTCGTTGTCTGTAACAATGAACCAAGATGATAAGTTTGATGGGCGCCGAAATGTAGGTTGCGGAATCGCGCGATGCAAATACCTAAGTGAAAAAATGATCATTATCGTGAAAATAATGCTGATTTGGGCTGCGACTGATTCGATTTGTGAATGGAAAATGAACCATGGGATTGCATCTGCCGGATCTTACAAAAACACCCAAACTGCATTCTTTTGTCGATGCCATGGGCCTACTGCTGCAATCACCCCCTGTTGAAAGTCGCGTCATGCAACAGGGCAAGGCCTTGTTGGGTCAACTCATCCAGCACGACGACTGGCTTCCTGAAGCTTTCTCCATCGTGAACCCGGAGCGTTACCAGCAATTTTTGCTTTATGTGGACCCTAAGGAAACGTTTTCCGTGGTGAGTTTTGTGTGGGGGCCAGGTCAGGCAACACCCATTCACAATCACACGGTTTGGGGGTTGGTGGGTGTGCTGCGTGGATGTGAAGAATCTCAGGCCTATCGTTTCAATTCTTTAGGCGAGTGTGTGCCAGACGGGCCATCTGTTCTGATGCAACCGGGCGATGTGGACTGTGTTTCGCCACTGGCGGGCGACATTCATGCGGTCTCGAATGCGCACCGCGATGGAGTGTCGATCAGCATTCATGTGTATGGCGCGAATATCGGCAAAGTAAGGCGGAATGTGTTCAGGGAAGACGGTTCAGCAAAGGAATTTATTTCCGGGTACAGCAACCTGCTTGTTGATTAGTGGTGTTGGTAATACCCGCGACAAAGAACAAGATACCTCTAATATGTTTTGTCGTATGTGACGGGCTAGCTGTTGGTCAGGCACACTTCTATTGGCTGGTTGCTGAACGGAGCGCCGCGATTCAAGAAAGCGCCAAACGCTATTTTGAAACTGTTCAATTGAGTTATTTACGATTCTTGTCGGCGGCTTCGAGTTCGAAAGCCCGCAGCACGCGCAAGGGGTAATCGGTCTGAATGCAATCGATACCCCATGAGATGGCTCGGCGGTACTGGATGATGTTCTCGTTTAATCCCAGGGCATCTGAAAAAACCAAAATACCTTTGGCGTGGCATTGAGAGATCATGTCCGATGAGAGAATACCCCAGCGAGCATCCACCCCGAACGGCTTGATGGCAGCAACAGTATTAAGGTTGTCCAATGAAGACAGGGGTGGCAACAGGCGTGCGCGTGGCTCTATGGCTTTAAGTTTTCCACAGTATTCCAGCGATTGATACACAACATGGCGATTGAAAAGATCGCCGGTGCGGATGGCATTGGCCAAGGCAACAGGATCTATGGCTTTTGCATCTAGGTAAACGGCGGCTTTTGGACCAAGGGCTTTCAATCCCTCATCTAGTGTAGGCACCCGTTCTTGGGCAGAAGCTTGGTTGAACCAAGCGCCCGCGGAAAGCTTCCGCATCTCGTTCAAACCGGTAACGTTGACAGGGACTGCGCTGCCGGTGGTGCGGGTAAGCTGGCTGTCGTGCATCAAAACATGTTGGTTGTCGCGGGTGGTGCGGATATCGATTTCGATATAATCGGCACCCAGACGTGCTGCTTCGGAAATTGACTTGAGCGTGTTTTCGGGCGCATAACGATTAGCACCACGATGAAACGCAATCATTGTGGGAAAAGCGCCAAGCCTTCGCCTTGCTTCGAAGAAACGAACACCGGCGGGGTCGTCCGTTTGCAACCAATCAACGCCCATGTCGATCATTTTGCCCCAAACAAGAGGGGTGTCCCATGCCTTGCCAAGAACCTTGGCCTGCACCTTCACTCCTTTGGCATGAAACGCCAGGCAGGTTTCCTTGTCGATGTCGTCCGCATCGATTTCCACAGCAGAGGGATTGGCTTGGACCATGAATTGCTGAATGTCCATCGATCGCTTATATTTTGTCATGGTGGCGATGGTGTGTTTTGATAGGGAATGCACCTGCTCCAACAGCGGCAGGGAACCGTAGACAATCACTTGCGATCGCATTCCAGATTCGGTGATTTCCCGAACCAAAAGGGCAGGATCAACATTTTTGCAGTCAAGGTACAGGTTGACTTTGCCTTTCGACGCTTCCAGCATTTCAGTGAGTGACGCTATTCTCACCGCGCGGAATCGCTGCGCGTATTTGCTACCAGCATCGATTTCCTGTAACTCTTCGAGTGTGAAATTGTCGACTCTCCCGGTGCCAAGGGTGCATCGTTCGAGTCGGTCTTCGTGAATCACAACGTGCTTTCCATCTTTGGAAAGCCGGATATCGATTTCTGCCCATTCGATGTAGTCGTCCGCGCAGGCGACTACAGCCCTGATGGAATTTTCCGGGGCCAGCATTTGCATCCCCCGGTGCGCCATGACTTGCAGGGCGCGGGGTGGAACAACTGGTTCATAAAATTTGAAATGAGGTTGCGCGGAGGCGATGGTGGTGCATGTAAACACAGAGGCGAGAACAATAATAACATGGCGCATGCTGATGACCTTTGAAAAGGTGGCATTGCTCCAGCGTTATGATTGAGCCGGTAGTGTGGTTAAATACCGGCTGCGGCTTGCAATTTGACTGATCGCGGGAAAAACCGATCGATCGTTACGACAAACCCGCCCGCTTGTTGGCTCGCTCAAGAAGAATTGTATGAAGTTCAGGGTAGTCCTTCAGGGCGCGGCGGAATGATTCGCGCCGAAGGATAAACAGATCACAATTCCCGATAGCACGAACAGTTGCGGTTCGCGGCATGTCGAGGAGCAATCCTACCTCGCCAAAACTGGATCCCTCGCCCAATCGGGCAACGGGTTGGTTTTTACCGTCAAGGATTTCAACTTCGCCACGGCAGATGTAAAACATCTCCGTACCCATATCGCCCTTGTGGATAATTGTGTCACCCGGTCCGACTGCGTTCGGTTCCAGCATGAGCGCCAAGCTGTGCAGGAAGGTGGACGGGGCTCCCGCGAAGTCTGGCACGCGTGACAGGACTTCACGGTTGACCACTTCGTGCCAGCGGCGACCGTCGCGTTCCAGCATGTCGTAGGCTTCGCTGGGCCCCCAGCTACCTGCCGGGTAGGTTGGCATTTCTGAGGCAGGGGCAGCTTTCCAGTAGTCGAGGAACGGCTGAACAACTTGCCACGAGGCTTCTACAAAATCGCTGCGTGAAAAGAGCGTGGTGTCACCCAGCATGGCGCTGTACAGCAGGACTTCGTATCCCGTGGCGCGGCCAGCCTCAAAGGCTTCGCTGTAATCGAAGCGCATGTCCACTTTTTGCAACACAAGGTTGGGGCCAGGCTTTTTGGCCTGAACCCGGAATTCCACGGCCTGATCGGGCTGGATATGGAAAATAAGCTGGTTGTTGTCGATCAGTCGCGCCGAGGGCGTGTTCCGGAAAATCACCTGCGGGGCTTTTTTGAATTGGACCACGATTTCCGTGCCGCGCTTCCAGAGCGCCTTACCGGAGCGAAGATAGATGGGAACGCCTTCCCAGCGCCAGTTATCGATATGCAGCTTCATGGCGGCATACGTTTCTGTGCGCGATTGTGGATCAACCTGCGGCTCTGAGCGGTAAGCGATGGCGTTGGAACCATCAGCTTTTTTGCCCGGCGCATATTGGGCATGCACACCGTATTCGGGCACTTCGTCGAAGCGCACAACGCGCAAGGCCTGCACAAGCTTGCCTTTTTCGTTACGCACCGCGTCAGGGTCGAACGATGCGGGTGGTTCCATGCACAGATAGGCAAGCATCTGGAACATGTGGTTCTGGATCATGTCGCGCACAACGCCCGACTTGTCGTAGTAACCGCCTCGACCTTCAGCACCCACGGTTTCGAGTACCGAGAACTGGATGTGGTCGATGTGATTTTTGTTCCACAGAGGTTCGAAAATCCCATTGGCAAACCGGAACGAGATCAGGTTTTGCACCGTTTCCTTACCAAGGTAGTGGTCGATGCGGTAAATCTGCTTTTCACGCCAGCGGGTAAGGAGTTGCTGGCTGAGCATACGGGCGCTTTGAAGGTCGGTACCAAACGGTTTCTCAACGATAATGCGCAACCAGCCCTGTCGCTCTTTGAACCCGGCGTCGTCGAGTTGCGAGGTGACCAGGTTGATGAGGGTTGGAGAAATGGCAAGGTAAACAAGCAGGTTGCCTTTGAGCTGAAACTTGACATCCAGTTCGTTGCAGCGGGCCAGCAACGCCGTGAAATCTTCTTTCTTGCCAAAGTTGCCGGGCATGTAGTGAATGCGTTGCTTCAGCCATTCCCATCGTTCCGGTTCAAAGTGCGTGCGGGTGCTGTAGGTGCGGATTTCGTTCTCGAGTTTGGCACGGAACGAAGCGTCGTCCATATCGTCCATCGCCATACCCATGATGGCGAATTCATCCGGAAGGAGCCCATCGCATACAAGGTTCAGTAGCGCAGGGGTAAGTAATCGTTTGGTGAGGTCACCAGAAGCTCCAAAGAGGAGCATAAGGCAAGGGTCTGCCGGTGGAGTATCGGAACTACTGGAAGGAGATGCCATGGATACGCGCTCCTGTGCTTGGCCAACACCGTTGTTCCGAGGTTATACGGAAAAGGTTGGTGGCAGGCATGTACGTCATCAATTGATTAATATTGGAGAACCAAATCCACGAACCCGGCAACGGGGGCATCGACCGTGGACTGGAATTTGTTGTAAAGCGACTTAAAGCCTGAGCCCGGTATAAGGGTGCTTGCCCCAAACGTGATCACGGCGTTATTGCTCAACAGCGGGCGGTACTCGCAACCAACGCTGATATCGGTGCCGATGAAATTGTCGATGCCGGAAGCGTAAACATACTGTTCAAGAACCTTGGAGCTTTCGAACCACAGCATATTGACGTTATTGATCAATTTCAGTTTTGGGGTGACATCAACATCGATACCGCCATTGATCAGCAGCAAACCGGGGTTCACGAAGTTGGTTTGGCCCTGAATCCGGCTGGTACGCAGGTCGGGGAGCAGGCTACCGGCATTTGTCAAGTTGGTGCCAAACAGCTTGATCGACTGCCTTTGCCAGTAGCTGAAGTTCCCACCGGCAAAGTTTTCGTTGGGGAAGGGGGCGTCGAATCCTGTGGCATGGCTGTTGTTGGGATCGCGGTCGCCAGATGCCCAGAGGAACGATGTGCGGAACCGCGTGTAATCGCGGTCATAACTGGCCTCGATGGCCGCGAAAGCTGCGGAAATATCCTGCTGCTGGTTGGCCAAGGCATTAAGTGTATCGTTACCCAACGCATAATAAAACTGAGAAGAGATATTGTACCGTCCAATGTGGCCGTCGCTGGCCAGGCCGAAATAGGCGACATCGACAGCATGCGGGCGGAAAACCCCTACCGGTTCTGGCCGGACCACAAAGCTGTTTTTGTCGTAAATCAAACCTGTGGCATTGTCGTGGTTGTAAGCGATGCTGCCCTGAATAGTATACCCTGGAAATAGAAAATCTTGATGGTAATAGTTCATCATGTAGACGTTTTGCTGCCGGTTGTCGAACGAATTCAAGCCGCTGTTCGTGTCTTTTTCTGCTTGAAACGTGGCAACCAGATTGAACTGATCCTGATTGGCAAACCGTGTTCCAAACAGCCGGACCATGCGGTTGGTATCGGAATAGAGAAACCCGCGGAAGTCGTTGTTAAAATATTGTGATCCCGCGCGGACTGATGCGAAGTCGTAATAGGGACCGCTATCCGCGATTTTGGTTTCAAAAAACCATTCTTGCAGCGCAAAGAATGTCCTTTCACGTTGCACTCCCCTGAGCACGTTGGGATTAACGACAGCCAGTTCCTCCACATTCAAAACGTTGACGTTGAAAAACGGGACTATCCGCAACCGCCAGTCGATAGGCCTAAAAACAAGGGTGTCCCCTTGGAAAAGATCTAGTTGCATCGACAGAAACGAAAAGTTCGCGAGCTGATTAGGCCTACCGTAAAACTCTTCCTGGTATGGATTGGCGGTACTTTCAAATGGCGTGGTCGGGATGGGGGTCTGCCGCGTATCCACCAGTTGGTTCAACCTGCCGGTGAGGTTGAAGAAGATATTCTGCCCGACAATTGGGAAGTCGCCCTTAAGCACGTTCTGGTTGTACGGGTCCCACCAATGGCCCAACTGGAACGGATAATCGATCGTCGGGGGATGCTTTTTCCCGTATCGGTCGAGGGCCGGCATGCCTAAGCGCCATCGGTCTTCCATGGGAATATAGTCGCCATCCGAAGGAACTTCCCGTGGCAACACAGATGACGGACCTGTGAAACCGAGCGGCGGGAATGTTTCGGTGAACAACCAATCTGGTGTAGCAGTAGTGGGGGCGGTCTCATTACCCGAGCCCGTAGGGGGGCGCTCGAGGGGCCTAGTGCTATCTGCCGGTCTGGGAAGCTCGGGAGGCTGTGCCAACACGCATTCACTCGCGACCAGGGACACGGCCGTAGCGAATAACGCATATTGGATCATGGACGAAGCGCGTAGATACATGGCCGAGCCTGCCTTTCAGGTTTTTTCAGCCTTACCCATCCTCCATCGGCCTTCATGTTGGTAACTCTTGACGAACTTGTCAGATTTAAGCGTTCTTACAGTCATTCTGAATGCTCGGGTTGGATAAATTGGAGTGACCCTGACAGTTATGCCGATCCAATTAATCGATCCACCGCCTTCCGCGTTGGACTAACTGCCGGCAGGGTTCATTCCATGGCATTCACTGATCGCAGTTGCATGCGCACCCGCCCAGCACTTGAACAACTGGAAGAGCGGGCGGTTCCCGCTACTGTTGTCTCGCAGCTCATCGGAGCCCAATTGATTGTCACGGGTACTCAGGGGCCTGACCGCATTCGAGTCGATACCGATGCCAATCAGCAAAATGTGATTGTGCGAAGTTTTGGTCAGGAGATCGGCCGCTACCCCATCGCCTCTGTTTCCGAAGTGTTGATCAATGGACAGGCTGGTAACGATATCATTGCTGTTGCCCCATCCATAAAGATTTCCACCGTCATCGCGGGGGGCGATGATAACGATATCCTTCAAGCCGGGACCGGAAACGCTATGGTTTCTGGCGATGGCGGTGTCATTAACCGGGTGATGGGCGGAAACGGCACCAATTTATTGGTCAGTGGTTCTGGCAACGATGTTCTGGGTGGCGGTGCAGGCAAAAATGATCTGGTGGTGCCTGGATCGCCCACGGGCACCCCACGCTTGTTCGGCTATTCCAATAAAGACACTATTATCGGCGCCCCGGGCGATTTCACTAGTTTCTTGGGCGCCCAATCTCCACCTGATCTCACCAGCACACTCGGTTTGCAACCCTCGCCTGTTGTGCAGCAGTTAGCGGCTCAAGAGGTGCAGGCCCTACTCGACAGGGCATCTGCGGCCACACCCAGCAACGATGGCATTATTGCCGTGGTTGATCGCAGCGGACGCATATTGGGGGTAAAAGTTGAAAGCGGCGTAGACCCCGACATTCTCAACAACACCGCCAATCTGGTCTTTGCCATCGACGGTGCCGTGGCCATTGCCCGTACCGGCGCGATGTTCGGTAACATGAATGCGCCGCTGACATCGCGCACCATCCAATACATCAGCCAGTCCACCATCACGCAGCGTGAAATCGAATCGAACCCGAGTATTACAGATCCAAATTCCACGTTGCGCGGGCCCGGTACTGTGGCTCCATTAGGCATTGGCAACCACTTCCCGCCGGGAGTTCCGTTTACCCCGCAGGTTGACCTTTTCGGAATTGAATATTCTAATAGAGACACGAGTTATCATCCAAGTACCGACAGGATCCACGGAACTGCAGACGACCAGCAATTGCTGCAGCGTTTCAATGTGGACAGTGCCTTTATTCCATCCAGCATTCCCGAAAGCCAGCAGCTTGCTGCCATCGACAGTTACGGTTATGCCTCCGGCATTATGCCGGGCGCCACGCCTAGGGGTATTGGCACGCTTCCCGGTGGTATTCCCATCACACGAACTGTTGCCGGTAGCCCATTGCCGCAGGTTGTGGGAGGCATCGGCGTGTTCTTCCCGGGCAAAACCGGATTTGCCACGGAATCGAACTGCTCCCTATCGAGTGACTACAATCCGTCCAAACCAGATCGTACTTTGGAAGCGGAATTCATGTCTTACGCTGCCTTGGGCGGCACAACGGTATCGTTGACCCAAAGCATCAATCCCATACCTTTTCCCGGCCCAATTGGTGGCGTCGAACCGGTATCTGGTGTTGTTCTTGCCACGGGGCGCATCGATCTGGTCGGCATCACTCTGCCGATTTTCGGCCCTAACCCTAGCAATGCTTTCCCGGGCGCCAATGGCGCGCAATTCTTAGTTCAATACGGCCTGAGCTTGGGCGGCATTCAAAACGCTCCCAATTCTGGAGCAGTAGGACCCAACTTAGCTCCGGGCGGTTTCGCGCGCCTCCTGGATCCGGGATCAGACAACAAAATCAACCCGAATCCGGCAACCGTTCCGGGTACTCCCGTACCGGGACTTCCTGTCGACAGTACACAAGTCACGTTTTTGCCGGGAACGCCGGTGCCTGAAGGGTTCTTGGTCACGCCGCATGCAGGTTCCGCACTCAGCGCCCCCGACGTTCAGCGCATCTTGGCGCAAGGTGTTCAGCAAGCGGTGCAGATCCGTTCCGCCATCCGGTTGCCACTCAACGAGTTTTCGCGCATGACAATCGCGGTAACCGATACCAATGGCGATGTTCTGGGATTATTCCGTATGCCAGATGGCACAACGTTTTCTCTTGATATTGCCGTGGCGAAGGCACGCAACGTCGACTACTACGCCGACCCAACACTGCTGCAATCGGTTGATCAACTCCCTGGGCTTCCCGCTGGAATCGCCTTCACCAATAGGACCTTCCGTTACTTGGCATTACCGCGTTATCCAGAAGGTATCGATGGGGCGCCTCCGGGGTATTTCTCCCAACTGAACGATGGAGGCATCAATCCAACCACTGGCGCGATAGTGGGCGCACCGCTTCCAGCCACAGCGTTCCAAAGCGTTTTTGGATTCGCCGCGTTCCATCCGCAGTCGAATTTCCGTGATCCAGCGAATATTTTGAATCAGAACGGCGTGGTGTTCTTCCCGGGTGCGGTTCCATTGTATTCAAATAACAAATTAGTGGGCGGATTAGGGATATCAGGGGACGGTGTGGATCAGGACGATGTTGTGACATCAGGCGCCAAGCAAGGCTTCGATACGTTGCCCGATGGTGTGCTGAGAGCGGATCTGGTGTTCTTCCGCGATGTGCGCCTGCCATTCCAGAAGTTCAATCGTCAACCTCGAATCACCTGATAAACACCGGCCTTCTGGAGAATCGATTCCCCAGAAGGCCGCTTCTGTTCAAACCTTACCGGTTCAGCGCTTCTTTTTGAAAAGCTGGAACGGGCGGGGTTGGCTCTTGGGGCAGTTGCCGGTGGTGCATGTGCTCTCAGCTGCTGGCTTGGCCACGTGTGCCACAGGAGCTGCATTGGGGCAGTTGCCGTTAGGGCAGTTGCTGGCGGAAGAGCCATTCACCATAAGAGCGCTGCTGCTAAGAACCGTCATCACGAAAAAGCTAAACATTCATCTCTCCTTGATAGAGTCAATCCACAGATGGTACGGGTGCTGGACAGCACCAAGTCTGCAAACGCCGCGATTGATGGCCCGGAAAATAGTGTGGCGGGCGCCAAACGTTACGTTATCAACGCGCCGCTGGAGCGCGGTTGGCGTGTGAAAAAAGTGACCATCCGTGGTCAGGCGCAATAACGTGCGGTGATGCAAGTCGTGGTGGGGGAGTCGTTCCAGCCCACGTGTCGCCACCATAAATG
>Ga0255132_1001162_pt1 | contig 10000 bp, 8 predicted proteins | sample Law_Law_RepA_8d_FD_188551 | JGI IMG/M metagenome (GOLD analysis project Ga0255132, IMG submission 188551) | Freshwater microbial communities from St. Lawrence River, New York, United States - Law_Law_RepA_8d | ecosystem: Environmental > Aquatic > Freshwater > River | place: USA: New York...
CTCTTTGGTATCAAAGTCAGTTTCAGGTCCGCATGTATTAGTCTCTGATGTAGGCCAGGCGCTAATTGATCTTGCTCGGTTTGTCCGAACTCAATTGCCAAATATGAAGGTTATCGGAATTACCGGTTCCCAAGGGAAAACAACTACCAAGGAATTTCTTTACTCAGTTTTACAAAATGAGGGCACTACGGTTGCAACTGCTGGAAACTTCAATACCGATATTGGTGTTCCACTAACTTTGCTCAGATCTACAGAGGCAACTAAATTTTGTATTCTAGAAATGGGAGCACGACATGTTGGAGACATTGCAAAGTTAACAGAGTTGGCTAATCCAAATGTAGGAGTGGTTCTAGTAGTTGGAACTGCACACTTGGGTGAATTCGGGTCAGTTGAGGCGATTGCAAAGACAAAATCTGAATTGATAAAAGCACTATCACCAAAAATGACAGCGGTTCTAGGAACTTATGATCAGTTCACACCCAAGATGGCAGATTCCTTAGATCTAAATACTGTTTTATTTGGTGATGGGCAGATCGTACGGGCAGCTGATATTGAACTACATGGAGGATTTGCTCATTTTGATTTAGTTACTCCAGCTGGTCGAAATTCAGTTGCATTACAAGTAATAGGTGAGCATCAGATTCCAAACGCATTAGCCGCTGCAGCCGCGGCATTTTCTTTAGGAGTTAAGAATGAAAGCATTGCAATTGGTTTAACAACAGCATTGCTATCAAGTAAATGGCGGATGCAGATTGAAACTATTAATGGAATACAAATCATTCATGATTATTACAATGCCAATCCAGAAAGTATGAAAGCGGCTCTTAAAACATTAGTCATGCTTAGCCAGGAAAGTGGCGGAGCCAGTTGGGCAATTCTTGGAAAAATGCATGAGCTCGGAAGCAAGGAAAGTTCAGGTCACCTTGAAGTCGCTGAATTTTCAAGCCAACTTGGGGTTGACCACCTAGTTTCTGTTGCTCCTGCCGTTTATCAGGAGAGTAATAATCAAAGTTCTGATGAAAATATGCTGATTCATAACTGCTCTTCTGCTGCTGCTGTTTTAGAGTTAGTCAATAACATTTCGACCGGAGATGTTATTTTGCTAAAGGCCTCTAGATCAGAAAAGTTTGAGGATTTAGCAGAGTTGATTAAGAAAGCCCTAGAAGGAGATCAAGCATGAGAGGTATTTTGCTTTCGGGAGCGATCTCAGCAGTGGTGGCCTTTTTTGCAACTCCAGCTTTAATCAGAATTTTAGCTCGCAAAGGTTACGGACAAATTATCAGAGATGATGGTCCAACTACCCATCAAGTAAAACGTGGTACTCCAACCATGGGAGGCCTAGCTTTAATTTTTGCAACATTGGTCGGTTATTTCTCAAGTCACCTGTTAACAGGAGTTACCCCAACAACCTCAGCGTTATTGGTACTAGCCTTAATTCTTGGATTGGGTTTTGTTGGATTTATAGATGATTGGCTGAAGGTATCTAAACAAAAATCCATGGGTCTAAATGCCAAGCAAAAACTTTTTGGTCAGGCGATCGCAGCAGGTGCATTCGCTTACGCAGGATTACAGTTTCCAGATAAGAATGGTTTGACTCCAATTTCTATGAACTTATCAACTGTAAGAGATACTTCAATTAAATTAGGTTTGGTATTAGTAATAATCTGGGTAATTTTGATGGTGCTTGGAACAAGTAATGGTGTGAATCTAACTGATGGTCTGGATGGGTTGGCAACCGGTGCTGCCGTTATGGTTTTTACCTCCTTCATACTTATCGGGGTGTGGGAGTTTGGGCAAAGTTGCGAAGTAACTACTGGACTTAAGTGTTATCAAGTTAGGGATCCTTTGGATTTAGCAGTTTTAGCCGCTGCACTTGCTGGAGCTTGTGGTGGATTTCTTTGGTGGAACGCATCTCCTGCAAAAATATTTATGGGTGATGTTGGTTCTCTAGCCCTTGGGGGAGCGTTAGCAGGTTTAGCAATAACATTGAGAACTCAGCTTCTATTGGTTGTGCTTGGATTTATCTTTGTATTGATTACCTCCTCTGTAATTATCCAAGTCGCTTATTTTAAAATTTCAGGCGGCAAACGAATTTTCAAAATGGCCCCTTTGCAACACCATTTTGAGTTGATCGGTTGGGGTGAAGTGACAATTGTTATTCGGTTTTGGATTATCGCAAGCCTTGGCGTAGCAGCAGGCCTTGGACTGTTTTACGCTCAGTGGGTTGCTTCTTAATATGAATTTTGTTGAGAATTTATCAGGCAAGAAATGTTTAGTAATTGGAGCAGGTGTAACTGGTAAGGCTGTTGCAAAGGCTTTGATTGGATTTCAAGCAACACCGATTTTGTTTGACGATAATCCATATTCACATGAAGAAGTTGTTACTGAAATTCCGAATGGCATTAATCTAGCTATTATTTCGCCTGGATGGCGTATGGATCACCCAGTCTTTGATCAACTCAAGAAATCAGGCGTTGAGATATTTAGTGAAATAGATTTTGCATGGATGGTAAAGCAAGTAGTAGCGCCAAATCAAAAATGGGTTGGATTGACTGGAACTAATGGAAAAACTACTACGATTAAAATGGTAGAAACTATTTTTAAAAGTGCCAATATTAATGGCGCAGCTTGCGGAAATGTGGGTCAAACGGTTATCGAATCTGTCTTGAGCCAGAGGCAATTTGATTTCTTGGCGCTGGAACTATCTTCCTTTCAAATTCAATGGAGCGAGCATCCTGAGTATGAGTCTGTTGCACTATTAAACATCGCTGAGGATCATATTGACTGGCATGGAAGTTTTGATAATTATGCAAAAGCCAAATTGAAATTGATCAATCAAAGTAAAAAAGCTATTGCCAATAAATCAGATAAAGAACTGGCTACCAGAATCAAAGACCAATCCGTTATTTGGTTTTCGCTGGATACTCCAAAACCAGGTGAATTAGGCTTAGTTGAAAACCTTTTAATTGATAGAGCTTTTTCTCCAACCCCAACTGAGGCTAATGAAATTTCAGAAATAGTGGATATAACTCCAACTGTTCCACACAATGTGCTTAATGCTCTTGCAGCGGCTGCGCTTTGTTTGTCAATTGGGATTAGTTATGAATCTATCAAGGCAGGACTTCAGAATTTCTCAACCGATCACCATCGTATGGAAGTAGTTTTAAACAAGAATGAAATAACCTGGGTTGATGATTCAAAAGCAACAAATCCTCATGCAGCTATTGCTTCATTGCAGTCCTATTTCAATGTCATATGGATTGCCGGTGGATTAGCCAAAGGTGCCAGTATGGATGAATTAGCAATACGAACCGCTGAACGGATTAAGAGCGTGATTTTGATTGGACAAGATCGGGAAATAATTGCCGAGGCTTTTGCAAAACATGCCCCCACAATTGAATTAATCAGAGTTGATCAAATAAGTGATGCCAAGCAATTAATGGTGGAGGTTGTTAACAAAGCAAAAAGTATTGCAATATCGGGAGATACGGTGCTACTGGCACCTGCCTGCGCTTCGATGGACCAGTTTGATTCATATGTCGAACGAGGACAGCTATTCAGTCAAGCAGTAAAGGCTCAGGCATAGAATGAGTAATAATTCAACACTAAATCGATACTCAAGAATCTTAAGTAGACCTGAAATACCTTATTACTTAATTATTTGGAGCACCATATTCTTAGGAGCCCTAGGTTTAGTAATGGTCCTTTCTTCTTCCACCGTTACATCACTAGAAGAGAATGGAAATGCATACACGATTTTCATCAGACAGTTCTTTTTCCTCGGTTTAGGAGCATTTAGTTTTTACTGGGCATCTCGAGTAAATGGAAAAATTTGGCCGAAAATTGCAAGGTATTCTCTGAGTATTTCAATTGTTATTTTACTTTTGCCTTTTGTGCCATTTTTGGGCAAAAACGTTAAGGGAAATAGGAATTGGATTGAAATTGCCGGGTTCACTTTACAGCCTTCAGAATTTGCTAAGTTTTTATTAATTCTCTGGTGTGCGCTTCAACTTAGAAAAATCAGTGAAACCAGTGGTAAGTACACACATTTTGGATTGGTATTTCCAGGATTATTTGTAATTATAACTTTGATCTTGTTTGAACGTGATCTTGGAACCGCACTTTTAGTATTTATCATCGCCTCGGGGATATTGTTTCTATCAGGAGCCTCCTTGAAACCCTTTTTAGCGCTGGCAGTTGCAGCAACTTTGGTAGGTGGAGCATTAATCCTTACCAATTCTTATCGAATGAATAGATTTGGTGCCTTGTTTGATCCTTTTGATGAGCGTTATTACAAATTTGCCGGCTGGCAACCAGCACATAGCATCATGGGATTAGCAAGTGGTGGTTTATGGGGCAGTGGCCTTGGTGCAAGTAAACAAAAGTGGGCAAATCTTGCAGAGGCTCATACAGATTTTATCTTTTCAGTTATTGGTGAAGAACTTGGGTTGCTTGGAACTTTGTTGGTGTTAACACTATATGCAGCATTGATCTATTCAATTCTAAGAGTTGCCCTTAAGACAAAAGATGATTTCTCTAGGTATGCAACAGCAGGAATTGCTTGTTGGTTAATTGCCCAAGTTACAATCAATATTGGTTCTGTTACTTCACTTATCCCAGTTATTGGAGTGACTTTGCCATTGATTTCTTACGGCGGCTCTTCTCTTTTAGCCAATTTACTAGCTATTGGTTATGTATTGGGAGTTGCTCGTCGCACACCTGAGATTTCAGAGGGCATAAAGGCTAATCGGGTGAGAAAATTATCCCAATGAAAACTAAGATACTTTTTGCAGGTGGCGGTACAGCAGGTCACGTTGAGCCAGCTTTGGCGGTGGCCACATGGCTTCAAACCAATCGACCTGAATTGCAAATAACTTTTGTGGGCACAAAGAATGGCTTAGAGAATCAACTAGTTCCAAGAGCTGGTTTTGATTTATTGCACATTCCAAAAGTTTTAATGCCACGGCAGGTAACACCTGGAATATTTCTATGGCCATTTAAAATGTTGGTCGCAACCATAGAGTCCATAAAAATTTGTCGCAAACACGAATTAGTGATTGGTTTCGGGGGCTATGCCTGCCCGCCAATATATATAGCTGCAGCTTTACTTCGTAAGCCGATCTTTATTCATGAAGCAAACGCAATTCCAGGTTGGGCAAACCGACTTGGGGCACCATTTGCAACCCAAATTTTTATCGCCTTCGCAAGAGCAGGTTTGAAAGTTGGACGCTGGCGAAATGCTCAACTTACTGGCATGCCAATAAGAGCTGAGATTTTGGCTGTTAGTAAAACTCCCCCAGGAGAATCTGCACAAATCAGAGAGCGTCAATTAGAAAAATGGCAGTTATCCAAAGATAAACCAACTGTCTTAGTTTTTGGTGGATCCCAAGGATCAAGGCATATCAATGAGGCAATTCTTCAATCGCTGTCCTTGTTCACTGATCGCGGGTTACAAGTTGTTCATTCCGTGGGTCGCAACAACGCTTTACCTACATCAACAGAGAATTATCTACCACTGTCTTACATCGAAGATATGTCAGCGGCATATCAGGCAGCAGATTTAGTGATTGCTCGGAGTGGAGCTTTAACATGTGCTGAGTTAGCTGCCGTTGGTAAATTTGCCGTTCTGATTCCATTGCCCGTTGGCAATGGTGAACAAGCTGCAAATGCTATTGATTTACAAACTGCAGGTGCTGCAGAGGTTATAGATGACAATAAATTTAATGCCGATTGGTTGATTAGTAATTGGGATGAAATTTGGCGAAAAGCCAGAAGTTTTGCGCCTAAGAATTCACATGAAATTTCAGCAAGTGCAGTTATTGGTAAGGCGATCATTGATGAATTGGAAAAACAAGGTGGTTAACAATTTGAATTATTCATTAGCTGATTTAGCTAAATTAAAGATTCATTTTATTGGTATTGGCGGGGCTGGAATGAGTGGAATTGCTCGCATCATGTTGGCCAAAGGTTTTACAGTGACTGGTTCGGATAAGAATGACTCTGCCGTCCTAACCTCTCTGAGAGCACTCGGCGCAACTATTTTTGTTGGACATGCACCAGAAAATATCACCGATTCTGAGCTTGTAATTGTTTCATCAGCCATTAATGAAAAAAACTCCGAATTATCAAGTGCCATCGCAAAGGGCTTGCCGATTGCAGCAAGGGCAACTGCTTTGGCTTGGTTAATGTCAGAATCAATTTCTGTTGCAGTAGCAGGAACTCATGGTAAAACGACTACAACCGCGATGCTTACGGTGGCATTGCAATCAGCCGGAGTTGATCCTTCATTTGCTATTGGCGGCACGATAAATACTGCTGGCACAAATGCTCACAGCGGTAGTGGGCAGATTTTTGTAGCAGAGGCCGATGAGTCTGACGGATCTTTCTTGGCTTATCGTCCATCTGGTGCAATCATCACCAATATTGAATTAGATCATGTTGATCATTTTGCAAGCGAAGAAGAGGTATTTGACGTTTTCTTACAATTTGTTGAATCGATTAAGCCCGGTGGTTTTTTAGTTGCATGTGGTGATGACGAGGGAGTTAAAACCCTACTTAAACAAATCACTAGAAAAGATTTGAAGGTATATCTCTATGGAAAATCTGCCATAAATGATTTTAGAATCGATAAGATCTTTTTGGCCCCGACTAAATCAACATCGGTAGTTTCAAATACTGGCCGAAAAATAGGGGAGTTAAACCTTTCAGTAGCCGGTGAGCACAATTTATTGAATGCGCTAGCTGCATTTGCAGCTGCTTGCGCGCTCCAAATACCAGAGCAGAAAGCGTTGATTGGGCTTGAAACTTTTACAGGCACTAGACGTAGATTTGAGCTCAAAGGTGAGGTTTCTGGAATTAAAGTAATTGATGATTATGGTCATCATCCAACTGAATTAATTGTTACCTTAACGGCAGCAAGAAATTTAGCTCAATCCGGACGCGTTTTAGTGATATTTCAACCGCATCGCTATTCAAGAACCGCGGCATTTGCAATGCAATTTTCAAAGGCGCTAGAGATAGCAGACTTTACATACCTATTAGAAGTTTATGCGGCTAGTGAAAAACCAATGGCTGGAGTTTCCTCATTATTAATTGCTAAGAATCTAAGTTCAGAAAAAATTAAATATGAACCCTCGATGATTCAGGTAGTTGAAGAGGTTGCATCACTTGCAAAGCCAGGTGATGTAATTATTACCTTAGGAGCTGGCGATGTTAGTTCACTTGGGGATCCAATTTTGCAAGCTTTAGCAAACCAGTAACTGTATAGACTATGGAAATATCTAAAAGCGGAAAAAGGCGAGTCAGTGCATTTCTACTTTTATTCATCTTTGTCGTGTTCGCCTATACATTGGGTTGGTCTGCATTATTCACAGTAAAGCAAATAGAGGTAAGTGGAACAACAGCCATTTCTGAAGTAAATCAAAAGCTTGTGCGAGATAAACTTGCCCCACAAGTTGGGCAAAAACTAGCCCGTATAGATGTGAGATCTATTGAGAACTCATTGGTGGAGTTAGATTGGGTTAAATCAAGTTCAGCATCAAGAGATTGGCTGAGTAAGAAAATCCAAATCACTGTCTTTGAACGTGTACCAGTAGCCCGGGCACTAACTGCCCAGAACAAACTAGTTAATTTTGATTCTGAAGGAGTCATATTTACTCCAGTTTCAACTGAGCAAGGTAAAAATCAATCTTCCTTGCCACTAGTGTCAGCTGCTATTGCAAGTAATGAAAATCTTGCAATTGTTGCCACCCTAATGCGCAAATTACCCAAAGATCTGGATTACTTAGTGACTAAATTAGATCAAATCTCGGTGACTAAAGCGGGGTTTATTTTGATGAGTACACAAATAAACGGAAAGGCAGTCCGAATTAACTGGGGATCAATTGACCAGATTGAGCAAAAATTCCAAGTACTGAAAGCATTGCTAGAACTGCCTGAAAATAGCTCAATTTCTCAAGTTGATTTATCTGAACCGAATGCACCAATCGTTAAATAGATAGTGGATCTGGCTAGGTTTTTACTTGCATTTTCTGACGATACAAAGCAAATAACAAAGAAATATTTAATCCAGTAAACATCGTGTCGGTGTTTGATTGCATTGCCTGTAGTGCCTAGTTTTGCGTAATCAGATCAGCATAACTTTAACTCTCAACTTGAGATTTAGGGCTAGGGAAGAGGCAAAAAGTGGCAACACCGCAAAACTATTTAGCTGTTATCAAAGTCGTTGGTATCGGCGGCGGCGGAGTTAATGCTGTTAACAGAATGATTGATGTTGGTTTAAAAGGCGTTGAGTTCATTGCAATCAACACTGATGCGCAAGCATTATTAATGTCAGATGCAGATGTGAAATTAGATATTGGTAGAAAATTAACAAGAGGTTTAGGTGCCGGTGCTGCACCAGAGATTGGTCGTCAAGCAGCCCTTGATCACATTGATGAAATTGAAGAAGTTCTTCGCGGTGCGGATATGGTTTTTGTAACTGCAGGAGAAGGTGGCGGAACTGGAACTGGTGGCGCACCAATTGTTGCAAAGGTTGCAAAAGACCTTGGCGCATTAACAGTTGGCGTAGTAACAAAACCATTTACATTTGAAGGAAAGCGTAGAACTGCTCAAGCAGAAGAAGGAATTGAAAATCTACGTACTGAAGTTGATACTTTAATTGTTATTCCTAATGATCGTTTGCTTGCAATTTCTGATCGATCAATTAGTGCATTAGAAGCTTTTAAGACAGCAGATCAAGTTTTACTTTCTGGAGTACAAGGTATAACTGATTTGATTACAACACCTGGCTTAATCAACTTGGATTTTGCCGATGTTAAGAGTGTTATGGCTGGGGCAGGATCAGCCTTAATGGGAATTGGATCAGCTCGGGGAGAGGCTCGTTCTGTAAGAGCTGCAGAGTTAGCAATCTCAAGTCCACTGCTTGAGGCATCAATTGATGGAGCTCACGGAGTTCTGCTTTCGATTGCTGGTGGATCTGATTTAGGTTTGTTTGAAATTTCTGAGGCAGCTGAATTGGTTGCAAAATCAGCACACCCAGATGCAAACATAATTTATGGAACTGTGATTGATGATGCTCTAGGGGATGAGGTACGAGTTACTGTTATTGCAGCTGGTTTTGATGGCGGACAACCAAAAAGAGTTGCTATGCCTGTGATTGATGCAGCAACTATTGGTGGCGAGGCCGATCCAATTGCAGCTAATGATCCACTTGCTGTCGCACTAGATTTAAATGTTGAGGGTGCTGAGCGTCCTCGTAAACGCATTACATTTGAAGATCTAGTTGCAGAAGATGAGATCGATATTCCTGATTTCATGCGGTAGTAGCCGTAATGGCAAGGCTGCTTTTCACAGGACGTGATTTCGGATCTCTGGCTGATCCAATTGATTCAAGTAACTCAAAAAAGCTAAACAATTTAATTGCCCTACCTGTTGTATTCATGCATCAATCCCATGGCAATGAAGTGGCTGTGATTGAGAACGAAACAGTATTTCCAGAGGCAGATGCAATAGTTACCACTAACAAAAATATTGCACTAGCGGTCAGAGTTGCTGATTGTCTGCCTCTGCTGTTGGCCTCACAGAATGTAGTTGCTGCTGTTCATGTTGGCAGAAGAGGACTGATGAACCAGGTTGCACTTAAAGCGGTCTCATTGATGAAGCAATTAGGAGCGGTTCAGATTAATGGAGTTGTGGGGCCACATATATGTGGTGAGTGCTATGAAGTAGATTCCCAAACTTACGCCGATGTTCGTTCAACATATCCTGCAACAGGTGAGAAGAACAATTATTTGAATTTATATAAAGGGCTGGAAGAACAGTTAGGTGATATCAAGTTGGAGAACCTAAATTTGTGTACCAAGGAAAATTCAAAATATTTCTCGTATAGAGCAAATGCTGAGGCAGGACGCCAAGTTGGGGTTATAAGTTTATGAGCCGAAAAGATCAAATACTCTCAAATTTAAAGTCAGTTAAGGAGAAAATTTCTGCAGCTGCCCAG
>Ga0255132_1001164_pt1 | contig 9998 bp, 9 predicted proteins | sample Law_Law_RepA_8d_FD_188551 | JGI IMG/M metagenome (GOLD analysis project Ga0255132, IMG submission 188551) | Freshwater microbial communities from St. Lawrence River, New York, United States - Law_Law_RepA_8d | ecosystem: Environmental > Aquatic > Freshwater > River | place: USA: New York...
AACATCAATGGGGCTGCGTCGTTACCACGGCGCAGCCCTACCTGCTACAATGATTTGATAATTCATCCATCGACTGTAAGGAACTTGCGGAACCATGAGCGACCACTACATCTACACGATCGAATCTCTGAGCAAACTGTATAACAAAAAAGAAGTCCTCAAAGACATCTGGCTGTCGTTTTACCCCGGGGCCAAAATCGGTGTCATCGGAGGCAACGGCGCGGGAAAGAGCACCCTGCTGCGCATCATGGCGCAGGTAGACAAGGATTTTTTAGGAACCGTTCGAGCCGCTCCCGGCGTCCGCATCGGTTATGTGCCTCAGGAACCTCGGCTCGACGAAACCACCGATGTTCGTGGGAATATTGAACAGGCCGTCGCGCCTGTCCGGGCCCTTCTCACCCGTGAGGAGGAAATCGCCAACAAGATGTCCGATGCAACGCCCGAGGAAATGGACGTCCTCATGGAAGCCCTGAACAAGGTTCAGGACAAAATCGCAGCCGCGGATGCCTACAACCTCGATCGTCTGGTGGACATGGCTATGAATGCCATGCGCTTACCGCCACCCGAATCCAAACCGTCGACCCTCTCTGGCGGCGAGCGCCGACGTGTAGCATTGTGCAAGATTCTGCTTGAAAAGCCGGATATGCTTCTGCTGGATGAACCAACCAACCACCTTGATGCCGAGTCTGTCAATTGGTTGGAACAGTATTTGAAAGATTTCCAGGGCACTGTGGTTGCCATCACTCACGACCGTTACTTCCTCGACAATGTCGCACAGTGGATTCTTGAACTCGATCGCGGTGTGGGCCACCCGTTCAAGGGCAACTATTCCTCGTGGCTTGAACAGAAAAAAGATCGTTTGGCTCGCGAAGAAAAATCAGCGTCAGCGCGCCAGAAACAACTTGATCGCGAACTGGAATGGGCTCGCTTGGCACCGCGCGGTCGTATTGCCAAGAGCAAAGCGCGCCTTGCAGCCTACGAAAAACTTGCTGCTCAGGAATACGATGAACGCGATGAAGATCTTGTCCTGCAAATTCCGCCCGGGCCCCATTTGGGAGACTTGGTTGTCCGCGCCGAAGGGGTTAGCAAATCGTTTGGCGACAATATGCTTTTCGAAGACCTCAATTTCAATCTGCCGCGTGGTGGCATAGTCGGCATCATCGGGCCCAACGGCGCGGGCAAAACCACTCTTTTCCGCATGATTGCTGGTCAGGAAAAGCCAGATTCCGGAACGCTGCGCGTCGGCGAAACCGTGCACCTGAGCCACGTTGACCAAAACAGAGACAGTTTGGATCCGGAAAAGACTGTTTTCGAGGAAACAACGGGCGGAACCGACACTATTCTTCTGGGTAAACGCAAGGTGCCCTCCCGCGGTTACCTCGCCCGATTCAACTTCAAGGGATCCGACCAGCAACGCAAGGTGGGTGAACTTTCTGGTGGGGAACGCAACCGCGTTCATCTGGCCAAGTTGCTCAAGGATGGCGGTAACCTCCTCCTTCTGGATGAACCGACCAACGACCTTGACGTCGATACACTCCGCGCCCTGGAGGAAGCCCTTCTTAACTTCGGTGGTTGCGCTGTTGTCATCAGTCACGATCGATGGTTTTTGGACCGCGTGGCTACCCACATTCTTGCCTTCGAAGGCGACGGCAAAGTTGTCTGGCATGAAGGCAACTATCAAAGCTACGAAGAGGCGCACCGACAGCGCCTTGGGCGTGAAGAAGCACCCCGTTTCCGTCATCGCAAGCTCACCTCCTAAAACTCCTCGGATTGGGCCCCATGCTGGAACTTCAAGACGCTACTAGGCACTACCGGCAGGGATCCAGAACAGTGGAAGCTGTTCGAGGGGTAAGCCTGAAGGTTGAACGCGGTGAGTTCCTCACCATTATGGGCCCAAGCGGATCGGGCAAATCCACCATCATGCACTTGATGGCTGGCCTCGACACGCCGACCTCCGGGAAAGCCAGCTACCATGGCCGCGATCTTGCTGCCATGTCCGACCGCGACCGATCTGTGCTCCGGCGCACAAAACTCGCGGTTGTGTTTCAGTTTTTCAACCTGATACCAACCCTACTGGCTGTGGACAATGTTGCCCTGCCCCTTCTGTTAGGGGGTGTTGCGCGTAGCGAAGCCCGCAGAAAAGCGGACATGGCCCTTGACCGCGTAGGGCTTGCTTCAAGGTCGGGCCATTATCCAGAAGAAATGAGTGGTGGCGAAATGCAGCGGGTTGCCATTGCCCGGGCATTGGTACTCGACGCTGAAGCCATTCTCTGCGACGAACCAACCGGCAACCTCGATTCTGTTAGCAGCAATCAGGTGCTGGATCTGCTTAAGTCACTTACAGACGATGGTAACCGCGCGGTGGTGATGGTAACACACGACGCCACGGCAGGCGCCAGAGGCCACCGTCTGGCACGTATCCGAGACGGGCGCATTGAATCTATGGAATACCCTAAAACCGCCTGAAGGGATTAACCGCCGTGCTTTCCCTTTGGCGATCCTTGGGCCTTGGTTACCTGCGCCGCAGACCGGTTCGGTCTTTATTGGTCGTATTTTCTATCGCGTTGGGAGTGGCGACCCTTGTTGCCACCCAATCACTTAGACGTGGAATCGTGCAGGGTAAACGCGCTCCTGTCGCGCTTGGCGAACTGTTAGTAACCAATGGCCGTGCCGGTGTTTCGCCAGACCTTGAGCAACGGATACGCGATGCCCAAATTGACGGAGTCGAATCTGTCAATGGACTTGTTATTGGCAGAGCACTTCTGGAAGGCCCCGAACCAAGATCCGTCATGATTTTGGCAACCGACATCGGGAACAACTCGCCAGAGAATTCACCCGCCTTGGAAGGCCTCGAAATCCAACTCAAGCAAACTGCTGCAGGATTGCTCAGTCTTCTGAATTCCACTCCCGTGATCGTTGGAAGCGGCGTGGAAAAGGCTACTGCGGGAAAGTCTTTTCTGCTGCGGGTTGCTGGCAAAGAACTCCGGTGTGTGGCCATGGGCCAATTGATAGTCAAGGATAGTTCACACAGGCTCGCGGGCTTGGCAGACAATCTGGTAGCGCTACCTCGCTCGCAGGCTTCGAGCCTGCTTTACCCCGATCGACCAGGCACATCCACCAGACTCGACATCCGACTTAAACCCCAAGCCGAAATTTCAAAAATATTGCCACTTTTAACGCAACTGGTTGCAGGTCAAGGTCAGGCGCGCACGGTTGCTGATGAGGAAACCCTCGTGGGCGATGTGACTACGGGTATGGAATTGGGTTTCACCATTGGCGGAATAGGCTCGCTCGTGGTGGGTCTTTTTCTTGTTTACAACGCGTTGGCAGTCAGCGTGGCGGAACGACGCCGCGACATGGGGATTCTGCGTTCGTGTGGAGCAACCCGCCCACAGTTGGCGGGACTTTTCCTGATTGAAGCCTCCATATTAGGCCTCTCAGGATCCCTTATTGGCATTCCTTTGGGAATGGCTTTGGCAGCTACTGTAAGCGGATCCATGAGTCAGGCCTTGGGCGAAGCGCTCGGCCGTCCGCTCGTTGGTACCACATGGAGTCTCGATCCACTACTTGGGCTGCTGGCAGTAGCTGGCGGTGTAGGCACATCACTGATGGCGGCCCTGATTCCTGCTCTTGAAGCTTCCCGTGAAGAACCAGTGGAATCGTTGCGCGTCCACACTCGCAGGTCAGGCATGGGAAGTGTGCTTCTGCAGATTTTTGCAGTCGCATCAATTCTTGGCATGGTGACCTTGTTGGTTCTTCTGAGACATAAACTTCCCCCGCGCTGGGGCTCATTTGGCGGCATGGCGCTCTTGCTGGTTGCCGCGTTACTTGCCACTCCCCTGATTGCACAATTGGTTGGACGACTCGCTTCCACACTGGCAGCGCTGATACCCGGCGTTGGCTTTCGCCTAGCCGTAGAAAATATGGTGCGCGCGGGTGGACGCACTGGTTTGGTGGTGGCGGCATTGGGTGCGACGGGAGCGCTGGTTGTCCAAACATCCGGCTTCCTGCTTACCACGCAAACTGCTGTTTTCTCGTGGGTTGAAACCAAGGTGGGGGCTGATCTCTTCATCACTTCTGGCAGTGCTTTTTCAAGTTATGTCAATTCCGTTAGTATGGACCCGGCAATTCTGACTCGCGTCAGAACCATTCTTGGAGATGACATCAGCGCCGCCATGGCTGTTCGTCTGGCGCGGGTGGATCATGATGGCACCATTGTTTACCTGCTTGCAGCCGAAATGGGCAACGTTGACCGTGGAGCACCCGAACATCTTGATTTTGTCGCAGAAGCCAGACGTGATCCCGAGCGTTTTCGCGCCGGCGCGGCTATGGCATCCGAAAATTTCCTGCTGCGGCACAACGTCAAACCCGGGGAGTCGATCACGCTGACCGGTCTAGATGGACCACTGATCATTCCCGTGTTGAAAAGCTACACCGATTACACATGGAAAGATGGAACTATTGTTGTGGACCGCGCTTGGTACGCCGAGCATTTTCGGGACCAACAGATCGATATTATTGATATCTGGCTAGCTCCGGGTGCCGATAAGGAACAGTGCCTGGAGAGATTGCGCAACAATCTTGGAACACGTGACGGCTTGTTTGTGCTGCCACGGGCCGGCCTGCTCGACGAAGTCCGGGCGCAACTCTTCCGCGTCAACAATTTGGCTTACGCCCAGCAGGGCATTCTCGGTCTTGTAGCCTTACTAGGAGTTGTCACATCTCTGACAATATCCGTTCTTGAACGACGGCGCGAGCTTGGGCTGTTGCGCGCGGTAGGCGCCACTCGCACTCAAGTGCTTTTCAGCGTTCTGGCTGAGGCCATGCTGATGGGGTTCGCTGGGGGGCTGTTGGGCCTGATCGCGGGTTGGGCACTTGAATGGTACGCGCTGGAAATCATGCTGTGGGACGAAGCAGGCTTCCACTTCCCACTAATCTTCCCATTGAGCCAAGCGTTGGTCATGCTGGGAGCATCGACCGCTTTGGCTACGCTTGTGGGGCTTTGGCCCGCGTGGCGTGCTGCCTGTCTGGATATTCCCGAGGCCGTTGCTGCTGAGTGATGTTCAACGGAGAGTCGTATGTCCCGCGAATTGAGCCATTATCTCATGCGATCTGACGCACTCGAACAGTCGGGTGGCCCGGATCGCAGCCGTTACTTGGCGCTGGCCGCAGATGCCGCATGGCGTGATGGGCAATCCTCAGTAGCTGAATCGTTGCGATTACGCCTGCTGCGCGTGGAACCAGGTCATCCAGCTGGTAGATTTCCTGATTGGGCTACAGCAGCACGATCCAGCGATATGCTCATTTTCCTGCGCGAATTGCGAGTGCAGTTCCCGGTTCCGCCCGATCGGGCCGAATCCACGACTGCCCAGCAGCAAACTGTCTTGCCGTGGAGCCAAGGTAACTCAGCTTCTGCACCCACATCAATCACTGTCACAAACAACAATCCAGCTCCATGGCGGGCGCCGGTTGAACGATCATTCGACAGTGTGCTTTCTGGAATTCTTGGGTGGGGACTACCAGTCGCCATCATGGCTGCCGGCCTTTACTGGATCAGTACTGCCGTTTTCTAAAGCGATTGGGTTACACAAATCAAAGACATTCTTCATCGCGGCTTGGCTTAATCGGCCTAATTTTCTGCCGACGTTCCTCTTCTTCCTCATTACGGGAAGCGTGTCGATGCTGAACAATCTCCTCGAGAATTGGCCCCAGCAAAATGGCAGCGCCCATCAGAGCGGAAGCAGCGTCCGACTCAGCCCTGCGGCCCTCATCCAACCAAAGTGACAACTCTGGATCCGCGGCCAGAACATCGACGGCTGCAGCTAAGTGCTCCGGTGGCGGGGCCTGCTCTGCCTTCAGGTCGGAAGGGGTGGAATAATCCACCTGAAGAATCAGCGATGCAAGACGCGACTCATGTTCCATCATCGGTAACCCTCCCGAACCACTTCTATCGTGCACCATGAAGTCGCGATTTACAAGCCACCAGCCCAAATAGATCGGCCGCCATCCACCGGCAAACTTGCCCCCGTAATGAAAGGATTGCTGAGCAGGGCCAACACCGCTTGCGCAACATGCACCGGGGAACCCTCTCGCTGAACCAACGTCGCAGCAATGGCTTCTTGGCGTTCATGCTCCGGTAAATCAGGCGGCAACATGACTGGCCCGGGTTCGACCATATTCACTCTCACGAGAGGATTTTGCCGAGCCAATTCACATGCCAAAGCTTTAGTAAATGCAGCAACGGCCCCCTTGCTGGTGTGATAGGCAAGATAATCCAGATATGGGCGCTGCAAGGCCCAATCTCCCAGCGTCACAATGCCTCCGCCCGATTCCTGTTTCACCATCTGTCGGCCAACAACCAAGGAAATAAGGGCTGTTGTAAGGGTATTGGCTTCAAATTGCTGCTGAAAACTGCTGGCGTCGATCTGCTCGAGTTTTTGACGGCCCCATTGTGATGCACAAGTCACCAAGGCATCGATGCGACCATGAAGGCGCATGACCTCCTGCACAAGTGCCTGCACTTCTGTTTCTCGAGAAAGATCCGCCGCAAGTGCATGCGCAGAAAGCCCTTCACGCTGCAACAACGCGATCGATTCAAGGGCCTCCTCACGTGAACTACGGTAATGCAGGATCAGCTTATAACCCGCATGGCCCAGCAAACGAGCCACCTCGAATCCTACGCGCTTCTTGCCACTGCCTGTAACCAAGGCCACACGTAACTCGCTCATAAACCTGCTCCCCGATAAACCCATGAAGGTTGCCACGAAACCTGTATGATCAGATTAGGATGCTCTGTTGGAGGGAAGTCACAATGGAAACTTGGCAGATTGTGCTAGCCACGCTGGCGGGGGCGGTAACGCTGAAAATCGCCGGAGTCGCATTGATCTCTGGTTTCCGGTGGCATCGCATAACAACGGCTACGTGCGCCGCATGGCATTGCCTTGTCAGCTCAGGTGCGGCCGAACGCATGCAATGCGTGATTCATACGCCCGCCGCACCAGTGAAACCAGAACGCTCAACCGAACCGCTCAGGATTTTGGCATTATTACAGCGTGAATCCCGGCTGGTAGACCTACTAATGGAGGATCTCACGGGATGCGATGACGCCCAATTGGGCGCTGGCGTCCGCGATGTTCTCGCCAAGGCTCGGAAAACATTGCGCGAACACGTGGAATTGGAAGCTTGTGTGGCCGGTCTGGAAAATGACCCGATCACGGTGCCGGCTGGTTTTGCACCGGGGTCTATAGTGCTGACTGGCCAAGTAACCGGAGAACCGCCATTTCAGGGAACATTGCGGCATCCTGGATGGCGTGTTAAAGATTTCAAATTGCCAGAGCCCTTGAAGGGGCAAGATGGCTGGGTTATTGGCCCAGCCGAGGTTGAGGTAGGTTAGGACAATTCGGATGGCTGACTTGAATTCGCTTAACAATCATCACAAGCACCATATCGGAATCGATCTGGGCACGACTAATTGCGCCTTGGCGCATGTGGTTGCTGGCAACGATGCCGTATCTGGACCTATTGAAATTCTCCAGATCCCACAGGTGATTCGCCCCGGTGAAATGGGATCCCGTCCGCTGTTGCCCTCATTTACCTACTTACCAGCGGCTGGAGAATTTCCTGAAGGAGCCCTCGACCTGCCATGGACTAAGAATCCAGATTGCGTGGTGGGTGAGTATGCCAGAATTCAGGGTGGGCTGATTCCAACCCGCTTGGTCAGTTCGGCCAAGTCTTGGTTAAGCCACTCAGGTGTTGATCGGCGCGCTCCCGTACTGCCTTGGAAAGCTGCGGAAGGCATGCGCGGCATTTCGCCACTGGCAGCTTCAACCTTATATCTGAAGCATCTGGTCAACGTCTGGAATCATCAACCAGCCCACACCAACGCACTGCTCCAGAACCAAGATATTGTGCTGACGGTTCCAGCCTCGTTCGATGCCGAGGCACGGGAACTCACACTGATGGCCGCGCGCGATGCGGGACTTAACCAAATTTTGTTGTTAGAAGAACCCCAGGCTGCTTTTTATGCTTGGCTTGCCTCCCAAGGGGACCAATGGCGCGAGCAAGTGCGTATTGGCGACCTGATTCTTGTCTGCGATGTTGGCGGTGGAACAACCGACTTCACGTTGATCGCTGTTACCGAGGAAGCTGGTAATCTAGAATTGGCCCGATTAGCCGTCGGAAACCATATACTTCTAGGCGGCGACAACATGGATCTGGCGCTCGCCCATGCTGCGAATCAAGGTCTGCAATCTAAGGGTACGCGCCTCGATCATTCACAATTTCTGCAACTGGTTCACGCTGCGCGCAGTGCCAAGGAATCATTGCTCACGAACCCGGATCTCCCTTCGGCGCGCTTCCACATTCAGGGGAGAGGCACCAAGTTGATTGCTGGCGGAATCTCGGGCGATATCCACCGTGAGCTTCTTGACTCCATCCTGCTTCAAGGCTTTTTCCCTGCTTGCAATGTAGATGAAGAACCCCTCCGCCAAATGACATCCGGTTTTCAGGAAATGGGCCTCCCGTATGCTTCAGATGCAGCCATAACCCGGCATCTTGCCGCGTTTTTGTCCCAGCATTGCGGCCACCAGAAGGTAACTGCGGTACTTTTCAATGGCGGAGTATTCAAATCCGCCCTTTTGCGCGACCGCATCCTTGCCACACTTTCACAATGGTTTCCTCATAATCCAATCCGTTGCTTGGATCCGGGCGACCTTGAAGTAGCTGTTGCCCGTGGAGCCGCCAGCTATGCTCATGCCCGCCGACACGGTGGCATTCGTGTCCGCGGAGGCACCGCGCGCTCTTATTACATAGGCGTACAAATACCAGCACCTGCTATACCTGGATTTGCCCCTCCCATCAAAGCCCTGTGCGTGGTACCGTTTGGAATGGAAGAAGGAACTGAAGCACAAGTTCCCGGACTAGAACTCGGTTTGGTGGTGGGTGAACCGGTTCAATTCCGTTTTCTGGGATCCAACACAAGAAAAAACGATGCCCTTGGCGTCTCCATTGAAGATTGGCAAGAAGAAATCAATGAACTCACACCGCTCGCCGCGACTCTTGACTCGGATGATCCCCCCGGCACACGGGTTCCCGTGCGCCTTCATTCCCGGGTAACAGAGATTGGCACGCTGGAACTTTCTTGCGAGGGAGTACGCGATCATCGACGCTGGAAACTGGAATTTCAGGTCCGCGAGGCCGATGCCACAGGAACACCCACACACAAAGGAGCCAACCGTGATTGAACCCAACGAGCCTTATCCCATGACTACAAACATTGGACCGAATGAGTCCAAAACACCGAACACACCACTTTTGGTAGCGACTTTAGCAGCAATCGCCTACGCGATTGCCTACCGCTTGGCACCGGAATGGACTATTCCAAACCTCTCGCCGATCGGGGCACTTTGCCTTTATTCGCTTGCCTTTTATCCTGCGCGATGGGGGTTCCTGTTGCCATTGGGAGTCATGGTCGCAACCGACCTGACTCTTTTCCAATGGTATGGATGGAGTCCATTCAACCTGCCTGTCTATTTGTGCTTTGCCATGTACGGTTTGGCTGGATTAGCATGGCGAACCCGTCCAGGAATGCTCCGATTGGCCTTCGGAACCGTTGGGTCTGGTCTTGTGTTCTTCATTATCACCAATTTCGTGGTATGGCTGGGCGCCAGTCAGGGGGTATCCAACCATTCTGGCGCCGCCATTTTTGAGGAACCAACAACACACTATAGCCATCCCCTCATCCGCTACTCACGCGATCTGAAAGGATTAGGCGCCTGCTACGCGATGGCGCTACCTTTCTATCGCAACACCCTACTTGGGGATCTTGTATTTACCAGTGCCTTTTTCGGAATGGCATTCGCGTCCATTCGTTTTGCCAATGTGGGCAAAAGCGCACACGGCCATGTTTCCACCAACGGGACTCAACTATAAAAAAAGAGGCTTCCGCTTGCGAGCGAAAGCCTCTTGAAGTTGATCAAAGGCGGGGGAAACTCCGCCTT
>Ga0255132_1001173_pt1 | contig 9966 bp, 5 predicted proteins | sample Law_Law_RepA_8d_FD_188551 | JGI IMG/M metagenome (GOLD analysis project Ga0255132, IMG submission 188551) | Freshwater microbial communities from St. Lawrence River, New York, United States - Law_Law_RepA_8d | ecosystem: Environmental > Aquatic > Freshwater > River | place: USA: New York...
GGATGTATTCGCCGCGGAACCGCTCGACCCCATGGACCCTTTGCTTGGCCTGCCCAATGTGGTGCTGGCGCCCCATGTCGCTTGGCTTTCCACCGGGACCTTTGCGCGGTCCTTCAGCATCGCCGCTGAAAATTGCCGGCGGCTTCAGGGCAATGAGGCTTTATTGAACCGGGTGATCTGAAGAAGTTAAATTAACCTGAACTAAAGGGGCGGCTCTTCGACCCTGGTTCAAACCGGCGCCAGTGCGGCCAGGGCAAGCTTTACCCCAAAAAGGCCAAGGCAGCGCCTGATCGATAAAAGCAATCGTTCAATCTTTTCTTTTTTGTTTTTATTCTGATAATTAAATCGTATGTCCTCCACCTTGCCTGATCTAGACCGTTTCAGGTCAGCATCCTTTGAGCCGATGAGCTTCCGCGAAAGGGGCGCCACCGTTCCTTTCACGACGCCATTGCTGCTGAATGCGCGTATCCGCCGGACCGCTCCCGGACAGGGCCTGGAAATGGTTGTGGTCAATCCGTCGGGCGGGCGTGGCGCGCTTATTCTGCCCTGGGCGGCGATGACAGATATTTGCGGCCCAACCTTGTTTGATCGTCATCTGTGGCAAAATCTGAATGATGCGGATGACATTTCCCCAACCGGCATCCGGCATGCAGCGCAAAGGCTTGCGGCGGAGGGTCTTGCCGGCCGCGTTGCCGCATTGGCCGCCAAGGACGCGCAACGCAGAGAAGTTTCATCACAGGGCCTGGCCAAATCCATGCTGCTGGAAGCCCTGATAGCGGCTGCTGAAACCCCAGCTGAGGCAGCCAGTCGTTCTGCTGGGAAAGCTTCGGAAGCGTTCGAAAAACGGGCCGAACGGGCAGTGATACGTTCAGCGGCCCTTGCAGGCCAATCACCAGAAGCATTCTCTGCGGATCTGAATGCGCTTGCGGTTGCACTAAGTGGTGCGATACCAAAAATCGAGGGGGAGGATGCACGGCTTCGGCAGATGCTGGAAAGCCTGACCCGCATAGCTGATGAAATCACCCAATGGCTTGCCAATGAACCGCGCGATAGCAGCCACATCCAAGCCGCGAATTTCGTCCAACAAACCGCCCGCCAAACCATTGAATGCGCCGGCTATGCTTTGGCGGCAACTGAAACACTCATCACTGATCTGGGCCTTCTGGTTCCCAACTGGCGCCGCGAAAAGGAAGCCATGCTGGAGCGTGCCAGGGCTGCGGATTGGGTCTTGGATGGGTGGAAAACACCCATGGCGCTTTGGGGCGCCGCCCAGCCCAACCAGCGAAGCACCGCGATATGGGAAGTTGCACTGATCGCCCCCATCTTGCCGCGCGAAGCCAAGGCCTGGATTAAAGATGCCGGTAATACGCAAGATACACCACGTCGTACCACACAGGTGGTGCGCGACAGGGCTGATTGGCGCAATGGCAATGCAATAGAACTTGTCGCCCGCAACGAAAATCTGATCAGTTTTTCCATCACCTATGAAAATCGCATCACCCCGCCAAAACCACCGCGCAAAAAGATCCGCTTGGCGCAGATTGATGCCGACATGCAGCCAAAAAACAGATGGCGCCTGACTAAATCAGCACAGTCGGTTGATTCAGCAAATAACAAAAAAAAGGCGGTAGATCCAAAACCGACCACAAACAAAATAAGTAAGCTTGCGGAAACCCGTGCCCTTGGTGGAATGGTCGAAACATCCTCTGACCAAGCCCTGGCGAAAATTGTTGCCTTGGTTGATCGCCTTTCCAATTCAGAAGTTCATGAACGCATCCTTGGGCCCTCACTTCCAAGATTGAAACGCTTGCGTCCACCGCGGCCCGCGAGCCTGACACGCCTGCTTTTTCTGCCGCTTTCCGGCGCCCTGGTTGATCCTTTACAGTGGCGCCGCACCGTTGGGCGTATTCCACGCAATGCCATCGGGCCTATGGTGCAATCACTGAAATTCGTTATTGGCACAAGCCTGGATGGCTTGGCATCGGCATTGCGCGAGGGTAACCTTGAAGATCAAGATTTGATTGAAAATGTAGGGCGTTCCTTGTGGCGATTGGCCGCAGAAGCAACACCAAACATGCGCCATGATGAAGCTTGGTCCAGTATCGGGTTAAGTGCCGCGGATTTTGACGGCATTATTTCGCTGGCGGGTGGTCTTTGGCGACATGCGGCGCCGCTATGGGAGGGCATGCGGCATATTAGCGGTGATTGCCCAACAGAAATCCTGAATGCGGCCTTAACTGGCCCCGCACAGGAAGGACGCCTTGTGTTTACTGCCGCCATAGATGCCTTGTTGCAGCGCGCGTCTCGTCCTTCCGTGCTACTGAGTCTCGTGAAGGATTTCCCCACGCAATTGGTCAATATTATTGAAGACGCCCTAAATGATTGGGTCGGCGTCACGTTACCGGTTTTGCCGGAGGAGGATTTTGAAGCCGGCGCACGACTTGCGCTGGAAATCAGCGGCGTGATTACCGCCCTTGAAAACCACCCAAGGGTCCCTGGCCGGATTGATGCCAAACTTCTTATCGCCCATCGGCGCAGCCTGGATGATTTCTGCCGCTCGACGTACCGAGAAATAGTATCGGTACACATCAATGAAGCATTAACGCAGCTACAGGACGATGATTCTGAGGCCGTGGAGGATATTGAAGCCATGGCACGGATTGCGCGCAGCCTGGAAGAAGCCGGCAGGCGCTTCAGCGCGCCGCAGAGCTACCTGGCCGTTCAGGAGGAATTTCGAACCAGGATAGAGCGACTGCTCAACCAACAGGATAATCCCCTTTTATCAGGGCAAGAAATCGCCCGAATCGAGGAAATCCTTCTGGGGCGCGAAACTGCAGAACGTCTGCTTCATCGATTTCGGCGCAGGTGAAAAATAGAAAGCTGGTTTCTTCAGCCCAAATTCAGTGACCGGCCTTGAAACCTAATACGCTATCTTATTGCGTATTTTTTTACCGATTCTGGTGTTTGTACTGGATGTGCAGCCTCAACCCTCATCAAAACTCCAGGACTTCAATCCTCGGCACTACGAACCGGCAAGTTTTCTTGACCGGGGCGTAGCGTTACCCTTCACCACACCTTTATTGTTTGGGGCGCGCGCACGTGCGGCCAGTGATCATTCCGGGCTTGAGGTGATTATTGCCAACCCGTCAGGCGGCAAAGGTGTTTATATTCTGCCCTGGGGCGCCATTCCGCAGATTTGCGTACCAACACTGCATGACCGGCGGCTTTGGCGCTTGCTGCGCGATAAAAAGCTCCTGACGCCTCTTATGATGCGTGAGGCAGCAGAGGCCGCCGCAATCGAGAATTTGGCCGGGCGAAACGCAGCCATGGCGGCAGAGGCCGCCCGTCTGGCACGAAGGACGCGGGAAAAAAGCACCAATTTTGCCCTGCTGCTTCACCTCATTAAACAAAGCGAAGAAACCATTCCCGGGCGCCCGCCGTTGGAATTGGATGAACCCCTGCAGTTGAAACAGCGAAGCCAACGCGCTGTCATTGAAAGTGCCAGGCAATTATATCTGACGACTGCGGCCGTTGTAGATGCGCTTGAGGAAGTCTCGAAGGCCTGTATCGGTTTTGGTTTGCCTTCTGATGAACAGCCGGCACCATCACGCCTTTTGATGGAAGAACTTGGCATATTGGCGCATTCCATCACCGCTTGGCAGCAGGAAATACCAGCCGGTGCGGTGGCGAATGCCGCCGAAGCGCTACTTGAATCACTTCAATTGACCTTGAGTTGCGCGCGGCAAGCGGCAGCGGAATGCGATGCGCTGCTTGGCGATATTGTCGCCCTGCTTGGCAAGAAGACAGCAAAAGACCAGGGGCTTGATGAACGCCTGGGCCGGCTTGATTGGGTATTGGATGGGTGGGATCTGATCCTGGGTATTTGGGACGCAACCCCCATGCCCGATAAGGCCCATGCCATTATGGAAATGGCCCTTCTGGTACCGGTTGTGCCCAAGCAGATCACGGAATGGTTCGGCACTCATCACGATTGGTCCAAGACCCGGCGCAATGCCAATACTCTTCAGCAGTTTGAAGCTTGGCGCAGCGGGCGCTTGGTCGACATGATCGCGCGCAATGAAAAACTGATCCACCAGCAAGGGCCGCGCCGGCCCGCCCGCCCAAATACACCGCAGCAACACCGCCAAACCAACCTATCTGCTAGGGCAGAGAAGGCTTCAACCACACCAAGTGACAGCGCTGGCAGCACAGCCCGCATCAGCAAGCCACCATCCAAAAATAGGCTTTCTGAAACCCGGCAGCTTGTGCATGCCCTGGCGGCGGCGTCAGACTCGGCGTTGACCAATGTGGTTGAAATCCTGGATCGCTTACCTGAAAGGCAGGAAGCAGACCGGCTTTTGGATGCCGCGCGCCCCAGGCTGCGTCAGCTACGCCCCGCTCGTCGCCTGCAATTCACAAGGCTACTTTTTCTGCCCTTGGATGGTGCGATTGTCGATAACAAGGAATGGCAACGGGGCGACGCATGCCTGCCACGCTGCGCCCTTCCCGGCATTGCTGAGGCTGTCCACCTTGCGATGGGCGAAGAAGCCGCGCGGCTTGAGGCGGGTATTTCTGGCAAGACACATCAGGATTTAGGCGTGGTGGACCGCATGGGACGTGCCCTTTGGGCCGCCGCCGCATCCCATGCGCAAAAATTAAAGCCCGGGCCGCGTTGGGAAGAATCTGGGCTAAGGCGGGATGATTTCGCGCCCCTCTTGCGTCTTGCAGCCGAGGTTTGGCGCCATGCGGCAGCTTTATGGGCCGCCATACAATTGGCCGACTGGGGGCCGCCAGAAGAAGTGATACGGGCGGCTTTGGCGCCCCTGGCCGAGGAGCAGAACACTGCCTTTGCCATCGGCCTTGCCACGCTGATGCAAAAAGCGACAAGCCCCGGCACCGTTGCCTTGGTGGCAGCAGGCCTTTCAGATCGCGCGGGCAGCATCGCTGATGCTGCCGTGGATGATTGGCTTGATAAGGCGCGCATCATTCTGCCGACTGAGAATTTGATAGAGGCGGCAAACTTCGCTGAGGCCTTCAGAAACGCGTTCCAGGATCTGGAAAATGCCCCACCGTCGCGTAATTCAAAGCGTGCGGAACGCTTGGTGCAGTTGCGCCAAGATGCGGAAGAAAGCCTGCGCCTTGCCTATGAACAGGGGCTTGAAGCGGAAATCTTTCGACAAATTCCGCTTTTATGTCGCGCGGCATCCCCAGATCAGATTGCCAATCTGGAAAGCCAGGCGCGCGCCCTCAGGCGGATTGAATTGATCGGGCGGCGCTTTGGCATGGATCACGGCTATGACGGTGCGGCGAAGCGGATTCTGATGGCCATAGGTGAAGCCAAGCAAAGGCTTACACCAGATGGCCTGACCAAGCTTGACTTGGCACGTATGGCCGAAATCCTGCTTGGCCCCGATATGGCACTGGATGTTTTAGATTGATGCGCCGCCCGAGACGCATTTTCAAACTTGGATTGGCCGATAATTTAGTTTATTATTTTGTAATTATTACCATTCATCGCGCCAATGCTTCCCGCTTGGGCACAAAGAAGGGCCATGTCGTCAGATCTCCCTGCCAAGGATAGCCAAGCGGATCCCGCCGAGACAGAGCCCGATCCCATAGGCTTCTTGCAACGTGGCGCTGTGGTGGCTTTCACGGCGCCGCAATTGCTGGGCGCACGCGTTAGACAAGGGAAGTCCGCCGCCAACCGGGAACTCATTCTACCCAGTTTTTCGGGCACTAAAACGCCCTGGGTTATTCCCCTGAATGAAGCGGGGAAAACCCAGGGCATGACGCTTCATGACCAGGCGCTATGGAAGAAGCTTTTGCTTGCGCCAAGCCTGACGCCCGCACAAATTCGCAACGCAACCCTGGATATTGCCGCAGAAGGGCTGCGCGGGCGGGCTGCCATGACATTCGCGGCGGATCATGTAACGACCAGTGCCACCGCGCATCGTCGGGTCTTTTTCCTGCTGCTGACCGACCTTATTCGGCGCACCGAATTGCCCGCCGAAGCGCAGGTTCCACCTGAACAGGAAAGCCTGACCTATCTGCGCCCACGCATTGGCCGAGCAGTTGGACGCGCCGCCAAGCGCTTCAACATGAGTGTTGAGGAAGTTGAAGCCGCGCTTGAAAGTCTGGCGGGCGTTTTCATGTCGCTCGGCAATGCGCAGGATGCGGTCACGGGCCATGCACGACAAGCGCTGATCGATTTCCGCGCCTTTGTGAAGGAACTGGACCATTGGACCGCGCCGCGCCGGGGCAGCCCGCGTGGGCTCAAGGCCGAATGGGTACTGCGTAAGGCAGTTCTTACCCTCAGTTGCGCCGAAGCTGCGGTGGCGGAACTTGATCGTGTGCTGGGCGATTCCACGCTGCTGATCCGCGCCTGGCATCGTGACAAGCAACCGGTCATCGCCCGCGCCGCACGACCGGAATGGTTATTGGATGGTTGGGCAATTGTGGTTGCTCTTTGGCGGCAATCAGAACCTTCCGATCGTGAGGCGACGCTCTGGGAAATGGCCCATCTTGTGCCGCCCCTACCCAAGGAAGTGGAAAGCTGGCCAGGCTTTCCGCAAGGCGGTTCTGCCTATCGCATCGACAAAATAGACCTCAGCCAAGCCTTTGATTGGCGGCGTCAAAGGCCGCTTGATTATATTACGCGCAATGAAACCCTGATCGCGGGGGAGCACGCGGTGACGCTTGCGGCAGAAGCGCAAAAGCTGCGTGAAGCCTATATGGTCCAATCCACGCGTGCATTGACTGAACCGGATAGCGATCAGAAACATGGGGATGACCCCCTAAGCCGTATTTCCGGACGCGCTTCAAAAGCATCAGATACCGTCTTGCGCCAAGTGGTCGCGGTGCTTGATGCAGTGCCATCGCGCGCGATGCTTGACCCCATCATTGAAGCAGCGAGGCCGCGATTGAAGCTGCTGCGCCCGCCGCGCCCCATTACCTTCACGCGTATTTTGTTTCTGCCCTTTGATGGTGCATTGGTACCAATGGAAAAATGGGCGCCCGGCAGCGGTAAATTTCCACGGATTATTTTGACACCTTTGGCAGAAGCACTTCGCAGGGCGATGGGTCCGGAGGCCGAAGAAATCAACGCCAATCTTGGGGGACAAAATTTCTTTGACGTTCTGAAGGTTGATCAGGTTGGGCGTCGGCTTTGGGCTGAGGCCGCGCGGCTTACCCCCGGACTCAGGCTTCAAGAAGCCCTGCCGAGCATCGGGCTGGATGCGAAGCAATGCTCTGAATTACTGATGCTCGCCACAGGTATTTGGCGGCATGCAGAGGGGATCTGGGAAGCAAAACTTGCAGCTTTTTCTGGCCCTTCGACCGAATTGGTAACCGCCGCGCTGAAGGGCCCAGCGCAGGAAGGCCAAGCCGTTTTCAGCATTGCCTTGGCAAGCCTGTTGGACCGGGCACAAAGCCCGGGTTCGGTGATCAAAACCGCCGCGCGGCTTTCGCCCATTGCCGGCAGTATTGCCGATGAAAAGCTGGATGATCTGGCAGCAGCGCCGCTGCTTAGCCTGCCCACGGAAGACCCCGTGCGCGCCGCCCATATGGCAGAGGAAATGGTCTCCCTGCTCAAGGAATTGGAAACCGCGCCGCCTGGCCGCCAGACTGACCGGCGCAGCATCATCAGCCCGTTATTGAACCAAATTGGCAAGGCGAGTGAGGCTGCGGCGCGCCACATGGTGGAACGGCAATTGTTACCTGCGCTGCAGAACCCCAATGCCAAGCACCGCGCCGCCATTGTGGTGAATATTGAACATCTGGCACGCGCACTGCGGCGGATTGAAATGGCGGGGCGTCGTGCCGGGATAGTGGATGGCTTCGATGAATTGGAGCGTCTCTATAAACAAAGGCTCAAAGCCACGCTGAATGCCTTGGATGGGGGCGGGCTGCAGCGGCCAGATGTTATCCGCATCGCTGAAATTCTGCTTGGGTCAGAACAGGCCATGGTCTTGGGCGGCCATTGACGAAGGGGCCAAATGGTTGGGCCGGCTGATGTTCTTTTGCGTATTGGCAAGCAAAGGCTGAATTATAGAAGTTGGGGGGTTCCACCCGCCCAGGGCCTGCGCCATGATCGTGCATCTTTCATCACCGATCCCGAGGTATTCCCATGGCTCTCCGCTGCGATCTGATCATCCGCGATGCGACCATCATTGATGGCACAGGCGCGCCAAGCCGGCGGGGTGATATTGGTGTTTCGGGCGACCGTATTGTGGCGGTGGGCGATCTGGGCGGGGCCAGCGCGGATCGTGAAGTGATGGCCGGCGGCAAGGCCGTGGCGCCGGGCTTCATTGATAGCCACACCCATGATGACCGCGCCGTGCTGTGCGGGCCTGCCTGCATGACCTGCAAAATCAGCCAGGGGGTCACCACCGTGGTGGTTGGCAATTGCGGCGTCAGCCTCTCCCCCGCGCGGTTTTCCAAGCGCCCGCCGCCGCCGCTTGATCTGATTGGCGAAGATGGCTGGTGGCGCTTTGATAGTTTCGGCGATTACGCGCATGAGCTGAAAAAGCAGGGTTCTGAAGTGAATACCTATGCGCTGGTCGGCCACCAGACCATGCGCGTGGAAGCCATGGATGGCGATGTGATGCGCGTTGCCAATGATGGCGAAATTGAACGCATGCGGCTGCGCGTGAAGCAATCGCTCGCGGAAGGCGCTTCGGGCTTTTCCACTGGGCTTTACTATCCGCTCAATATGCACGCCACCACTGAAGAAGTGATCGCGGTAGCTGAACCGCTGCGCGCTTATGGCGGCATTTACGTCACGCATATGCGTGATGAGGCCGACCGCGTTTGCGCCTCCATCGAAGAAACGCTGAAGATTGGTGACCGCGTTGGCTGCCCGGTTTGGATCAGCCACCATAAATGCTCGATGCCGGAAAATTACGGGCGGTCCAATCAGACGCTCGCGCTGATTGATGCTTATGCGCAAAGCCAGGAAGTCTGCTTCGATGTCTATCCCTATCCGGCGGGGTCCACCGTGCTGATGCCGGATCGGCTGCGTGATGATGTGAAGGTGATGATCACCTGGTCCATTCCGCATCCGGAAATGGCCGGCAAGTATTTGTCTGACATTGCGCGCGGCTGGAATACGGATATCCGCATGGCCGCTGAGCGCCTGCTACCGGCAGGGCAAATCACCTTCCAGATGGATGAAGCCGATGTGCGCCGCATCATGGCGCATCCGATGTCGGTGATTGGCTCAGACGGCATTCCGCATGACGCGCATCCGCATCCGCGGCTTTGGGGCACTTTCCCGCGTGTGCTTGGCCTTTACGCGCGGGAATTGCGCCTCTTCAGCCTGGAGACTGCCGTCCATAAAATGACCGGGCGTCCGGCAGCGGTATTCGGCATGGTGGATCGCGGCGTGATCCGCGAAGGCGCCTATGCAGATTTGGTGATGTTCGACCCGGATACGGTGATTGACCGCGCCACTTTCGAAAACCCGAAGCAGGAGAGCGCGGGGATTGATGAAGTCTGGGCCAATGGCATTTCCACCTTTGTCGCCGGCAAAGGTGCGACGGGTGAAAAGCCAGGGCGCCTTGTCACGCGCGGACGGGGTTAGTTCTCGCTCACGCCCAGCGCCAGCGCCAATCGGCCCAGGCCACCACAAGGCCAGCAAGCGTTAAAGCAAGCCCCGCCGCGAAGACCGCGGCGTGGCTTTCATCAGTGGCGCGGAATAGCGCTGCCAGGGCAAAGCCCGCGATAGCCTGAGCAATCGCAAACCCCGCTGTCACGCGCACCCAGATCACGCCGGCCAGGGGACCCGCCCTCTCCCGCGCGGCAGCCAGCGCTACCGTGGTGATGCCAAGCGCCGCTAGGCCAGAAACCAGCCCAAGCGGCACCAGCACCCAAAGTGCTTGAGGCAGGGCAAGTGCCAAAGCCACGGTCTGAATCACCATCCAGATGAAAATGGCGCATCTCCCGCCCCAGCGATCCACCGCGCGGCCA
>Ga0255132_1001175_pt1 | contig 9964 bp, 8 predicted proteins | sample Law_Law_RepA_8d_FD_188551 | JGI IMG/M metagenome (GOLD analysis project Ga0255132, IMG submission 188551) | Freshwater microbial communities from St. Lawrence River, New York, United States - Law_Law_RepA_8d | ecosystem: Environmental > Aquatic > Freshwater > River | place: USA: New York...
GAATGAATTGCAGACGCCTTATGACTACTTAAGTCAGGCTAGCAATCAATTTGAAACCATCGTTGCCGATGTCTACACCCTCTACGAAAAGCGCCTGCAGCAAGCAAATGCCATGGATTTTGATGATTTGATCATGAAAACAGTTCAGGTATTGCAGAAGTTTCCTGAAGCTAAGGCGCGCTTTCGTTCTCGCTTCCGACATATTCTGATCGATGAATATCAAGATACAAATCATGCTCAGTATCAATTGGTAAAAGAACTCACAGGTGTTGAAGGTGACGGCTTCCCACTGGCAGAGCTCTGCGTCGTGGGCGATGCTGACCAATCAATTTATGGCTTCCGTGGCGCAACAATTCGAAATATTCTGCAATTTGAAGTTGATTATCCGAACGCAACGACAGTCTTACTTGAACAGAACTATCGCTCCACCCAGAATATTCTCAGTGCAGCGAATGCAGTCATAACCAAGAACGAATCCCGCAAAGAGAAGAATCTTTGGTCAGATGCTGGATCTGGTGCACCACTGACTGGATACGTTGCAGAGTCAGAGTATGACGAAGCTGAATTCATTAAAGGTGAGATCCGTTCACTACAAGATATGGGACATTCAAACCCAGGTGATACCGCCATTTTCTATCGCACAAATGCGCAATCTCGTATCTTTGAAGAAGTATTTATGCGTGCAGCAATTCCATACAAAGTCGTGGGTGGGCTGCGTTTCTATGAACGCAAAGAGGTAAAGGACCTACTGGCCTACCTTCGGGTACTGGCCAATCCCGATGATGAAGTTTCGCTGCGCCGAGTTATTAACTTTCCTAAGCGAGGAATCGGAGATCGAGCACTGGAAGAAGTTGAACTGTTCGCCGAATTACACGGCATTTCATTCTGGAACGCCCTCTTGCGAGTAACAGAGGCGACAGCGGTGCCCAACAAAGCTGCACATTCGATTGCGACCTTTACATCGATGCTCACTGCTCTGCAAACGCTCGTGGAAGCTAAGACTAAACCGTCAGTGATTATTGAAGCAGTGCTTGAGCAATCTGGATTGCTGACAGAACTTGAGGCGAGTACAGATCCGCAAGATGAAGTTCGCGTAGAGAACCTCAAGGAACTTGTTTCAGCCTCGATGGATTATGAAGAGCGCCCCTTTGAAGAACTGATAGAGGATGAAGAGATTTCTCTATCAGGATTTCTTGAGAAAGTTTCACTTGTGGCAGATGCTGATGAAATTCCAGATGGGCAGGATCATGGGGGAGTTGTTACCTTAATGACTCTGCACACCGCTAAAGGTCTGGAATTTCCAACAGTTTTTCTCACAGGGATGGAAGATGGAATATTCCCTCATGCTCGCACACTTGATGACCCGAAAGAGATTGAAGAAGAGCGCAGACTTGCCTATGTGGGACTCACCCGTGCGGAAAAACGTCTCTACATTTCCCGCGCCGAATACCGCTTAACTTTTGGCACACCGAAATACAACCCAGCATCACGATTCCTCGATGAGATTCCTGCTGAACTTATTGAATGGAATAACGAAGGTCGTTCATCTCTTGCATCCTCATCCGGTGTGAAGAAATCCAGAATTCCATCAGGACCTCCGCCACGAGCGACAGGAAAGAAATCGACAGCGATGGCACTTGTAGTTGGCCAGCGTGTGTCTCATGACACATTCGGACTTGGCACCGTTGTTGCACTTGCCGGTGAGGGCGATAAATCCGAGGCGACCATTAACTTCGGCGCCTACGGAGATAAACGCCTACTGCTTCGATATGCCCCTGTCACAGCGCTATAAATTAAGCCTTTAGGATTAGGGCACAAACGTCCTGCTCATTAGCCACATCTGAAGGAGCCCTTTAGTGGATCTCTACGAATACCAAGCACGTGATCTCTTTGAAAAGCATAACGTTCCAGTATTACAAGGAGCAGTTGCTACAACGGCAGATCAAGCACACGATGCAGCCGCCAAGATGGGCGGCAAAGTTGTCGTTAAGGCGCAGGTAAAAGTTGGTGGACGTGGAAAAGCAGGCGGCGTAAAGCTTGCAGTTGATGCAAATGATGCAAAAGAAAAAGCAGGAGCCATTCTCGGAATGGATATTAAGGGCCACACTGTTCATAAAGTGATGATCGCCCAAGCTGCTCCAATCGCTGATGAATATTATGTTTCGATACTTCTTGATCGATCTAACCGCACCTTTCTTGTGATGGCATCAGTTGCTGGCGGAATGGATATCGAAGAAGTTGCACATACTGCGCCAGAGAAATTAGCGAAGGTGCCGGTAAGTGCCGTAGATGGAATTTCACTAGCCAAGGCGAAGGAGATTGTTACCCAAGCTAAGTTCCCCGCAGATGTAGCGGAGCAAGTTGCAGATGTACTCGTAAAACTTTGGGAAACATTCCAATCAGAAGATGCCACTCTTGTTGAAGTCAATCCGCTGGTGAAGACAGAAGATGGTCGCGTGGTCGCACTTGACGGAAAAGTAACTCTTGATGAGAATGCTGATTTCCGCCAACCAGATCACGAAGCACTCGTTGATCACGACACCGCCAACGCGCTAGAAGCTGCTGCTAAAGAGAAGGGGCTGAACTACGTCAAGCTTGATAACGGTCAAGTTGGAATTATTGGAAACGGCGCTGGACTTGTGATGTCCACACTCGATGTTGTTGCATATGCCGGAGAAAAATTCGGCGGAATGCGCCCAGCAAACTTTCTCGATATTGGCGGCGGAGCATCTGCCCAGGTAATGGCTGATGGACTATCCATCATTCTTGGTGATTCAGATGTAAAGAGCGTATTAGTTAACGTCTTCGGTGGCATTACTGCCTGCGATGCTGTGGCAAATGGAATCGTTCAAGCACTCGAACTCCTTGGACCAAAGGCAACAAAGCCAATAGTTGTTCGACTCGATGGAAATAACGTCCTTGAAGGACGTGCAATTCTTAGCGCAGCTAATCACCCATTGGTGGAGCAGGCGCAGACTATGGATGGAGCAGCATCACGTGCTGCAGAATTGGCGGCCAAGTAATGTCAATCTTTATCAATTCGGCAAGCAAGATAATCGTTCAAGGAATGACTGGTTCTGAAGGAACTAAGCACACCCGCCGTATGTTGGCATCAGGTAGCAAAGTTGTTGGTGGAGTTACACCTGGCAAGGGTGGACAGTCTGTCGATATTGACGGAACCACACTTCCAGTATTTAACACAGTAGCTGAAGCAATGACTGCAACTGGAGCCAACGTTTCAGTTGTCTTCGTGCCGCCAAAGTTTGCTAAGGCAGCAGTCATTGATGCAATTGATGCAAAGATGCCGCTCGTTGTTGTTATCACTGAAGGAATTCCTGTGCACGATGCAGCATTCTTCTATGCCTACTCTGTGCAAAAGGGCACCACACAAATCATTGGTCCTAACTGCCCAGGTTTGATTAGCCCCGAACAATCAAATGTTGGCATCATCCCTGCAGATATTACAAAGCGTGGACCCATTGGTCTGGTATCAAAGTCAGGAACTCTTACTTATCAAATGATGTACGAACTTCGAGACATCGGATTCTCAACAGCGGTGGGTATTGGCGGAGATCCAGTTATTGGAACCACCCATATTGATTGCCTTCGTGCATTCCAAGATGATCCGGAAACAACTGCAATCGTGATGATTGGTGAAATCGGTGGCGATGCGGAAGAGCGTGCAGCTGCATTTATCTCTGAATATGTCACCAAGCCAGTTGTGGGTTACGTTGCAGGATTCACTGCCCCTGAAGGAAAAACGATGGGACATGCTGGCGCGATCGTTTCTGGTTCATCAGGAACTGCTCAAGCTAAAAAAGATGCACTTGAAGCTGCTGGCGTGAGAGTGGGACAAACACCAAGTGAAACTGCGCAATTAATGCGCGACATACTAGGTCGTTAATTCCACGATGCAACGCGTCCTCCTGGTCTCGTTGTCTCATGTATTTCGTAGCGCTGCATTTCTACTTCTGCCGTTCTCATTTATCGCACTAATTGCCTGGTCAACGGCCGGAAGTGCAAGTGGATCAACTACAGATCCCATACGTGGCGCACTCTGGATCTGGCTAGGTGCGCACCACGTTCCATTTCAGCTTTCACTTCCACCGACTGGTGTCACTGGCTATCTCACCTACTTGCCGATTGGCGCAGTAGTTCTACCATTTCTTGTTCTTCGCTCCTCATTTACCCGAGCCCTCGACAGACTTAAGGGTGACTACCACGATCTCAATATCGTCAGACTTAACTTTTCAATAATCTATGCGCTACTTGTGACCATATTAGCTTTCATGAGCAGATCTAACTCGGTCGCAGCACAGTGGTATTTAGCCCCGCTCTTTGCATTTGCCATTGCTTTCATTTCAACTATGACAGTGGGTAATCGGGTAGTGCCATCACGCCCACTTCGTATGAGCACTCGAGTTTTATCAATTCTCCTTGGAGTTTCATTCATTCTCATATCGGTACTTATCTTTGCTAATTTCTCTCAAGTTAAAAACATCTCTACCTCGCTACAACCTGGAATCTTTGGTGGAGTGCTACTTCTCTTTCTTAACATTCTCTATTTACCGAACGCAGCTATTGCAGCGGCGGCTTATTATTCAGGAACTGGATTGGCAGTTGGTGCCGGCACTCTGATTTCACCGTATTGGTATCAGTTAGGACAGATTCCGGCACTGCCACTTCTTGGAATACTTCCCGTGGGACCAGTTCCCCTTGCACTCCTTGGAATACTTTTCTTCGTTGGTCTTGGTGCGCTCTTGGGCTATTTCACTTCCAACTTTGATATTCGCGCAATTGCCCAGAGCTACCTCTTCACAGTTATTGGCCTGGTCCTTCTTGGCTATCTTGCAAGCGGATCACTCATCACTGCAGAGATGGGCGCTATGGGAGTTTCAATCTGGAAGTTCGCACTCTCAGTTGCACTCGAAATGGGAATTGGCCTAGCTCTCACAATTCTCATTACCAATAAAGTATTGAATAGAGGCACTGCATGAAGAGGGTTGTCATTCTTGCTTCGGGCAGCGGAACTCTGGCACAGGCAATTTTTGATGCGCGCACAAATACTTTGGCTGAGGTAGATATCGTGGCAGTCATCTCTGATAAGAAAGATGCTCAAGTTATTGAAAGAGCAGAGGCGGCGCACGTTGAGTCTTATGTAATTCCAATGATGGCCGATCGCACGCAATGGGACCGTGAGCTTGAGACACTCCTGAGAGCTCTCAAGCCCGACCTTGTGGTCAGCGCTGGGTTTATGCGCTTACTTTCATCCAGGACTGTCGAAAAATTCAAGATCATCAATAGCCATCCATCTCTTCTGCCGCTTTTTCCTGGCGCACACGCAGTTCGCGATGCCCTGCGAGCAGGAGCCACGCAGAGCGGAACAACAATTCATTGGGTTGATTCAGGTCTGGATACCGGGGAAGTAATCGCCCAGGAGCGATGCGACATACGCAGTGACGACACCGAAGACTCGCTGCACGAGCGCATTAAGATTCTGGAACGAGGTCTCTTAGTTGCGACCATTGCTTCGATACTCGCTCTGCAGGAGAACAAGAATGGCTAATCGCAAACCAATACGCAGGGCGCTAGTAAGTGTCTATGACAAAGCGAGATTGCTCGAGCTTGGAAAAGTTCTGGCTGAAGCCGGAGTTGAAATACTTTCCACCGGCTCTACCGCCAAAACTCTGCAGGACGCTGGAATAGCAGTGACTGAAGTCAGTACCTACACCGGTTTCCCAGAAATTATGGGCGGTCGCGTCAAGACGCTGCACCCAAAGATTCATTCAGGAATTTTGGCAGATCAAAATAATCCAGAACACCTGAAAGCAATTGCAGATCTTGATATCGAACCCTTTGATCTTGTTGTCATTAACTTGTATCCGTTTGCAGCAACACTCGCCTCAGGTGCTGATTTTGCTGAATGTATTGAACAGATTGATATCGGTGGCCCATCGATGTTGCGCGGGGCAGCCAAGAACCATGGATCGGTTGCAGTTCTCTGTAATACCTCGCAATATGACCACCTCTTTGCATCCATAAAGGCCGGTGGGTTTAGCGATGAGGAGCGAAAGTTACTTGCCCTCGAAGTTTTTCGCACGACAGCTGAATACGACCTCACAATCGCAAGTTGGCTTGGATCAACGATTAGTAGCGACATGCAGGATCTAGATTGGCTAGGTCTGATTTTCAAACGCGAGAATTCTCTTCGCTATGGCGAAAACCCACATCAGAGCGCTGCTATTTATCGAGGCGGTCCTAGTGGAATCGTTAATGCCGTGCAATCACATGGCAAAGAGATGTCATTTAATAATTACACCGATGCTGATGCAGCATGGCGAGCGGCTTTGGATCATGCCGAGCCTTGTGTGGCAATCATTAAGCACGCCAATCCGTGTGGCATTGCAGTTGGAAAAGATATTGCGGATGCTTATACAAAAGCACATCTATGCGATCCAGTCTCAGCGTTCGGTGGAGTTGTGGCGGCAAATCGGACAGTTACTGCTTCGATGGCGCAATCTCTCTCTGAAGTATTTACTGAAGTAATTATTGCGCCAGAGTATGAGAGTGCTGCGCTAGAAATATTGAAACAGAAACCATCCATTCGAATTCTTACCTGCGCTCATACTCAAATCTCCCCTCTCGAAATTCGCCCGGTATCAGGTGGCGTATTAGTGCAAGAGACTGATCTCATTACCGCCGAAGGAGATGATTCAAAGAATTGGAAGCAAGTAACAGGTGCTGCACTTTCACCAGATGTATTACGCGATCTTGTATTTGCCTGGAGAGCTGTTCGCGCCGTTAAGAGCAATGCCATTCTTCTTGCTAAAGATGGCGCAGCAGTAGGAATTGGAATGGGGCAGGTAAACCGGGTTGATTCTGCAATGCTTGCTGTTGATCGCGCAGGATCTCGGGTTGCTGGAAGTGTGGGTGCATCGGATGCATTCTTCCCATTTGCTGATGGCCTTGAGATTCTTACCGCAGCCGGGGTGATAGCAATCGTGCAACCGGGCGGCAGCGTTCGTGATGAGGAAGTTATTGCTGCTGCATCTAAGGCAGGAATAGCGATGTTCTTCACCGGAACCCGACATTTCTCGCACGCCTAGAGCAGCGATTAAGATAAAGCCATGAGCGCGCAAATACTTGATGGCAGAGCACTTGCCGCATCTATTAAGAAAGACCTTGCTGCGCGCACTCTGGCTTTGAAATCCAAGGGAATTACTCCTGGCCTTGGAACCATCTTGGTGGGCGATGATCCTGGTTCGCATTCTTATGTTGGTGGAAAACATAGAGATTGCCAAGAAGTAGGAATTAATTCGATACGAATAGATCTTGCCGCAACTGCAACGCAAGCAGATGTACTTGCTGCTATCAATGAACTTAATGCTGCAAAAGAGTGCACTGGATATATCGTGCAACTTCCGCTTCCGGCTTCAATTGATACTCAACTTATTCTGGAAGCAATCGATCCCACAAAAGATGCCGATGGTTTGCACCCACTTAATTTAGGTCGCCTCGTTGCGGGGCACCAAGCACCGCTGCCATGCACTCCACGCGGCATTGTTGAATTGATTAACCACTATAAAATTCCACTTTCTGGTGCAGAGGTAGTTGTCATCGGACGTGGGCTGACAGTGGGTCGCCCGCTTGGGCTTCTGCTTACCCGTAAGCAAGAAAATGCAACGGTAACTCTTACACACACCGGTACTAAAGATTTGCTTGCTCACACACAGCGCGCTGATATTGTGATTGCAGCTATCGGTCAACCACACTTCTTGAAAGCTAAGATGATTAAGTCCGGTGCAGTAGTTCTCGATGTTGGAATCTCGCGGACAGATACCGGACTCATTGGCGATGTTGATCCCGGTGTATTTGATGTCGCATCTTTCGTTGCACCGATGCCGGGTGGTGTTGGCCCCATGACACGTGCCATGCTGCTCATGAATGTGGTTGATGCATGCGAGCGATAAACGCCCTACAACTTCGCATTGCATACATAGTGATTTCACTTGGAGTTCTCTTTGGTATTGCAGGATTTGTCCGCACTGGGGCGTTACTTATTTCGGCAGGCACGGGTGTGATTGCTCTCTCGCAGTGGGGGTCTCGCTCCTTCGAGCGCTATCTGCCGCTAACGATAGCGGTGGTGCTTTTTGGGCTGGCAATTGCACTTCCTAATGGGTTGTAGAATTCTCTCGACATCAAGATAAATAAAGGATCACCATGACAAAGAAAGTCACCGTTGTAGGTGCAGGTTTCTATGGATCAACCACAGCACTTCGCTTAGCTGAATACAACATCTTTGATGAAGTTGTGCTCACCGATATCCTTGAAGGAAAGCCAGAGGGTTTGGCACTTGATATGAACCAATCTCGCTCCATCGAAGGTTTTGAAACGCGCATTACTGGCGCGACCACAACACCTGAAGGCGCTGGCTATGAAAAGACTGCCAACTCTGATGTTGTAGTCATTACCGCAGGACTTCCACGTAAGCCTGGAATGAGCCGCATGGATTTGATCGGCGTAAATGCCGGAATCGTTCGTGGAGTGGCAGAAAATATTGCGAAGCATTCACCTAATGCGGTCATCATCGTGGTCTCTAATCCACTCGATGAAATGACAGCCCTGGCACAGCTTGCTACCAACTTTCCAAAGAACCGCGTGATGGGTCAAGCAGGAATGCTTGATACTGCACGCTTTACTAACTTTGTAGCAGAAAAGCTTGGAGTTCCAGTTGCCTCAGTCAAGACTCTGACACTGGGCTCACATGGGGACACCATGGTTCCGGTTCCAAGTCGTTGCACAGTAAATGGCGTGGCACTTTCTGAGAAGCTATCCCAGACTGAAATTGATGAACTAGTTGATCGCACACGTAATGGTGGCGCTGAAGTAGTTGCTCTTTTGAAAACTGGATCTGCTTACTATGCGCCATCTGCAGCAGCAGCGCGTATGGCTAAAGCAGTGATTGAGGATTCAGGTGATGTCATGCCTGTGTGCGCATGGGTTGATGGTGAATACGGAATTTCCGGTGTCTATCTCGGCGTTGAAGCCGAGATTGGCAAGGTAGGCATTCGCAAAGTCGTAGAGAGTGCTCTGACAGATTCAGAAGTTGCCTCACTGAAAGAAGCAGCAGAAGCTGTTCGTGCAAAACAAGCAGACGTGCAAACGCTGTAATTGAGTAGAAGGTAATCGGGAGAAGATAATGTCAAAGATTAAAGTAGAAGGAACAGTTGTTGAGCTTGATGGCGATGAGATGACTCGCATCATCTGGCAGTTCATCAAAGACAAGCTGATCCTGCCTTACCTCGATGTGAACCTTGAGTACTACGACCTTGGTATGGAACACCGCGATGCAACCGATGATCAAGTCACCATCGATTCTGCTCGCGCAATCCAGAAGCATGGCGTGGGAATCAAGTGCGCAACAATTACTCCAGATGAAGCCCGCGTTGAAGAATTTGGCCTCAAAAAAATGTGGAAGTCTCCTAACGGAACTATTCGCAACATCCTTGGTGGCGTCATTTTCCGTGAGCCAATCATTATCAGCAACGTTCCGCGCTTAGTTCCACACTGGACTAAGCCAATTGTTATCGGCCGCCATGCTTTCGGTGATCAATACCGTGCCACAGATTTCAAAGTACCAGGAGCTGGAAAGCTCACTCTCTCATTTGTGCCAGAAGATGGTTCTGCTCCGCAAGAGTTTGAAGTATTCGACTTTAAATCTTCAGGTGTTGCTATGGCTATGTATAACGTCGATGACTCAATCCGCGACTTTGCCCGTGCGTCACTGAACTACGGACTTCTTCGTAAGTTCCCGGTCTATCTCTCAACGAAGAACACAATTCTTAAAGCCTACGATGGACGCTTCAAAGATATCTTTGAAGAGATTTATCAAGCAGAGTTCAAGACTCAGTTTGAGGCCGCAGGTATTTGGTATGAACACCGCCTGATTGATGACATGGTTGCC
>Ga0255132_1001176_pt1 | contig 9960 bp, 9 predicted proteins | sample Law_Law_RepA_8d_FD_188551 | JGI IMG/M metagenome (GOLD analysis project Ga0255132, IMG submission 188551) | Freshwater microbial communities from St. Lawrence River, New York, United States - Law_Law_RepA_8d | ecosystem: Environmental > Aquatic > Freshwater > River | place: USA: New York...
AGGCTCTGTGAGGCTGTGTAGCAATGCTTGAGCGTGAGCGAAAGATTGCTATACGACTCTTAATCACCGGGTCGGGGGTTCGAGTCCCTCACAACCCACAGATGCTGGGCCAGAATTTCAGCAAAAGTAGTCTCAGCTAGTAAACGCACAAGCGGATCAGAATCATTCTTATATCGAATCGATGATGTTGCATGAGGATGATCAAATCCAATTGTCATTACTTTGGATCCGCGCTCTTGTGTCCACTTAAATAATTGGTCTTCCCACTTTGAACCAGGAAATAAAATCGCACGATAATCCAGAGTCTTGGTCAGATACACATCAATATGGCTCCAGTCGCCAGTTTCGCAAGGAACCGATGGCAAGCGTGGAGATTCTCGCATCATCAATGCACTCTGCTGTGCATTACAGAAACGATCAGCAGGTGCGATGTAATAAGAACCGGCTGGGGATTTAATATGGTTAATTAATTCTGGCAGCCACATCTCTTTGTGAGAATAAATATCGGCGATTGCATCTGCGGCTAGATCTATTGATTTTTCTAATCCAGAGATACAACCGAGTGATTCATATAAGCGCAATAAAGCGATGTGCGTGGCTAAATAGGAAAGGGATGCAACGCCGCCAGTTTCTTCTCCTGCATTCATGGCAACGGTTCGAGAACCGCGGAGCGCAGCATTGGTTACCCAAATTTTTTCTTTGTATCCATCTGCTGAATCAAAGGCTGCATTTGTCTCTACAGAGTTTCCTGTGGCAGAAATTGCAATGAGAGTTTTTGATGTATTTGCCTGCGGAGGTGTTGGGTTACTTGAAAGCGTAAAGGTTGCATTATTGCCACAGGCTTGAAGTTTGGTAACCATAGAGTTCGCGGCAAATGCAGAAGAACCCATGCCCATAAACACCAGTGATTGTCCTGAAAGATCTGGCCATTCAAATTTTTGTGTAGCAAGTGAGTGCGCAAGATCTGCTTTGCGAGCTAAATCTTTGCCAAATTTAATTGGATCCATAGCCCAACTCTTTCATATAACTGATGGCAAACTCAGGCGCATAGCGCCATTGCGGCAAGAATTTATCTGCGTACTTGAGTTCTCTGTTCTCAAGAGTTCGCATGAGCGCATGTAGCGCACTGATATCAAATTCACTGCCATCAAAATACTTTGTCAAAAAAATAGTTTCGGCTTGCAATATCCACTCTTTAATCATCTCTGAATTAGCATCATAATTAATTGCAACAGCACCAACATGGAAAAATGAAGAACACATACTTGCAATGTCTCGAAGTGAATCAGTTGCTTCTTCAGCAACTGCAAGAGGGTCGCCTTCAAAATCTATTACCCACATTTGATTGTTCTGAGTACTCTTTAAAATTTGACCGACATGGAAATCGCCATGAATTAAACCTTCAAGGCAGCGATGCATTTCTTTGGTTAAGTGTGCCAAGTCATCTAGCCACTGACCAAGATCATTTTCTTTCGCCTTTTCCACACACCATGTCCAGCCATCGCTAGTTCCAGGAATGTATTTGTTAATACTTGCTAATAGCTTTTTATCCCAATAAATATTGCCCAATAACGCAGGGAGATACGTAAAACCATTTTCAGTGAGTATTTCTTCTTTGTGTGCACCTATTGATTTCTGTGCAGTGAGCTGCCATTTAACGATGATTGATTCATCAAGAACTACGGACTCATTACTCTGATCTACTGAAATAAATCGCTCATGTGAATAAGAGCCACCCTGCATTGTTGAGTGCAAACCGTGGGGCAAAGGATTGCTCAGTAATTTCGCGGTCACTGCATCTTTGGATTGTGCTCGTCGCAGTTCTTTGTTTTTTACATAAGGAGCCACAAAGTTCTTATCTCCAGATTCGAAAATAAGTACTCCTGCAGAGTCAGAAATCGCAAAGTCAACGAAAACATCAGAGCACGCATTAACTTGATCAGCGCGAGATGCCGGCAACAGGGCTTGGCACTGTGCCTTAGATAGATGCATTTCTATTTAGATTTGTGGGCGAGCGCAACTTTTTCAATGAGAGCAGATGCCACACCGAGTCCATCGCGGCTTTGAATCTGCGCAGCATTTTCGCGCATCTTCTTACCTAGCGCTTCATCGCTTAAGAGCGAATCAATAGCACTGTTCATTTCTGCTTCTGTGAATGCGTAGGTTGCAAGGCGCACACCGAAGCCGAGCTCGTGCATTCGTTGTGCATTGTCATATTGATCCCAGAAGAGTGGAAGCAAAATCATTGGTTTTCCGTAATGCATCGCTTCAGTTGTTGTGTTGTTTCCACCGTGAGTAATGACCAAATCGACCTGAGGAATGATGTTGATTTGTGGCAAGAATTGAGAGCCCACCATGTTTGCAGCCAATTTAATCTGTTCGTGCTGTGGTCCCATGCTGACGATATAGCGGTGCTTGGTCTTTCCTAATACTTGCGTCAAACGATTCATGAGTCCGACATCGGCAGAACCTAGTGACCCAAGGGAAAGGTAGATTAGTTTGGAATCTGCTGGACGCTTCGCAACTTCTGCAGGAATGTCATATTTCCCATCTGTTTCGCGAACACTTGAATCAATGCGAGTCCATGTTGAGTTAAGTGGACGATCTTTAATGTAATCGGCAATTTCTGGAAATACATACATATTTGCATCTTTTGATTCGTGAATGAATTCGAGTTCTGGCAGAGCAGGGGCGCCTTGCTCTTGCACCCATAAGTTAAACGCTGACCACATCTCATGATGAGTGCGCTTATATTCAGCGCGATATGTATCCCAATTGCTTGAATCATTTGCGGCATACCCTGAGTACGTTGGAGCAACCTTTAACCCCTTTACCTCAAGGGGATTGCAAGACACGATGCGCACAAATGGTTTGCCCGCTGTTAACAGGGCAGGAAATGTAACAACGTTATCTTCAACAATGACATCAGGATTTACGCGCTTAATAATGCTGCGAAGTTGTGGTTCGCAATACATTGCGCCATCGATGAGTGCTTGCCATGTTGGTTTGATAAATGTTTCAAGTTGTTCAATAGTTGGTTTACGAAATTCTGGGGAAGTATCGCGAATGTAATCAGTCCAAAATTGTCCAGGATCTGCATCAGAGTCTGCTGGTGCTGGCGGTGCTAAATTAACTAGATCTTCTTCAAAGCCAAGTGCTTTTAATTTGCCGTCCCAAGATGCTTCGGCTGCAAAGACCACACGATGGCCAGCTTTTAGAAGGCGGTATCCGATTCCAACACATTGGTTGGTTGGGCCATAGGCGGACTCGGGCATGAAAAGGATGGTCAATTTTTGCGAAGTCATGGCCTAATCCAACAACACAGCGCCGAAGTTGTAAACCACAAGGATTTTTTCGCGGTGGCACTAGAAAATTGGTGCATTTCTCTCTAGGGTTATGACCAATTCTTGCGCCCACTGCGGGTGCATTTCTTGAGAGGAACTTCATGAGAATTTCACGCACAGCAGGGGCCGCAACAGCAGTTGCCGGACTATTGCTCGGACTCACTGCATGTAGCAGTTCAGATACAGGTGCAAGCGCGCTTGATTCAAATGCAGATCTCAGTACGCAAACTCTGACGATCAGCAACTGGGCGGCATATTACCCAGAAGATCTAGCAGCAAAGTTTGAAGAAAAATTTGGCACCAAAGTAACAATTGCGAACCACGCAACGAATGAAGAGATCATGGCCAAGCTCACAGCTGGTGGAGACTCTGGAATTGACGTTGCATTCGTTTCCGGGCAATTTGCACAAGCACTAGCTGCGCAAGGCTTGATCGAAACATTGGATAAATCATTTATTCCTAATGAAGCAAACCTCGTTCCAGAAGCTGCAGAACTTTCTTATGACAAAGGCAATAAGTACTCAATGCCTTACGCATGGGGAACAACAGGTATTTGCTACCGCGCAGATTTGATGAAGGGCAATGAGCCAACAAGTTGGAATGATTTGTTGATGCCTAAGCCAAAATTCAAGGGCAAAGTAACAATGCTTGCAACTGAGCGTTGGTTAATGCTCCCAGCACAAAAGGCACTTGGTTATTCAATCAATACTCAAGATGAAGCTGAAATGGGCAAAGTTAAGGACCTACTTATCAAAGCTAAGTCAAACCTTCTTGCCTACGATGACACAACTTTCTACGAGCGCTTAGTTTCAGGTGAAGCCGTAATGGTTGAAGCCTGGGATGGTTGGTGTAACTATGGAATTGCCAAGAATAAGAACATTAAATTCGTAGTTCCTTCAGAAGGCTCAGATCTCTGGGCTGACACAATGGTGATTCTAAAGACTTCAAAGAATAAAGAGGCTGCACATGCACTCATTAACCACATCCTTGATAAGGATGTTCACTCATGGGTAGTCGACAATATTCTTTACAAGGTTCCTAACATTCCAGCAATGGAAAAATCATTGCCAGCCCTCGTTGGAGATTTCCCAAATATGGGTATCACACCAGCAGAACTACTTAAGGGTGAAGGCATTGTTGACCTCGGAAAGGCATCTGCGCTTTATACACGCATTGCCACTGAAGTAACGGCCAAGTAATAAGTACAAATTACTAAATGGCTCCAGCGGTTAAGTCAGAGGGGCGCGACGCAATCAAGCGTCGCGCCCTTCTTTCGCGCGCCGTCTTCTTAGTTCCAGGTCTTACATACATAACCGCATTCATGTTGATCCCGCTGGGATTTATCATTGCCTACACCTTCTTATCCCGAGGTACGTATGGCGGAATTGAATTTATCTTTACCTCTGAAAATTACACCCGCGCTCTTGATTCGCTCTATATAGGTGTTTTGGTTAAGTCTATTTTGATTGCAGCAGCAGCCACACTATTGGCTTTTCTGATTGGTTTTCCTGTGGCTTATGCAATTACAAAGCTGCCAACAAATCGCCAAAATATCATGCTTGTTCTTATCGTTCTACCTTTCTGGACTAACTTTCTTATTCGCACATACGCGTGGATTGTCCTGCTTAACACCCAAGGTTTTCTCAATAAAGGTTTAATTAACATAGGTGTTATCAGCCAGCCCCTAGAGCTTTTATATAAACCTGGTGCAATCGTTTTAGGTCTGCTCTATGCCTATATCCCGCTGATGATCTTGCCAATTTATTCTTCTCTTGTGCGCATTGACCCTGCAATGAAAGAGGCTGCAATAAATTTAGGCGCAACACCTGCACAAGCGTTTAGACAAGTCACGTTGCCTTTGGCGCTACCTGGAGTTCTAATTGGTGCAATCTTTGTATTTGTACCAAGTGTTGGAAACTTTATCGTTCCCGAATTACTTGGTGGTGGTAAAACCATCATGGTTGGTAATTTAATTAGAGATCAATTCTTAAAGGCACGCGATTGGCCATTTGGTTCTGTACTGGCCCTCTCCATGGTCATCATGCTCTGTGCTCTCTTCTTCATTCAAGCGCGAGTTAATCGTCGAGTGCTCGGAGATGCCCGTGCATAACAAACTCGGCTGGCTACGTTTGCCGCTATATGGTGTGCTCCTATTTTTATATCTGCCCATTTCGGTACTTATTTTCATGTCCTTTAATGAATCAGATGCCCCATTTACGTGGACTGGCTTTAGTACAAAGTGGTATTCCGTATTGGTTAACAGTCCTAACATCATGGAAGGCTTTAAGAACACCTTAATTGTGGCAGTTGCTACAACGATTATTTCACTCGTTCTAGGAACGCTCTTAGCAATTGGTTTGGCTCGCTATCAAAAATCTTCAGCACTCGAAGCAGTTGCACTAACTCCGGCAATTTTTCCTGACTTAGCACTGGCAATTGGATTACTTGCACTCTTTACATCTTTGCACATCACATTAGGATTGCATTCAGTAATCATCAGCCATGCACTCTTTTGTATGGCCTTTATTACTGCAATTGTTCGCGGTCGTTTGGCACAAATTGATTCATCACTTGAAGAGGCAGCTCAAGATTTGGGCGATAGTCCTGTTGGAACATTTTTCAGAGTTACGTTGCCAAGTATCAAGCCAGCACTCATTGCCGGTGGATTACTCGCTTTTACTCTCTCATTAGATGAGTTCGTCATTGCCTTCTTTACAAATGGACCAAGCACGCCAACTCTGCCAATTGTTATTTACTCAATGGTTCGCTTTGGTGTTTCACCTGAAATTAATGCTCTTGCAACTGTGGTTTTGCTTATTAGCGCCTTGATTGTCACAATCGCTCAACGAAACGTAAAGGTGCAGGATCAAATATGAGTTCATTTCTTAATATCGCAGCCGTCTCCAAGCGATACGGTGATGTTCAGGCGCTCGATAATGTTTCGATAGAAATTCGCGAAAACGAATTCTTCGCACTTCTTGGTCCATCTGGTTGCGGTAAGACAACTCTGCTTCGCGCTCTGGCAGGCCTTGAATCCCTAGATTCAGGTGTTGTAACCCTAGCTAATGAAGATTTGTTATCCGTACCAGCAAATAAGCGCCCAGTAAATTTGATGTTTCAGTCATACGCACTATTTCCTCACTTAAATGTCTATGACAACGTCGCATATGGTCTGCGCCGTGAGAAGTTAGACAAAGTGAAAATAGAACAACGTGTTGGCGATGTATTAAAGACCGTTGGTTTAATTGATCAAAAGGATCGCCGTCCGTCTCAATTATCAGGTGGTCAAATGCAACGCGTTGCACTTGCTCGAGCAATTGTTAAGCGTCCAAAAATTTTGTTATTAGATGAACCTCTTTCTGCGCTAGATAAGAAGGTGCGCTCAGAGATGCAGCTCGAACTCAAGCGCTTGCAACACGAAGCAGGCATCACTTTTATCTTCGTGACTCACGATCAAGAAGAAGCGATGTCTATCGCAAATCGCATTGCATTGATGGACAAAGGCAAAGTTGTTCAGATTGCAACACCTATTGAGATGTATAGCGCTCCAAAGACTAAGTTTGTTGCAGATTTCATCGGCACAAGCAATCTATTTGCCGGCGCACTGGCAAGTGGATCAATCACAGTTAAAGGCAAGTCACTACCAACACCTGCAACACAGTTAGCAGCCGGTGCAAAGGCGGTACTTGTTGTGCGACCAGAAGATATTGAATTAGGCACAAATGGAACGATTTCAGGCAAACTCGTTAGTTCTAATTTTTATGGTGGTTCTAGTCTGTTATTTGTTGATTGCGGTTTTGATCAACTAGTAAAGGTTTCATGTGCACTCAATCAGGTTCCACCTGTTGGTTCAGTCTGCCACCTTTCATGGAATCCAAGTGATTCAATTCTCCTAGCGGATGCATAGACCATGACAATGCATAGCGCATATATCAACGGCGAATACGTCACCGGTAAAGGTTCACAGATCACTCTGGTTAACCCTGCAAAACCATCAGATACGTTTCAATACGCAGCCGCAACAACGGCTGATTTAGAAAATGCAATCACAGGTGCTAAAGCTGCCTATAAGCAATGGTCGCAATTAACTCCGGCTGTTAGAAGTGCGGCGTTACTTAAGTTTGCTGATGCAATCACTGCCGATTCTGCAAAACTAACCGAACTTGAAGTACGTGAGAGCGGAAAGCCAGTCGCCGTGTTTCGAAATGGTGAATTGCCATTTGCCGTAGATAATTTGAAGTACTTTGCAGCAGCAGCTCGATCATTAGATGGCACCGGCGCCGGTGTTTTATCTGATGGTTACACATCGATGTTAATTAAACGTCCTATCGGAATCGTTGGATCCATTGCACCATGGAACTTTCCATTGATTATGGCTATCTGGAAATTCGGGCCAGCACTAGCTGCCGGAAATGCTGTAATTCTTAAACCAGCACCATCTACTCCGAGTACAGCTCTTCGCATGGCAGAACTTGCTGTGCAATCGGGATTACCAAAGGGATTGCTCAACGTTTTATCAGGAGATGATGATCTCGGTAAAGCACTTGTTGCACATAAAGATATTGCGATGATTTCAGTTACCGGTGCCACTACAACAGGTCAAGCAATCATGGCCGAAGCATCAAAGACTACAAAGCGCCTTCACCTCGAACTCGGTGGCAAAGCACCAGCGATTGTCTTTGAAGATGCCGATATTAAAGCAATGGCGCACGCACTTGCCATGGGTTCTACATATAACACAGGACAAGATTGCACAGCTGCCACACGCATTTATGTTCACACATCCAAATTTGATGCAGCAGTTAAAGAATTAACATCGGTGATGTCATCGATTAAATATGGAGATCCACAGGATCCCACCAGCGATATCGGACCACTTATTAGCGCAGAGCATCGCACACGTGTCCACGACTTTGTTGAAAACGCTAAGACGGCCGGCGCCACAATTCACACAGGCGGATTTATTCCTGATTCAGAAGGTTTTTATTACCCGCCCACATTAGTTACTGATGCAAAGCAAAATAGCGATGCCGTGCAAAAAGAGATCTTTGGGCCAGTCGTTGTCGTTCTTCCATTTACAACAGAAGATGAAGCAATCGCACTTGCTAATGATTGTGCATACGGCTTGGCATCATCGGTGTGGACTACAGATGTTTCACGTGCCATGCGTGTTACTCACCAACTAGAAGTTGGTGTTACCTGGATTAATGATCACTTGCCAATTGCATCCGAAGCACCTCACGGTGGCGTAAAAGGCAGTGGCTTTGGAAAAGATATGAGCGCAGAATCAGTTGCTGAATATTCTGTCACACGTCACATCATGATCAAGCACGCACAGACAGAAGCGAAAGACTCTTTCCGCCCGGCTTAATTCTTTGGCGCATCAATGGCTAACTTTGCAACACGAGCAGATTCAATGGGTGCCGGTGTTGGAGCTCGTGCTTCATCTTCTGCTAACTCTTTAATTTGCTTGCGAAAACTCTTAATCACCGGGTCGGGGGTTCGAGTCCCTCACAACCCACTCATCTTTAGTTTTGCTAAGCGTAAGATTTATATAACTTTTTATTACCTGCTGGAGATTTTCCAATATCAACCCCCGCTTTTTTTAACTCTTTCTTTAACTCATTACGGAAGGTGTGGTAGTCCACCTCGATCGCATGGCGCTGTCCTGGCCCAAAGTTAAAGTGAGGATGCTCAACCTCATATTTAATGGCTGATTTCATATCCGCAGGTCTCTTATACCTACCTAAAATTTCCATTACTGCCAGCTTCGCTTGGTAATCAGCGAGTGGCCAAATACAACCGATAGGTTGAAATAAGCCTATGAAGAAAAGATTTTCAAACTTTTCGTGCATCATCTTTTTATATAGTGGAACTTTCTCTAAATTGCGAAAATCAATTAAGGATTTATCAAAGAAGGAAAACTCAGTCCAAAAACCAGTACAAGCACAGATGATATCAAAATCACTAGATGATCCATCGGCAAAGTTAACAGTTAATCCATCAAAAGATTTAATTGCCCCCCTTGGTTTAATCCGGCCATGGCGGATGTAATCAAGAAGATCAGAGTTAAGGGTGGGATGAGTATTTAATGGCAAGGTGGTGTTCTTAGGCAGGTTATACCTAGAGTAAGGCCCGAGTATTAATCTGACTAAAAACTTTAAGCCATACTGGCGAACTTTTCTTGGTAGCCACCTACTTTTTGCAGCAAAAACATCCCCTGGCTGACCAAATATAAATTTAGGAAAAATCCATTGTGGATTTCGCAATGACATTTGAACAACTTTGCTTATTCGAGCAGACTCCACTGCGATATCACATGCTGAATTACCAGCACCAATAATTAATATTCGCTTATCTCGCCAACTTTCATCCACGCCTTTAAAGTCATGTGAGTGGAGAAATCTGCCGGTGTACTCACCTGGATACCGTGGGTATTTGGGCACATTGTGATGGCCGTTTGAAACCATTAACACCTCAAAGATCTCACGCTGGTTTTGGCCATTACTATCAATGTAGTTAACTTGCCAATTACCATCTTGGTTTCTTTCAACCTTAATCACGGTGTGATCAAACTTAATCTTTGAGTAAATTCCAAAGTGTTTGGCATATCCTT
>Ga0255132_1001177_pt1 | contig 9958 bp, 8 predicted proteins | sample Law_Law_RepA_8d_FD_188551 | JGI IMG/M metagenome (GOLD analysis project Ga0255132, IMG submission 188551) | Freshwater microbial communities from St. Lawrence River, New York, United States - Law_Law_RepA_8d | ecosystem: Environmental > Aquatic > Freshwater > River | place: USA: New York...
AATCGCAAACTGGGTGTTCATCAAACCGATAACGCCTAAGCCTCGCGCCATCAACACCACTTGCCGACGGATTTCATCCTGCAGTTCCTGGGTGAGGGTATGCGGCGGCAAGGCGCAGGCGGAGTCACCAGAGTGAATCCCGGCCTGCTCAATGTGTTCCATGATGCCGCCGACGACCACCTCGTGACCGTCGCTCAGCGCGTCCACGTCCACCTCTATGGCGTGGTCGAGAAAGTGGTCCAGCAGCACCGGCGAGTCGTTCGAGACCGCCACCGCGCGACGCATGTAGGTGGCAAGCGCTTCTTCGTTGTAGACGATTTCCATCGCCCGGCCACCGAGCACGTACGAGGGCCGCACCACCAGCGGATAGCCAATTTCGCCGGCCGCCACCAGCGCCGCTTCCGTTGAGCGCGCGGTGCGATTGGGCGGCTGAAGCAGGCCGATTTCCGACAAAAAGCCCTGAAACCGCTCGCGGTCTTCAGCCAAATCGATGGAGTCCGGGCTGGTGCCGATGATGGGCACGCCGGCGGCCGCCAGTGCGCGCGCCAGTTTGAGCGGCGTCTGGCCACCGAACTGCACGATGACGCCCTTGGGTTTTTCGACCTCGACGATCTCCAGCACGTCTTCCAGCGTCAGCGGCTCAAAATAGAGGCGGTCGGACGTGTCGTAGTCAGTGGACACCGTTTCCGGATTGCAGTTGACCATGATCGATTCAAAGCCCGCGTGCTTCATGGCATAGGCCGCCTGCACGCAGCAGTAGTCGAACTCAATCCCCTGCCCGATGCGGTTCGGGCCGCCGCCAAGAATCATGATCTTCTCGCGGTTGGTGGGCGCGGCCTCGCACTCTTCCTCATAGGTGGAATAGAGGTAGGCCGTGGTGGCGGCGAACTCGGCGGCGCAGGAATCAACCCGCTTGAACACCGGCCGCACGCCGGCGTCATGGCGCTGCTGGCGCACGACGGATTCTTCCACCCCGCACAGGCGCGCCAGACGGGCGTCCGCAAAGCCCTTGCGCTTGAGGCCGCGCAGGCGGCTTGGGGTGAGGCTGCTCAGACCTTCGGTTTTGACCTGCTGCTCTTCGCGGAGCAGGTCTTCGATCTGGGCCAGAAACCAGGGGTCGATCTTGGTGTGGTCGTGCACCTCTTCCAAACTCATGCCGTGACGGAAGGCATCGCCCACAAACCAGATCCGCTCGGAGCCGGCCACCGTGAGTTCACGAATGAGTTTGGCCTGATCGAGCTTTTCGCCGGCGCGGAAACGTTCATCCAAGCCAGTCGCGCCGGTCTCAAGACCACGGAGCGCTTTCTGGAAAGATTCCTGAAACGTGCGGCCGATGGCCATCACTTCGCCCACAGACTTCATCTGGGTGGTGAGACGGTCGTGGGCCTGCGGGAATTTCTCGAAGGTAAAGCGTGGGATCTTGGTGACCACGTAGTCGATAGTCGGCTCAAACGACGCCGGCGTGACGCCGCCGGTGATTTCGTTCGCCAGTTCATCGAGCGTATATCCGACCGCCAGCCGCGCCGCGACTTTCGCGATCGGAAATCCGGTGGCCTTGGAGGCCAGCGCGGACGAGCGCGACACACGCGGGTTCATTTCGATCACAACCATCTCGCCGTTGTGCGGATTGATCGCGAACTGCACGTTGGACCCGCCAGTTTCCACGCCGATCTCGCGCAAGACCGCGATGGAGGCGTTGCGCAGCAGTTGGTATTCCTTGTCGGTCAGGGTCTGCGCGGGCGCAACGGTAATGGAGTCGCCGGTGTGTATGCCCATCGGATCAAGGTTTTCGATGGCGCAGATGATGATGCAGTTGTCCTTGCGGTCGCGGACAACCTCCATCTCGTACTCTTTCCAACCCAGCACGGATTCTTCGATCAGCACTTCGCGGGTGGGAGAAGCGTCCAGACCACGCGTGACGATTTCGGCAAATTCTTCGCGATTAAACGCAATACCACCGCCGGTGCCGCCCAAGGTAAACGAGGGACGGATAACGGTGGGGAAACCGAGTGATACCTGATGCCGCTCGGCTTCTTCCAGCGAGTGCGCCACCCGCGAGCGCGGCGAGCCGAGCCCAATGCGGGTCATCGCCTGGCGGAACTTCTCGCGGTCTTCGGCCATGTCGATCGCGCGCTCCGAAGCCCCGATCAGCTCCACGCCGTATTTGGCGAGCACGCCTTCGCGCGCCAGATCGAGCGCGCAGTTGAGCGCGGTCTGTCCGCCCATGGTGGGCAGGATGGCGTCAGGGCGCTCTTTCTCAATGATTTTTTCAACCGTCTGCCAGCGCACCGGCTCGATGTAGGTGGCGTCCGCCGTATCCGGGTCGGTCATGATCGTGGCGGGGTTGGAGTTCACCAGCACGATGCGATAGCCGTCCTTGCGAAGTGCCTTACAGGCCTGCGTCCCGGAGTAGTCGAACTCGCAGGCCTGACCGATCACTATTGGACCGGCGCCGATGACAAGGATGGTTTTAATGTCTGTCCGTTTGGGCATGGCAGCGGGCAACCGATGGATCAGGGAGTGCGATGGCGGCGCATCGATTCGACGAACTGGTCGAACAGATAGCCGATGTCGTGCGGGCCTGGGCTGGCTTCCGGGTGGCCCTGAAAGCCGAAGGCGGGCACGCGGGCATGCGAAATGCCCTGTAAGGAACCGTCGAACAAGGAACGGTGGCTGGCGACCAGAATGTCCGGCAAGGTCGCCTCTTCAACGGCGAAGCCGTGATTCTGGCTGGTAATGGCGACTTGGCCGGTGCGCAGGTCCTGCACCGGGTGATTGGCGCCGTGATGGCCAAACTTCATCTTGACGGTGCGCGCTCCGCTGGCGAGGCCGAGAATCTGGTGCCCAAGGCAAATGCCGAACATCGGGATGCCAGCGCCCAACAGTTCGCGCACCGCGGCGACGGCATAATCGCAGGCCGCCGGGTCACCCGGACCATTCGACAGAAAAACGCCATCGGGGCGTAAGGCCAGACAGTCCTGAGCGGTGGCGTTGGCCGGCAGGACATGCACTTCGCAGCCGCGGTCCGCCAGCATTCTGAGGATATTGCGCTTAACCCCGTAATCGAAGGCCACCACGCGCCATTGCGCTTCGCCACTGCTGGTGCGGTGGAGGTTGCCCTGCAACTGCCAAGACCCTTCGCGCCAGACGTAGGGCTCGCGCGTCGTCACCCGGATGGCCAGATCGGCGCCATTCAAACCCGGAAAAGCCCGCGCCTTGGCGATGGCGTCTTCGGCTTGAACATTCGGGCCGGCCATAATGCAGCCGTTCTGCGCCCCGCGATCGCGAAGCAGTCGCGTGAGGCGGCGGGTGTCGATTTCCGCTATCGCCACCAGCCCTTCGGCCGCGGCGTAGTCTTTAAGACTGCTGGTTGATCGCCAACTGCTCGCCACCATCGAGGAATCCCGGATGATGAGCCCCGCTGCGTGCACCTTGCCTGACTCGTCGTCGAGCGCATTGGCGCCGACGTTACCGATGTGAGGATAGGTCAGCGTTACGAGTTGCTGGTCGTAGGAAGGGTCGGTGAGGATTTCCTGATAGCCGGTCATCGCCGTGTTGAACACGACTTCACCGACGGAATGTCCGTCTATACCGATCGAGAGGCCGTGAAACACCGTTCCATCGGCCAGCGCTAGGATTGCCTGATTGGTCACGTGGGCTTTTCTGACATAAAAAAAGGGAACGACCGACCGGCGGTTCCCGTGCTTGAATTGTCACGGAGTGTACGCGACGGGGCCCGACTTCGGAAAGCACCGCAGCGCGATTGATCAAAAGAAAAGGCGTTTTGCATGGATGTCAGACTCACGGTAAACCCCAATGACGACGGCGCACGAGCGGCGCTCATTAGCGACGGCCAGCGCGAGCGGTCAATCATCGTGCTCACGCGCGGCGGCACGGTGACCGCTTATCTCAATAGTTGTCCCCACGCGGGGGTGCGGCTCGACTTCGGCTCGGGCAATTTTTTTCACCGGGACGGGCACGATCTCCAATGCGGGGTGCACGGTGCGTTGTTCGATCCCGACAGTGGGCGCTGCGTGGCCGGTCCCTGCAAGGGCGCGCGTCTGGTACGTCTGGTCACCCGGCTCGAGGCGGGTCATCAGTTGGTGATTCAGGATGTGGAGAAAATTCCGGGTCGCGCCTGAGCCGGCGTTAGCCCGCTAGGTTCGGGCGCCCACTCGCGCGGCGGTCGCCTGCGCGCTGATGCGCTGACTGATGCTCACCGCCACTTCCAGCGCCCGCTTCCCGTCTTCACCGGTGACGGCCGGCCCTTGCCCGCCGCGCACCGCGTCTACGAACGAGCAGATTTCATCCATCAGGGCATCGCTACGGGTTAAGGCCTGGGTTTGCAGGGGGAAATCTGTAGCCTCGCCGGTCCCGGCACCGCCAATCAGGAGGGCATGGTTGGCGAAATCGATCGACAGCCACGAGTCGGCTTGTTCAACCCGCATCGCGCGCACCATTTCGAGATGCACCCGACTGGCCGAAAGCTCGGCCACACACCCACTGGCGAACCGCAGCGTGGCGTCGGCGATATCAATGCTGTCGGTGACCACTGCCCGGCCGCTGGCTTCAATAGCCACCAAGGGGCTTGCCACCAGGCTGAGCACGATGTCGATGTCGTGGATCATCATGTCGAGCACCACATCGACTTCGGTGCCCCGCTCCTTGTAGCGGGCCAGCCGCCTGGCTTCTATCCGGAGTGGCGCGGTGACCAGCGGCCGCAGCGCCAGCACCGCCGGATTGAATCGCTCGAGATGCCCTACCTGAAAAACTCGCTGCTCGCGCGCGGCGAGCGCAATGAGCGCTTCTGCTTCGGTCACTTTCTCGGTGACCGGCTTCTCGACCAGCACATGCACCCCGGCGGACAGCGCATCGTGCGCGATGGGGAAATGGGTGGCGGGCGGCGTAACGATCGAAACCAGATCGACTTTGGAGAGCAGTTCGCGGTAGTCGATGGTGCCCAACACGCCGTATTTCCCGGCGACTGCGGCGACCCGTTCGGGGTCGGTATCTGCCACTCCGACCAGCGTGACGTCGGGCAGGGCAAGGTATTTCTGGGCGTGGAAATTGCCGAGGTAACCCACTCCGATCACAGCCGCACGCAGTTTCGACATCGTCAGAGTGACTCCCCGCTAATACTCCGAGCACCTTAACAACGCTGACCGTCCTTGGCTACGCGCGGCGCTTGGCGGGCTACCAGCTCCCCAGATTGGACACCGTGTTGTTTAAGGCGGCTTCGGCGTAGACCACCTGTCCGGAATGTCGCAACTGCGCGAGGGCTTCGGCTTTTTGCTCCCGCGACCGTCCGCGCCCCAAAGCCACCGTGTAAACGCCCCGTTCGGTCGGACCTTCGATCAGTTCGGCCCCGACCGAGAGCAGCAGGGCGCGGAGTTGCCCTTCGGTAATGTCGTTATAGAACACCAGACGGGCGGTAGTGGCCTGTGTGTCGCCGCTCATGACGACCGACTGATGCATACGGTTGAGTCCCATGTTCCGCAACCAGGCCATATTGGTCTCGGCGTGGCGCGCGCTGAGCCCGGACAGCCCGCAGATCAGGACCAGCACCGCAGCGGCGGCCCAGGGCTGGGCCGCGCGCCGCGTGAGCGGCTGTTCAAGCTTGGCATGGAGTCGGCGCAAAGCGTCTTCACAGCGGGAGTCGGCGCCGTCTGCCCGCACATGGGCAGCCAGCACTCTCAGCTGTGATTCTTCGCGTTGACAGGCGGAACAGCCCCGCAGATGACTCTCCACCAAGGCCCGTTCAGCACCGACCAAGGTGCCGTTAATCCACCACGGCAGGATGGCCAGACAGCGCTCGTGACGCAGGTCGATAGGCGTAACCGATGAGGAATGAGTGTCTTGCATAAGCACCTCTCAGGCTTTCCGCCCCAGACAGGCGGCTAGGAGATGACGCAATTTAGCGCGCGCATGGAACATCCGGGTTTTCACCGTATTCACCGGACAGCCGACGATTTCGGCCGTCTCTTCATACGAGTAGTCGAGCAGGAAGGTGAGCTCCACCACGCTGCGATGGGCGGGGCTTAGACGTTCAAGCGCCGCATCCAGACGGCGGGAAAGCTGCGCGGCATCGACTTCCGAGGCCGGGTCGCTGTCGCTGGCGGCATCGAAGCCGTCTTCGAAAGGATCGGCCGCAGTACGTCGTTCCCGCTCCAGCCGCTTCAGGGCTTTTTTATACGCAATGCCGAAGATCCAGGTGGAAACCTTTGAGCGCCCGGCGAACGCGGCGCTGTGCGTCCATACCGCATACATGGTGTCGTTGACGACTTCCTCGGCAAGCTCGCGGCGCTTCACCATGCGGGTCAGGAAATCCATCAGGCGGGAGTAGTAATGGCGGTAGAGGGTATCGAACGCAGTGCGGTCGCCCTGCAGGATGGCGGTCATCAGGATGAGGTCGCGTTGCTCGCTCGCAGCGGGCGCAAGGCCGGCGGTATCGACAGAAACTGGTTCCATGCTTGTCCCCTTTTCCTACCGGTACGCGAAGGGTGGTTTCTTAGATGAGTTCCCCGACGCCAGCGTCGGGTTCATCTCGCGACTGTCCGTCTTAAGCGCGAAGTCCCAGCACGTCCTGCATGTCGTAGAGGCCGGGGCCGCGCTCGGCCAACCACTTGGCCGCGCGAATGGCGCCGCCCGCGAAGGTCGCCCGGCTCTGGGCATGGTGAGAGATTTCAACCCGTTCGCCGGCGCCGACAAACATCACCGTGTGGTCGCCCACAATTTCACCTGCCCGCACCGTGGCAAAGCCAATGGTTTTGCGATCACGCGCGCCGGTAATCCCCTGCCGGCCATACACCGCGCAGTCTTTCAAATCGCGCCCGAGCACGTCCGCCACTATCTCGCCCATCCGCACCGCGGTGCCGGAGGGCGCGTCCACCTTGTGACGGTGATGTGCTTCGACGATCTCGATGTCGACCTCGTCACCCAGCACCTGCGCCGCCAGTTCCAGCAGCTTGAAACACAGATTCACACCCACACTCATATTGGGCGCGAATACCACCCCGATGCGGGTGGCTGCGGCTTCAATCAGGCGGCGTTGGTCGCCAAAACCGGTGGTGCCAATGACGATGCGCCGACCGCTGGCCTCGCAATCGGCGAGATGCGCAAGGGTTGCCGCCGTGGTGGTGAAGTCGATGAGCACGTCGAACTCGCGCTCGCGCAGTTGGGCGTCTGATTCGACCAGCACATTGAGCGCGCCGACGCCGGCCAGCAGCCCCACGTCCTGCCCCAGAAACGGGGAGTCTGCGGCCTCAAAGCCAGCGACCAGGCTCACCCCGTCGGTGGCTTTCGCCAACTCCACGAGCGTGCGCCCCATGCGGCCGGCAACCCCGGCAATTGCGATTTTGGCCATGTGGCGCTCCGGAACTCAGGGAACCTTCATATCGTTAAAAAATTTCTTCACCCCGTCGAGCCAGGAACTGGCGCGCGGACTGTGCTTGCCGTTCTCACCGGCGAGGGATTCGCCAAACTCGCGCAACAGTTCTTTCTGTTGGCGGGTCAGGCTAACCGGCGTTTCGATCGTCACCCGGCAGATAAGGTCGCCGGTAACCCCGCTACGCACCGACCGCACGCCCTTGCCACGGAGCCGGAACATCTTCCCGCTTTGGGTTTCGGCCGGAATTTTGAGCACCACGCGGCCATCGAGCGTTGGCACTTCCAGTTCGCCGCCCAGTGCGGCGGTCACGAAGTTGATCGGCACTTCGGATTTCAGGTCGTTGCCATCGCGCACGAAGATCGAATGGTCCCGCACCACCACGTTGACGTACAAATCGCCGCTCGGGCCACCGTTCTGCCCGGCTTCGCCCTCGCCCGAGAGTCTGATGCGGTCGCCGTTATCCACGCCCGCCGGCACCTTCACCGCAATGGTCTTGGTGCTGCGCGCTTTGCCGCTGCCACCACAGTTGCCGCACGGATCGCGGACTGATTTGCCACGACCGCGGCAGCTTGGGCAGGTCTGCTGAACGGAGAAGAACCCCTGCTGCATGCGGACCTGCCCCAGTCCGTTGCAGGTGCCGCAGGTTTCCGGCGCGGACTTCGAGCGACTGCCATGGCCGTCGCAGGTTTCACAAGACACCAGCGTGGGAATGCGGATTTTGGCTTCCGTTCCCCGCACCGCTTCTTCAAGCGACATTTCAAGGTCGTAGCGCAGATCGGAGCCGCGATAGGCGCGTGAACCACCGCGCCCGCCGCCGCCACCACCGCCAAAAATATCGCCAAACACAGAATCGAATATGTCGCCAAAACCGCCGGGCGCCCCGCCGCCACCGCCAGCCGACGGGTCAACCCCGGCGTGACCGAACTGGTCATAGGCGGCGCGCTTGCGCTGGTCGCTCAGCACCTCAAAGGCTTCTTTTGCTTCCTTGAAACGCTCTTCGGCCTCGGTATCGCCGTCGTTGCGGTCCGGGTGGTATTTCATCGCCAGTCGCCGATAGGCCTTTTTGAGGTCGGCCTCCTCCGCGTCGCGCGCCACGCCCAGCACTTCGTAATAGTCTCGCTTCGCCATAAAACCCGCTTACCCCGAAAACGCAATTGCCCGCTAGCGGCTTACCGCTAGCAGGCTAAGCAACCGCCTGATGATGGTGTTGATGCCTTACTTGTCTTTGACTTCTTCGAAGTCGGCATCCACGACGTTGTCGTCGTCGCCCGCCGGCCGCGCACCGCCACCGGCAGGCGCCTCGGCGCCGCCCGCAGCCTGTTCGGCCTGATAGGCGGCCTGCGCGACTTTACCGGAAACTTCCGCGAGCTTCTTGGACTTGGCCTCAATGGCGTCCTTGTCGTCGCCACCAATCACCGTTTTGAGGTCATCAATGGCGGCCTCGATGGCCGCGCGGTCAGTGGCATCCACCTTGTCGCCAAGATCGTCCAACGATTTGCGGGCGCCGTGCATCAGCGCGTCCGCCTGATTGCGGGTGGTCACCAGCTCGTGGAACTTGCGGTCTTCGTCGGCGTGGGCTTCGGCGTCGCGCACCATGCGCTGGATTTCTTCATCCGACAGGCCGCTCGAGGCCTTGATGACGATCGACTGCTGCTTGCTGGTGGCCTTGTCCTTCGCCGACACATTGAGAATGCCGTTGGCGTCGATGTCGAAGGTCACTTCAATTTGCGGCACGCCGCGCGGCGCCGGCGGAATGTCGGCCAGGTCGAAACGGCCCAGCGACTTGTTGGCCGCCGCCTGTTCGCGCTCGCCCTGCAACACGTGCACGGTCACCGCGCCCTGGTTGTCGTCGGCGGTCGAGAAGGTCTGCGAAGCCTTGGTCGGAATGGTGGTGTTCTTCTCGATCAGCTTGGTCATCACGCCGCCCAGGGTTTCGATACCGAGGGAGAGCGGCGTGACGTCCAGCAGCAACACGTCTTTCACGTCGCCGCCCAGCACGCCGGCCTGAATCGCGGCGCCCACGGCCACGGCTTCGTCGGGATTCACGTCTTTGCGCGGTTCCTTGCCGAAGAAGTTCTTCACCACTTCCTGCACTTTGGGCATGCGGGTTTGACCGCCAACCAGAATCACGTCGTCGATGTCGCTGGCTTTAAGGCCAGCGTCTTTCAGCGCGATGCGGCAGGGCTCGATGGTGCGCGAGACAAGGTCCTCGACCAGCGCCTCCAGCTTGGCGCGGTTAATTTTGACGTTGAGATGCTTCGGTCCGGTCGCATCCGCCGTGATGCTTTTTCCGCCGCTTCTTTCAGACGCTGCAGGGCGAGCGGGTCGTTGTGCAGGTCGATGCCCTGCTCTTTCTTGAACTCGCCGGCCAGAAACTCGATGAGCTTGAGGTCAAAGTCTTCGCCGCCGAGGAAAGTGTCGCCGTTGGTGGAGAGCACTTCGAACTGATGTTCGCCGTCGACTTCCGCGATTTCGATGATCGAAATGTCGAAGGTACCGCCGCCGAGGTCGTAGACCGCAATCTTGGCGTCGCCTTCCTTTTTATCCATCCCGAAGGCCAGCGCCGCCGCC
>Ga0255132_1001182_pt1 | contig 9942 bp, 10 predicted proteins | sample Law_Law_RepA_8d_FD_188551 | JGI IMG/M metagenome (GOLD analysis project Ga0255132, IMG submission 188551) | Freshwater microbial communities from St. Lawrence River, New York, United States - Law_Law_RepA_8d | ecosystem: Environmental > Aquatic > Freshwater > River | place: USA: New York...
ATATTCATGCAATGCCAGTTGGTAATGCTGGAAACATAACTGCTTACTGGAAGGGCTACAAGGAGTACTACAAAGACGGCATGTCATCACAATTGCCACAGATGTATGGTTTCCAAGCGGCCGGTGCAGCTCCAATTGTTAAAGGCAAGATCGTTAAGAATCCAGACACCATTGCAACTGCTATTCGCATTGGTAATCCTGCTTCTTGGGCACAAGCCGTTGAAGCCCGCGATCTTTCCGGTGGTGTGATTGATTCAGTCACAGATAGAGAGATCTTGTCTGCTTATCGTTTAATTGCAGCTAAAGAGGGAATATTCGTTGAACCCTCATCTGCTGCAGGATTAGCTGGACTTATTAAGTATAAAAAGGCTGGAAAGCTGCCTCAAGGTAAGACAATCGTTATTACTGTTACTGGTCATGGTTTGAAAGATATTCCTTACGCTCTTGATTCTGCGAAGAAGCCAGTTGTCGTTCCAGTCAATGTTAAAGCTGCAGCAAAAGCGCTAGGTCTTTCCTAAGAGTTCACTATGAAGCCAACTTTTAAAGCCCAATCTATACAGGTGCAAGTTCCTGCAACCAGTGCCAACTTAGGTCCCGGCTTTGATTGCCTTGGTTTAGCTCTAACAATGTTTGATCGCTACATCGCGCTAGTGCAAGATGAACCAGGCGTTGATGTTGATGTTACTGGTGAAGGCGCTGAAGATGTTGCAAGAAATGAAAAGAACCTAGTTATTAAGGCGATGTATAAAGGCTTTGAATTTCTTGGTGGCAAACCTCGCGGTATTGCACTTCGCCAGTTAAATGTCATTCCACATGGTCGCGGCCTTGGTTCATCAGCCAGCGCAATCGTTGGCGGACTCTCTCTTGCTCGCGCCCTTGTTCTTGGTGGCAATGAACGTATGTCACTAGAAGATATGTTGGTGCTGGCTAATGAAATGGAGGGCCACCCAGATAATGTTGCAGCTGCAATTTTTGGTGGTGCAAATATTGCTTGGCAAGATTCACATCGCGGACACATGGTGGCGCAATCTGTTCATATTGATGTTGATGCGCGTATTAGCGCCCTTGCATTTATTCCAGCGACTTCAGTTGCAACGTCAAAGGCAAGAAAGATGTTGCCTGAGAGTTTGCTTCATGCCGATGCGGTCAGAAATACTTCAAATGCAGCGCTTTTGGTGCATGCTCTAGAGCATCGCCCAGATCTTCTCCACACTGCAACTGCTGACTTTTTACATCAGTCATATCGCAAAGAGGCAATGCCACAATCTTTTGCGCTCTTAACAAAGCTGCGCAACGCTGGCGTTGCAGCCTTTATTTCAGGTGCTGGTCCAACTGTTTTGGTACTTCACACCGGTGGCCCATCTGAGGCCGAGGAACTACGCAGAGCTGCTGGAGATAAATTCATTGCAACCGAACTGGGTGTTGCCCGCCAAGGAGCCAACGTAATCTCCGCTTAATTTTGGTGATTTTGCCTATTAGTACCATCAGGTGCTAATCTTTTCCTATCTTAACGGCCCTTCTCAAGCGGCCAGCAACACATCAGGTAAATCTAAAAAACATCCACGGCTTAACGGGATATATCTAAAACCTGTTGACCTATATAGAAAAGAAACAGATGACAACAGAAATTGAACCTGTACGTTCAAATAGTCCTGAGCTTTCTGCAATGACACTTCCTAAGTTAAAGACAGTTGCAACGCAACTGGGTGTCGATGGCGCAGCAAAGATGAAGAAGGACGCTCTTGTAGAGGCGATCGCTGACTTACAGGCAAGCAACCGCGAAGCTGCTAAAGCTGAACGCGAAGCCCGCCGTGAAGCGCGCAATAAGAACAAGAAGGAAGCTAAGAGCTCAAATAACTCTGCTCCAAGTGAAGATTCAGATGATGATGGCGATGATTCACCATCAGCACCTCAAAGCAACACAGATCGTGGCAACCGTGGTGATCGCTTTGATCGCAATGACCGTCATGGCCGCGGGCGCGACCGCAACCGTGATCGCAACCGTGATCGTGGACCACGCGAAGAGCGCGAACCAGTAATTAGTGAAGACGATGTCTTGGTACCAGTTGGTGGTCTACTCGATATTCTCGATAGCTATGCATTTATCCGCACAGCTGGCTACCTTCCAGGACCCAACGATGTCTATGTTTCATTGCAGCAAGTGCGCAAAAACGGACTACGTAAGGGCGATGTTGTAACAGGCCAGGTTCGCCAACCACGCGAAGGTGAAACTAAGCAGAAGTTCAACGCACTCATCACTCTTGAAACAGTCAATGGAATGACACCGGAAGAAGCACGTAACCGTGTTGAATTCGGCAAGTTAACTCCGCTTTATCCGCAAGAGCGCCTGCGCCTTGAGACTGAGCCAAATGTATTAACCACACGTGTTATCGATCTGATTGCACCTATTGGTAAGGGCCAGCGTGGACTAATTGTTTCACCTCCTAAAGCCGGTAAGACAATGGTCTTGCAATCAATTGCTAACGCAATTACAACAAATAACCCAGAGTGTCACTTGATGGTTGTTCTTGTTGATGAGCGTCCAGAAGAAGTTACAGATATGCAGCGCTCAGTTAAGGGTGAAGTTATTGCTTCAACTTTTGATCGCCCAGCAGATGACCACACAACAATTGCAGAGCTTGCAATCGAGCGCGCAAAGCGACTTGTTGAACTTGGTCACGATGTAGTTGTACTTCTTGACTCAATCACACGTCTGGGCCGCGCATATAACATCGCAGCTCCAGCATCAGGTCGAATTCTTTCTGGTGGTGTTGATTCAGCAGCTCTCTATCCACCTAAGAAGTTCTTTGGTGCAGCTCGTAATATTGAAGATGGTGGATCTCTAACGATTCTTGCAACTGCGCTCGTTGACACAGGTTCTCGTATGGATGAAGTTATCTTCGAAGAGTTCAAGGGAACTGGAAACATGGAGCTCATTCTTGATCGCAAGATGGCTGATAAGCGCATCTTCCCTGCGGTTAACGTTGTTGCATCTGGAACACGTAAGGAAGAAATCCTTATGGGTTCAGAAGAACTCAATATTGTGTGGAAGCTGCGTCGCGTATTACACGCACTAGAGCCACAAGCAGCACTTGAACTTCTTCTTGAGAAGATGAAGGGCACTAAGTCCAACGTTGAGTTCTTGATGCAGATCCAGAAGACAACCTCTGGACCTGACGACTCAAAGTAAGCGTAAATTTCGTAAATCGCGGGCAATCGCCTACGATTTAGCTCTGTTAACCGCCCGTTTGGTTCACCCGATAAGGGACCCAAGCATTAAAGAAGGAATAACCATGAAGCCAGAGATCCACCCAGAGTACAAAGAGACCCAAGTAACCTGTGGTTGCGGTGAGAAGTTTGTTACCCGCTCAACAGTTGCAAGCGGTTCAATCTATGTTGAAGTCTGTTCTGTATGCCACCCGTTCTACACCGGCAAGCAGCGCATCCTTGATACTGGTGGTCGCGTAGCTAAGTTCGAAGAGCGCTTCGGTAAAAAAGAAGCCAAGTAGCTTTCTAAAGGAACCGCATCGCAGCCACAAACAAGATCTTTGATTGAAAGGAGAAGCCAATGACAAGTGATCGTTTCGCATCCGCCCATGAAATGGTGCGCGAATACGCCGAACTTGAAGCCAAGATGGCTGATCCGTCCATCCATGAAGATCAAAATAATGCCCGCAAATTAGGTCGGCGCTATGCCCAACTAGGTCCAGTCGTTGCAGGGTTTAAAGCCTGGAAATCTGCTGAAGATGATTTAGTGGCAGGTAAAGAGCTAGCGGCCGTTGATGCTGACTTTGCTTCTGAGATTCCAACGCTAGAGGCAACATGTGCCCAAGCTGCTGAGAAGTTAGAAGAGCTCTTATTGCCACGCGATCCCAATGATGACCGTGATGTTATTTTAGAAGTTAAAGCAGGAGCAGGCGGAGATGAATCAGCAATCTTTGCTGGTGACTTATTGCGTATGTATATGCGATATGCCGAAAAACATAATTGGAAAGTTGAAGTTATTGATGCCACTGAAAGTGAAATGGGTGGTTACAAAGATATTTCTGTTGCAGTTAAATCAAAGGGAACTGCAGCACCGGGAGAATCTCCATATGCACGTTTAAAGTTTGAAGGTGGTGTGCACCGCGTGCAGCGCGTGCCAGAGACTGAAAGCGCTGGACGCATTCACACTTCTGCCGCCGGTGTATTGATTTTGCCTGAGGCTGAAGAAGTAGATGTTGAGCTCAATATGAATGATGTGCGAGTAGATGTTTATCGCTCATCCGGTCCTGGCGGACAGTCAGTGAATACAACTGACTCTGCAGTGCGTTTAACCCACGTTCCAACAGGCATTGTGGTTTCTTGCCAGAATGAAAAGAGCCAGCTACAAAATAAAGAGTCTGCGCTGCGTATTTTGCGTGCTCGTCTATTAGCCGATGCCCAGGAAAAAGCTGAAGCTGCAGCATCTGCAGAGCGCAAGAGCCAAGTGCGCACAGTAGATCGCTCAGAGCGCATTCGCACCTATAACTATCCAGAAAATCGCATCAGTGATCACCGCGTGAACTACAAGGCAAACAATCTTGATGCCGTAATGAATGGCGATCTCGATGACATGATTCAAGCCCTACTGGATGCAGATAAAGCTGCACGTTTGGCGAGCACGAACTAAGCGCATGGAGATTAAAACTCTGCTTCGTGTTGCTAAAGCACAGTTAGCAGAATCTGGAATCAGTGAAGTAGATGCTGAACACTTACTAGCTCATGTTCTTGGTTTATCTCGCATGGATCTACATAACCCAGTTTTAGTTGAATCAACTCTTGCAACTATTAGTGATACTGATGTGATTGAGGAACAGTTCTTTAATTTTCTTGATCGCCGAATCAACCATGAACCCCTGCAGTATTTAACTGGTGTTGCACCCTTTCGCTACCTAGAGATTCAAGTAGGTCCAGGGGTTTTAGTGCCTCGTCCAGAGTCTGAACTATTGGTGGAAGCAGTCTTACAACACATTACAAACTTGCCAGCCCCAGTCAGCGTTGTTGATTTAGGTGCAGGCTCTGGTGCACTTTCTTTAGCTATTGCAACTGAAGCACCAACTGCGCGAGTAATTGCAGTTGAAAAATCACCAGAGGCGCTGGTGTGGTTGAAGAAAAATGTCTCAGTGATAGCCGAAAACGTTCGAGTTGTTGAAGGCGATGTGGCAGATGTGTTGCCAGGGGTTAAGTGCGATGTAGTAATTGCTAACCCACCATATATTCCAGATGCACAAACCCTGCCAAGAGACGTTGCAGGCTTTGAGCCACATATCGCCCTCTTTGGTGGGCCAACAGGTATGGAACTTCCACGGATTTTTATTCAAGCCGCGGCCAGATTGTTAAAGCCCGCAGGAGTACTGGTCATTGAACATACAGAGGAGCAAGCAATTGCAATTGCGGGGGAGTTAGCCGTAGATTTCGAAGATATTGCACTCCATGATGACCTCGTAGGTCGTCCCCGTTGGACTAGTGCGGTGAGGAGGTAATCATGGGTAAAGAAGTAGATCTTAAAAAAGGCGAACTGAGCCGTCACGTAAATAAAGCTCTTAAGGCGATCTCTGATGGTTACATCATCGCAATTCCATTAGAACATAGTTATGCATTTGCTTGTGATGCTTTCAAGCATGACTCAGTTCGTGCAATGAATGTTTTGCATGGATCACCGCTATTTACTTCGGCGCAGGTTCTTGTGGGAAGTGCAAAAACTGCTCAAGGTGTTGTCCGTGAAATCACACCAGAGATTTCTGCCCTCATGAAGAAGTTTTGGCCTGGCCTTCTCTCTCTCAATCTCAAACCACAGTTAGGTTTGAGTTGGGATTTAGGAGATGCGAATCAGCTCGATCGCATCAGTATCAGAACTCCAAAGAGTAAGTTTGCTAAAGCTTTATTGGCAAAGAGTGGACCACTCGCAGTTACGAGCGGTTCAAGAATAGGAATGCCAGCACCTAAAGAGCTCAGCGATATTTTTGTTCTTCACTCTGATTTAGCCTTCCAATTCAACGGCGGAAAACTGCGCCAAGGGGCATCTACGACAGTTGTCGAAGCCGATTCCCAAGGTGTCCGAGTATTGCGTGTTGGGGCTATTTCACTGGCAGAAATTCAGGCTATTGCTCCGAGCGCGCGCCTTATTTAGGCTCCCACGATAAGGTTGGCGCTATGTCTACTTACTACGGCCCAGATTTCGATGCCCTCAGCAAACAAGATCCAGAGATGGCTGCTGTTCTTCTTTCGGAGATGACACGTCAGCAAAAGAACCTGCAACTTATTGCTTCAGAGAACTTCACATCACGCGCTGTGTTGGCAGCTATGGGTTCAACGCTTTCAAATAAATACGCTGAAGGTTACCCAGGCAAGCGCTACTACGGCGGATGCGAAGAAGTAGATAAAGCTGAAAGCCTTGCAATAGAGCGCGCCAAATCTTTATTCGGTGCAGACCATGCAAATGTGCAACCACATTCAGGTGCAAGTGCGAACATCGCGATTTATCAAGCATTCACAAAGCCAGGAGATACTGTCATGGCGATGTCTTTGGCACATGGTGGGCACTTAACACATGGATCTCCAGTTAACTTTTCCGGCAAATGGTTCAACATTGAGTCATACGGCGTGCGCAGTGATAATGAGCTAATCGATTATGACGAGCTGCGCGATAAAGCTCTTGCATCACGACCAAAGATGATTTGTTCTGGTGCCACTGCATATCCATCACTGATTGATTTTGCAAAAGTTCGCGCAATTTGCGATGAAGTAGGGGCGATCATGTGGGTAGATGCTGCTCACTTCATTGGTCTAGTTGCAGGTAAAGCTATTCCATCCCCAGTTCCTTATGCAGATGTTGTTTCCTTCACAACACATAAAGTCTTGCGTGGACCACGTGGTGGAATGATTTTGGCTAAGGCCGAGCATGCTGCAGCAATTGATAAGTCAATCTTCCCAGGAATGCAGGGCGGACCGATTATGTCTGCAGTAGCTGGTAAAGCTGTTGCCTTGGCAGAGTGTGCAACACCTGCCTATCAAAAATATGCCAAGGATGTAATCGTTAATGCCCAAGCACTTGCAAAGGCCCTTGAAGCAGAAGGTATGCGAGCAGTATCTGGCGGTACCCAAACTCACTTAGCGCTGATGGATATTCGCAGCACAGGAGTCACTGGAAAAGTAGCTGATGAGCGTTGCGGGGCAGCTGGAATTGTTATGAACAAGAACTCAATTCCAAATGATCCAGAGAAGCCAGGTATTACAAGCGGTATCCGCGTTGGAACTCCTTCAACAACGACTCAAGGAATGGGCGTTGAAGAGATGAAGCAGATTGCAACTTTGATTGCGCGAGCAATTGCCACTGATGATGCATCTGCTCATGGGGCAATTAAGAGTGAAGTGCATGCCCTGACTTCACGCTTCCCTATCTACCAGGGGTAATAAGAGCGCATGCGCGAGTACTTAGTAACGCTGCTGATATCAGCAGCGCTGTGTTATCTGATTACTCCGCTCGTTCGCACTCAAGCAATTCGATTTGGCGCAGTTGCTGGAATTCGTGGACGAGATATTCACACAACTCCCACAGCTCGCTGGGGCGGGGTTGCAATGTGGCTGGCCATGGCAATTACGTTCATGATTGTTAATCACTTGCCTCTTGTTGGTAAATCTTTTGGGCATGAAGCCCAAGGCATCTTTCTCGCCTCAACTGCCATTGTCTTGCTTGGTATGGCCGATGATCGCTTTCAACTAGATGCTCTAACAAAGTTAACTGGACAGGTCTTTGCTGCCGGAATTTTGTTGATGTATGGAATACAGATTTTATGGCTACCTATTAACGGTGTGATTACATTGCCACCAAGTATTGGTCAGTTGGTTACCGTACTCATAGTTCTTGTCATTATTAATGCAGTGAACTTCATTGATGGCATGGATGGATTGGCTGCAGGCATTGTCGCTATCTCTGGAATTGCTTTCTTTGCCTTTGCCTACCTTTTAGCCGTTGATTTTGGATTTAGTCGTGCAGGTGCACCGTCGCTGACAACAGCAGTATTAGTTGGGCTGTGCATTGGTTTCTTGCCACATAACGCCCACCCAGCGCGTATTTTTATGGGTGATAGCGGATCAATGCTCCTTGGTTTATTGCTGGCATCAGCTGCAATTACTTTGACCGGCCAAGTTGATCCCAATGCGATCTCTGCCGAATCACGTGGTCCAACGTTGTTGCCATTGCTGCTGCCTTTTGCTGTTCTTGCAATTCCCTTGGTTGATCTTCTACTTGCCGTTGGGCGTCGAGTAAAAGCTGGCAAATCTCCCTTTGCACCAGATAACGAACATTTACATCACCGTTTGCTCAGTGCCGGTAACTCACAGTTAAAGTCCGCATTCATTTTGTATATGTGGACAGCAACGATTGCTTTTCCAGTAACAGTTTTAGCTTTTCAACCGTGGTGGGTTGCCTTAATTACTGCAGTGGTTTTAGTTGCAATCTCAGTTTTAATCTCAAGAAAGCCTCAAAAAGTTTCAGCATGAGCAGCAATGAATCTAAGCTGCTGCGCGCTGCCTTCATTCCAACCTTCTTAACGAGTGGGTTTGCTATTTTAATTTCTACTCTTGTTCGCGGACTTCCTGGACTTCTCGGCGCAGTCCTTGCACAGTTTGTTGTCATCATCTTTTTTATTATCCATATCGCTGTTTCACGAATGACTAGAAACCTTGATCCGATTTCCACCATGGCGATGGCGCTGTTTTCCTACTTTGCTAAATTATTTGCCTTAGGCCTTTTGCTCTGGGCAATTGCAAAGTTCACCGATCGCTCCACCATCGATCGCACCGCCTTTGGAGTAACCTCAGTTGCGCTCACAGTGGCCTGGTTATGGGGCGAGATTGCTAGTTTCATGAAATTGCGCCTACATTTGCCTCTCCCCGGATCGAAGGAGTAGCTCATGGCCAACCGTGAAGAAAATGCAATGTGGTCGATCTTTGGTTACTTACTTTCCGGTCTACTTTTTTGGGGTGGTATTGGCTATGGCCTAGATAAGTGGTTAGGCACCGCCTACCTCACACTTATCGGCCTCTTGGTCGGAATTAGCGGGGCGATTTACCTGGTCTGGTTGCGCTTTGGCCGCCAGTGAGCCGTCCCACCTTTCCCACGCCAGCTTTCGATTTCTCAACTGAGCCTGACCTCGCATAGGGTTACACCCGTCTTACCTTCCCCGTAGTACCCCGTAACGAATGAATCCAAGAGGAGTAAGCGTGCGCGATTTATTGCGTTCAAGCGCAGAAGGTGGCGGATTTGTCCCACCTAGCAGCGGCGACTTTGAGCTTCCTCCAATTTTCGGCGACAACGTTTACACGACAAAACCAATTGCTTTAGTTTTTCTCTCAGTAATTTTGATTTCAGCTTTCTTCATTATCTCTTCACGCAAAGCCGCAGTTGTTCCTTCTAAGCTCCAATTTGCCGGTGAATCTGTCTACACCTTTGTCAGAAATGATCTAGCCAAAGATGTTATCGGACATGACTTCCTGCGCTTTGTTCCTTACCTGTTTACACTCTTCACTTTTATTTTAGTTAATAACCTTTTTGGAATCATTCCACTCTTGCAGTTCCCAACAATGTCACGTGTTTCTTTCCCGTATGTTTTGGCGCTGACTGTTTATTTGGTTTTTCACTACGTAGGAATCCGCAAGCAAGGTGCAATTAAGTATTTCAAAGAGATTATGTTTATGCCTGGAGTTCCAAAGGCTGCATACATTCTTATTACACCTCTTGAAATTCTGACATTCTTCTTGGTGCGTCCACTGACGCTCTCACTTCGTTTATTTGCAAATATGTTCGCGGGCCACTTGTTGTTGCTCGTGTTTATCTTGGGTGGAGAACATCTACTCCAAGGTGTTATTGGTTTGAAGTTGATCAGCCCATTTGCCTTCGCTATTGGCATTGTGTTGACC
>Ga0255132_1001189_pt1 | contig 9911 bp, 4 predicted proteins | sample Law_Law_RepA_8d_FD_188551 | JGI IMG/M metagenome (GOLD analysis project Ga0255132, IMG submission 188551) | Freshwater microbial communities from St. Lawrence River, New York, United States - Law_Law_RepA_8d | ecosystem: Environmental > Aquatic > Freshwater > River | place: USA: New York...
GGAATACACCGTGGTGCAGGTGTACAGCCGAGACGTGGGAGAGAAGTCGGCGGAGATATCATTTCGAGTCGAAGGGGGGAAGGGGCTGATAGGCGGCCCCGGGGCAGTCGTGCGGGAGTGGCGATTTGCCAAAGACGCCGATGGTTGGATTGCCGAGAACCAATGCAAGTTGCAGCCCTCGGGTGGTTCGTTGAAGGTCACGATGACTGGCGAAGATCCGTTTTTCTCAACCAAGATCACTGCCAAGAAAAGTCGTTTCGTTCTGCGGTTTTGGGCGAAATTCGATAAGCCCGGGGTAGGGCAAGTGTTCTGGTGGACCAAGGAACGAGGGCAACCCGATGGCGGCCACCAAGCGAACTTCCAATATCAAGCAGGTCGCGGGCAGGAGTACGAGGTTCGCTTCAACAGTTCTGACGGCGAGTTGGCTGGGGTGCGCATCGATCCAGGCAACGAACCCGGCATGGCGTCGTTTGATTGGATCTCATTGAATTACGATGGGGTTGTGCCCAAAGATGGCTCTGGAGCCAAGTTCTCCTTTACAGCCCAACCATCTATTCCTGTGACGTTCAAAGTGGCTGAGTTCGACGGCGCACCGACCACCGCGGCGTTTCTGATCCGCGACGCCGACGGGCGAGTCTACCCGGCGCAGGCGAAGCGGCTCGCACCAGATTTTTTCTTTCAGCCGCAAGTCTATCGTTCCACCGGAGAGACGGTGCGATTGCCAGCAGGCAAGTACACCATTCGTTGTTCGCGAGGTCCCGAATCGTTACCGGAAATCAAAGAACTAATCGTCGGAGATCAACCAACCGAGTTGCGCTATACGGTAAATCGCTGGATCAATCCATTCAAAGACGGCTGGGTCAGTGGTGATCACCACATCCACGCGGCTGGCTGTCTGCACTACGATAACCCGACCGAAGGCGTCGAGCCGCGCGACATGATGCGGCATGTTCTCGGAGAAGACATCAAGATCGGCTGCTGCCTCACGTGGGGGCCGTGCTTTGACTACCAGAAGCGTTTCTTCACGGGCAAGCCAGACGATGTTTCGCGGCCCCCTTACTTGCTGCGTTACGATGTCGAGGTGAGTGGGTTTGGCTCACATGCCTCCGGCCATTTGAATCTGCTCAATTTGAAAGAACAAATCCCACCCGGTGGAAAATCGAAAGACCACTGGCCAACGTTAGGAATGAACACCTTGCGCTGGGCCAAGAAGCAGGGCGCTATTTGCGGCCCCGCTCATTCCGGCAGTGGGTTGTCTCGCTTTGTCGGGCGTGTCGAGGGAGCCAAAGATGCCCCAAGCGGCATCCCACACTTCAATATCCCTGCCTACGACGGCATTGGCGCGAACGAGTTTATCGTCGATGTCACGCATATGGTTCCCGGCCCAGACGGGAAACCTGTGCCGGCCGTCGACTTCATCAGCACCATGAACACTCCACGCGACGTCGAGTGGACGATGTGGTACCACGTTCTCAACTGTGGATATCGCGTCCGCGCGAGCGGAGAAACCGATTTTCCCTGCCTGTCCGGGGATCGGGTCGGCATCGGCCGGGTCTACGCCAAGGTGGATGGAGATCTTACGTTCGAGAAGTGGGTGCAAGCGGTCGCCAACGGTCGCAGTTATGTTTCCGACGGTTTCACTCACTTGATGGACTTCTCGGCCGAGGCAAACAACAAGAAACATTCGGTGGGGGTGGATGCCAGTGAAATCAGGCTTGTGAAGCCGGGAAAGGTGAATTTCAAGATTCGCGCGGCTCATTTCTCGAACGACAAACAATCTGTTCCCGTGGAACTGATTGTGAACGGTCAGGTGGCGGCTCAGGACACATTGAAGAGCGATGGAGTGACCCGCGAATTGCAATTCGCGGCAGAAATTTCTGCTAGCAGTTGGGTTGCCATCCGTGTGGCCCCGTCTGGTCATACCAACCCGTTTTTCGTCATTGTCGATGGAAAGCCGATTCGCGCGAATAAACACAGCGCGGCATGGTGTTTGGCCGGCGTCGAGCAGTGCTGGAAATCGAAAGCCAACACCTACCATCCGGACGAACGCAAACAAGCTGAGGCCGATTACGAACACGCACGCCAGAGGTATCGCTCGATTCTGGCCGAATCGAGCAACTGATTTGAAGCCACGGTTCATGAATCCGCCGAATGATATGATCTGGATTCTCGTTGGCTGTGCCTGATCGCCACCCACGCCGGTGCTCAGTCGGCAGATGACCTCATTGAGAAGAAGGATCGACCGCTTCTTTTTGGCTATGTCGCAGCTGCAACAAAAACTGCTGAAAACCCGCAGCTATTGCAGCATTTTGCAATAGCTGCTTGACGAACTTCATTGTGGTGAATAAAATTAAATGTTCGGGGTTGAGGTAATCATCCCCGTTTCACTTCAGATCGTTTCTGATCGCTGTCTCTTTGTAATGGACGTGTGCGGTGTTTCGGATCGGTGGCAACCATGACCTGGAGGTTTTGGAATGTTACTTCATCGAAATCGCGTCAACTTTCATGTTACTTCCACCTGTGCGTTGCATGGCCTATCTGTTTTTGGTGCATGATACTGTTCATTCGATAACTGCTTGCGGGGCGCTGCCCGCTTTGAACGGATCCATTCGAGCGGTAAGCCGACAGCTTATCTGCCCCGAAATTTTTCGGCGTCCGCGCCAGTAATAAACCATTTAATCAAAACGCAATAAGGAGTGTATTTATGGAAGATCACTTTGAACCCGCTTTCATGCCTTGGAAAGAGCTTACCGTCGAGCAGCGAGGCGAAATCGTGTGGAACCACGAGATGTTCATCGCGGATTTTGAATCATTGAGCCATTTCATGGAAAAAATCAAAAGCCTTGTCTGGTCGAGAGACTCCAGACCCCCTGAAAAACGCCTGGTCATTCACTCCCCTGACCGATTGGAACTTACTAGTCTTTGGTACGGTTTTAACGAGGAGAGGAACTTGGAAATGAAACCGCCGAGCATGTGCCGTCTTTCCGACGAACTGATCGAAGCAATGGAAAGCAAACTGCATACGCCATCTATTCCCGTTACCATATCTCCTTATGCCGCCAAGGTCATTGCAAGGGCACTTGTTCGATACGCGGATAACCGTCGCGCTCTTGCCACGGAAACAAAGGGCATGGGATGCGCCCATGAGATGTGCCTTGTCGCGGCTGAAGAGGCTGAAACGGCCGCCGGAGTTCTTGGTCAACGCGTCGCCAAATTTGACGCGGAAAACCTGATCTGGTGACCGGGGCGACAAGTGTCGGCGCGCAAGACAACAGAGTCGAATTAATGTGACGATCTCTAGGGATAGGCCGCTCTGTCTGGGGCGGTCTATCCATTCCAAACATGATTTTATTTGACGGATAACGATTGAATCCTCGGATCATCCAAGTCCAATCGGAAAAGAACCTGATTGTAGTTATAACGTGGCGTTTTGTGCGGATTGTTCGAGAAATCGTTGGTGTAAGTCCCTTCGAAATGGATGATTCGCCCGCCATCGCGGTCCAGAAAAGCATGATGGCAGACATTGTAGAGCGTTTGATGGTCATGCGTGGCCACTTTGATGGCTATGTTGAACGGCCCTGTTGGATCGTTGGCCTCCGCATACCAGACCTCTCCTAAAAACGACTCTTTGCCCATGAACTGGCAGGCGACCAGCACCCACTTCTTGCGGAACGCGTTCCAGCGCACCGTGCCACTGTGAAGGACCACCCGGTCTTTGGGCGAGGAAGCGTCGATCGGGCAGAATCGGGCATCAGCAGGCTCAAAGTTTCCCTTCTTGATCCGGTCGAGTTCTGTTTTTGAATCCGTGGGTGCCGAACTCTTTTGCCATCGCCAAACAGATGTTTTCTTTGGTTTTTCCGTCGTTTCAGCGCTAAACGCTTCGTACTGATCAGGATTCAAGACGTCTTTCAACGTGGCGGGGACACGCACATTCGGATTGGGGCTACCGAACAGCAGCCATGGCGCCCCGTCTTTCTTGATTAAAATGGGGTGCCCAGCCGGGTGCCGCCATGTTTCGCTAAGAGGAAGCTGACGAATAACTTCAAAAACAGCGCGTTCCGTGTTGTATTGAGCAATTCCGTGTTCCAGTTCATCGGCAAGGCCTTTGCGGCGGGAGTAGTGCGCCACAAGCGTGTCTTTGCCCTGTTCATCTTTGACCACGCAGGGCGCGTTGATCCAGATCACTCCTTCGGGGCGCTCCGGCAAAGGCATCATGGCGCGGGCAAACCCGTTTTTGGCGGTGAAATAATCGAAAGCGATTCCATGTTCCGGGTTGGAAGATGGATCCGCAGGATTGGGAATGGGCGTGGTGGCTCCTGCCATACGAAACAGCCCGAGCGGGTATTCCATGCGTTGGGTATCGCCCCACATCCAGAAAATATGCTTCTGAAACTCAACTGTCTGCACGGAATCTTGGCCAGCCACCATTCCAGGATTTTCCGAAGGCGCTAGCGGTAGCGGAAGCCCCAGTAGCTGTGTGTCGCGGTAGAGTCCTTCACCCGTCAGCCGGCACAACCGCTCAGCTACTTGTTTGCGAATCATGGAAATGACCGCTTTTTTGCCGGGTTGCGGTGTGATGCGCACGCCGGGAAACCCGAAGCCGTCCTTGGGCATCTCGTACCCATGGCTGCGCACCGTGAAAAAAATCTCCCGGTTCATCAACCCGGGTTCATGGAAGGCGACACGGCCGGCGTTGTCGGTCACCAGCAGCAAACTGTTGACGGTTTCGAGTTCTACCAAGGGGATCCCTCGGCGGGTGACGGAATCGACTACCTGGACTTCTGCCCATGTTTGGGTGAAGCCGGTGATGGGAAAAAGGATCAGTAGAAGTACCGGCAAAAGACAAAAATACCGAAAAAGTAGAGAGCACATGAGGGCACCTTGCAACAAGAAAGAAGGGACAGCCAGCCGTTTGTGAACAGGGTACCGGTAAAGGGTGGTGGGGCGATGAGAATCGGCCAAAATGGGTTCTGTGAAATTTTTGAGGAGGAGGCCTTGCGCAAGTGCGAGTAGGCGTTAGTATTCAGTCGTCGCAAGCAATGCTTGCTCGAAAGGCCTGCCGAAAAGTGGGCCTTTCATTTCTTTGACAACTTGGTGGGAAGCGCAAAGGTATTGCGAAAGTCGCATATTTTCTTTGTAGATACAGCTACAAAAAGAAGTATGTGCATCGTAGTGCCTGAGAATAGATAACAGGCGAGCGAAGGATCGAACACAAGCGTGCGCATGTTGTTGTAGTCGGTAGAGAATTACAATGGTGTGTGCAGTATTGGAAATCGTTTCTGGGCTTTAATTAGCACGGGGATGATGCGGCCAAGCTGGAAAGAGCGTGTGGGGGATGCCTTGGCGCTAGGAGGCGAAGAAGGGCGTGCAAGACTGCGAAAAGTCCGGGGGAGCTGTCAAAGGAGCATTGATCCCGGAATCCCTGAATGATCGTATACTGAATCCATAGGTATACGAAGCGAACGCGGCGAACTGAAACATCTCAGTAGCTGTAGGAAGAGAAAGAAACCTCGATTCCGTCAGTAGCGGCGAGCGAAAGCGGAAGAGCCCAAACCGGCCGGGCATGCCCGACCGGGGTTGTAGGACCGATGTGATGCCCGACAGAACTTAGTTGAATCCCCTGGGAAGGGGAACCAAAGAGGGTGACAGTCCCGTAGGCGACAAGTGAAGTTGGCTGAATCGGCACCTGAGTAGGACCAGACACGTGAAATCTGGTCTGAATCGGCGGGGCCCATCCCGCAAGGCTAAATACTCCCTAGCGACCGATAGCGAACTAGTAGCGCGAGCGAAAGGTGGAAAGAATCCCGGGAGGGGAGGACATTGACCCTGAAACCACATGCTTACAAGCGGTCGGAGCTCAGTGGCGTAAGCCCGAGTGACGGCGTGCCTTTTGCATAATGATCCGGCGACTTGCTGTTACTGGCCAGGTTAAACCGTTATGCGGTGGAGCCGAAGCGAAAGCGAGTCTGAATAGGGCGAATAAGTCAGTGGCAGCAGACGCGAAACCACGTGAACTACGCATGGGCAGGATGAAGCGGGAGTAACATCTCGTGGAGGTCCGAACTCACTAGTGTTGAAAAACTAGGGGATGACCTGTGTGGAGGATTGAAAGTATCATCAAACGTGGAGATAGCTCGTTCTCTCCGAAATAACTCTAGGGTTAGCGTCGCGGTAGTTGGCATGGGGGGTAGAGCGACTGAATGCGCTGGGGGGCCTACCCGGCTACCCCTCGCAACCAAACTCCGAATACCCATGTATCAAGCTGCGGCAGTTAGACTGCGAGGGATAAGCTTCGTAGTCGAGAGGGGAACAACCCAGACCGTCCGCTAAGGTCCCTAAGAGCCACTCAGTGCGAAAGGAAGTGGAATTCCGATGACAGCCAGGATGTTGGCTTAGAAGCAGCCACCATTTAAAAAGTGCGTAATAGCTTACTGGTCGAGGAGTTCCGCGCCGATAATGAACGGGACTAAGTGGTTCACCGAAGCGGCGGACATTTAAAATGTGGTAGGAGAGCGTGGCGCGGCAGGTTGAAGTGGCACGGACAACGAGCCATGGACGAGGCGCCAGTGATAATGCCGGAACGAGTAACGCTAAAACGGGTGAGAATCCCGTTCGCCGAAAACCCAAGGATTCCTGGGGAAGGTCATTCCGCCCAGGTTTAGCCGGACCCTAAGATGAGGCCGAGAGGCGTAGTCGATGGAAAGCAGGTTGATATTCCTGCGCCGGACTTAAAGGTTGAGCCATCGTGACGGTGTGAGGAGTTTATGAGGGGGGCTGGATCCCCGGAGTAGATGAATTGCATCCTAGAAAATCCGCATGGTGACGATAAGTCTGTCCGTACCAATATCCGACACAGGTGGGTGAGAAGAAGATTCTCAGGCGCGCGAGAGAACGCTCGTGAAGGAACTCGGCAAATTAGCCCCGTAACTTCGGGAGAAGGGGCGCCCCCGCGAGGGGGCCGCAGTGAAAGGGATCTGGCGACTGTTTATCAAAAACACAGGACTCTGCGAACTCGCAAGAGGAAGTATAGAGTCTGACGCCTGCCCGGTGCTGGTAGGTTAAGGAAGAGGGTTAGCCGTAAGGTGAAGCTCGCAACCGAAGCCCCAGTAAACGGCGGCCGTAACTATGACGGTCCTAAGGTAGCGAAGTTCCTTGTCGGGTAAGTTCCGACCTGCATGAATGGCGTAACGACCGGATCACTGTCTCCACGAGCGACTCGGTGAAACTGTAGTTGTTGTGAAGATGCAACATACCCGCGATTAGACGGAAAGACCCCGTGAACCTTTACTGCAGCTTAGTATTGGGTTTAGGCCCGGCATGCGTAGCGTAGGTGGGAGGTGTTGAAGCAGACGTTCAGGCGTTTGCGGAGCCAAAAGATGAAACACCACCCTTGCCGTGCTTGAATTCTAACCCCGACCCATGAATCTGGGCGGCGGACAGTGCTAAGTGGGCAGTTTGACTGGGGCGGTCTCCTCCCAAAGAGTAACGGAGGAGCCCCAAGGTACCCTCAGCCCGGTCGGCAATCGGGCAAAGAGCGCAATGGTAGAAGGGTGCTTGACTGCAAGACGCATACGTCGAGCAGGTGCGAAAGCAGGGCATAGTGATCCGGCGGTGCTGGATGGAAAGGCCGTCGCTCAACAGATAAAAGGTACTCCGGGGATAACAGGCTTATCTCCTCTGAGCGTCCATAGCGGCGAGGAGGTTTGGCACCTCGATGTCGGCTCATCGCATCCTGGGGGTGGAGAAGCTCCCAAGGGTTTGGCTGTTCGCCAATGAAAGCGGTACGTGAGCTGGGTTCAGACCGTCGTGAGACAGGTCGGTCCCTATCTGTCGTGGGCGTAGGAATCTTGAGCAGCTCTCTCCCTAGTACGAGAGGATTGGGAGGGACGTACCTCTGGTGTCCCTGTTGTCGTGCCAACGGCATGGCAGGGTAGCCACGTACGGTCAGGATAAACGCTGAAAGCATCTAAGCGTGAAACCTTCTGCAAGACTAGGATTCCTGTCGTAAGACACAGGCCCCTGGAAGACTACCAGGTTGATAGGATGGATGTGTAAGGCGAGTAATCGCTTCAGCTTACCATTACTAATGGCCTATTGCTTCGCCGCATCTTTCCCTTGCTAAAGCCTGTTACTAAACATGGCACTACGAATCGTATACCTCAAGCTTCCCACCCCGTATTTCCCGGTGACTTGACCAGAATGGCCATACCCGTTCCCTTTCCGAACACGGCCGTCAAGCATTCTGGGCCGATGGTAGTCCTTTACGGGCGAGAGTAGGTCATCGCCGGGTTCCGCAGCCCGCTAACGAAAGTTAGCGGGCTGCTCCTTTATATCCGCTCAGTTCCCTTCGTTCTAAATTGTATCCCTGAAACCATAACGCCTGATTCCCATGAGCCCCCAACGTGAGTTGGGGGGTGCACAGTCACTAGCAGACAAGCCAATGCGTATCAACATATTCGGGATTCTTTAGGATATTGCTTCGGGGAACATCGTTCAATTTGTTAACCCACCAACTGGCGTTGCTGGCTCGAAATTAGCTCTTTGGTACTGACGCGTGAATCTTTTCTCCGTCAACAACATTCAAAACCAATCGTATTCATGAGCCCCCAACGTGAGTTGGGGGGTGCACAGTCACTTGTAGGCAACCAAGAACGTCTCAACCTGTTCGGTTACTGTTAGATACTGCCGAGTGGATCAGCGTTCTGTTTGTTAACCCACCAACTTCCGTTGGTGGCTCGAAATTAAGCTTTTGCATGCGCTAAATGATGGAATCGCTGGTTGTTGCAAAAGTTAGCCGAGTTTCTGCGTGGGAGTCTGTGGCCCCTTACTGCGTGCGGGGCTCTTCGGTATTGATGGGTGGATCTTTTTCTCGTCGACCGCAACCAAAACTGATCGTATTCATGAGCCCCCAACGTGAGTTGGGGGGTGCACAGTCACTGGCAGGCAACCAAGAACGTCTCAACCTGTTCGGTTACTGTTAGATACTGCCGAGTGGATCAGCGTTCTGTTTGTTAACCCACCAACTGGCGTTGGTGGCTCGAAATTAGCTTTTGCATGCGCTAAATGATGGAATCGCTGGTTGTTGGAAAAGTTAGCCGAGTTTCTGCGTGGGAGTCTGTGGCCCCTTACTGCGTGCGGGGCTCTTCGGTATTGATGGGTGGATCTTTTTCTCGTCGACCGCAACCAAAACTGATCGTATTCATGAGCCCCCAACGTGAGTTGGGGGGTGCACAGTCGCTAGCGGGCAATCCGAAACGCTTCAATATATTCGGGTACTGTTGGATACTGTTTAGTGGAACAGCGTTTTGTTTGTTAACCCACCAACTGGCGTTGGTGGCTCAAGTGACGGGGCTGTTCGGTTTTCCTGCGTGACACCCTTTCTCCTATTTCCTAAACCAGATTTATGATTTTGTTTAACCTGCTTGTTTTAACAATCTTTGGGCAGGCGCCTGCTGCTAACGATCCGCCTGTCAGTGGATCGGTGGTGCGGTTGCGGACTGTGCGCGAATTGGCCACGGGGCAGACCGTGCGATCCATCGATATTGACCTACTCTGGAAATCACCCCTCGAACCCGTTTTGGTGAGCAGCCAGCCTTTGCGGTTCAGCCTGCAGGCCGTGGGGCGAGAACCCTTGACGGTGGCTGCCGGCGCAAGCCTTGGCACCACCGATAGCCCGTTGCGGCACGGGTGGACGGTTGCCGTGCCCCCTGGCTGGAGCCTGCCCGACAAGCCGTGGGCGTGCCGGGTGGAAGGTGAAAGTATTGTTGCCCGGGGTAAGACCACCGTTACCGTGGGCCGGCTTGGTGATTTGCTGGACCGGGCGCGGACAGGACCGGTGGAAGTGGCTCGAGAAGGCGCGTTTCGGTGCCTAGTGCAGAAGATTGATAAGCGTGCCCAGCGGATTTCTGTGC
>Ga0255132_1001192_pt1 | contig 9906 bp, 11 predicted proteins | sample Law_Law_RepA_8d_FD_188551 | JGI IMG/M metagenome (GOLD analysis project Ga0255132, IMG submission 188551) | Freshwater microbial communities from St. Lawrence River, New York, United States - Law_Law_RepA_8d | ecosystem: Environmental > Aquatic > Freshwater > River | place: USA: New York...
CAATCAGGGAATGGCCGTAGGTGCGTCGTCCCCAATGACGGCGTCCGGATTGTCCCGCCGCGAACACAAAACAACCGTTTTCAATGGCGCGCGCCCGCACCAGCACGTGCCAGTGGGCTTCGCCCGTGGTCGCTGTAAACGCGGCAGGAATGGCCAGAAAGTCGGCGCCGCGTTGGGCTAATTCGCGATACAGGTGCGGGAAACGGACGTCATAACAAATACTCAGCCCAAGCTTGCCCCAGGGGAGTTCAGCAGCCGCGAGGGTCTCGCCGGGCGCAACGGTATTGGATTCCCGATACATCTCGCCCTGACGCAGGGCCACGTCGAAAAGGTGAACCTTGTTGTAGGTGGCAAGGCAGACGCCGTTCGCATCAAACACGTAACTGCGGTTACTCACCCGTCCGTCTCCGCGCTGGATGGTCAAGGAACCAAGAGCCAGCACTACCCCTAATTCGCGCGCCAATTCAGGGAATACCGTGAGCGCCGGATGCGTCTCCTCCGTATAGCCACGGGTGAGATAGTCGGTGTCTTTCGGTTCGAGACAGGCAAAATTCTCTGGCAAGCAGATGAGCTCGGCGCCATCGGCCGCGGCGGCGCGCGTGAGGGCTATCGCACGCTCGATGTTCTCCAGCACCCGCTCTTCGGCGCAATTCTGAACACAGGCCACTTTGAATTTTGCAGGCATGGGCTATCCCAACTGGTGGTCGGCGATCGCGATGCCGTCGCCGTCGGCGTAAAGATAGTCACCCGGTGCGACGGTGACTTCGGCGAACCGCAGCGTGACATCACGCGCGCCCTCGCCTTTTTTGATGCTCTTTCTCGGATTGGACGCAATCGCCTTAACGCCGATGGGGAGCCCGGAGAGGGCGCCGCTGTCCCGAATGCACCCGTAGACGACGATCCCGGTCCAGCCGTTTTTCACCCCCAACTCGGCCAGTTGATCGCCGACCAGCGCGCAGCGCAGGGAGCCGCCGCCATCGACCACTAACACACGATTGAGCCCGGGCTCTTCCAGCAGGCTGCGGACCAGACTGTTGTCCTCGAATACCTTGACGGTAACGACTTCGCCTTCGAATACGAGGTTCCCCCCGAAATCTCGAAAAATCGGGGCGGGAATTCGGAGCGCCTCGCCGTGTGCATCGTAAAGGTCTGCGGTTGCCTGACTCATGGTGTTCACTCCAATGTGCGGGGGACTCTCGCTTGGCGGTGAGTCCGGAATGTCGGCACCAAACCGCGCGGGGTCAGGCGTCTGACTTTGGTTTGGCTGGGCGCTTCCAGCCGCTGATCGTTTTCTGGCGAACGCGGCTAATGACCAGTCGGTCGGGCTCGACATTTTCGGTCACCGTGGTGCCTGCACCGATAGTGACGCCTCGACCTATCGTCACCGGCGCCACTAGCTGGGTGTCAGAGCCGATGAAGACATCGTCTTCAATCACGGTTTTGTGTTTGAACGCGCCGTCGTAATTGCAGGTGATCGTGCCGGCGCCAACATTGACGTTATTGCCGATATCCGCGTCGCCCAGATAGGCGAGATGATTCGCCTTTGAATGCTTGCCGAGGCGCGATTTCTTAACCTCAACGAAGTTGCCCACATGCACGCCTTCGGCGAGTTCGGTCTCAGGCCGAATGCGCGCAAACGGTCCAATTCGGGCACCGGCGCCGATGCGAGCCCCATCGATTACCGAATTGGCTAGGACCTCCACATTGTCGCCAAGCGACGCGTTCGAAATGACGCAGTTCGGGCCGATGCGCACGTTGCAGCCCAGCGTGACCTGCCCCTCAAAGACCACGTTAACGTCGATGGTGGTGTCGGTGCCTGAAACCAGCTCCCCCCGCACATCGACCCGCGCAGGGTCCATCAGCGTTACACCGCCCGCCATGAGTGACTGGGCCAATCGACGTTGATGCACGCGCTCAAGCGCCGCCAGTTGGCTCCGGTCGTTAACGCCCGCAATTTCCATTTCGTCGTTGGTCGTAACCCCTTGAACGGCGATCCCTTCGCTCACCGCGCGCAACACGCAGTCGGTCAGGTAGTACTCGCCCTGTGCGTTGTTATTGGCGAGCGTCGGCAGCCAGCGGTGGAGGTATTCCCCCTTCACCACCATGATGCCGCTGTTAATTTCGCTAATCAGGAGTTCATCCGGGGCCGCATCTTTTTGCTCCACGATGCGAGCGATCTGTCCGGCGACGTCGCGCACGATTCGGCCATATCCAACCGGGTTCGACACCTTGGCCGTCAGCAAGGAGAAGCCACTCGTGCGAGACGCCTCGAGTAACTGTTCGAGAGTTGCGCGTCGAATGAGCGGCACATCCCCGTAGAGAATCAGCACCAGGTGGTCGGCCGGAAGCAAAGGTAAGGCTTGCGCCACTGCGTGGCCGGTCCCCAATTGTTCGCGCTGTTCTACCCAGTCGATTGGCCTGCTCGCCAGCGCTTGCTGTAGCTGCGATCCACCGTGACCAAACACCACAACGGGCCGAGTTGCCGTGATAGCGCTCGTCGTGTCGAGTACGTGGGAAACCAGCGGCTTGCCGGCGATCTGGTGCAGAACCTTGGGAGTCGCCGAGCGCATGCGCTGGCCTTTGCCAGCGGCAAGGATGCAGAGAGAAATAGTCATGCGGCCGAGCGGCCAGATTTGATATTGCAAGAGTGTGTCATCTTATCCACCCTCCTGTGTTTGGCCCCATCGCAGGGGCCTCCAGCGAACGGGGCGACTGAGCGCCCCGCCCCATTTCCCGTTAACCGCCGCGGCGACGAAGCCGCTGGATCGTCTGGAGCTGCGCCGCAAGTTCTGCGAGTTCGGCCTGAGCCTTCGTGAAATCCACCTTGTCGGAGCGATTCGCGAGCGCCTCCTCGGCTTCCTGCTTGGCCTTCATCACGGCCGCTTCGTCGAGGTCGTGGGCCCGAATCGCAGTGTCCGACAATACGGTAACGACTTTGGGCTGAACCTCGAGCATGCCGCCAGACACATAAAAGGCCTGTTGTTCACCCCCTACCATCTGGACCCGGACCTCGCCCGGGCGCAATGGCGTAAGCATGGCGGCGTGGCCCGGCAGGATGCCGACCTCACCCAGCCGCGCGGGGGCGAACACTATCTCGACGTCACCGGAGAAGATTTCGCGCTCTGCGCTGACGATCTCAACATGAATGGTGGACATGGGCGCTGGCTGCCTCGATTAGAGCGACTTGGCTTTCTCGACCGCGTCTTCGATGGTGCCGACCATGTAGAACGCCTGCTCCGGCAGGTGGTCGTACTCGCCGGCAACAATCGCCTTGAACCCGCGAATCGTTTCCTTCAGCGGCACATAACGACCTTTGGCACCGGTGAAGACTTCGGCCACGAAGTACGGCTGCGAGAGGAAGCGCTGGATTTTACGGGCGCGAGACACGGTGAGCTTGTCTTCCTCGGAAAGTTCGTCCATGCCCAGAATCGCGATGATGTCGCGGAGTTCCTTGTAGCGCTGGAGCGTGCCCTGCACCAGTCGAGCGGTGTCGTAGTGGTCCTGGCCGACGACAAGCGGATCCAGCTGGCGGCTGGTGGAGTCGAGCGGGTCAACCGCCGGATAAATACCCAATTCCGCGATTTGGCGGGACAACACGACGGTCGCGTCCAAGTGGGCGAAGGTGGTCGCCGGCGACGGGTCGGTCAAGTCGTCCGCGGGCACGTATACCGCCTGAATGGAGGTGATGGAGCCCGTGCGGGTGGAGGTGATGCGTTCCTGCAGCTTGCCCATTTCTTCCGCCAGCGTTGGCTGATAGCCCACCGCGGAAGGCATACGGCCCAGAAGCGCGGACACTTCGGTACCGGCCAAGGTAAAGCGATAAATATTGTCGACGAACAGCAACACGTCGCGGCCTTCGTCACGGAACTTCTCGGCCAAGGTCAGGCCAGTCAGCGCGACGCGTAGGCGGTTGCCCGGGGGCTCGTTCATCTGGCCATAGACCAGCGACACCTTGTCGAGCACGTTCGAGTCTTTCATTTCGTGATAGAAGTCGTTCCCTTCGCGGGTACGCTCGCCTACGCCGGCGAACACCGAGAAGCCGCTGTGCTCAATCGCGATGTTGCGGATGAGTTCCATCATGTTCACGGTCTTGCCCACACCGGCACCGCCGAACAGACCGACCTTACCGCCCTTGGCGAACGGGCAGATAAGGTCGATGACCTTGATGCCGGTTTCCAGCAGCTCGGTCGCTGGCGAGAGGTCGGTGAACTTGGGGGCTTCGCGGTGAATCGACATCGTCTCTGTCGTGTCGATGGGGCCCGCTTCGTCGATGGGCTCGCCCAACACGTTCATGATGCGCCCGAGCGTTTTCTGCCCAACCGGCACGGTAATTGGCGCGCCCGTGTTGGTCACGACCATGTTACGGCGCAAACCGTCGGTAGAACCGAGCGCGATAGTGCGAACTACCCCGTCGCCCAGCTGCTGCTGCACTTCGAGCGTCGTCGGCACGTCCTGCAGCTTCAGGGCGTCATAGATTTTGGGCACTTCAGCAGCGGGAAACTTAACGTCGATAACCGCGCCAATAATTTGCGAGATGGAGCCACTCATGCTTTGGTTCCTCGGGGAAGTCTTGATTCGTGTCGGGTCAGGCTTAAACCGCAGCCGCACCGCTGACGATTTCAGCGAGCTCCTGGGTAATCGCCGCCTGGCGAGCCTTGTTGTAAATCAGCTGAAGCTCCTTGATGAGCTTGCCAGCGTTATCCGAAGCGCTCTTCATCGCCACCATGCGGGCCGCCTGCTCACAGGCAATGTTTTCGACCACACGCTGGTAGGCCAGCGATTCAACATAGCGGACCATTAGTTGGTCCAGCACTTCCTGTGCTTCGGGTTCGTAGATGTAATCCCAATGCTGCGTGAGATCGGAATCAGCTTCGGCTTTCAGCGGCACCAGCTGTTCCAGATCCGGCTTCTGAGTCATTGAATTCACAAAGTCATTGGACGCGATGAAGATTTGGTCGACGCGACCTTCAAGATAAGCATCGATCATAATTTTGACGGGCCCTAGCAGTTGGTCCAGATGCGGCGCGTCGCCCACCTTGCTCACCTGCCCGGTGACTTTGCCGCCGACGCGCTGGAAAAATTGCAGCGCTTTACGGCCTACCGTGCACACTTCGAACTCAACATTGGCAGCCTGCCAACGCTTCATGTGCTGCACCAGCATGCGGAAAAGATTGGAGTTCAGACCGCCGCAGAGTCCCCGGTCGGTAGAAACCACAATGATTCCCACCCGCTTGACCTCCCGGCTGACCAGGAACGGATGCCGATACTCTGAGTTGGCGGCTGCGACATGCGCAATGACATTCCGCATCCGATCGGCGTACGGGCGCGCGGCCCGCATACGCTCCTGCGCCTTGCGCATTTTGCTGGTCGCCACCATTTCCATGGCGCGCGTGATCTTCTGCGTGTTTTGTACGCTTGCGATCTTGACTCGAATTTCTTTACCGACGGCCATGGCGGAGGTTTCCTGCGACTACCAGGTCTGGGTCTGCTTGAACGTCGCGATAGCGGTCTTCAGTTCCGCCTCAATGGCATCGCTGAAATCACCGGTGTCGTTAATCGTCTGGAGCAGTTGGGCATGGGCGGACTTCATATACCCGTGGAGCGCGCTTTCAAAGGCGCCAACCTTCTTCACTTCGACATCGTCGATGTAGCCGCGGTCAACTGCGAAGAGCGACACCGCCATGTCGGCGACGGACAGCGGCGAGTACTGCTTCTGCTTCATCAGTTCCATAACACGCTGACCACGGTCGAGCTGCTTACGGGTCGCCTCGTCGAGGTCGGAGGCGAACTGCGCGAAGGCCGCGAGTTCGCGGTACTGCGCGAGGGCAAGACGGACACCGCCGCCGAGCTTCTTGATGATCTTGGTCTGGGCGGCGCCACCGACTCGTGACACCGACAGACCGGCGTTGATCGCGGGCCGGAAGCCAGAGTTGAACAGGTTCGTTTCCAGATAAATCTGACCGTCGGTAATCGAAATCACGTTGGTCGGCACGAATGCAGACACGTCACCCGCTTGGGTTTCGATGATCGGCAACGCGGTGAGCGAACCGGTCTTGCCGGTCACCCGGCCCTCGGTTTCTTTCGCCACCCAATCCGGGTTCACGCGCGCGGCGCGCTCCAGCAGACGGGAGTGGAGATAGAACACGTCGCCAGGATAGGCTTCGCGACCCGGCGGGCGGCGGAGCAGCAGCGATACCTGACGGTAGGCCCAGGCCTGCTTGGTCAAGTCATCATAAATAATGAGCGCGTCTTCCCCGATGTCGCGGAAGTATTCGCCCATCGCGCAACCGGAGTAGGGCGCGATGTACTGCATAGCGGCGGACTCGGAAGCGGTCGCTGCAACCACGATGGTGTGGTCCATTGCGCCATGCTCTTCGAGCTTGCGAATTACGGTGTTGATCGACGACGCCTTCTGACCAATCGCGACGTAGATGCACTTAATGCCAGTGCCCTTCTGATTGATGATGGTGTCGATCGCAACGGCGGTTTTACCCGTTTGACGGTCGCCGATGATGAGTTCGCGCTGACCGCGGCCCACGGGCACCATCGCATCGATGGATTTAAGACCAGTTTGCACCGGCTGCGAGACTGACTGACGCCAGATAACGCCCGGGGCGATCTTTTCGATAGGCGAAGTAAGCGTGGTGTTCAGGTCACCTTTGCCGTCGATCGGCTGGCCCAGCGCGTTGACCACGCGACCGAGCAAGGCTTCACCGACCGGCACTTCCAGAATGCGCTTGGTGCAACGGACCGTGTCGCCTTCCTTGATGTGCTGATATTCGCCCATGATCACCGCGCCGACCGAGTCCTGCTCGAGGTTCAGCGCCAGACCAAAGGTGTTGCCGGGGAATTCGATCATTTCGCCGGACATCACATCGGAAAGGCCGTGGAGACGGGCAATACCGTCGGTCAAGCTGACCACCGTACCTTCAGTACGGCCCTCGGTCGCAATGTCGAACTCCTGAATCTTCTTCTTAATGAGTTCGCTGATTTCAGTCGCACTGATTTGCATGGGTCATCCTCGTCTGTTCAAGCATCGGGTCACGTGAGTGCCGGCGATACTCGGAGGTCACTTGATATTGAATACGTTGGCCAACTGGCTGAGACCGCCCTGGAGTGAGGCGTCAAACACCATGTCACCGACCTTTACTTTGGCTCCGCCGATAAGCGAGCTGTCGATCGTCTGAGAGATGCGCACCGCTTTGCCGAGCCGGGCTTGCATCGCACTCGCAATTCGGCTTTCGGTGGCAGCATCTAGCGGGAAAGCCGTTAGTACCTGTACCTGAGCCACGTTATCCAGCGTCGCACGGTGCGCGGCGAACGCCGTGGCAATTTCGGGGGCTATTTGCAGTCGCCCGGCGTCGAGCAGAACTCGCACAAAGTTTCTGACCTTCGGGAGCAGGCTGTCTCCGGCGACGGCGGAGATAAGCTCAAGCAGGCGGCCTTTGCTCACCGCGGGGTCGGTGATGACCCGACGCATGTCGGCATCGTTAACCACGAGCGCTAGAAAGCTCAGAGACTGATCCCAGTCGCCGACGGCGCCATCCGCCTGAGCCACCTCGAATGCGGCTTGGGCGTAGGGACGCGCGATAGTGAGGTTTTCTTGCATGGTTCTAGCGCCGGATTACAGCTGGGTGCTCAGCTTGTCGAGCACTTCCTGATGTTTGGCCGCGTCGATTTCTCGCATCAGAATTTTTTCTGCACCCGCCATTGCCAGCGCTGCGACCTGCCCGCGGAGTTCTTCGCGGGCCTGCTGGATTTCCTGCTCGATGCTGGCCCGAGCCGCTGCCAGTTGGCGCTCGCCTTCGGTCTGAGCGGCCGACTTGGCCGCCTCCACCATTTCGTCGGCGCGCTTTTGAGCGTTGGCGACGAGATCCTGACTTTGGCGCTTGGCGCCGTTAATCAGGTCGTCCACCCGGTCCTTGGCGCTGACAAGCTCCATCTGACCCTTTTCGGCGGCCGCCAGGCCGTCGGCGATTTTCTTCTGACGTTCGTCGATCGCACGCATCAGCGGCGGCCAAACGAAACGGGAAGTGAACCAGACGAAGGCAAAGAACCAAACGAACTGGGCAACTAGCGTGAGGTTGATATTCATCTTGAAACTTCCCGATGGTCAGGCGAAGCGCCGATTAAATGCGCTTTATTGCTGAACGGCGGCGAGCAAAGGGTTGCCGAACGCGAACAGCATTGCCAAACCCACGCCGATAATGAACGAGGCGTCGATCAGGCCGAGGAGCAAAAAGACTTTGGCCTGCAGCTGCGGCATTAGCTCGGGCTGACGAGCGGCGCCTTCGAGGAAGCTTGAGCACATGATGGCCACGCCGACGCAGGCGCCAAGCGCGCCGAGGCCGATGATGAGGCCGATGCCAATGGCGGTGAAGGACTGGATTTGGGCGAGGGCCTGAAGGGTTTCCATGACAATTTCCTTTCTTGAGAGCTAGAAGAAATTAAGCGTAGTTACAAAGTGGTCGGGTTAGTGGCTTTCGTGCGCCATGGCGACATAGACGATGGTCAGCATCATGAATATGTAGGCCTGTAGCGCGACGATCAAAATATGGAAGATGGCCCAACCGGCAGACAGCAGCGCACCAAAGAAGGTACCTGCGAGACCGGTGGCAGCCCATAAACCAAGCAATAAGAAGATGATTTCACCAGCGTACATGTTGCCGTAGAGCCGCAGGCTGTGGGACAGCGGCTTGGAGATGTACTCGACTAGGTTAAACAGGAAGTTCGGAATCCAAAGCACCGGGTGTCCGCCGAACGGCGAGCAGGTGAGCTCGTGGAACCAGCCACCGAGGCCTTTGGCCTTGATGCTGTAGTAGATCATCAGCACCCATACCGCAATCGACAGACCGAACGTGGTGTTGATGTCGGCGGTGGGAACCTGTCGCCATTTCTCCAGGCCGAACACATGCTCGTAGATGTAGGCGGAGATATCGACCGGCAGGAAGTCCATCGCGTTCATGAGGAACACCCAGACAAACACGGTTAGGGCGAGCGGCGCCACAAAGCTGATGTTGCCGTGGAAGATGCTCTTCACCTGGTCGTTGACGAACTCAACCGCCAACTCCACGAAAGCCTGTCTTTTGCCGGGCACCGCGGAGGTGGCACCGCGGACCACCAACCACATGAAGCCGCAGCCCAGAATACCGAGCAGGACCGACACCACCACTGAATCGACGTTGACGCTCATGAACGGCGTGTCGCCGACCGGGTGCGTCATGAAGGAAAGATGATGGCTGATGTAGCTGGTGGGCGTCAGCGCGTGTTCTGCGTGTTCGGCTGCCATGTGTGATGTCGTGTTTCGTTTCCGAAGGCTATGAAAAGCCGTTCTGAGCGCGTTAAAACTTGTCGATCTTCAACCGTGCCGTGTAAACCAGACCGTGAGCCACTGCGCGACCCACGCTCCGACGAGCCCCGCTAGAAAGCCGGGCCATTCCATTTGAGATCCTAACCAGCGAATGCCGACGACTAGACCTGCAATGGTCAGCAGAAGCTTGCCCGCCTCGGCCACCAGCAGCGCCGCGACGCTTGGTGTTCTGCCCAGGCTCGTCCTTAGCCAGAGCGTCGTGCCTGCAAACATGAAGGGGCCAACGACCGTTAGCGCCCCTGTGAGACAGGCAATTGCGTACGTGGTACCGACGGTCAGTGCCAAGGCACCGACGGCGATCCCTGCGATGACGACCTGCAACACCAGCGTGGTGAGGAGCAGTCCCGCCATTCCCCGTCGTGATGACTCAGTCTTCACGACGCCCGGTTTGCCCCGCAACGCAGCATCCCGAAAAAGCGGGCGGATTGTAGGAAGATTCGGCGACGACAGTCAATGAAAAACTTGGTCTGGGTCATACAAACATGTGCGGCCTATACGCTCAACGGATGTGGGCGAGAATTCCGTCGAGTTCTTCC
>Ga0255132_1001194_pt1 | contig 9896 bp, 4 predicted proteins | sample Law_Law_RepA_8d_FD_188551 | JGI IMG/M metagenome (GOLD analysis project Ga0255132, IMG submission 188551) | Freshwater microbial communities from St. Lawrence River, New York, United States - Law_Law_RepA_8d | ecosystem: Environmental > Aquatic > Freshwater > River | place: USA: New York...
CGCAGAGAAGTCCACACGCTTACCCATCAAGTTACCACGCACGCGTCCTGTCTTCGCACCGAATCGAGACTTCAAAGTTCGCAGAGGGCGTCCAGAGCGTTGTTGGGTAGGAGGCATACCCTTGATGTCGTTGTCGACATAGGTTGCTACATTGTATTGAAGCAACGAGGTCAGCTTATCAATCATGTCGGCTGAATCGTTCTTATCAATCTTGTCTCGCAATCGGTCATTGGAACGGATGATGGAGATGAGCTGGTGCGTCAAGTCATCTTCCATTCGCTGATGGTCGTCCATCACGACCGAAGGACGCACCGTCAAGGGTGGAACTGCAAGTGCATTGCAAATCATCCATTCAGGTCGGGCAAACTGTGGATCAAATCCAAGACGACGGCAGTCTTCGTTGGTGATACGCTGGAACGCTCGAAGGACGATTTCAGGTTGAAGTTGAACAGGGTCCACAGGTGCTTCATCCTTTGCGAGTTTCTTAAAGGCTTCCAACTTTGCAGCCGTGCCGGCAATCTTACTGACTTTCGCAAACATCGGTGTCTCACAGGTCGTACAGACTGCGGTGTATTTCGTCTGGTCACGCACTTCCTTAAATCGCGCCATACCGGTTGTGGTCAGACTGTCAAGGACTTCAGGTGCGAGAATCGGCTTGGAACAGTTCAAGCAAATCACATTGCAGAGTTTCTCTACCGTATCGAAGAACTGATACAGATACATCGGTCGTGCAAGTTCAATGTGCCCAAAGTGTCCAGGGCAAAGTTGGTTCGTCTGTTTACAGGTCGGACAGACCTTGCCGTTCTCAATCACTCCAAAGCGTGAATCAAATACGCCATTGGGAACGGGTTGTCCGCTTTGGTAGGTTTTATCGGTCGTTACTTCCACAACACTGCGCTTCCGAATGTCTTCGGGGTTCGCAATACCGAATTGAACACCGATGATTGTGTCACCCATTGTATGTCTCTTATACCTATGTGTAGATTCTTCCGTTTTTACTGCTCCGCAAGTTCAAGTAGAGTTTCCCAGTGGTCGTCGTTTTCAATGAACCGTTTGACCATCTCTACGTTGTGTTCGCGCTTTTCAAGGTAGAGAAACATTCGTTCAAACTCTTCTCCACGCTTTTGTTGAAACAACTTGTATTGACGAATACTCGCATAGCGAACATAGTCTAACAAGTCATTCGTCATTCGTTCCGCTCCGTCACGCTCAACATCCTTGAACTTTCGAACCAACGTTGCCCAGTGTTCTTGCAGTAGATATGCTTCCATTGTAGTATTACGCTTATTTTTCATAGAAAAGGAAACTTATAGTTCCTGTACTCTCGGTTTTTCCGTCTTCATTGTTGATTTGAGCTTCTAAATAGGATACTGTTTCAGCTTTGCCTTCAATAGCTTTATAGGATGACCATCCTACAACCGAACAAAGTACAGCTGTGTCTAATTGAACAGCTTGTATTACACGATCTTTTGCAGGGTTATATCGGATCGAATAGGCGTTCGTGCCCGTGAAAATAAATATTCCAGTGTTTGCAAAACTAGAAGCCCAACCATTTAGGGGTCCTCGTGGTCCTGTTGGTGATACTCCAGTAGGTCCTACCGGTCCTACCGGTCCCATAGGTCCTTGATCATTCGTAGGACCTTGCTCTCCTGTTCGTCCAGTGAACCCAGTGGGTCCAGTGTAACTAAGATCATCTCCAAGATTAGGGTTAGGACCCGTTTGTCCAGCAGGTCCGGTAGGTCCAGTGAATCCACTCGGTCCAGTGTTTCCAGTATTACCGGTATGCTGTATACCCGTGGGTCCTGTGGGTCCTGTGTTGAATCCTGTGGGTCCAGTGTTCCCTGTATTGCCAGTCCGTCCTGTCGGTCCTGTGTTGCCAGTATTTCCTGTATTGCCTGTCGAAGCCGTCGGTCCAACAGGTCCAGTGGGTCCAGTGTTTCCTGTATTCCCCGTAGGTCCTGTCGGTCCAGTGTTGCCAGTATTGCCAGTATTCCCTGTCGGTCCTGTTGGGCCTGTATTTCCAGTATTACCGGTATTCCCTGTCGGTCCTGTAGGTCCAGTGGGTCCAGTGTTCCCTGTATTCCCCGTAGGTCCTGTCGGTCCTGTGTTGCCTGTATTGCCAGTATTCCCTGTCGGTCCAGTGGGTCCAGTGGGTCCAGTGTTTCCTGTATTCCCCGTAGGTCCTGTCGGTCCTGTGGCTCCAGTGTTGCCTGTATTCCCCGTAGGTCCTGTCGGTCCAGTGTTGCCTGTATTGCCAGTATTCCCTGTCGGTCCTGTTGGACCTGTATTTCCAGTATTACCGGTATTCCCAGTCCGTCCTGTAGGTCCAGTGGGTCCAGTGTTCCCTGTATTCCCCGTAGGTCCTGTCGGTCCAGTGTTGCCTGTATTGCCCGTTGGTCCTGTCGGTCCAGTGGGTCCAGTGTTGCCTGTATTTCCCGTCGGTCCTGTCGGTCCTGTCGGTCCAGTGTTGCCCGTGTTGCCGGTTGCACCTGTAGGTCCAGTAATCCCTGTTCGTCCTGTCATTGTCGAGGATGGACCTGTAGGTCCAGTAGTCCCTGTGGGTCCTGTAGGGCCCGTTAAACCAGTAGCTGAGTTACCAAACCCAACATGTCCGGTATTTCCAGAGAACTGAAGTCCAGTAGGTCCAGTGGGACCTGTGCGACCCGTCGGTCCTCTACGTCCTGCTACTCCTTGATTGTAGCCTCTCGGTCCTTCAGGACCATCCTCTCCATCGGATCCTGGTACGTCGTCGTCGATACCTGTCGGACCTGTCGGTCCCGTATTCCCTGTATGTGCAAACCCTTTAGGTCCCGTAGGTCCTGTGGGTCCAGTGTTCGCAGTTGGACCCGTCATTCCTAGAGGTCCATAGTTACCAAAAACTCCAGTTTGCCCAGTGGGTCCAGTGAACCCTGTATTGCCTGTACTTCCTGTAGGTCCTGTAGGACCAGTAAACTCACTGCCTGTAGCTCCAGTAGGTCCTGTTTCACTTCCAGCAGGTCCAGTATTCCCTGTATTTCCCGTAGGTCCTGTTGGTCCTGTCGGTCCAGTGTTCCCTGTGGGTCCAGTGTTCCCTGTGTTTCCAGTATCCCCTATATGCCCTGTGTTTCCCGTAGGTCCTGTAGGACCTGTTCGTCCAGTGAACCCTGTAGGACCAGTTTCACCTGTATTTCCTGTTACACCCGATACGGTGGATGAACGTCCCGTCGGACCTATAATTCCAGTAGCTCCAGTCGGTCCTGTGTTTCCTGTGGCTCCTGTAGCTCCAGGTGTACTATTTGCACGTCCAATCGGTCCTGTAGGTCCTATCCGTCCTGTAGGTCCAGTGTTGCCCGTGTTGCCGGTTGCACCTGTATTCCCTGTATTCCCTGTGGAACCTGTACTGGTCGAACTTCCAACAGAACCTGTGTTTCCAGTGTTTCCTGTATTCCCTGTAGGTCCAGTATTTCCAGTAGCGCCGGTTGTACTATTGGCTCCAGCGTTTCCAGTGTTTCCTGTATTTCCGGTGTTTCCAGTGGCTCCTGTTCGACCCGTTGGGCCTGTCGTGCCAGTGACTCCAGTAACTCCAGCATTTCCAGTGGGTCCTGTGTTGCCCGTAGCCCCTGTGGTCGATACAGCACCTGCCATTCCAGTGTTTCCTGTAGGTCCTGTAGTCGAAGAGCCTATAGATCCAGTATCACCTGTAGGTCCGTTAACATACTGAGACTCCGGTAGTCGATATGTAAATGTTCCGGGTATGCGAGGCACGTAACTACTCATTATTAGTAGTAATAGTAAACTATGTAGTTAAATGATCCTGCAGTACTTAAACTAATCTGTGCTTCCCAGTACGTACCTCCTGGATATAAAGAAAATCCAGTGACTCTTGCGTCGGTTAATGCATCTTGCCTAAACCCTGATAAGAAAACAGGTGTAGCTATAGGTGTAACGGTTGCACCTGTGAAACTTACGACTGAACCGGATGTATTTGAGATGCTTATACCCGCCGTTCCTAAGGTAGTAGGACCTCCCGTGGCTCCTGTGGGTCCTATTGAACCTTCTGGACCCTGTGGCCCATCGGGTCCAGTGACACCTTGCTCTCCTACACTCCCTGTATTCCCTGTGGGTCCTTGCTCCCCTGTAGGTCCTGTAAAACCACCCGGAGATCCAGTGGGTCCAGTATTCCCTGTAGATCCTGTAAAGAATCCTCTCGGTCCAGTATTCCCTGTAGGTCCGGTTTCTCCTGTAGGTCCCGTAGGTCCTGTATTGCCAGTGGGTCCTGTTGGACCTGTGTTGCCAGTTGGACCTGTATTTGCACCTGTCGGTCCAGTGTTGCCTGTATTGCCTGTTGGACCTGTATTTGCACCTGTCGAACCAGTGTTGCCTGTATTCCCTGTATTGCCAGTGGGTCCTGTATTGAATCCGGTCGCTCCTGTTGGACCCGTATTCCCTGTAGGACCTGTATTTGCACCTGTAGGTCCAGTGTTGCCCGTGGGTCCTGTGGGTCCTGTGTTACCCGTATTGCCTGTGTTGCCCGTGTTGCCGGTTGGACCTGTATTGAACCCTGTCGCTCCTGTGGGACCTGTGTTGCCTGTTGGACCTGTATTTGCACCTGTCGGTCCAGTGTTGCCAGTATTGCCTGTTGGACCTGTATTTGCACCTGTCGGTCCAGTATTGCCCGTGTTGCCGGTTGGTCCTGTATTGAAGCCTGTTGCTCCTGTTGGACCCGTGTTGCCGGTTGGTCCTGTATTTGCACCTGTCGGTCCAGTGTTGCCTGTATTGCCTGTTGGACCTGTATTTGCACCTGTGGGTCCAGTATTGCCAGTATTGCCTGTGGGTCCTGTGTTGAATCCTGTGGGTCCAGTATTGCCAGTATTACCGGTTGGACCTGTGTTGCCTGTGTTGCCTGTATTACCCGTAGGACCTGTATTTGCACCTGTCGGTCCAGTATTGCCTGTATTACCGGTTGGACCTGTATTGAATCCTGTCGGACCCGTGTTACCTGTTGGACCTGTCGATCCTGTAGGTCCAGTATTCCCCGTGTTTCCGGTGTTACCTGTATTTCCGGTAAAACCAACACTTCCTGAAGGACCGGTTGGACCCGTGGGACCCGTAACACCTGTGGGTCCTGTGTTGCCTGTGTTGCCTGTATTGCCTGTATCACCGGTTGGACCTGTAGGTCCTGTATCTCCTTCACCAGGTGGTCCTGAGGGTCCTGTAGGTCCTGTATCGCCTTTCTCACCATTTGCACCTCGAGGTCCTTCAGGTCCAGCGGGTCCCGTAGGTCCAGTGAACCCACTTGGTCCAGTGATTCCAGTCGGTCCAGTTTGCAGTATTCCAGTCGGTCCAGTGTTTCCAGTGAATCCAGTCGGACCTGTTGGACCTCTGGCTCCTGTATTACCCGTATTTCCTGTAGGACCTGTTGGACCTATTGAACCTGTGGGTCCTGTCTCTCCTGTGGATCCAGTATTCCCTGTTGGACCCATCGGTCCAGTATTGCCAGTATTGCCGGTTGGACCCGTATTGCCAGTTGGACCTGTATTTCCAGTGTTTCCTGTGTTGCCTGTATTCCCCGTAGGTCCTGTCGGTCCTGTAGGTCCGGTATCACCGGTAACACCTGATGGACCTGTAGGTCCGATTGTGCCTGTACGTCCCGTATTTCCTGTAGGTCCTGTAGGTCCAGTGGGTCCGGCGGGACCTGTAGATCCGACCGGTCCAGTCACTCCTCCAGGTCCATTGTTTCCAATCGATCCAACAGGTCCTTGTGCACCTGTAGGTCCAGTGACTCCTGTCGCTCCTGTAATCCCCGTGTTGCCCGTGTTACCCGTATTCCCTGTGTTACCTGTGGGACCTGTGTTTCCTGTATTGGTAGCCGATCCAGCAGTTCCAGTGGGTCCAGTGTTTCCAGTCGGACCTGTGTTACCCGTATTCCCTGTATTACCGGTATTCGTAGCCGTTCCTGCAGGACCTGTATTGCCTGTCGGACCTGTATTGCCTGTATTGCCTGTGTTACCGGTATTCCCTGTATTTCCAGTGGGTCCTGTAGCTCCAGTCGGACCCGTGTTACCTGTGTTACCTGTGTTGCCTGTATTCGTAGCCGATCCTGCAGGTCCTGTTGATCCTGTTGGACCCGTTACACCTGTTGGACCTGCTGGACCTTGTGGACCTACAGGACCTGGGGGACCTGGAAAAACATTGGGTGCGCATGTTTCAACACCTCGTCCTGGCACGTAGCGGACTAGCATTCCTTATTATTAGAAGTGATAGAGTTTGTTCATGTAAAAAATACGGTCTACTCAGGTGGTGGAAATCCTCTATAGGATTCCAGTTTAGTGAAGATTAATGGGGGTCCATATTGGCTGAATATTTTGAATGACTGAATCTCAATTCTACCTGCTTGAGGAGTTGGTGGAGTATCGTTTAAATACGAGTAAAGATCTGCATTACTTCCATTTATTTCCATTGAGTTCGCGTAATAACCTGTTGGACCTTGAACTATTAATAGTGTCAAGTCGTATAATCCTGGAGCTTCAGGAAAGTTTGTAACATTAACCATGAAGTCTGAATTAACTATCTCTTCTTCTTTTCCTTCACCCAATAGTAACCCATTCGGTCCCTGACTCCAATCGAACGGAACAGCAGTCCCTCCTTCATAGGGGTTTAAGAACTGAATGTTTGTATTGCCTCCCCCACCTCCACCTGTTGGACCTATTTTTCCTGTCGGATAGAAGCGTATGTTCGATATCGTGTAGGGAGGACTATATGCATCGATGGCATTTGCATAAATATAAAGTTTATAGATTGAGTTTATAATAACTGGTGAAGAAATGGGTACTCCATTCAATTGAAAGATTACACTAGATCCATCCATGTAGATTGAAAAAATGTCTCCAGTCGTATAGGATGCAGTTCCCTGACTAGAATTATCGTAGATCACTGTATATGTATTGGAGTCTGATAGTCTGATAAGATAACGGTCAGGAGGATTAGGGTAAATACCTGCATACACACTTGTGAGTCCAATATCTATATTATCAGCACCAACACCGATCGCTGGAAGAGTACATTGAAAATAGATACCTTCGAATTCTGAGTTCAAAGACTCAACCGATTGAACGGTGTCGCCAGTGGTTACAAGATTGATAGAGATTGGAGATGTAATCGCAGGTGATCCATTTGTACCGGTTAAGGTTGTAAAGGTTGAACCTGCTGCTCCAGTATCTCCAGTGGGTCCTGTCTCACTTGCTCCTGTAGGTCCTGTATCTCCAGTGGGTCCTGTATCTCCAGTGGGTCCTGTATCTCCAGTGGGTCCTGTATCTCCAGTGGGTCCGGTAAATCCAGTAGGACCTGTGACATTCGAAGCTGCACCTGTAGCTCCAGTATTGCCCGTAGGTCCTGTCACAGTCGATGCCGCACCTGTTGGACCGGTATTGCCGGTAGGTCCTGTTACAGTAGAGGCTGCACCTGTGGGTCCAGTATTGCCCGTAGGTCCTGTTACAGTAGAGGCTGCACCTGTGGGTCCAGTATTACCCGTTGGACCTGTGACAGTTGAAGCAGCACCTGTGGGTCCAGTGTTACCGGTAGGACCTGTCGAACCAGTATTGCCGGTAGGTCCTGTTATAGTTGAAGCAGCACCTGTAGGTCCAGTATTGCCTGTAGGACCTGTGACAGTCGATGCTGCTCCAGTGGCTCCAGTGTTACCAGTAAAACCAGTGGCTCCACGATCTCCAGCTTGAGCAAATGAAAATATAACTTGATCATTTGAACTGATAATGCCTGAAGATTGTACATTTGAAACCGTCAATATATAGTGAGTGACCGCTCCACCGGTAGGAACTACAGATGTAACATTATAAATAGAATTTGTTGTGTCTGCTGAACCCTTCTCGGTTAGTTTGAGCTTTCCAAGGGTTGTGTTTGTGCTCTGTCCTAGGGATGTTAACCAGGAGGTAGCAAAATTTCCAGGAACATCAATCGTGCTGATCATAATGCGTGTTGCTGCAGAAAATACCGCGCTGTTAATGTTAAACTTTCCAGAACCAGGATTTGTGCCTGTCGCTGCATTGCCGGCATTATATGTCCAAAGCAACGAATCGCCGCCATAGTCTCCTACTCCAGTAGGACCTGTAAAACCTGCACCTGTAGGTCCGGTAAATCCAGTAGGACCTGTGACAGTTGATGCTGGTCCAGTATTCCCTGTGGGACCTGTTACAGTTGAAGCAGCACCTGTAGGACCTGTATTACCGGTAGGTCCTGTAGGTCCAGTGTTACCAGTGTTACCAGTATTACCTGTAGGACCTGTTACACCTTGGTTACCTTGAGGACCAGTATTGCCGGTAGGACCTGTGACTGTGCTTGCTGCACCTGTTGCACCTGTATTACCGGTAGGTCCTGTAGGTCCAGTGTTACCAGTGTTACCAGTATTGCCGGTAGGACCTGTGACTGTGCTTGCTGCACCCGTAGCTCCAGTATTGCCTGTAGGACCTGTGACAGTCGATGCTGCACCCGTAGCTCCAGTATTGCCGGTAGGACCTGTAGGTCCAGTGTTACCAGTGTTACCAGTATTACCTGTAGGACCTGTTACACCTTGGTTACCTTGAGGACCAGTATTGCCTGTAGGACCTGTTACAGTTGAAGCAGCACCTGTAGGACCTGTATTACCGGTGGGTCCTGTCACGCCTTGATTACCTTGAAGACCTGTATTACCGGTAGGTCCTGTCACTATGCTTGCTGCACCCGTAGCTCCAGTATTGCCGGTAGGACCTGTGACAGTCGATGCTGCACCCGTAGCTCCAGTATTGCCTGTAGGACCTGTGACTGTGCTTGCTGCACCTGTTGCACCTGTATTACCCGTAGGACCTGTTACACCTTGGTTACCTTGAGGACCAGTATTGCCTGTAGGACCTGTTACAGTTGAAGCAGCACCTGTAGGACCTGTATTACCGGTGGGTCCTGTCACGCCTTGATTACCTTGAAGACCTGTATTACCGGTAGGTCCTGTCACTATGCTTGCTGCACCCGTAGCTCCAGTATTGCCGGTAGGACCTGTGACTGTGCTTGCTGCACCTGTAGGACCTGTATTACCGGTAGGTCCTGTCACGCCTTGATTACCTTGAGGTCCAGTATTGCCTGTGGGTCCTGTCACTATGCTTGCTGCACCTGTTGCACCTGTATTGCCTATAGGACCTGTTACAGTTGAAGCAGCACCTGTAGGACCTGTATTACCGGTAGGTCCTGTCACGCCTTGATTACCTTGAGGTCCAGTATTCCCTGTAGGACCAGTTACAGTTGAAGCTGGACCCGTAGCTCCAGTGTTACCAGTAGGTCCTGTGACAGTCGAAGCAGCACCTGTAGGTCCAGTGTTACCAGTATTCCCTGTGTTTCCCGTTGCGCCAGTTCCAGATGCAGTTCCAGGAGGTCCTGTGAATCCTGTAGGTCCAGTATTTCCAGTGTTACCAGTAGATCCTGTAGGTCCAATCAAGTAGTCTAAACTGTTCCAAGGTGTTACTCCATCTCCAATCTTGACCTTGTACGTGTCGGTTTCGTTTGCAAACTCTCCTGCAAGAAGAACTGTGTTTGCAGCCGCCCAGTTTGCAGCGGTATCGTGTCGAAGTTGGATTCGTTTAGGAACCGTCGGACATTGCGACATTACTTATACATCGCAATCATTTCCCGCTGCTCCACCGAAATCAATCACCTCGTATCCACCAAATGCACCACCTGAATCAATGATATCGCAAATATCATCATCAGCATCACCATTGGAGAATATAACATTGGGTGCAACAGGGCAGACAGGTTTCGGTATACCCACAAGAATCCCAGTTAGTCCATGTTCAAGGTATCCATTGGTAGACCCCTTAAACGAAAAAAAGGTAGATGGATTTGAAAGGATCGCTGCACGTCGAGTTCGTTCGATA
>Ga0255132_1001198_pt1 | contig 9876 bp, 9 predicted proteins | sample Law_Law_RepA_8d_FD_188551 | JGI IMG/M metagenome (GOLD analysis project Ga0255132, IMG submission 188551) | Freshwater microbial communities from St. Lawrence River, New York, United States - Law_Law_RepA_8d | ecosystem: Environmental > Aquatic > Freshwater > River | place: USA: New York...
GAATATGGACCGCAAACAGGCGGTACTGACCGGTCTTTCCTGGCTTTCAGCGTGAAGCGAGCATTTTCAAGCCAAGTGGAACCACTTGGCGGCTCGGAAAATGCGACCAAACTAAAAATGAGTGCGTTCCCCATGAACGGATGTGAACGGGCAGCGCACTAAGCCGCATCAAGGCCAGAGACATGACAGAAACGCGCTACGTCACAACGCCCATCTATTACGTCAATGACAAGCCGCATGTCGGCCATGCCTATACCTCGGTGGCGGCGGATGTGCTGGCGCGCTGGTGGCGCTTGCAGGGCCATGAGGTGTTTTTCCTGACCGGCACGGATGAACATGGCCAGAAGGTGGAAAAGGCCGCGCGTGATGCGGGGATGGACCCGCAAATCTTCACCGATAAGGTGAGCCAGCATTTCCGCGACCTGACCGGCACGCTTGGCCTTTCCAATGATGATTTCATCCGCACCACGGAAGCGCGCCACAAGGCCGCCTGTTCCGCGCTGTGGCAAGAATTGGCGAAGCGCGATGAAATCTACCTCGGCCATTATGAGGGCTGGTATGCCGTGCGTGATGAGGCCTTTTACGGCCCGGATGAGCTGACCGAACGCGATGGCGTGAAATACGCACCATCAGGCGCGCCGGTGGAATGGGTTCGGGAGCCTTCCTATTTCTTCCGCCTGTCAAAATGGCTGCCGGAATTGCTGCGGCGCTATGATTTGCCGGAAGGCCACCCGGAACGGATTGATGTGCAGCCCGAAGCGCGGCGCAATGAAGTGCGCGCCTTTGTGCAGCAGGGCCTCAAGGATTTCGCGGATAAGCCGGAAAAGCTCGATCTTTCGATCTCACGCACCAGCTTCACCTGGGGCGTGAAGGTGCCGGGCGATGAAGCCCATGTGATGTATGTCTGGCTGGATGCGCTGACCAATTACATTACCGCTGCCGGTTACCCTGATGAAAAGGCAGCGCGCTGGAAATTCTGGCCGGCGAGTGCCCATTTCGTCGGCAAGGATATTGTGCGCTTCCACGCGATTTATTGGCCGGCCTTTTTGATGGCGGCGGGGATTACCCCCGCGAAGCGCGTTTTTGCCCATGGCTGGTGGACGATCGAGGGGCAGAAAATGTCCAAATCGCTGGGCAATGTCATTGATCCGGTGGCTTTGGTGGAAGAATACGGGCTGGATCCGCTGCGCTATTTCCTGCTGCGCGAAGTGCCCTTTGGCGCGGATGGAGATTTTGCGCGGAAGGCTTTGGCCAATCGGCTGAATGGCGAATTGGCGGATGCGCTCGGCAATCTCGCTAATCGCACGCTGTCACTCATTCAGCGTAATTGTGAGGGCAAGCTGCCGGAAACTGCGCCGGCGGTGGGCGATGATGTGGCGCTGCTGGAATCGCTTGCTGCCATGCCGGGCATGGTGGGCAAGCATGTGGAAGACCAAGCCTTCCATCTGGCGCTGGAGGAAGTGTTCCGTCTGGTGCGCGCTGCCAATGGCTATATCACCGCGCAGGCGCCTTGGGCTTTGAAAAAGACTGATCCGGTGCGGATGGCGGCGGTGCTGCGGCACCTCCATTCCGTGCTGCGCGGTGCGGCGACGGCGCTGCAGCCCTTCATGCCCGGCAGCATGGCCGCCTTGCTGGATCAGCTTGCCGTGCCGGAAGATGCACGGGATTTGGCCGCGCTGGCGACAGCTTTGCCAGGTGGCACCGCCCTGCCGCCGCCAAGCCCGCTATTTCGCAAGATTGAGATCGAGGCTGCCTGATGCTGGTGGATAGCCATTGCCACCTTGACTACTATGTCGAGGCGGAAATCGCCGACGTCATTGCCCGAGCCCGCGAAGCTGGCATTGGCCGCATGGTCACTATCGGCACGCGTTTCGCCCAGGCGGAACAGGTGAAGGCGCTCACCGAACGCTTTGATTGCGTGCTCGGCACGGTTGGCATCCATCCCCATAATGCCGGGGAAGGGGAGCTTCCGGGGCCGGAAGCCCTGGCGGCGCTGGCCGACCATCCGCGCATTATCGGGCTTGGTGAAAGCGGGCTTGATTACTTCTATGACAAGGCCCCGCGCGAGGCTCAGGCCGAGAATTTCCGCAACCATATCCGCGCGGCGCAGATCACTGGCCTGCCCTTGGCGATCCATGCCCGCCAGGCAGATGAGGATATCGCCGATATTCTGGCCGAGGAACGCGACCGGGGCGGGGCCTTCCCCTTCCTGCTGCATTGCTTCAGCAGCGGGCGCGGCTTGGCGGAACGCGCGGTGGCCATGGGGGGCTATCTGTCCTTCTCCGGCATCCTGACCTTCCCGAAAAGCGAGGAATTGCGGGAGATCGCGCGGGATATGCCGGCGGATCGGCTGCTGGTGGAAACCGATGCGCCTTACCTCGCCCCCGTGCCCTTTCGCGGCAAGCGCTGTGAACCCGCCATGGTGGCGCATACCGCCAAGGTGCTGGCGGCGGTTAGGGGGCTGGAAATTGCCGCGCTGGAAGACCTCACCACGCGCAATTTTGAGACGCTGTTCCAGAAGGCCGCCTGAGTCTTGGTCACAGTCACGGTTACGATCCTGGGCTGCGGTGGTTCGGCCGGCGTCCCACTGATTGGCGGCCCGGATGGGCGGGGCGATTGGGGCGCCTGTGACCCGAATGAGCCGCGCAATCGGCGTAGCAGATCCTCGATTCTGATTGAGGGCGCGGATGGGCGGAAACTGTTGGTGGATGCCGGGCCCGACATGCGCGCCCAATTCTTGGCGGCGGGCGTGGGGGCGGTGGAGGCCATCCTGTTCACCCATCACCATGCCGATCACGTGATGGGCACGGATGAAACCCGCGTACTGAATCGCATCACGGGCCGGGCCTTACCCATTTATGCCATGGAAAGAACGCTGGATAACCTGCGGCAGCGTTTCGATTATGCCTTTCTGCCTTCCTCTGGCCCCTGGTTTTTCCGCCCGGCGCTGGAGCCATTTCAGGTGGCACCGGGTGAGCGCTTGGAGATTGCCGGGATGCCCCTGACGCTATTCAGCCAGGATCATGGGGTGATGGAAACGCTGGGCCTTAGAATCGGGGGCTTCGCCTATTCCACCGATCTGGTGCGCCTGCCGGAAGAAAGCCTTGCCCTTCTTCATGGGCTGGATACCTGGATTGTGGGATGCTTCCAGCGTGCGCCCCATAAGGTGCATGCCAATCTGGACCAAGTGCTTGAATGGGTTCGAATTTTGCAGCCGCGCCGCACAATCCTGACCCATATGGGCAGCGATCTGGACTATGGCTGGCTGAGCCGAATCCTGCCCCCTGGGGTGGAGCCGGGCTATGATGGCATGGTGCTCAGGCCGGGGCGTTGACCGGGGCAAGAAAATGGGCGCAAGGGATTTGCGCTGTCTTGACGCGGCACCACATGCAGGGTCAAGCGAAAGTGACGAAGGGCGGCCTGTTTGCCGCGAAAGGATGAGCCGATGATCAGGGACCGTGATCCTGTTGATGTCTACAATAACACGCTGGTGCCGATGGTGGTCGAACAGACCGCGCGCGGGGAGCGTGCTTTTGATATTTATTCCCGCCTGCTCAAGGAACGCATCATCTTCCTGACTGGCCCGGTTTTCGACCAGGTATCTTCCCTGATCTGCGCCCAGCTGCTGTTCCTGGAGAGCGAAAACCCCAACAAGGATATCGCCTTCTACATCAATAGCCCGGGCGGCGTGGTCTCCTCGGGCCTCGCGATGTATGACACCATGCAATATATCCGCAGCCCCGTGAGCACGGTATGCATCGGGCAGGCGGCGTCCATGGGTTCCTTGCTGCTGTGCGCCGGGGCCAAGGGCAAGCGCTATGCGCTGCCGAATAGCCGGGTGATGGTGCACCAGCCATCTGGTGGGGCGCAGGGGCAGGCTACCGATATCGAAATCCAGGCGCGCGAAATTCTCAAGCTGCGTCAGCGGCTTAATGAGATTTACGTGCACCATACAGGCCAGCCCATTGACGCCATTGAGCGTAAGCTGGAACGCGATACCTACATGTCGGCAGAAGAGGCGCGGGATTTCGGCCTGGTGGACCACGTGGTTGAAAAGCGGCCGTTAGCGGCTTCAGAGGCCCCTTCGGCCTAAGCCTGGGGCGTTTTGACTGAACCAAGCTTTCCCCATCAGCGCCCGGGGAGTATTATCACTGAATCGCGGCCCCCAAACCCGGGCCGCATGGAGACGGTATGAGCAAGTCCGGCGATTCCAAGAATACTCTCTACTGCTCCTTCTGCGGGAAATCGCAGCATGAGGTCCGCAAACTGATCGCTGGCCCAACGGTTTTTATCTGCGATGAGTGCGTCGAACTCTGCATGGATATCATCCGTGAAGAGCATAAGACCCATTTGGTGAAGTCGCGCGATGGGGTGCCCACGCCCAAGGAAATCTGCAAGGTTCTTGATGATTATGTGATCGGCCAGGAACACGCCAAGCGCGTGCTTTCAGTGGCGGTGCATAATCACTACAAGCGACTGGGGCAGGGTGGTAAGGGCGCCGATATCGAAATCGCCAAATCCAATATCATGCTGCTTGGCCCAACCGGTTCAGGCAAGACGCTTTTGGCCCAGACGTTGGCGCGCATTCTTGATGTGCCCTTCACCATGGCGGATGCCACCACACTGACGGAAGCGGGTTATGTGGGTGAGGATGTGGAGAACATCATCCTCAAGCTGCTGCAAGCCGCTGATTACAATGTGGAACGCGCCCAGCGCGGGATCGTTTATATCGACGAAGTCGATAAGATCAGCCGCAAATCTGACAATCCTTCCATCACCCGCGATGTGAGCGGGGAAGGGGTTCAGCAGGCGCTGCTCAAGATCATGGAAGGCACGGTGGCTTCCGTGCCGCCGCAGGGCGGGCGCAAGCATCCGCAGCAGGAATTCCTGCAAGTGGATACATCGAATATCCTGTTCATTTGCGGTGGCGCCTTTGCCGGGCTTGAAAAGATCATCAGCGCCCGCGGCAAGGGTTCGGGCATTGGCTTCGGCGCCGAAGTGCGCGACCCGGATGAACGCCGCACGGGCGAAATCCTGCGTGAGGTAGAGCCCGAGGATTTGTTGAAATTCGGCCTGATCCCGGAATTTATTGGCCGCTTGCCCGTGCTCGCGACGCTTGAGGATTTGGATGAGAAGGCGCTGATCGAAATCCTGACCAAGCCCAAGAATGCGCTGGTCAAGCAATATGGCCGCCTGTTCGAAATGGAAGGGGCCAAGCTGACCTTCACGGAAGATGCGCTGCGCGCCGTGGCCACTCGGGCCATTCAGCGCAAAACCGGCGCGCGCGGGTTGCGGTCCATCATGGAAACCATCCTGCTGAACACCATGTTCGAATTGCCGGGGCTAGAGACGGTAGAAGAGGTGGTAGTCAATCGGGAAGTCGCCGAAGGTCGTGCCCAGCCCTTGTTCATCTATGGGGAGCGCGCGGCCGAGCAATCCTCGGCCTAATGTGATCCCTTCAAGGCCTTGTGGGGGCGTGCGCAAGGCCCAAAATACCCTGTTTCTGGCGCCCCGTCTGAGCCGCCCTTGGGCAGGCCGGGCGCCGACTGTCCATAGTGAGGTCACATGACTGAAACGCTGCGTGGCGATGTCCTTCCCGTCCTGCCTTTGCGGGATATTGTGGTCTTCCCGCATATGATCGTGCCGCTTTTCGTGGGCCGGGAGAAATCCGTCCGCGCCCTGGAAGCGGTGATGAAGGATGACAAGCAAATCCTGCTCGTCGCCCAAAAGAATGCCGGCCAGGATGACCCTGGCGCGGATGATCTGTTCCAGATCGGCACCGTGTCCACGGTGCTGCAACTTCTGAAGCTGCCCGATGGCACCGTGAAGGTGCTGGTTGAAGGTGGGCGCCGTGCGCGCATTGCCGGCTTCAAGGAAACCGCGCCTTATTTCGAAGCCTTTGTCGAAAAGATCGACGAAGCGCCGGTTGAAGGGCGTGAGACTGAGGCTTTGGCGCGCACCGTGGTCGCGCAATTCGAACAATACATCAAGCTGAACAAGAAAATCGCGCCTGAAGTGCTGGTTTCGGTCAATCAGATCGAAGACGCGTCTAAATTGGCCGATACCATTGCTTCCCATCTGGGGCTCAAGATTCCGGAAAAGCAGGAATTGCTTGAACTGCCTTCGGTTTCCGCGCGGCTTGAAAAAGTCTTCGCCCATATGGAAGGCGAGATCGGCGTGCTGCAGGTGGAAAAGCGCATTCGTAGCCGCGTGAAGCGGCAGATGGAAAAGACGCAGCGCGAATATTACCTGAATGAACAGCTCAAGGCCATTCAGAAGGAGCTTGGCGAAGGCGAAGACGGCAAGGACGAAATTGCCGAAATTGAAGCCAAGATCAAAGCCACCAAATTCTCCAAGGAAGCGCGCGAAAAGGCGCTAGCCGAGGTCAAGAAGCTGCGCAGTATGAGCCCCATGAGCGCGGAAGCGACCGTGGTGCGCAACTACCTGGATTGGATGCTGACGATCCCCTGGAAGAAGCAAAGCCGGGTGCGCAGGGATATCGTGGCGGCGGAAAAGGTACTCGACGCGGACCATTACGGGCTTGAGAAGGTCAAGGAACGCATCATCGAATATCTGGCGGTGCAATCACGCTCTCCGAAGATCAGGGGCCCGATTCTGTGCCTGGTGGGCCCGCCTGGTGTCGGCAAGACCTCGCTCGGTAAATCCATCGCCAAGGCGACGGGGCGGAGTTTCGTTCGCATGTCATTGGGCGGCGTGCGGGATGAGGCGGAGATTCGCGGCCATCGCCGGACTTATATCGGTTCCATGCCGGGCAAGGTCATTCAGGGGATGAAGAAGGCCAAAACCTCCAACCCGCTTTTCCTGCTGGATGAAATTGACAAACTCGGTGCCGATTGGCGCGGTGATCCTTCCTCCGCGCTGTTGGAAGTGCTTGACCCGGAACAGAACAGCACTTTCGCAGATCATTATCTGGAAGTGGATTACGATCTTTCGGATGTAATGTTCGTCACCACGGCGAATTCGCTGCGCATGCCGCAGCCTTTGCTTGACCGCATGGAGATCATTCGCATCCCCGGCTACACCGAGGATGAGAAGGTCGAAATCGCCAAGCGGCACCTTTTTTCGAAGGTGAGCGAAGCCAATGGCCTGAAGGATGGTGAATGGACGGTATCTGATACCGCCATCCGTGACCTGATCCGCTATTACACGCGCGAAGCCGGCGTGCGTAACCTGGAACGGGAAATCGCGGGCCTTGCGCGCAAGGCGGTCAAGGAGATCGTCTCCAATAAGGCCAAGAAGGTCGCGATTACGCCAAAGAATCTTGAGAAATTCGCGGGTGTTCGGAAGTTCCGCTATGGCGAAGCGGAAGCCGAGGATATGGTTGGCGTGGTCACTGGTCTGGCCTGGACTGAAGTGGGCGGCGAAATCCTCACCATCGAATCGGTGCTGCTGCCTGGTAAGGGTAATGTGAAGCAGACCGGCAAGCTTGGCGATGTGATGCAAGAAAGTGTCTCGGCCGCCATGTCCTATGTGCGTAGCCGTTCAACCAGCTTTGGCATTAAGCCAACGCTGTTTGAAAAGCGCGATTTGCATGTGCATGTGCCCGAAGGTGCCACGCCGAAGGATGGGCCATCGGCCGGCATTGCCATGGCGACCAGTATTGTATCGGTGCTGACAGGCATTCCGGTGCGCCGCGACGTTGCCATGACCGGTGAGATTACGCTGCGTGGCCGGGTATTGCCGATTGGTGGGCTCAAGGAAAAGCTGCTGGCCGCCATGCGGGCCGGCATCAAGACCGTTTTCATTCCGAAAGAAAATGAAAAGGACCTGGCCGATATTCCAGACAGCGTGAAGAAGGGGCTGGAAATCAACCCCGTATCCCATGTGGATGAGGTGATCATGCGCGCCCTGGCACGCAAGCCTGAAGCCATCACCTGGGAAGAACCGGTTGAGGCACCGCCACAAAAACCCGAAGCAACTGCGACGGGTGCTGCGCTGCCTCACTAAGCCATTAGGCGCGAAAGGCCGTATTATTTGCCCCGGATGCGGGGGGAGTGTAGAGGGGCCTTGGCTTCTCGTGACACGTTTCCCCTTCCGGCTTGTTGGCTGAACGGTCGTTTCGCGCTCAAGTCACATCATCAAGAGGAAAGGGGTTACCCGTGAATAAGCAGGATTTGGTCTCGGCTGTTGCCAAGGCGGCTGATATGACCAAGGAAAAGGCCGCCGAGGCGGTGGATGCGGTGTTCGATTCGATTACTGCCGGCCTTAAGCAGGATGGCGAAGTGCGCTTGATGGGCTTTGGCACCTTTGCCGCTGCCAAGCGCGCCGCGAGCACCGGCCGCAACCCGCGCACTGGCGAAGAAATTCAGATCCCCGCCAGCACCGCGGTTCGCTTCAAAATGGGCAAAGGCCTTAAGGACGCGGTGAACTAAGCCTTCCTATTTTTTTTGAGGGGCCGATCCATTGGTTCGGCCCCTTGTGTTATAGTTTTTCCCCTTTGGGGCGCTTAGCTCAGCGGTAGAGCGCCTGTCTTACACACAGGATGTCGGCGGTTCGACCCCGTCAGCGCCCATTCATTTCTTCTTCGCCTATCGCCTTGACATGTAAGCGGGTGGCGGACTATCAGCCTCTCACACTTGGTAAGCGGGTGTAGCTCAGTTGGTTAGAGCGTCGGCCTGTCACGCCGAAGGTCGCGGGTTCGAGCCCCGTCACTCGCGCCACTTTCCCAAATACCTCAAATCTTTGGTCATGTTTCCGTAACCTGGATGCTGTACGCCAGCGTCTTGAAATTACGGCGCAATGCGCTATGGCGGAAACTACAAAGCGGGTCTAATCTCGCGACACTGCGATGCGGTAGAAGCCGTGGGCAGGCCATAATGCACCCCCAGGCCCATGGGGGCGCCAGAGTTGAGGAAGTCATGACCGAGCCCCTGTTGGCCTCGTATTTTCCTGTGCTCGTTTTCCTTGGCATAGCCGCGGGAATCGCGATTGCCATGGTTGCTGGCGCCATGCTGGCCGCGCGGCAGAAGCCCTATGCGGAAAAGCTTTCCACCTATGAATGCGGCTTTGCGCCCTTTGACGATACGCGGCGCCGATTCGATGTGCGCTTCTATCTGGTGGCGATTCTTTTCATCATCTTCGACTTGGAAGTGGCCTTCCTGTTTCCCTGGGCGGTGTCGCTGGGCGGCATAGGCTGGCTCGGCTTCGGGTCCATGATGGCTTTCCTTTTCGTGCTGACCATTGGCTTTGTCTATGAATGGCGCAAAGGCGCGCTGGATTGGGAATGAGATGAGCGGCGCTTCAGAACTTTCCTGGAATAAGCAGGCCTTGCCGCCTGGCTCCGCGCAGGATGCGGTGGTGAAGGCAGTGAGTGACGAAATCACCGAAAAGGGTTTCGTCGTCGCCAATTTGGACAAGGTTGTGAATTGGGCGCGTACGGGCAGCCTGTGGCCGATGACCTTCGGCCTGGCCTGCTGCGCGGTACCGATGATCCATGCCTATATGGCGCGCTATGATCTGGACCGCTTCGGCATCATTCCGCGCGGTTCGCCGCGGCAATCGGATGTGATGATTGTGGCTGGCACGCTCACCAACAAAATGGCGCCGGCACTGCGCAAGGTCTATGACCAAATGTCGGAACCGCGCTGGGTGATTTCCATGGGGTCCTGCGCCAATGGCGGCGGGTATTACCATTACTCCTACAGCGTCGTGCGCGGCTGCGATCGAGTGGTGCCGGTGGATATCTATGTGCCGGGCTGCCCGCCAACCGCTGAAGCGCTGGTCTATGGCATTCTGCAATTGCAGAAGAAAATCCGCAGGACAGGGACGATCCTCCGTGGCTGAGCAAGTGCCGGAAACCGTCGAAGCGGTTGCTGAAAATCCGATGAAGCTGCTGGGCGCGGCGATTGCCGCTGC
>Ga0255132_1001199_pt1 | contig 9872 bp, 7 predicted proteins | sample Law_Law_RepA_8d_FD_188551 | JGI IMG/M metagenome (GOLD analysis project Ga0255132, IMG submission 188551) | Freshwater microbial communities from St. Lawrence River, New York, United States - Law_Law_RepA_8d | ecosystem: Environmental > Aquatic > Freshwater > River | place: USA: New York...
CTGTCGGACCTCCCAACAAGCGCTCCTCCCCTTCTCCCGCTGGCGGGAGCAAGGGGCCGGGGGATGAGGGTGGTGACCGCGCAACTGCAACTCTCAACGCGCTCGGGACCGCAGTCCCATGCTACGACGGTGGGTATTGTCTCGGTTCTCGCTGTCGGACCTGTCGGACCTGTCTGACCCGCCCGACTTACCCTCTTACTGCTCCATCACGTCCGATTCGCGAGCCTTAGCGACCTCGCTCACTTCATCCTCATACTTCTTCGTCAACTCCTGAACTTCTTCCTTCGAGCTGTCGCGATCATCCTCGCTGATCAACTTGTCCTTCTCCGCCGTCTCGATCGCTTTGTTCGCATCTCGACGCACGTTGCGAATCGATATCTTCGCTTCCTCTGCTAATTCCTTGATCCTCGCTACAAGCTTCTTGCGGGTATCGGTGCTCAATGGCGGAATATTGATCCGGATGATCCGACCATCACTCTGAGGATTCAATCCTAACTCACTGGCAACGATCGCCTTCTCAATGTCCTTGATAATCGAAGTATCAAAAGGACGGATCACCAATTGCTGCGGCTCCGGCGCACCGACGCTCGCCAGTTGCTTCAAAGGAGTCTGAGACCCATAAGCCGTCACGCGAACCGAATCCAACAAACCAGGCGCTGCACGCCCGGTGCGAATCCCCGCTAAATTAGACTTCAAATGCTGCAAAGCTTTGTCCATTCGCTCTTCAGCATCCAATAGAATCTCTTCAACCGCCATTTGAATTCTCCAACGTTGCTCTTAAAGGTTTCTAAAGCTTCTTACGAATCGATCCAATCAAAACTTCTCAGCTCGCATTGATCACGATACGCTCGCCAGACTCCGAACGTGGACTGATCCGCGTCCCGACCTTCTGACCACTGACTGCCTTAACAATATTCCCGACCTTCTTGAAATTAAAGACGAGAATTGGAAGTTTGTGTGTTCGGCACTGCGCGATCGCCGTCGAATCCATCACCTTGAGATTCTTCTCCATCACCGTATCGTAGTCGAGCTCACGATACAAAATCGCATGTGGATTCTTCTCCGGATCGTCGCTGTAGACCCCGTCGACCCGTGTCGCTTTCAAAACAATGTCTGCATCAAGCTCCAAGCCGCGATTCGCAGCACAAGTGTCGGTGGTCACAAAAGGTGCACCCGTCCCGGCCGCCAAAATCACAATTCGCCCCTTCTCTAGATGACGAATCGCCCGCCGACGAATAAATGGCTCAGCCACCCCATCCATCTTGATCGCCGACATCACTCGCGTCGTGATCCCAATCGCCTCCAAAGCATCCTGCATCGCCAACGCATTGATCACCGTTGCCAACATCCCCATGTAATGGGCCGTGGCTTCCTGAATCATCTCCCCACTGGATCCCTTGAATTGCGCCCCGCGAAGGATATTCCCTCCACCTACCACCACCGCAATCTGACATCCCAACTCATGCGCTGATTTGATCTGCTTCGCAATCGCGGTAACCTCGTCCATGCTGATCCCACGCTCGCCAGAATGAGCCAAACTCTCACCGCTTAGCTTCAAGATCACCCGCTTGTACTGAGGCCTAGATTTGTTTGACGAATCGATGTCTGTCATAAAGATTTCCCAAAGCAAAAGACCCACAATGCGATCGGAGCAAACACCCGCTCTTTGGCAAGAACTCCCCGCACTCCCACTATAACGGAAATGACCGTTTCCACGAGCCCTAGTCCTTTCGCCATTCCCTCTTTCAAGGTAGTCTAAAAGGCCGAAAAGACTCCCACTTTCCAGGAAAATAAAACAATGCCACTGCAAATCTACATCAGCGGAAAATACTTCGACAAAGACAACGCAAAAATTAGCGTCTACGACCACGGCCTCCTCTACGGCGACGGCGTCTTCGAAGGTATGAGAGCTTACTCCGGAAACGTCTTCCGACTGACCGAACACATCGATCGACTCTACGAATCCGCCCTGGCTATCTGCTTGAAAATCCCCATGTCCAAATCCGACATGATCGCAGCCGTCAACAAGACCCTAGAGATCAACTCCCTGAAAGACGCTTACATCCGACTCGTCGTCACCCGAGGCGCCGGATCCCTCGGCCTAGATCCAAACCGAACTAGCGACCCACAAATCATCATCATCGCCGACCATATCGCTCTCTACGATCCAAAGTTCTACGAAGAAGGACTCAAAATTATCACCGCTTCGACGATTCGAAACCACCCGGCTGCTCTAAGCCCACGAATCAAGTCGCTGAATTACCTGAACAACATCATGGCCAAAATCGAAGGCCTTCAAGCCGGCTGCATGGAAGCCATCATGCTCAACCACAAAGGCGAAGTCGCCGAATGCACCGGCGATAATATCTTCATCGTCAAACGAGGTGAATTGCTAACCCCACCCAAAGATGCAGGTATCCTCGAAGGAATCACCCGAAACGCAATCCTTGAACTCGCTCAGTCTCTGAATATCCCCACCAAAGAAATCTCTCTGACCCGACACGACCTGTTCGTCGCCGACGAATGCTTCCTCACCGGCAGCGCCGCAGAAGTCATCCCCGTGGTCTCCATCGATAACCGCTCCATACACGACGGTTGCGTCGGCCCTGTCACCAAAAAACTCATGAGCGAATTCAAGAAACTCGTTCACGCAGATGGAAAAAAATAAGGCCAACACAGCCCACAAGCTGCGTTAGCCTAACTCTTAAATTTTCAAGCGCACGGCATTCCGTGCGCAGTTGTCAAATCGCTCAGCCAGTCCTCGCCCGACATCCTTGATGCCAAGCAGGCCAAACCACTAGCGGCCAATGCTCGGCGGATTGTCCAACAAGAAATCTCGAGGACCACGCGTGGTGTAGTAAGGATAAGCGACCGTCGGACCAGGTACTCCCGAACCGACTTGGTCGTCCGCACGGTACTGAGCATGGCTCAAACCGCCATTACCCGCCCCATGCAATCCACCTCCCATGCCATGGAGACCAGCACCCATTCCGTGCAAGCCGGCGCCCATGCCATGCAACCCGCCGCCATGGAGCATCCCACCCGCAGGACCACATCCACCAGGCCCACAAGCCCCACCGTTCTTCGAACCATCGTAACAATACGATCCCGAATGCGTTAAGTGAGACCCGTAGTCCGTCCCGCCCCGCTGCCAACCAATTCGGCAAGGACGGCAACCAATCGGACCGTTACAGGTATTACAAGAATTATGCTTCCCCCATCCATTACGATGGTGCAACCCCACACATCCTGTGGAGCCGACGAGGGACATTGCCAATAAGCCTAGGGAAAGAAGTCCGCGTTTCATTTGTTCGATCCTCGTGTTGGTCTGCCCTCGCGAACCATAGGCGATTCGTCTCGGCATGTCCTAGAATCGAATAATCCACTACCAAAAATCCAATCCCTCTAACCCTCCCTGTATATTCAACCTAAATTACCGGCATAATCGCTAGCAAATCACCCTAGCCCTGACTCGGCAAATGGGGCTCAAACTTCGTCCTAGCCGCCAACTCCGCTAACTTCACTTTCTCCACCGCTCCCTGATACAAAACCTTCTGTGCCCGAACTCGACCCTGACCTTCTACAGGCTCAAGCCGCTCGTAACGCCCCTCCGGACGCAACCCCCAAGCATTCTGATTGTCCTGAAAATACGTCCCCAAAATCTCCACCAACTTTCGTTTGATCTGCCCATCCTCAATGGGCGTTAACAACTCAATGCGCCGATCCAACGAACGCGGCATCCAGTCGGCACTGCTGATATACAATGCATCCTCTCCACCATGATGGAAATGCAAAACTCTGGCATGCTCCAAGAACCGATCAACGATACTTACCACCGCGATATTCTCACTCAAACCAGGTACCCCCGGCCGCAAACAACAAATGCCACGGATGTTTAACCGTACCTTCACCCCCGCTCGACTCGCGCGATACAAAGCTTCAATCAACTCCGGATCGACCAACGCATTAAGCTTCGCATCGACAAATGCACGCTGCCCCTGCAAACTCCGCCGCGTCTCGCCATCAATCATCGCTATGAGCTTCTTACGCAATCCCAACGGAGCCGACTCAAGCTTCTCATAAGCCTGCGGCTGACTGTATCCAGTAATCGCATTGAAGAATGCCGAAGCGTCCTTGCCTAGCGATTCGTCGCAAGTCAAAAAACTCACGTCGCTATACATCCTCGCCGTCGCTTCGTTGTAATTTCCCGTTCCGAAATGAACGTAACGCACAATCCCCGCCGACTCGCGCCGTACCACTATGCATACCTTCGCATGCGTCTTCAACCCACGCACACCATAAATGACTTGCACGCCTGAACGCTCGAGCTCCCTAGCCCACTCCATATTCCTCGCTTCGTCAAATCGCGCTTTTAATTCCACCACCGCCGTGACGTACTTACCTAACTCCGCTGCCCTCTTCAACGCAGCGACGATCGGACTCTTGCGACTCGTGCGATACAAAGTCTGCTTGATCGCCAACACATCCGGATCCGTTGCGGCCTCTTCTATCAAACGCACCACCGGCTCGAAACTCTCATAAGGATGACACAGCAGCAAATCTTGCTCGGCTATGTTTTGTATCATCGGCTTGGCTGGATCAATCTGCGGTGAACGCTGCGCCGGCCAGACTGGATCGCGAAGCGCTGGAAAACCTTCAATGTCTGTCAAACTCATCAATGCCGATAAGTCCAACGGGCCCGGAATACGGAACACGTCCCGATCGTCCACCCGAAGCTTATCCGACAAAAAACTCAGAGTCTCCTCGGAAACACTCGCCGCAATTTCCAATCGCACAAAGTCCGCTGATCGCCGCGAGACTAACACTTCTTCCATTCCAACAATCAAATCGCTTGCACTATCCTCTCGCACCGATACGTCCGCATTCCGCGTCACCCGAAATGCTACACACTCATCGATCCGCTTCCCCGGATAATACAACTCCACAAAATGACTGATCACATCCTCCAGCAACGCATACGAATACCCCCGATCGCTAGGCAACGTAACAAACCGCGATAAAGATTTACCTAACGGGATAAACGCAAAACGATGGGGCTGATCGGCATCCCCACTGGCCATCCTCACGCAAAGGTAAAACCCAAGATTCGATAACAACGGAAACGGTGCGTCAGGATCCAGATCCATCGGCGAAATCACCGGATAGACTTCCTCTTCAAAAAATCGCCGCATCGACTCGCGACTCCGCGCACTGGCCGTTGATGCAACTACCCGCTCCAACCCCTCCTGCGTCAAATTCGGCTCAATCGCATTCAAAAAGCAATCGTACTGATCGCGAATGATCTGAGCCACCCTCGCATACACAGCCGTCAATTGCTCCGAGACACTCATCCCACTCGGATCCGCTGTGTCTATCCCTTGCGCTTGCTGCAACTGCAACCCGCCGACCCGCACCATGAAAAACTCATCCATGTTGCTAGCGGTGATCGCTAGAAACTTCAGCCTCTCCAACACGGGCACCTTCGCGTACTGCGCCTGGTCCAACACCCGCTGATTAAACTCCAACCAACTCAATTCCCGATTGATGTAATGATTCGGATCTAATGCCATGGCTAAGCTGTTCTATCGGTCTACACCGCCAAAAAAATTTCCCCCACCCATTCCCCAATTTGACGAGATTTTAACCCCACTTCTCGTTTCCTGCACCGCCAAAGCCCCTTTCGCTCTAGTCCTATTCCACCCTCTTTCACTAGATTTCACTCTCTAGATTTCACATCATCACGGAAATCCCACTCGAAAATCACACCTACGTCTCACCCCTTAATAGGCTTCAGAATGAAATTCGCCGGCTTGATCCTCATCTGCGCCTCCTTCAGCCTCGCTCTGCTACTCCCCGCTCTGGGCGTCGTAAAATTCCCAACCCTCCCACCAAACGCCCCCGATGCTCCCCCCAGCCTCAATGGACAGTTAACCGGCTTGAACCCACAAACAAACGGCTCGATAGATGCACCAACTCCCGGCCTCCTCGCCGCTACCGCCGCTTCTACCACCGACCCCTCCGCTCCCCAAACATCCCTAACCGATCAAACCCTCAACAACCAACCCTACAACGATAAACTCGGCAAAATCCCCTTCACCCAAATCCAATCCCAACGAGTCGCCCTCGGAGCCTGGGTTCTCCTCGTACCAACACTCCTGATCGGACTTGCCATGTGGACTTTCTCCCCTCCACCCAAAGGTGCGAAATCGTAACTCACCCACACACCCCTACTCGCCACCCCCACCAACAAACCCAATTCTTCGCTCGCATCCCTACTCTTTAGGTTGATCCAATTCCTCGGGAATAATCTTGAACGGAATCACCTCCGTATCCCCCGTCCTCTCCTCTCGAATCACTCGCACCAAGCGAATCTCTCGCCCCTCCACTAACGGATCGAATCGGAAACTCAACCGCTTCCCACCACCAGCTTGATTACCTGCACCAGCACCGCCACCATTCCCTACAACCTGCCCCTGAAAATTGCTCTGGAACGAAAAACCACCAGCGGAATTACCACTGAATGAAAAACTCCCACCACTGAATCCATTCATTCCTTGAATCCCCTCACCACCCTGCATCCCACTCGAACCGTGCGTCCCACTCGAACCCTGCGTCCCACTCGGAACCAATCGCTCCCCCTCGGAATCTTCTAACTCCACCTGCTCGCCCCCCTGACTGAGCATCTGCATCATCGCAATCGGATCATTAAGCTGCTCCATCCGCTTCGGTAAAGGAAAGCGAACCACAACCTCTACCCCCTGCGGGCCAACCTCTACCGACTCAAGCACAAACTCCTCACCCTCCACTCGCTTCTTCTGACTCCCCTTCTTGCGCCCCACCTTGAACTCCACCGAAGTCCTTCGGCCCGGTGTTACCCTCAACTCCCCACTCAACTCACGAAAATCGGTCTCTATCCCCTTCTTGCGATTCACATACACGGCACTAGCCCCAGCAAACTGCTTATCAAAGCTAGGCCAAGAACGCGCGATGGGCCCCATGTCCTTCGATGCACTGACCGAACCATTGAACTCGACAATCTCAACAGCACTCCCCATCTCAAACAACAGTTCTCCCTTCTTACCCTTCCCCTCATCCAAGTCTGTGACCTTGAGCGCAATCCCCTGATTGGGCATCACAAATGCCCCACCAAAACCCTCACCGCCCGCTCGCGCTCCATTCGCACCGAACATCCCCTTCGCAAATTCAGGTCGAAGCCTCGTTACCCCCTGACTCCCATCCAACTCCCCAATCCCAACGAGCTCTATCCGATACCCACCCACCTGCGTCTGACCCTTCAAAGCACGACTCACACCACCTGCTTGCTCGACTGGTTCGACTTGCTCCGCGCCTCGCAATTCCAACGACGAAGTCCATACTCCCATCGCAAAAATCATCGACAATCGTACGGCTACCCCAACAATCGACTTCTTCATATCCCACCCCCCCAACAAACCAATCACCATGAAAACCAACACGGTTAAAATCAACACCATGAAATTCAACACTATGAAAATCAATACCGCGCAAACTGATAAAATGCCCCGAATCATCCACGCCAAAACCTGCGATCGATTAGAACGTATCGCACCCCCGAAATCAAACCACCGCACCGCAAACCCATCATGACCCGAAACACAATTCTCACTCTCTCTGCGATTCGCCGCCGCACCCTCCCCCTCCTCTCCATCCTATCCCTGCTCCCCTTCCTCTGCAGCGAACTTATCGCTTACCAAACCTCTCCCAACCCGTGGACCGAACCGCAACCAACCAATGTGCAACTCTTGCCCAGCGGACCAATCTACGAAAGCCTCCAGACCAACCGTAAAGTCCTCGACTCGATCGGCCCCGAGCGAGCTCTGATGGCCTTTCGCATCCAAGCCAAACTCGCCACTGGCAACGCAAAACCACTCGGCGGCTGGGCCGCTCCCGAACCACACGGCCCCTTCCCAGGATTCTTCGAAGCCCACTACTTATCCGCTCTCTCCCTGCAATCCCTCCACGATAAAGAACTTCTCCCCCAAGTCCACTTGATCATCGATGAACTCGCAAAATGCCAACAAGCGCTCGGCGGCAAATACCTCTTCGCCTCACCAGAGATCGAATTCGAACCGAACAGACTCGACGGTGTTGTCTGGTACCGCATGCATAAACTTCTCGAAGCCCTCATCGCAGCGCACAAGTTCGCTCAGAGCGAACGCGCTTTGAGCATCGCTGTCAACCTTGTAGAGTGGATCGAAAAACGCGTTCAAGACTACGGCGACGAGTTCGCAAAAGTAAAACAAGTCGAATACGGCGGGATGACCGAAGCCCTCGAAAATCTCTATGAACTCACCGGCAAAGATTCAATTCACAAACTTGCTATGCAATGGGAACAACCCGAACGGATCCTCAAACCCTTTGCCGATGGCCAAGACTACAACGAACACGCTAATACACTCCTTGCAAAAATGGTCGGCGCCGCTCGCGTTGCCCAAGTCAGCCAATCGGATTTCCATCGCCAAGCTTGCGAGAACTTCTGGGAAAACGTCTGCGGCAAAGGTGCGAAAACGTACGCCACCGGAGGAACCAGCGTCCACGAAGGAATGCCCGCAATCGGCAAACTGGCAAACACATCGCTGCGCATGCCCCAAGAAACATGCGTCAGCTACAACTTGCTCAAAGTCACTCGTAGCCTCTACCAACTCACCGGTAACCCGAAATATATCGACTACTACGAACGCTCGTTGTTCAACGCAATACTCGGTAGCCAAGACCCCAAAAGCGGATGGAAAACCTATTACCAACCACTCGGCTCAAACTCGGTGAAAGACTTCCGCTCCAATGAACTAGGCTGCTACTGCTGCAACGGTACCGGAATGGAAAACCCGCCTCGATCGACCGCTTTGATCTATGCGTCTCAAGCCGACCAAGTGCGAGTCCAACTCTTCATCCCCTCCAAAGCACACTTCGATGCACTCGGACTCACTCTTCAACAGAACACCGAATTTCCATTTACCCCCCAAGGCTCCATCTCAGTCGAAGAACTCAATCCTAAAGCAACTTATGGAAACGAATTCACCCTCGCGATTCGTATCCCAAACTGGTGCTCAGAACAAGCGACCTTAAGCGTCAATAACGTACCGATCGATGAACCCCTTACCCCGGGATCGTTTTACTCCATCCGCCGCAACTGGAAACAAGGCGATACCATCTCTTATCACTTTCCCTACACCCTACAACTCTACCCCATGCCCGATGATCCGAACCAAGTCGCCTTTGTCCAAGGCCCTTTGGTACTCGCAGGCGTCGGTGCCAATGACCATCGCGCACAAATCGAACTCCCTTTCGAACGCAATGACCACAAAGCACTCCAATCCTGGTTGAAACCTATCTCCGAAAACTCAAAACTTCTCGACTCCAAAGTCACCTACTCTAAAGCCACTGATGCTAAAGCTACCGATGCTAAAGCCACCGATGCCAACGGCAAAGAGATCCTCTTTCGCCCCTACTTCCAAATCGGTGCCGATGAATTCTTCACCGGCTACTGGAACCTCGGTAAACCCACACAAACCGAATCAAATACAAAGAAAAACCTCGCCCTCGGCAAACCTACCGAATGCTCCACGCCACTCCCCGAAGGAAGCAACCTCGAGTGCTTCATGCGGGCAGCAAAAGCTGTCGACGGAAATTACGGCGGCAACGACGATTGGTATGTAAAATGGTTTCCTAACGGACTCTCCCCACAATGGATCATCGTCGATCTAAATCAATCCGAACCCATCGAAACCATCCGATGGATCCCCGCCAAAGAAGACCTCGACGCACAAATCCCCTACCGATACCGCATCGAAACATCCTCCGATAAACAAACTTGGTTCCCCTTCGCAGACGCC
>Ga0255132_1001209_pt1 | contig 9839 bp, 10 predicted proteins | sample Law_Law_RepA_8d_FD_188551 | JGI IMG/M metagenome (GOLD analysis project Ga0255132, IMG submission 188551) | Freshwater microbial communities from St. Lawrence River, New York, United States - Law_Law_RepA_8d | ecosystem: Environmental > Aquatic > Freshwater > River | place: USA: New York...
ATCATAGGGTGCAACACCATCCAGCACCTGGCGGATGCGCTTGGAGGTGGCATGCTCAGTAAGGAAGCGCCTCGCCTGGTCGCGAAGCTGGTGCTGCTCTTCGGAGAAATCGAAGTTCATGGCCGCATCGTCCCCTGCCTCCCGCTCCGTGCCGGCGGGCTGCGCAAGCCTAGACTCATCGCGGCACGCGGAGCAAACTCCGCGCACCAGCGCGCCGGGGAATTCCGACGCGCCCCTATCCGGTGAGGAAACGAACATATGGCGACATTCCTGGACGGCCGCGTGGCCATCGTGACCGGCGCTGGCCGTGGCATCGGCCGCGAGCACGCGATCATGCTGGCCAAGTACGGCGCCCGCGTGGTGGTCAACGACCTGGGCGGCAACACCGACGGCACCGGCAAAGACGAAACGCCGGCGCAGGAAGTCGTCCGCACCATCAAGGAAGCCGGCGGCGAAGCAGTGGTGAACACTGAGAACGTGGCCGACTTCATGGGCGCCAAGCGCATGATCGACCAGGCGATCGACACCTGGGGCACGCTGGACATCCTCGTGAACAACGCCGGCATCCTGCGCGACCGCGTGCTGGCCAACATGATGGAGGAGGAGTGGGATGCCGTGATCAACGTGCATCTCAAGGGCACCTTCGCACCGGCCCGTCACGCCGCGGCCTACTGGCGCAACAAGTCCAAGGACATCAACGGGCCCGTGAACGCCCGCATCATCAACACCTCGTCCGTCTCCGGCATCTACGGCAATACCGGGCAGACCAACTACGGCGCGGCCAAGGCCGGCATCGCCGCATTCACCGTGATCGCGGCGCGCGAACTGAAGCGCTACGGCGTAACGGTGAACGCGGTGGCTCCGGTGGCGCTCACGCGCATGACCGAAGGCCTGCGCGAAATGAGCGAGGAGCAGAAGGCCGCCCGCAATCCGGCCCTGGTCTCCCCGCCGATCGTCTGGATCGCAAGCGCCGAAAGCAAGGACTTCACCGGACGCATCGTGGAAGCCGGCGGCGGGCTGTTGGCGATCTCTGAGGGCTGGCACCGCGGCCCGGAGGCAGCGCCGATGGACGATCCCTCGAAGCTGGGTCCGACGATGATGGAACTGCAAAAGAAGGCGCGTCTGAATGCCGGCATGAACGGCAAGGACCTCGACTGACGATGCCGGAGCCCGCCCCGCGGGAGGAGCCGGGCGCGGCGCGCATGCAGGGGTCCATGTACCCTGGCGCGCACGTCGCTTCTATGCCCGACCGCGCGGCGGCAATCCGGAGCGACACCGGCGAGGCGCTCAGCTATCGCGACCTCGACCAGCGGTCGAACCAACTGGCGCAACTCCTTCACGCGAAGGGGCTGCGCCGGGGAGACCACATCGCGCTCCTGATGGAGAACCGGCTCGACTACTTCGTGGTGATGTGGGCCGCGATCCGCTCCGGCCTCGTCATCACCGCCATCAACCGCTACCTCACCGCTGAAGAAGCCGCCTACATCGTCAACGATTGCGGCGCCAAAGCCATCGTCACTTCGCTCGACCGCGCCGAGGTCGCCGCCCCTCTGGCGGATCTGATCCCCAGTTGCACCATCCGCCTCACGATCGGCGGTCTCCTGCCTGGCTACGACAGCCTGGAGGTTGCCGCAGCCACCATGCCGGCAGCGCCGCTCGCCGAGGAATGGCTGGGCGACACCATGCTCTATTCCTCGGGCACCACCGGCCGTCCGAAGGGCGTCAAGCGCGCACCGACCGTCGCGAAGGTCACCGAGGCCTTCCCTGGCTACGAGATGTTCCTCGGTCACGGCTACCACCGCGACATGGTGTACCTCTCGCCCGCCCCGCTCTATCATGCCGCACCACTCGCCTTCTGCATGGCCACCCAGCGGTTCGGTGGTACGGTCGTAATGATGCCCCGCTTCGATCCCGTCGAAGCCCTGCGCGCCATCGAACAGTATCGCGTCACCCACAGCCAATGGGTGCCCACCATGTTCGTGCGCATGCTCAAGCTTGATCCGGCAGAGCGCACTGGCTTCGATCTCTCCAGCCATACCCACGCCATCCATGCTGCCGCACCCTGCCCGGCCGAGGTGAAGCGCCAGATGATCGAATGGTGGGGCCCGATCATCACCGAATACTACGGTGCCACCGAAGGCAACGGGCGCACCGTCATCACCAGCCAGGAGGCGCTGGAACGCCCCGGCTCCGTCGGCAGCGCCCGCCTCGGCATCATCCACATCTGCGACGATGAAGGCACCGAACTCCCCATCGGCCAGGACGGCCTGGTTTACTTCGAGCGCGAAAGCCTGCCATTCGCCTACCACAACGATCCCGACAAGACCGCCCGCGCCCAGCACCCACACCACCCCACCTGGACCACACTGGGCGACATCGGCCACCTCGACGCCGATGGCTACCTCTACCTCACCGACCGCAAGGCCTTCATGATCATCTCTGGCGGGGTCAACATCTACCCGCAGCAGATCGAGGACGCGCTCGTCACCCACCCCAAGGTACGCGATGCCGCTGTCATCGGCATCCCCAACCCTGACCTTGGCGAAGAGGTGAAGGCCGTCGTCGAACCCGCCGATGGCGCGGAACCTGATGCAGCACTGGCCGAGGAACTCACCGTTTATCTGCGCACCCGCGTCGCCCGCTACATGGTGCCGAAATCCATCGACTTCACCGATGCCCTGCCCCGGCTACCCACGGGCAAGCTCTACAAGGCCGCGCTGCGCGAGAAGTATCGCCAGCAACAGGGCTGAACATCCACCAAGGAGGAAAAACCACAATGTCGGATGCCCCCAAGCGGCCTCGGCCGCAGCCCACACCAGAGACCAAATTCTTCTGGGAAGGCTGCGCGCGCGGCGAGCTCCTGCTCCAGAAAGACAACGCCACCGGCAAGTGCTACTTCCCGCCCCGCCCCTTCGTGCCAGGCACCGGCAGCACCGACATCTCGGTCGTGAAGGCCTCCGGCCGCGGCCGCCTCTACAGCTACGTCATCAACCACCGCCCGCCGCCGGGCTTCACCGCCCCCTATGCGATCGCAGTGGTGGAACTGGATGAGGGCGTGCGCATGATGACCAACATCGTCGACTGCCCGCAAACACCAGAGGCACTGGTGCTCGACATGCCCGTCGAGGTCACCTTCGAGAAGATCGACGACGAGATCTCGCTCCCCCTGTTCCGTCCGGCGAAGGGCTGATCCGATGCTGAAACCCCGCGAAATCGCCGTCGTCGGTGCGGCCGAAACCACCAGCCTGGGCAAGATCCCCGGCATGTCCAACATCCAGCTCCATGCCGACTGCGCGCTGAATGCTATCCGCGACGCCGGCCTCAAGGTCAGCGACATCGACGGCATCGCCTGCGCCGGCGACAGCCCCACCAACGTCGCCCACTACCTCGGCATCGTCCCGAAATACGTGGACGGCACCGGCGTCGGTGGCTGCTCCTTCATGATCCACGTCCGCCACGCGGCCGCCGCCATCAGCGCCGGCCTCTGCAAGACCGTGCTGATCACCCATGGCGAATCCGGCAACTCCCGCATCGGCCTCAACCGCCCTGCCCCGAACCCTCAGGCTCTCGCCGGCCAGTTCGAAGCCCCCTATGGGCCCTTCGGCCCGCCGACCATGTTCACCATCCCGGTGCTGCGCTACCTCAAGACCTACGGCCTCACCGAGGAACACCTCGCCATGGTCGCGGTCATCCAGCGCGAGTGGTCGTCCCAGAACACCCGTGCGGCCATGCGCGACCTGACAACCGTCGAGGGCGTGCTCGGCAGCCGCATGATCGCCTACCCCTTCCGCCTGCTCATGTGCTGCCTGGTCACCGACGGCGGCGGCGCTCTCATCCTCACCTCCGCCGACCGCGCCAAGGACTTCCCGAACAAGCCCGTCTACATCCTCGGCACCGGCGAATCCGTCGAAACCCCAATGATCTCGCAGATGCGCGACTTCACCTCCTCGGCCGCCTTCAAGGTCGCCGGGCCCACCGCCATGAACGCTGCCGGCATCAAGCACAGCGACGTCGATCACCTCATGATCTACGACGCCTTCGCCCATCTGCCGCTCTACGGCCTGGAAGACCTCGGCTTCTGCAAGCCGGGCGAAGCCGCGCACTTCATCTGGGAACGCAACACCGCGCCAGGCGGAAAGCTCCCGCTCAACACAAACGGCGGCGGCCTTTCCTACACCCACACCGGGATGTACGGCATGTTCGCCCTGCAGGAGAGCGTGCGCCAGATGCGCGGCACGGCCGATGCACAGATCAAGGGCGCCAAGGTCTCGGTCTGCCACGGCGTGGGCGGCATGTTCGCGGCCTCAGGCACGATCGTGTTCGGGAACGAGTAGAGGAAGGCCAGGGGCGTTGCCCCTGGACCCCACCAGGGGGCTGAGCCCCCTGGACCCTCGACCAAAGAAGCCGGGGCGAGAGCCCCGGCTTTGCTATTTTCGGACCAGCACGGGCATCACCGCGAAGGCGAGGAACAACGCGAGTGACAGCGCACCCGGCGCCGTGCCGAAATGCGCCAGCCACTCTCCGGGCGCCATGCCGCGCAGCACCAGTGAACCGCCAAGCTCCGCCACCATCAGCTGCCCAAACGCCAAGGCGCCCATGCGCCACCGCGCCCCCATCGCCGTCACACCGAACCGCACCACCACCCACCGCGCTGCCCACCAGCATGCCAGCAGCATGGCAGGCGCTTCGATCGCGATGGCACCGAGCGTCCCAAACCGCGGCCGGACGAGCCCCTCCCGGACCGCACCCAGCACGAACCCCAGCGCGAAGACCGCCACGAAATAAGCCAGCGCGGCACGCACGATGCGATCCATGGTCTCACCGGCCCCAAACATTCACCCGCTCCAGAGAGCGCTTCCACCAAAAAGGCCTGAATGGCAAAGCGGATCAAGGCGTTGCGTAGGCCCGAGGGCTCATCCATGGCATAGGAATTTTTTGCAAACCCCCTTGCATCACCCTATTTTGTTAGTTATATTTTCCATTGATGCTAACGCAACCGACCAGCACCCCCGAAACAAGCCTGCGCTCCTTCAACCCCATAGGGGAAAGGCAGGAGACACGCGCCCTCATTCTGGCGCTGGAAATCTGGCTGCTCGCCCTCCTCGCACCCCTCCTGGGTGCCCGCGCCGCACGCGCCTGGGTCGCATCCATCCTCCCCACCACCTGCGAAACAGAACCCTCGGAGTTCACCGAGGAGGAAATCCGACTTCTCATCCCCTTCCTCTTCCTCATCGGCCCCGGCCCCAACCGCGGCATGCGGCCCCACGCCCGTACCAGGCCCATCGCCCGGCCGGCCCACGCCCGCGATCCGCCTCTCGCCTAAGGACTCACTCAAAAAACATCCCGAATCTGCGCGCAAAACGCGGGCGCGCCGAGAGGATGACTCATGTCCAGAAGGGTCCGGCCATGTCTCCTACGTCATGCTCCTTCAGCGTCTCATCCGTCCGATCGCCCAAGGACCAAGGGCGACCGAAACGAAAAAGAGCACGAGCACGATGCCGACGATGTCACTCCACGCACCGTCTTGGCTTGCATCAGCGGCGCGATTGAGCCTTGCGCGGAACACAATCGCTTCAGCCAACTGCCAGATGCCCGCCACGATGCCCACCGTCAGCTGCTCCGAGCGACTGGAGAGGCCGAACGCAACCACCACAAGCAGAGAGGGAACAAGGATTGTCACGACCATCTCGACCAAACCAGCAAGAAGGTGATCGAGTACATCACCCTCCAAGGCTGCGAAAATGATGTCCATCGCCGATAGCAACAAGATGTAGCAGACGGCTGCCAACAGAAGCCGTAGCCACCGTCTACCCATGCGACGACCAGACCGCCGCAACCGCTTCCGGCGTCGTAGCCTCATTCCCCCGCACCGCCGAAGGCGTCCCAAAGAACCGAGGCGCCGGCCCTGGCGCCGTCACCCCGTTCACCTGAACAAAGGTCCCGCGCGCCACATTGTGTGGATGCGCCGGCGCCTCTGCCAGCGACAGCACCGGCGCCACCACCGCGTCCGTCGCCCCCATCAGCGCGTCCCACTCCGCCCGCGTCTTGGTCTTGATCACCGCCGCAAGCTTCGCCCGCAGTGCCGGCCAGGCAGCCCGGTCGCGCTGGTTGTCGAACGCCGCATCGTCCAGCCCCGCCAGCTTGCGCAGCAGCGCATAGAACTGCGGCTCAATGGCCCCGATCGCGATATGCCCGCCATCGGCGCATTCATACGTGCCGTAGAAATGCGCCCCGCCGTCCAGCATGTTCGCCTCGCGCTCTGCCGTCCACGCCCCGGCCGCCATCATCCCATGGAAGGGCGAGGTCAGGCTCGCCACGCAGTCCGACATGGCCGTGTCCACCACCTGCCCCCTGCCGCTCTTCCGCGCTTCGAGCACCGCCGCCAGCACTCCCATGCACAGGTACAGCGCCCCGCCGCCAAAATCGCCCACCAGGTTCAACGGCGGCACCGGCTTGTCCTTCGGTCCGATCGCACCCAACGCCCCAGCCACAGCGATATAGGTGATGTCGTGCCCCGCCACCTGCGCCAGCGGCCCCTCCTGCCCCCAGCCGGTCATCCGGCCATAGACCAGTGCCGGATTGCGTCCCATCACCACCTCCGGTCCAAGCCCAAGCCGCTCCATCACTCCGGGCCGAAACCCCTCGATCAGCACCTCGGCATGGTCGAGTAGCGCGAGCGCCGCAGCCACATCCTCCGGCTTCTTCAAATCCAGCTGCACCAGCCGCCGTCCCCGCAGCGTCACATCCGTGGCCCGGGCCTGGGTCCCGGGCCTGTCGATCCGCACCACGTCCGCGCCCATGTCCGCCAGCAGCATCGCCGCAAACGGCCCAGGCCCGATCCCCGCGAATTCCACCACCCGCAGCCCCGACAGAGGTCCCGGATTCGCCATGGCCCGATCTCCTTCCCATCAACCGGTCGTGCGCCGGTCCATGTGCCAGCCTAGCCGCCGCCCATCGCCCGCGAAACCTCTTCTGTCTGGACGTGCCCAGCGGATTGCCGCAGGCTGCCTTCAACGCAGCGCGACAGACGCACCCCTGGAGGACGCCATGAAGTTCACCTGGTTCAACCTGATGCCCTGGCCGCATCTGCCGGACGATTTCCGCGAGAAGAACCGCTCGGTCTGGGTCGATATCGACCAGGCACTGTTCGACCCCGTGAAATGTCACGAAGTCTACAACGATTACCTCGACCTCCTCGAATACGCCGACCAGCTCGGCTACGACGGCGTCGGCATCAACGAGCATCACCAGAACGGCTACGGCCTGATGCCCTCGCCCAACATTATGGCCGCGTCGCTCGCCCGCCGCACCAGCAATGCCGCCGTCGTCGTTCTCGGCAACTCGATCGCTCTCTACAACCCGCCGATCCGGGTGGCCGAGGAATTCGCGATGCTCGACATCATGACAGGCGGGCGCTTCGTCGCCGGCTTCCCGGTCGGCACCTCGATGGACACCAACTACTGCTACGGCACCATCCCCGGCCTCACGCGCGAGAAGTATGCCGAGGCGCATGAATTGATCATTCGCGCTTGGACCGAGAAGAAGCCCTTCGCCTTCAACGGCCGCTACACCAAGCTGCGCCACGTGAATCTCTGGCCCAACGTGCTGCAAACCCCGCACCCGCCGATCCACATCCCCGGCGGCGGCTCCGTCGAGACCTACGATTTCTGCCTCGACAACACCTACAGCTATTCCTACCTCAGCTTCTCCGGCTACCTCCGTGCCAAGGCCCTCATGGAGGGCTACTGGAACCGCGTCGGCCAACGCAACGCCGACCAATCCCCTTACCGCGCCGGCTTCGCACAAACAGTCTTCGTGGCCGAAACCGACGAGGAGGCGGAACGGCTTTACTCCGAGCACGCCTTCTACTTCTACAACCGCTGCCTGCACGTCTACCCAGGCTTCGCAGACGCTCCGGGCTACCGCACGATCAAGACGATCCAGTCGGGCAACCTGAACCAGTACATGCGCCCGAACTATCCCACCCTCACCTGGAAGGACCTCGTCGACGGCGGCTACATCATCGCCGGCTCGCCGGAGACCGTGCGCCAACGCATGGAGGAACTGATCAAGGGCCTGCACGTCGGCAACATCTTCCTGCTGCTCCACGTGGGCAACATGCCCAAGGACAAGTGCATGTATTCCACGAAGCTGTTTGCCGAGAAGGTCATGCCCCACCTCCGCAACCTCCATCCCGAGCACGCCAGCGACAACCGCTTCTGGTGCAAACCCATCGCCCGCCGCGCCACACCCGCCCCGGTCGGCCAGGCCGAGATGGTCCCCGCCCAATGATCACCACCCGCAAGATCGCAACCCGTGCCGCCGAAGTGAATGTGCTCTCCGGCGGCACCGGCCCCGACCTCCTGTTCCTTCACAACGCCGGCGGCGTGACCGCCGAGAACCCATTCCTCCTGGCATTGGCGAAGAAGTATCGTGTCTTCGCCCCCCAACTTCCCGGCTACGGTGACAGCGGCGACAGCGACAACATCCGCGACATGCTGGACGTCACCCTGCACAGCTTCGACGTGCTGGAGGCATTGGGCCTCGAAAAGCCCCTCCTCGTCGGCCATTCCCTCGGGGGCATGATCGCCGCCGAGATGGCAGCGCTCCGCCCGCGCGAAGTCGAAAAGCTTTGCCTCATTGCCTCCGCCGGCCTCTGGCTGGATGCCTACCCGGTGCCCGACATATTCACGTTGCTGCCACGTGAATTCCCCGCCTACATGTTCCACGATGCGGAGGCGGGTGCGAAGATAATGGCAACCGGCGGCAACATGAACGACCCGGCCTTCCTCATACCCTTCCTGGTCACAAACGCCCGCCAGCTCGGGATGGCCGGCAAGTTCCTGTTCCCCATCCCAGACCGTGGCCTCAAGGAACGCATCCACCGGATCCGCGCCCGTACCATTCTCGTCTGGGGCGATTCCGACCGGATCTTCCCTGCGCCATACGCCCAGGCATTCAAGTCGCTCGTCCCAGGCGCCGAACTCGTCAGCATCCCCGATGCCGGCCATCAGGTCGTGCTGGAACAGACGAACGCCGTCATGGCCGCCATCGGCCGCCTCGGCTGACCGTACCGGCGTTTCGTTTTCTCCGCTCACCGCGTATCCTCCGGCTGGGTATCCACCCGGCCGGACTCCTTCTCGAGGCATCGCCATGACGGAAAGCTTGATCGAAGCCACCGCCGAACGACTGTTCGGCGATCACATCACCACACGCATGCTGGCGGCGGCGGAACAAGGCACGTTCCCCGCAGAGGCCTGGCAAGCAGTTGAGGATGCCGGCCTGCCCCGCGGGCTGGTGCCGGAGGAAGCTGGCGGCTTCGGCATGCCCGCCGCGGAGGCGCTCGCCATCCTGCGCGTCGCCGGCCGCCACGTCGTTCCGCTGCCGCTCGCGGAGACCATGGCCGCCAGTTGGCTCCTCGCCGGCGCCGGCCTCGATATCCCGGACGGCCCGCTCACCATCGCCCCCGTGGTGAAGGGCGAGACCCTGACACTCAGCCGTCGCGGCCAGGAATGGCACCTCGCCGGCACCGCCACCCGCATCCCCTGGGGCCGCGACGCCGTCGCCGTTGCCGTCCTCGCCGAGCACCAGGGGACCCCCATGGTCGTCCGCCTCGACCGTGGCGGCTTCGCCGTTACCCCAGGCAGCAACCTCGCCCGCGAACCACGCGACACGCTGCGCATCGATGCCGTTCTCGCGCCAAGCGACGTTGCACCGGCAGCCAGCGGCGTCGACGCCCAGGCGCTGCGCGCCCTTGGTGCCACGATGCGCAGCCTGCAGATGGCCGGCGCCACGGCCTCCCTGCTGAGTATGTCGACGCAATACGCGCTCGACCGTAC